>Ga0315268_10005150_pt1 | contig 14089 bp, 14 predicted proteins | sample C1_top_MG_FD_204535 | JGI IMG/M metagenome (GOLD analysis project Ga0315268, IMG submission 204535) | Sediment microbial communities from Yellowstone Lake, YNP, Wyoming, USA - C1_top | ecosystem: Environmental > Aquatic > Freshwater > Lake > Sediment | place: USA: Wyoming | collected 2017-08-01 | reverse complement strand
TCGTTGAAGCGGTTAGAAATTATGCGGGGGTATTGCGCAAACAGCCCATAAAAAAAGTTGTTGAAAAATTGAAGCTTACCCATCAGTATGGTTCACAGCTCCCGAATTTTGGTGATGACGCTGCAGTTATTCCATGGAAAGGGGAGTATCTGCTTTTCGCTGCCGATGGCATGATGACAGGTCTGCTGATCAATGAGCCCTATGCAGCGGGCAAGGCTTCGGTAATGGTAACGGTGAATGACATCTATTCCATGGGCGGAAGACCCATTGGAATGGTAAACGTTCTGGCAAGCGGTGACGAGGAACAGCGAGCCCTTATTGTGGAAGGTATTGAAAAGGGATGCCAAAAGCTCAGAGTTCCCATGCTCGGCGGACATTTGCATCCTGATGCATCTCCTTCAGCCCCTTCACTAAGTGTTGCTATTTTGGGATCTGCAAAAAAGCTTTTGAGATGTCATCTCGCCGAAGCCGGGGATGACCTTATTCTGGCCGTGGATCTGAATGGGCAAAAGGGGTGTCGTTCCGTTGTCAGCTGGGATGCCAATTCGGGAAAAACCTCTGAAGAACTGTTGTACCGTCTGGAAGCATTGCCCCTGATTGCTGAACAGGGGCTTTCGTGTGCCGCCAAGGATATCAGTAATGCCGGCATTCTAGGCACGATCTCTATCATGCTTGAAAATTCCGGCAAAGGAGGATGTATTGATCTTGAAGCTATTCCCAGGCCCTCCGAAATCGCTTTGCTTGAATGGCTCCGCTGTTTCCAGAGTTTTGGTTTTATTCTCTCGGTAAAACCTGAAAAATCAAAAGAAGTTCAGGCTATTTTTAGTCGAAGAATGATTTCTTCAAGAATCATCGGCAAAGTCTCTGAGGAGCCGATCGTTACGCTGAAGCAGAAACAGGAGTTCAGCATCCTGTTCGATTTTCGAAAGGACGAAATTACCGGCATTCGCTTTAATGGGACAGAATGTGACTCTTAGCCTTTTTGGCGCCACAAAACACGGATTACACGCTGTCTGAATGGATATTTTATATGAGAATACAGGAGTCAGAATACAGAAAAAAACAAGACCATGGTTATTCTGGCTCCTGAATTCTGACTTCTGAGTAGTTGCTTCAGTTCAATTAATTTGGAATTCAACAAGTAGGATATGAATGAAACAATCGGTACTCATGCTGCTTCTCCTTGCTCTGTTGGCAGTTGGCCCTGCAGCTCATTTTGTCGGGGCATCCGAACCGGCGATTCGTATGGCCGTGCTGCAAAGTGATATTCACCAACTGGCGTTCTGGGTGGCATTGGAAAAAGGCTTCTTTACAAAGAACGGCGTTTCTGTTGAAGTAGCGGGCGTATTCAAGGCAGGGCCGGAAATCATGACGGCATTTTCTGCCGGAGAGCTGGATATGGCCTATGTGGGGGAAGCCCCCGCAACGACCGCTGTTGCCAACAAGGCCGCCAGTGTGGTTGTGGTGGCCCAGGTCAACACCGAAGGCTCGGCCCTGGTGATAGCGAAAGATAACGCCGCCATCAAAAGCCTGGCAGATTTAAAGGGCAAAACGGTGGCTATACCGGGCCATTCCACAGTTCAGGATTTTTTACTTCGAAAGGCACTCAAAAATGCGGGGATTGACCTGGCGTCGGTCAATATTATAGTGGTAAAGCCGCCGGAAATGATCAGCGCGCTTCGCACTGGCCAGATCGATGCCTTTATTGCCTGGGAACCCCATCCGTCCAAAGCCGCCACCATGGGCGTGGGGCAAAACCTGGCAACATCCGGCGGCATGTGGCCGGGGCATCCGTGTTGTGTGCTGGTGACCGATAAGGAATTTATCGCCAAACAGCCGAAAAAAGCCCGGGCCGTCGTGGCAGCGCATGTTCAGGCAACCGATTACATTCACCGTAACGCCGAGGAGGCGATTGCCATCGGCGTTAAATCCACGGGCATGGATGAGGCAACTGTTCGAAAGGCAATGCAAAACGTTCACTTTACCTATGAATTAAATGTTGCAGGAGAAAAAGAATATGTCCGATTTCTATCGGAACTCGGCCTTATTCGGATCGAGAATCCGGACGGATTTGTGGATCAATTTCTTCAGCCGAAAATCTTACGGGACGTCCTGCATAAATGAAAGGCAAGCGGATTATACCGCCCATCGTGTTGCTGCTGATGTGGCAGCTTCTGTGCGCCACCGGCGTGATACCTGCATTTAAACTGCCCTCACCGGTTCAGGTGGCGGCCGGGCTGGCGGATCTGATCTTTACGGGAATGCCACCGGGACATCCGCTGCATCTTCATGTTTACTACAGCCTGCAACGCGTTCTCCTGGGGTATGCGCTGGCGTTGGCGACCGCCGTTCCCCTTGGACTTCTCATGGGATGGTCCCGAACCGTTTGCGCCATGATCGAGCCGTTGGTAGAAACCGTGCGCCCGATTCCGCCTCTGGCATGGATTCCCCTTTCCATCCTCTGGTTCGGCATCGGAATCAAATCCGCGGCGTTTATTATCTTCCTCGGCGCCTTTTTTCCGATTCTCCTGAACACCATCAATGGGGTTCGCGGAATTGAACCGGTGTTGATCGAGGCGGCCAGAATGCTCAATGCCGGCCGGCGGTTTTTCTTCCTCAATGTCCTCGTCCCCGGAGCCATGCCCTCCATATTGACCGGCATGCGCATCGGTATAGGCGTGGGGTGGATGTCGCTGGTGGCGGCCGAATTTACCGGCGTCAGGCAGGGCTTTGGTTTAGGCTACATGATCATGACGGCACGGGATATTCAACGTTCCGATGAGATCATAGCGGGCATGCTCGTTATCGGCGCGATCGGCCTTGGAATTGATGCCTGTCTGCAACTGGCCGAAAGACATCTGATCCGGTGGCGGTAATAGAAGCTTATGAGCATTCGACTTGAAATAAACGATCTAAAAAAAATATACGCCGGCAATACGTCCGAAACCGACATCGACGTCTTTGACGGGATGAACTTCTCGGTTAAACAGGGGCAGATTTTCTCCATTGTAGGACCGAGCGGCTGCGGCAAGACCACGCTCCTGCGTCTGATCGCCGGGTTGGAGGAAAAGACTTCGGGCAGAATTCTGTTGGACGGAAAATCCCTTGCCGGATGTGACGCGCAGGTGGGGATGGTGTTTCAGGAGTATGCGCTGTTTCCCTGGCGAAAACTGGTGGAAAACATTGAAGTGGCCCTTGAAATCAAGGGCATTGCCACCGCGGTCCGCCGGACCATGGCCATGAAGTATGTCCGGGATTTTGGCCTGGAAGGATTTGAAAACGCTTTTCCCAAAGCGCTTTCCGGCGGCATGAAGCAGCGCGTGGCCATCGCGCGCACCCTGATCGCCAACCCGCAGGTGGTGCTGATGGATGAGCCGTTCGGATCACTCGACAGTCAGACCCGAAACGTCATGCAGGAATTTCTCCTGAAAATCTGGAAAGAAAGAAAAGATACGATCCTGTTTGTCACCCATAACGTTGACGAGGCGGTATACATCGGCGACCGGGTTGCCGTTTTATCCCCGCGCCCCGCCTGCATTTTGAAAATCTTTGATGTCGGTCTGGATCGGCCCAGAAACAGGACCGGAAAAGAACATAACCGGATTCGAAGCGATATTCTTCAATTGCTCAATGCCTCGGCAGCCGCCCGTCCGCCATCCTGAAGCCGCGAGACCTTGCATAACATGCCCTTTGAAGCCGGCATTTTGAATTGTATGACTATCGGCGGCGGCATCAGAGACTTGACAAGAGAACACCAGATGTAGTTTACTGGATAACACTTCCTAATAGAGAGGCAGCAGCTTTAACAAGAGCAGCTTATCACTTAAAAACTTTCATTTGCTGTTCTCACAATCCCAACCACCGCTGAATGGGTCTTACTTATGAACAAACACATAACAGCAGATATATCTTCCTTTCTTCTTGAACACTTTGATTTCGGTCAGTTCAACTTTCTCCAGTTGCTCAGTGATCTTGATCAGGGAGTGCTCATGACCGATGCGAATGGAGTCATAATCTTCTACAACGCGGTTCAGGCCAATATGGATAAATTGGATTCCTCGGAAGTTTTGGGCAAACAAATTAACGATGTATATCGTTACCACAACGACAGCAGCACCTGTATGCGGGTACTGAAACACCACCACCCGATTATCAACTATGCTTTGTCCTATGAATCGCGTAATGCCAATGTCGGCAATACAATCCACAGTGTGTTTCCGCTGTTTAAAGATGGCGAGATTGCGGGCACTATCTGTTTTGTGAAAGATTACAACATTCTCGAACGAAATATCCCCGCCTTTTTGGATCCGAAAAACAATGAAAAGTTTGCAGAAGGCACAAAGTTCACTTTCGCCAGTATAATCGGTTCGGCCCCTCTCTTTGTCAATGCTTTGAAAACGGCAAAGATGGCAGCCAACTCACCCTCTCCTGTCATGTTGTACGGAGAGACTGGTACCGGCAAGGAATTGTTTGCCCAGAGTATTCATAATTTTCATTATGACAAGCAGCAAGAGTATGTTGACATCAACTGTGCCGCCATACCCGAATCGCTTATGGAGGGGCTTCTGTTTGGTACTGTAAAAGGGGCATACACCGGGGCTGTTGACAGGGTCGGTCTCCTTGAAGCTGCCAACGGTGGAACTATCTATTTGGATGAGATCAACTCCATGCCGCTCGCTTTGCAAGGTAAACTTCTCAGAATGTTGCAGGAGAAAAATATCCGGCGAGTCGGCTCGCTGAAAAACACGCCGCTGGACTGCAAGGTGATTTGTTCCATCAATGAAACACCAAAACAGCTGTTAAAAAGCGGCCAATTCAGAATGGATTTGTTTTACCGGCTGGCAGTTGTCTATGTTCATATACCGGCGTTGCGGGAGCGGCTGATTGACATTGAAGACCTTTGCCGTCATTTCCTGCAGAAGTACAGTTATATGCTTGGAAAGAATCTGAAATATGTCTCCACAGAGGTGATTGACTTTTTCTGGGGATACTCCTGGCCGGGAAATGTGCGCGAATTGGAGCATATTATAGAAAGTGCCGTAAATATGGCAAATGACGATGACGATATGTTAAAACTTGAACACTGCTATTTTGCCAATCTGCTGGGAAATTCAGGAGAATCCGTTGCTGCATCCACTGAAAGCAGTCCTGATCACGGTTTTACCTATCCGCGTCGCAGCCATTCTGCAGGAATCGGTGAACGCCAGTCACTGAGTGCGATAACCAAGTCTTTGGAAAGTCAAAAAATAATTGATGCTTTGACGACGAGCGGTGGTAATATCGCTGCGGCAGCCAGGAAACTGTCGATATCAAGACAGCTTCTCGGTTATAAGATCGACGGACTCAACCTCAGGCCCCTACTGAACGAAATCAGATATGCTTCAAAGATATGAATAATATTCGAACCGTTTTTCTGGCTCACCATCGCAGGTCTGTGGTTCTTGCCACAACCTTATAAGTAATCGTTCATGCAGGCAAAGGACGCGCCGACCTGTGGAACCGGTTGCGTGGCTTTAAATCGAAAATTGCAGGGTTTTAGTTTCCGGACAATCCGGCTGTGAACGATGTAAATTATTGATAACCCTCTCCCGCGTCAGTTTTTTGCTGGCGAAAATATATTTTACAATTCGCAATAATTATTTGCGCAAACAGACGCCCTATCAGTACCCTATTTGTTAATATCTCAATATTTTAGTATGATATTGGATGGCACTGTTCTTGCTTAAATATCAGCAAGCAAAGACGGTACAGCTTTGAATATAACCATCAATGTCATTGAAAGGAGTCTCCTATGAAGCGTCAAAGATTGGTATTGCTGTTATTCATCACCTTTTGTTGTCTGACTATATTGATTCCGGGCGGCACCACGGCCGCGGACAAGGTTTTTAAGCTGGGTATCATGGCCCCTATGACCGGCCCTTCCGGCAAGAGCGGGACAGATATTAAGAACGGCGCCACCATGGCCATCGAAAAGGCCGGAAACAAGGTCGGCGATTACAAGATCGAGTTGGTTTATATAGACGATCAATCGGACCCGGTCAAGGCAACCAGCGCCCTTTCCGAGGCTATTGAGCGGCAAGGAGTTCAGGCGGTAATAATGAACTGGAATACCTCGGTCACCATTGCCACCATGGATGTCTTCGCCAAGTATAAGGTTCCATTCTTCTTCGCGATTGGTTGTTCCCAGTCCGTCAACGAAAAATGGAATGCCCAACCACCCAGCGATCGATATTTAATCATCAAGGGGTGGCCTATGCCCCAAAAGATGGTTACCGGTTACGTGGATTGCTTGAACAACGCCATAGAGAAAGGACTCTGGAAACCGACCAAGAAACTGGTGGCATTCTATGGCGAAGATAACGACTGGGGTCGAAACGTGGCGCAAGGCATGCGGGCCGGTATGAAAGCTAAAGGTTGGGAAGTCTTCACCGAAGAATATTTTGCCGCGACTCAGACCGACTTTTATCCTTTCTTGAATAAGTGCAAGCAAGCCGGGGTCACGGCGGTGATGGGATCCTCCACGGGCGTTGCTTCTACCGCCGCCTTGGTAAAACAGGCCAAAGAGGTTGGGCTCAAGGCCGTCCTGGCCGCCGATGGAATGGGTTGGGCCGGCGACTGGTACAAGCTGATGGGCCCGGCTTCGGATGGGGTCCTGGACATGATTCAGCAGATTGCAACACCGGGACAAAAGGCATTCGCGGAGGAATACAAGAAAAAATATGGTTCCGAGCCGAGCCCCTCCGCGGCCGGCCACGCTTACGACTATGCCAACTACATCCTGAAGATCGCAAAAACGGCCATCAAGAAGACCGGAAAACTCGACTCCAAATCGCTCTTCAAGATCGGTGTGGAAGAGGTCCAAACGGGAAAACTCACCTATAGCGCAGCAGACGGGGCTCTGTTTCAAAAAAAATATGGGACTACTCCCCAAGTTGTTCCTGATCCCAAGATCGGCCCGGACGATTTTTATTTACCTGTCATCCAGTACAATGGCGGAGTGGGCAAGATAGTCTTCCCTGAATCCGAGAAGCAAACAGACATGACGTTCAATTAGCATATGAAACTATAGTTCATGGTTCATCGGTTAAACCTCCAAACCTCGGACGCGCTTGGATGGATCGCTGACCACCGGACTTCAAGCCGCCGATGAACCATGAGATAGATCGATGACATCTGAAGCGTAAACGCGAGAGGTCGAGAGCAGCGATGAAGGTTATTGAAGCCAGGGAAGTCAGTAAGCGTTATGGCGGCCTGCTCGCATTGAACCAGGTTTCCATGCATGTGGACGAAGGAGAAATCGTGGGGCTTATCGGTCCGAACGGCGCCGGCAAAACCACTTTTTTGAACGCCATCGCCGGCTTGGATCCGCCCACCTCGGGATCGGTTTTCTTAATGGGAGAGGAAACAACGGGCCTACCCCCTGAAAAAATGTGCCACCTGGGGTTGTCGCGAACTTTCCAGATCCCTCGGCCTTTCCCCAAGCTGACGGCTCAACAAAATGTTCTGATAGCATCATATTTCGGCAATCCGCGCGCTCCGGCGTCTGATCATGAAGTCCATACCCGTGCTCAACTGGAATTCGTGGAATTCCCAATGCCCGAGGATACGATCTGTGAACGCCTCAATACCTTACAATTGAAACGCCTCGACTTAGCGCGTGCCCTGGCCAGCAATCCGAAGCTGATCCTTCTGGATGAGCTGGCCGCCGGACTGACTTTCGGGGAACTCAACGATCTGATGGCCATCATTCGACGGGTTCGGGATCGTGGAACTACCATTATGCTGGTGGAACATATCGTTCAAGTCATCATGGGCCTTTGCGATCGTCTGGTGGTCATACAGTTCGGCCACAAGATCGCCGACGGCCCCACGCTGGAAGTGATCAAAGACCCGATAGTGGAAGAAGCATATTTAGGCGAGGACTTTTAATCAAAAAAATCCTCGCAGTTCTACTGCGAGGAGCTTCATTTACCGCCTGTGGAGGTGTCGTTGTTGCTTGAAGTGAAGGACTTGGATTCCGGCTACGGTTTTCTCCAGGTGCTCTGGGGCGTTTCCCTTCACGTGGACCATGGTGAATTCGTCTGCGTGATCGGACCCAACGGGGCGGGGAAAAGCACTATTTTCAAGACAATCTGCGGGCTTGTTCCCTCTGCCAAGGGTGAGATACTTTTTAAAGGTCGCTGTATTAACAAGTTGGAGACCAATCGTATTTGCCAGAGGGGTCTCTGTTACATCTCCGAGGAGACCAATCTTTTCACCGGCATGACCGTACTGGAAAATCTAATTATGGGCGGATACACCCTCAAGGACAAGAAAAAAAAGAAACAGTTACTGGATGATGTCTTCAGCCTGTTTCCCCGGCTTGAGGAAAGGCGGAACCAACTGGCAGGGACCATGAGCGGCGGCGAAAGGAAGATGCTGGCCATAGGCCGGGGAATAATGTCTGATCCCGAACTGCTTTTGGTGGACGAACCGTCCCTGGGTCTGGCCCCGGTGATCACTTTACAGGTCATGAGAGCCATGGAAGTTCTTCGCAAGAACGGAATGACACTGATCTTGGTCGAACAGAACGTCAAAAAGACTCTACAAATAACAGATCGCGGTTATATATTGGAAAAAGGGCAGATCGCCATGCAGGGACGCAGCGCCGATTTAGCCCAGGATGAACACGTGCGCAAGGTTTTTCTTGGAGTGTAAGCAAAAAGACCACGTGAACAGGCCTCACCACCACGAGAGATAAGGGAAAGCAGCTAATGGAATTATTGTCGAAACGGCCTTTAGTCGAGAGAATAGGTTATTACCTCAGATCTCCGGTGGTGCTGACCATCTTGGGAACAATCGGACTGTTGATCGCGGCCACTCTCCATAGCGGATCATACATTTTGGTCAACACAGTGGTAACCGGTGGCATGTGGGCCTTGATGTCCATGGGGCTGGCCCTGGTCTTTGGGGTTATGAACATCGCTCATTTCGCCATAGGGGAGATGTTCATGGCCGGCGGGCTTTTTTCCTATTTCGTGATCACGCCTCTGTACGATTACCTATCTCTCAATCCCAATGAGACATTGGCGGCCTTGGCCCCAATACTATCTATATTGGCCGGGACTATAGGCGGAGCCATGATCGGAGTTCTTACCGAAATATTCATATTCCGCCCGCTACGACGTCGTAGCCGTGAACAATGGATAATGAATACCTTTATCTTGACCTTGGGTATTTCGGTCGTCATGATCAACGGTCATCACCTCCTATTCGGATCGGAATTCAAGGGGGTCGTCAGCTACTGGCCTTATCAGCCCATCACCGTCTTGGGCACCTTAATATCTTTTGATCGGGCTTTTGTCTTTGTCTGCAGCATAGTAATGATGGGCGGCTTCTGGATTTTCATGAAATTTACGAAGATCGGTCAGGCCATACGGGCGGTGTCCCAGGACGAGAAGGGCGCCTTGATGGTTGGCGTCAACCTCAACACCATTCAGGCTCTGACCATGGCTTTGAGTTGTGGATTGGCCGCTTTGTCCGGAGCCTGTCTGCTTTTCATGTTTCCCTCTTATCCCACCGTGGGAGTGGCACCTTTATACAATGCCTGGTTCGTGGTTATAGTGGTTGGTCTGGGCAACGTGGCCGGAACCATTGTCGGTGGGTTCATGGTGGCCATGTTTCAGATTTTAACCACGGTCTATATCGGTGAAGGGTGGGGGCTGGTGTTTCCCTCTCTCATCATTATCGTCATCCTCATCTTTAAACCTTCGGGGCTCTTTGGGACTGCGGTTAGAGGTATTTTGGATCAATAAGATGGTGACCAACCATGAAAAAGTCTGATAAGGAACATTATTATATGCTGATCAAGGTCCAAAAGACATTAGCTCAGGCCGGTTTGAGTCCACTGGGCGCCATCAGTCTATTGCTCCTGGCTCTGCTCCCTCTGATGCCGCCCTTCAACCAGGAATACCTTGTCCGATGGTTGGTTGTGGCCGTTTTGATAGGGGCTCAAGCCATGACCTTTGATTTCACCGCCGGTTGTATCAGCATAGTCAATTTTGGTTATTGCGCTTTTTTTGGCCTCGGAGCTTACACCTCGGGTGTTCTGGCGGTTAAATTCGGGATCAATCCGTGGCTGGGAATGTTCATTGGCGTCATACCTTCCGCCTTGCTGGGATTCCTGACTGGAATCCTGACCCTCAAACTCCGGGGCATCTTGTATGTTGAAAGTGTCTCTAATTGTTCTTTGAAAATTTAAGTTTTCTTTTATCGGTAAAACCATCAGAATGACGGAAGAGAAGGATGGCGTCTTGGGTCTCGAGCCCGTCGCGAAGTTTCTTCATTCCGCCAGGTCTAAGTCGGGGAACAACTTGGTCCAATTGAGACCGGAGAACGACAAGGCTGATGATGCCTGGCAATTTACACAACTCAATTTACCGATTTAAGGAGGCTGTTCATGCAAACGTTCTACTTGGGTATCGATGCCAGCAAAGGATACGCAGACTTTATCATTCTCAACAGCCAAAAGGAAGTGGTCGTTGAAAGCTTCCAGTTGGATGACACCTTTGATGGTCACTGTTTTCTCTATGAGCTGCTGATGAAATTTTTAACCGATCATACCGATTCCATCATTTATGCGGCACTTGAGAGCACCGGCGGCTACGAGAACAACTGGTATAACGCTTTGTTGGAATTTCAGGGCACCTTAAATCTTCAGACGGCCCGGCTAAACCCCCTTGGGGTCTACCACAACAGCAAAGCTGATATGAAGCGCAATGTCACAGATAAAATCAGCGCTCAAAGTGTGGCAGAGTATATGATCGCACACCCCCAGAAAGTATCCTATCAATCCCAGGATCATCTGGCGAGTCTGCGCAAACAGTGGGGATTTATTAAAATGCTGACCAAGCAGTGTACCCAGCTTTTAAATCAGTTGGAATCCCTTTTATACAGCGCCAATCCGGAAGTCCTGGCATACTGTAAAGACGGGGTGCCGGCCTGGGTGTTAAAACTCTTGGTCAAATATCCCACAGCCGCTAATCTGGGCAAGTCCAAAGTGAGCGCCGTAGCCCGGATACCTTTTGTTTCCACAGCTAAGGCCAAAGAGCTCGTACTGAATGCGAAAAAAAGCGTCGCTTCTGCCTCTGATGAAGTAACTCAGCAACTCGTTACGGCCACTGTCAAACAGATCATGCATCTGAAGGAGACCATTAAGGCCCAAAGCGGAATCATGGCCAGGGCGTGCTCTGTGCCCGAGGTAGAACTATTGAAAACCTTTATCGGAATCAGCGATTCATCCGGCATCGGTCTCATGCTCAACATCCAAAGCGTGAAGCGATTTAAAACGGTCAAAAAACTGGCCGCCTTCTTCGGACTGCACCCCAAGTTAAAGATCAGTGGAGATGGGGTCAGCGCCGTTCGGATGAGCAAAGAAGGGCGTGCAGAGCCCAGGCAAATCCTCTTCATGGTTGCCTTGACCGCCATTACCCAAAATCCTCTGATAAGGGAGATCTATCAGAAACATGTCCGCCAGGGGATGGAGAAAATGGCTGCCATCGGCCTGTGCATGCATAAGATTCTCAGAATCATCTATGGCATGCTTAAAAACAACAGCCCGTTTGACCCGGAAATTGACCGGAGAAACAGACAGAAACCGGTGAGCCAAAGAAAGCCGAGACAAAATAAGGTCCGTCGTTACCAGGATTATGACTCCAATGCGCCCATATCGCGACGGCAAAAAACGAAAAGAATGGAACAGAGGCAGTCCCAAAGCGACAACGGCGCCGAATTCGGGATCTTAGCCCCCATTCCATTCCCGACGTAACGTTATCATAAAACAGGGGCTGGGTATATAGGTTTTACCGAATTTTCAAAGAACCGTATTTGCGGCATTGCTTACCCGCAAATTTTTTGTAAATATTTGATTGACTTTTACCGGAACAACTTCGCGGCTGTCATGGCCTGGTTCGTGGGTTTGGCCCTTATGGGCATCGCCAACAAATGGATGCCGATGACCGCAGGTCCTATGGGACTCAGCACCCCGACCCTCTTCAACACCAGCAGCAATCTCCCTTATTTTTACATCATCTTTGCCATGATGCTGGTCATATACGTGGTATTGAACCGGGTGGTTCGTTCGCCCATGGGTCTGGCTTTTCAGGCAATCGGTCAAAACATGGAAGCCGCCCGGACTTCGGGAATCAATCCCACCCGTTACAGAATAATCAATTTTACCCTCTCCTGTGCTTTTGCAGGTTGGTTAGGGGGATTTTACGCCCATTATTACGGAGTGTTGATGCCCGAGATCATGTCCACTTCCAAGACGGTCGAGGTCATGGTGGTGGCCTATATCGGCGGCCGGGGAAGCCTGTGGGGCGGTATGCTTGCCGCGGTCCCGTTCATCTTTAGCATGGAAATCGTTAGGACTTCCCTATCTAACCTGCCTGGACTGAACCTCATTTTATATGGCCTGTTTCTCATCCTGGTAATGGTGTTCTACCCCGGTGGAGCAGCCCAACTCTACCAGAATGTTGCAAGGCGATCAAAGAACAAAGTTATGTAACCAGTTCACGGTATTGTAAAGTTACGAACTACCAATACTTTGAGGCAGTGAACCCGGGGAGAGGACCTTAAGCGGATGGGCTCTATCCGGAATTCAGAAGTGAAAGGCGGAGTGGCTTTGGCCTGCGAAGGTGGCGATTACCGTTTAAAGTTGATAGCACCAATGGCGATAGGTTTGCTTCTTACACTCTGTGTGATGCATCGTCTATTACTACAAAGCGGTTCAACTCTCATCGATTATCGTAGCCATGACACTGATGCCGATACTGCTGATTATGGTCTTCTCGCTGATGAAATGGATAAAGGAAGATTTTGATGAGATGTTCTGACGGAAAACGGCTGTCATCGCGCCGGAAAAAATCATTATGGGCATAGAGGATTAAACGGGTATGACAAACAGAGAAGCATTACGGATATCCTCCGCATTGCTCAGCAAGGCAAGAAAACTCGGAGCCGACCTCGTTGGTTTCGCCGCGGCTGATGATCTGAAAATGGCTCCATCTTTCACCTTTGCTCCAATAATGCCGGGAGCAGATCAAGGGATCGGAACCGGTAAGAATGAACTCGGATTGAAACCCGGTGAAGTGTTATGGCCTCAGACCGCAAGAACAGTGATGGTTATAGCTGTTCATCATCCGGAAGACAAACCAGAGATGGACTGGTGGTTCGGCCGAGTGGATCCCCCCGGCAATCGTGTTTTGGCAAAAGTTGTCGGTGAACTCTGCTTCTGGATTCCGGATCGATTTGGAATCAATGTATTTCATCTTCCCTATCATGTGGAAAAAGGGGGGACATATTTAAAAGATGCGGCGGTTCTCGCTGCCCTCGGCACTGTGGGCAAGAACAATATTCTCGTTACTCCGGAGTACGGCCCCAGAGTGCGGCTCCGTGCGCTTACCCTGGATATCGAATTGCCATCCACCGGCCCCTTGGCCTTTGAACCCTGTAAACTGTGCGATGAAATGTGCAGAAAAGCCTGTCCGCAGAAAGCTTTCGATAAGAAAATATATTCTGCCGATGATTATGGACAGAATTTTTTGCCTGGTCGTGAAGGAGGTTATTCTCGACTTGTCTGTAACCGGCAGATGGAGGGTGACAATGAGGTTGCGCAGGAACATCTTGTGGATGGCTTTGAGGAGCCGATAAAGATCATAAAGTATTGTAGGCGCTGTGAACTCGCCTGCCCGGTCGGCAAATCTTTCGTGTGACAATCGCCAAAATCGACTTGAATTTCAGCTCCTCTCGGTTGACGGGCAGAAAATCTTGTCTTAAAAGGGAAAGCAAATGCTGTCAAAGCCTGCCGGTTGAAACATAGCAGCGGAGGTGCGGCGGCATGAAGCAGCACGTGGCCATCGCGCGCACCCTGATCGCCAACCCGCAGGTGGTGCTGATGGATGAACCGTTCGGAGCACTCGACAGTCAGACCCGAAACGTAATGCAAGAATTTCTCCTGAATATCTGGAAGCAGCGTCAGGGTATCGTATTCTTTGTAACCCACAACGTCGATGAAGCCGTATTTCTGAGCGATAGAATTGCGGTTCTGACA
>Ga0315268_10005149_pt1 | contig 14091 bp, 11 predicted proteins | sample C1_top_MG_FD_204535 | JGI IMG/M metagenome (GOLD analysis project Ga0315268, IMG submission 204535) | Sediment microbial communities from Yellowstone Lake, YNP, Wyoming, USA - C1_top | ecosystem: Environmental > Aquatic > Freshwater > Lake > Sediment | place: USA: Wyoming | collected 2017-08-01 | reverse complement strand
ACGGGAACTCCCGAGGCAGCATGCAAAACCAACGGAACGCTGATTCTTTTCTTGATCTCAGTTAAGCGTTTGAAATCGAGTCTCGGTTCTGCTTCGAATTTGTAAGCGCCATGCGAAGTACCAATGGCCACTGCAAGCGCATCCACATTTGTCCGTTCTACAAATAGTCTGGCGGCTTCTGGGTCTGTCAATATAGCTTCCTTTTCCTCGACTGAAGAATCCTCAACTCTGACGAGCCTCCCCAATTCTCCCTCAACCGGCACCCCGCTCTTATGCGCTATTTCAGTCACCTTTCCTGTCGCCGCTATGTTCTCTTCAAAGTCCAGGTGAGAACCATCGATCATAACCGACGTAAACCCCGCGCGAAGACATTTCGCGGCCGTTTCAACATCCTTTCCGTGGTCTAGGTGCAAAGACATAGGCACCGGCGTGACTTCCGCAGCCATCTTCACGAGTTGGGCGAGGTATGCTAAGCCACTGTACTTAATCGCGCTTGGAGTCACGGCCACTATTACCGGTGAGTTCTCTTCTTCGGCTGCTGTAACAACAGCCTGTAAGCTTTCCAAGTTGTGAATGTTAAATGCCCCGACAGCGTACTTTCCAGCCATTGCAGAAGCTAGTATTTCCTTGTTCGTTAACAACATCGCAATCTAAGGGTAAATTCTTGACGCGTCCTATAAGGTTTCAAGATCTTGTGGGAAGTTTTGTTGAAAGATTACAAACATCGTACACGATCTTTGCACGTTTTCTTTAATACATAAACCACTTATGCAAATTAAAATAGTTTCGAAACGAACATAAGACAACATTTGTAACATTGCAGTTCTAGTATAATATACGACGAGCAAATGACGTGACGTTGCGGGATACGTACACCACTTTCTGAAGATCAATGCATTAGACGGAATGGATTTGAAGGGACACATGACAAATATACGTTTACTGGATTTACTCTTTGTTCACTCTTAGGAATTTTTCCACTGCTTTCCGTGTTGGAAGTGCTCTTGCGCCAATTTTCGTGATTTTCAGATTCGCAGTTGCGTTGGCGAACTCAACCGACTCTTTTAGGTTCTTGCCTTCTAACTGTGCGGTGATAAAACCTGCGGAGAATGCGTCTCCTGCGCCAGTTGTGTCCACCACCTTGACGGCATATACTGGTGTACTGAACTTGCCGTCTGGGCCGGCAGCAAACACCCCCTCACTTCCCCTTTTTATTATCACAATTTTTGGTCCGGCGTTAAAGAGAATCCTCGCCGCGTCATGTAGGCTATGTTTGCCAGTCAGTTGCCTTGCCTCGTCATGGTTGAGTAGAATTTGGTGAACGTTCTTCAGAAGAGGAGACAATTCAGCTATTCCAAGACTTGACATAATCCTTCCAGGATCAAAGGATACGATGACTCCAGCTTCACGGGCCATTCTTGCGGCCGCGACCGCCGTATCCAATGAGAGACCTGTAATATGGACATGCTCTGAGGAAGATATGCAACTTTCATTCAGATCCGAGGGGTATAACATGTCACTGGCTCCTGTGTATCCGAACATTATTACTTGGCCTTTCCTGTTGACAGCTAAGAGAGTTAAACCTGAATTGATGGCCGCAAGCACTTTAACATGAGTGACTTCAACTCCTTCATGTTCCAACTCTTCCAGAAGGACTCGGCCGAACGCGTCGAAGCCTATCGCGCCGACAAATTCGGATTTCACCCCAAGTCGCGAGGCCCCAACGGCGACGTTAGCAGCTGATCCTCCGCCGCCTAAGCTTAGTTTGTCGGTCTTTGCTTCCTCATCTGGTTTCGGAAAACGATCAACAAATATTCGAATATCCGTTAGGACGTGTCCAATTGTGACTAGATCTATCACATCGCTCACTCTCATAGTACTTGATCCGGGGTACTATTGAATCCTATGAGAGGCAGATCGAGATGGAGACGGTTAGAATAGTGCGGCATCAAACTGCGGTTGGACATATAAAATCACATTTAGTCACTTGCCCCTCGGGGAGAGCCGGAAGAACGGTTCTGCGGATACATTGGACAGATTGTGGGACGCCTAGTTCATTGGTCAATGCACGTCATGATCAGGTAGTTCAGTTTATCATGAAGATCTTCTAGCTCCATGCTTCTCCATTCATCATCCGTAACAGGTTCGTGGTGAGTGGGTCCTCGTAAACGCTATGGAAAGCCCGGAGGAGACCCAGCAACAGATCAGAAAAATAGTGGCTGATTAACCCGGCAGATTATCCCCTAGATGTTCCTTGTGTTGCGACTGATTCGACTGCTTTTCTGACTTGGTCTGGGTCACCAAGATAGTAATGTTTGATCGGCTTCAGTTGGCTATCAAGTTCGTAGACAAGTGGGATGCCTGTTGGAATGTTTAGTCTGATGATATCTTCATCTGATATCTTGTCGAAGTGTTTGACGAGGCCTCGTAAACTGTTGCCGTGGGCTGAGATGATCGTTCTTTTCCCTGATTTTATGGCAGGCTCTAGTGTATCATGCCAGTACGGTAGGACTCTCGCAACCGTATCTTTTAGGCTCTCAGTCAAAGGTACGTCGTTCCTCTCTAACTCTTCATATCGGGGATCATTCCCGGGATTGCGTTCGTCTGTGGGCTCAAGAGCTGGAGGTCGAATATCGTAACTTCTCCTCCAGAGTAAGACTTGTTCTTCTCCATACTTCGTGGACATCTCTGTCTTGTTCAGTCCCTGCAAAGCCCCATAATGTCGTTCATTCAACCTCCATGAACGGTGGACCGGTATCCACATCAAGTCCATCTCGTCCAACACAATCCACAACGTTCGAATGGCTCTCTTGAGAACTGAGGTAAACGCGATATCGAAAGTGTATCCTCCCTCTTTTAGAACCGTCGCTGCGTTTTTCGCTTCTGCAATTCCTCTTTCTGAAAGATCAACGTCAGTCCATCCGGTGAACCTGTTCTCTTTGTTCCAAATGCTCTCGCCATGTCTCAGCAGTACAAGTTTTATCATTGTAGCATCTCTTGGTGAAATGATTAATCGTCTATTTGACTTTTCAACTTAAACGCCATTTGCGGCTAATGGAATTCAAATCATCGATAATGTATCGACTTTAAACATGACGTGATCATATTTCGCTTATTTCATTAGGTCAGCCCAGACTTTTGCAGGTTTCCAGTTGTATACGATCGTTTTCAGCCTAGTCATCTCCTCTATGCTATAGCCTATCCCTTCCCTACCCAGTCCGGAGTTCTTGTTTCCGCCAAACGGATAATACCCGACGCCATGACGTGGCGCTGCGTTTATGGTTACCTCGCCTTCTTCAAGCCTCTTTGCAACTTTTCTTGCTAGGTTAAGGTTTGTAGTGAAGACGCAAGAGTCTAAGCCGTATTGAGACCTGTTCGCCAAATCGATTGCTTCGTCCGCATCCTTTACACGCATTATCGGAATCACGGGGCCGAACGTCTCTTCCCACATGATTCTGGCATTCAAAGGAACGTCACATAGTATTGTGGGATAATAGTAGTTGCCTTCAAACTTCGCTCCTGTGAGCAGCTTGGCGCCTCTATCGATCGCGTCATTGACGAGTTCATTTACCTTTTCGACTGCACTGCGATTGATTAGTGGACCTATCTGCACTGTGCGGTCGCGAGGATCGCCTACCTTGTAAGTTTTGGCTTCCTCAAGGATCCTTTTCATGAAGACGTCTGCCACGCTAAACTCAACGAAAACTCGACTTATAGCGTCACATCTTTGACCGCTATAACTGAAAGAGCCTTTCACCGTTTCACTAGCTGCGAGGTCGATGTCAGCATCCCCGAGTATTATCGCGCAGCCCTTCCCCCCCAGCTCCAAATGAAGTTCTTTGATTCCCACGACGCGTGCAAGTCTTTTGCCGACCTCCGTGCTTCCCGTGAATGTAAGCATGTTGACCTTATCGTGTTGTGCCAGATACTCCCCGATCGAACCCTTTCCAGTTATGACGTTGATTGTCCCAGTTGGAACTCCAGCTATCTCTAGAATCCGTGTGAACATTAGGAATGATAGTGGATCTTGACTTGACGGTTTCACAACAACCGAGTTCCCCGCCAAGAGCGCAGGGATAACCTTGGTTGCCGTGATGTAGAGTGGATAGTTGAAAGGTGAGATTGCTAAGACTACTCCCAGAGGCTCTCTCAACACGTCTGCGGATGTTCCTATGGTTTCATCTGACCAATCTCCAGGAATGTGTTCTCCCCGAATCTTTCCATATTCCTCAGGAGTCAGCTTGAGTCGCTCCGCTGTTGCTTTCACTTCGCCTTCAGCGTTGGATACAGGCTTACCAGCCTCCAACGTGAGAGTGGAGACGAAAGAGTCCTTGTTCTGAAGGAGTAATTCGCGAGCACGTTGGAAGATTTCGATCTTCTCAACGGCAGGTACAGTTCTGATCGCGTTCCGGTGAACATACGACGATTGGACCGCCTGGTCGGCTTCCTGCTCAGAAGCGTTTGGAACGGTCGCAACTAAACCGTCGTCAATCGGGCTCCGAACTTCGATACGTTGCTCTAGCATGACCCATTTTCCATTCAAGAACATCTTGAAATCTAGCGAACCGGATGCGGCAACTGAATAGATGGGGCTGAATATCGTCCCCAGCCGGCTCGCCTTTGTTACTTCATTTATAATTCTCATCCCCCACTTTGGTTCCAAGTAGTTCCTCAGCATTCCGCGGCCTTATGGAATCTTCTCTATAGACACTTCTCTGACGATATAAACGAGTAAACTCGCTTCATCGTTGTATCTCAAGGTACTTCTTGACTTCTGCTACAAGATCTTCTGCTGTAAAGGGTTTAAGAAAGTAGCCGTTGCATCCTGCATCCTCAGCACGCTTACGATCACCAAGGTCATCTAGAACCGTGAACATTACGATTGGAATTGATTCAGATTCTGGAGATATCTTCTTTAAGATCCTACAAGTATCGATTCCACTCATGCCGGGCATCATTACGTCCAGGAGCACCAGGTCAAGTTTCTCCTCTCTCATCTTCTGGATCGCTTCAACGCCATTCTCAACGGTAATCACCTGATACCCTTCATCCTCCAATATCATTCGGCTTAACTCCCGAATGTGGGACTCATCATTCACGACCAAGATTTTTTTCATATTCTGATTCACAATCTTTGAACAATCTCGGTAACTGCCGGAATTGACATAACTAGACCAGTGATTACAACTGAAAATATCGGGATGTTGAAATATTGGGACCACTCGCAAGGAATGCGAAGTTCGTATGCAAGATCTGCGGTCGAGTCGCAGAGAAACAGGAAAATCTTTGCGACCCCACACCTATCTAGAAACCCTTCGATAAAAGAATGGACTTCTGGCGCCGATGCTTCTCTGTTATGAACTCACATTATGGGCATCCAGAGAGGATTCATCTTACTATGAGGCCTGAACATGGTGCGTGTCTGGCTACTGTATGCGTCACACTACCGAGCAAAAGATCTTTTATTTCGCTCTCTCCCATGGCTCCTAACACTACCAGGTCAAATCCTTCCTTCTTAGCGTATTCGACGATCTTGTGGGCTGCATTACTATTACCTGTACCTTGGGCTAAATGGTGGAGAGCGTGGCATTTGCGTATCAGTTTACCAGTAGAAAGCGCTTGCTACAGGGGATGTTGAGTCGGTTTGGAATGGGATCTAAGAGTAACTGGTGTCAACCAGCTACGGCATGGGGCGTGACTCCGTGCCTCGATTAGTTTCTTGAGGTCTTCGGGTAGCAACGAAATGAAAAAAGAGAGACCTTCTGAGTCCAGTAGGGCTGAAACGTGTTTGGAAGACAGAGACTCATACCCAGTTGGGTCTGAGTTCCTCCCGACCCATCGAATCTAATGGGAGATGATTTGGGAACCTTAGGAGGGACGTAAAACGTACCCGCCAATAATTTTAGCCGAGTTCCCACGGGCCCGCCATAATCTCGTCCAGGCCCCTTCGTCCAGCTAGAACCTCATTCAAACCATAGGATCTAAACTTGGGTCAAGTTTTCAGCTCGCCAACAACTTGGACGCGTTCCAGTACTTCTTCTCCATGCGGGGCGTCTTTGAATTCCTGAGTCAGATCCTTACCAGCCAGGTGCTCAAAATGAAGACCGGATTCCCAAAGACCACTTTGACTCACATCATAGACTTTTCCTTTATAAGCAACGTATAGTGGTCTACCATCCTTGCCGTCGAATTGCTTCAACTCTTCTAGTGTGAATTGCTTCATTTTTGACACGCATTCCTGTGATTCTGTATCTGTTAATCTGAGAGCCCACTTAGAAGTTTCGCTTTGATATTTGTCACATCTGACTCGGTTCTTACTAGTTTCTCAATCGCGTCAGTATCCCGAGTGTCTCCAATAAGTAAAGCTCCAAGGACCTTATTGTTCCTCAGGACGAACTTCTTGTATGCGTTCTTTTCACAGAGATCTTTTTCCAGAACTTCGTATTCAGATGATGAAGATGCAACAACTCCAATGGATGTCAGCGCAATATCGTAGACCTTCTCTGTGTTTGAGCATACGCCTCCACAATAGGTTTCATGTCTACCTGACATGTTCGACCCCGCAATTGTTCCTTGTTCGAGTGCATTGTTCCAGTTCGTGTTCAGCCTATAATCCTTGTATACCACATCGTAGGCCTGGGCGACATCGCCCGCAGCATACACATCTTTGATGTTAGTCTCCATTCTCTCGTTTACAAGTATCCCTCTATCCATTTTTATTCCGCTTCCATCGAGAAATCTGATATTTGGCCTTATGCCCACACATACAGCCACCAGTTCACAAGCAATTTCCGTTCGTCCTTTCGTTTTCACAATCGAAACTGAATCGCCATCTCCAGCAAAATCCTCGACGTCTGTCATGAAATTTACATGTATTCCCTCCTCTTCCATTCTCCTGGTGATAATTTCTGAAGCTTTCTTGTCGAGCATCGCTGACCAAAGTCTGTCACCGCGGACCAGCAGGGTGACGTCTAAGCTCCTTTGTTGCAGAGCTTCCGCGATATTCAGTCCGAGCAGTCCACCCCCTACTACAACTGCTCTCTTTGCCTTGATGCTATGTTCCACCATTTTCTGAGCGTCATCCAAAGTTCGAACTGTCATTACGCCCCTTAAGTTGCAGCCTGACCAATTCGGGATGATTGGTCTTCCTCCAACCGCCAGTAACAGCTTATCATATGCAATCTCACGACCATCGTTGAGCAGAATCTTTCTCTTCTCGGGAAGAACCCTAGTCACAGATCTTCCAAGTAATTGCTCAATAGCATTTTTGTCGTAGAAATCCGGTGGGTAGACCCTAAGATTCTCAGGTTCGTACTTTCCAGCTATGTATCGCGCAAGTAGCCGACGATAGTAGTACGAATATTGCTCTTCGGAAATCACCTGTATCTTTGAGTCAGCATCATTTTTCCTGATTGTCACTGAAGCACGAATTCCCGCAGGGCCATTACCAACTATAACATAAGTGACCAAATCATGCACACACGCAAAGCGAAGCATGGATCAAGATCTAAGCGTACTATTAGCTGTCGATATTAAAGCTGTATTTGAAGGAAACTATAGGAGATCACATCTTAAGATTTCCTCGAAGCAAGAGTCATAGTGCTAGATCAAAGCTTCCTCTTGATGATCTCCCAATCAAGGACGTCGTCGACATCGATGATCCAATCCTGAAAACTTGGACACAGATAAGGACCACTCTAAACTACTTTGAGGCTCTTTGAGCCATCTTCTGACATATTACCTTGCTTTCTCTCAGGCCATATTGACGCGCGGGTCTATAGTAACCGAACGTTAAATTAACCAGTATCGATCTTGATACTCTGACGAGATATTGAATGGGACAGGTTGAGGAACTAGCTCCCGACGTTTTTTCGGTCGGGGTTAAGCACTGGAATAGAAGAGTATTCGATAATGTCTTTATTCTGCCGTATGGCACATCCTACAATGCTTACCTAGTCAAGGGTAAACAGAAGACCGCGCTAATCGATACAACTCTAGCTGGGTTCGAGAGTGAACTTCTCGATAACATTCGGCAAGTTGAGGATCCCGCAAAAATCGACTACGTGGTAATGAATCATGCCGAAGGAGACCATGCGGGTGGAATCCCCAAACTTCTGGAAGTAGCACACGGTTCAACCTTGGTTACCAGTATTAAGGGCAAGGAGTTTGCTGAAGCATTCTACCTAGTCGATCCAAGCCGGATACGAACAGTCAAAGATATGGACCAAATAGATCTTTCTGGTAAGATACTCACGTTTGTTGATGCGCCTTGGCTTCATTGGCCTGAAACCATGTTCACATACTTGGAGCCTGACAGGATACTCTTTCCCTGTGACTTTTTTGGGGCTCACTTCGCAAGCTCGAAACTGTATGCGGACGAAGTTGGTGAACTGCCGCTGGAATCGAAACGATACTACACAATAATCATGGCGCCTTATGGTCAAGCTGCTGCCGCGAAAAACGCAGTCGAAAAGGTTGGGGATCTCAACGTGAAAATGATCGCACCAAGCCACGGACCAATACACCGCTATCCTGAGCAAATAATCGAATCCTACAGAAGATGGGCCAACAGACAGACCGTGCCAAAAGTTGTGGCTGCCTACGGAACAATGTATGGCAATACCGAAGCGCTCACCAAGGAAGTGGTAAAAGGGATTGTATCCGAGGGGGTTGAGGCTTCAGTCTACGATCTCTCGATATCGGATTCAAGCTATGTGGTTGGCGATGCCCTGGATGCTGCTGGCATTGTCGTGGGGACCCCAACCATGGATGGTGTTCCTTTTCCACCTGTGACCATGTTTGTCGAATTAGTGAAGTTGACTAGAATGAGGAACAAGATCTCAGGCATAGTTGGAGATTTTGGTTGGAGTGGTGGGGCGGTGACGCAAGTTAGGAAACAACTGGAATCTATCGACTTTCAAATCGTGGGAACCGTTGAGGTACGGGGGAAACCAAAAAGCGATGAGTTGTCGAAAGCCAGAGAGCTTGGAAAAGCGATAGCCAAGAGAATTATTCAAGGTGAGATACCGAAATAAGAGTGATGACTCCCATATTCTATATCATTAGTCCCACTGAATGCTAGATACTGCATCGAACAATTATTGAATCTTCAAAGACACTGTATGTGAGCAATTCGATCTTTGTGCTGTTCTTCCAAGATAGAGGTCTAAATATACCACGATGTCTCATCTATTGGTTCATCAGACCATAAGTGAATGTAGTGGTTGGTTTGCCAATTCTAAGGAATAGCATCGTATATTTTGATATACCCGGTTTCGTTAAGCCCTGAGACAATTCTCACCTACGATATGCATGGAAAACCATTAACAGTTTCACATGGTGCGCGACTCAGATTACCAGTGGAAACACAACTCGGATACAAGATGCTGAAATTGCCAAGATCAATCGAATTAGCCGCGGACCTATAGAACCACCAAAGACGGTCAGGGGCTATCGTGAAGATGTATGAAACCATGGTATGGAAGCTTGATGTAGCATGAACCCTAACCAGATACACTCTCATGTTCGACAATGATCATCGTGGTGACTTCAAAGCGTGCAAATTGTGTGCATATGATAGCTTACTTTGATTGACTCAATCTTTTCAATTCGTCTATTTTCTTTTTTATCTGAGCAATGGCTTTGGTGACTTTGATCCTTTTTGGGCAAACCTCTGTGCACCTAAAGTATGTCCTACATCCCTAGGCACCATCGTTACTATCTAGAAGAATGAGTCTATCTTTGGTCGCAGTATCGCGACTGTCGTAGATGTATCGATGAGCTTTGACAAGTGCCGCGGGACCAATGTAGTTTTTGTTTATGGCAATGTTAATCGGACATGATGCTGTGCAGCATGCACATGATATACATTTGATGGTATCGTCTATCAGTTCTCTCTCTTCAGGTGTCTGAATCCTTTCGGTCGTTGGAGTATCCCCAGGATTGATCAAGTATGGCTTCACTAGACGATACTTTGAAAAGAACGGTTCCATGTCAACTACTAGATCTTTCACCACTGGAAAAACTGGTATCGGTTCGATCAGAAAATTCGGGCTTTTGTAGTCTCCTACTAGTTTCTGGCAGGCCAAGGCACATATTCCATTAATCCTTATGGCGTCTGAACCGCACACACCATGTGCGCATGACCATCTGAATACCAGACTTGCATCTTGCTCCCATCTAATGGTGTTCAGGCAGTCCAGTATTCTGTCCCTGGGGTCAGCTTCAACCTCATAGTCTCGGTAGTATGGTTCCTCATTCTTGGAGGGGTCATATCTGAAAACTCTGAAATTGCATTTCATAACTAGTATTCCCTCGACTTCGGTTGGAATCGTGTGATTACTACTGGTTTGTAACTGATCTTTGGGCCATCAGGTGACCTACTAACAAGAGTATGCTTCAGAAAATTCTTATCATCCCTATTTGGAAAATCTTCTCTATAGTGAGCACCCCGACTTTCCTTTCTAACCGTCGCTGACACTATGATCGCTTCAGAAAGATCAAGCATAAAACTGAGTTCTAATGTTTCAACGATCTCTTGGTTGAAGTTACTGCCTTTGTCCTCCAGTCTGACATTCTGGCATCTTTCCCTAAGCCTACGGACAGCTTTCAAAGCGTCATCAAGATTCTTCTCATCGCGAAAAACACTGCATTTGTCATGCATTACTGTGCGCATCTCTTTCCGTAATTGATGGACTCTCTCATTTCCCTTGGAATCGATCAGATCATGGATCTGCTTAGAAGCGTTTTGAATTTGATCTTCCGGCAGAGTCTCAAGACGCGCATTTTCCAAATAGTCCAATATCGCCTTGCCGGTCCTCCTTGCAAACACGACGAGATCCAGTAACGAATTCGTTCCGAGTCTGTTAGCACCATGAAGTGAAATACAGGAACATTCTCCAACGGCGAACAGCCCCTTCACAGCGCCTTTTTCACCCAGTACTCTTCCTTCGGAGTCCGTTGGAATACCTCCCATAAGGTAGTGACATGTGGGCGCTACTGAGATGGGTTCTGTGGCCACATCCACTCCGAGATAGGTCTTGGCGAAGGAACTTAGATCAGGCAAACGTTCTTCTATGCGATCTCGGCCTAAGTGGCTTAGATCCAGATTCACATAATCAGAGTTGTTTACCCCTCTTCCCTCTCTTATCTCAAGCAGTATCGATCTACTGACCACATCGCGAGGCGCAAGATCCTTCAACACTGCAGCATATCGCTCCATAAACCTCTCGCCTTTCCCGTTTTTCAGAATAGCACCTTCTCCTCTGGCCGCCTCTGTTATCAGAATCCCTAGTTTGTAGATTCCTGTTGGATGAAACTGAATGAACTCCATATCTTCCAAGGGGACTCCGACATGATACGCCAGAGCCAACCCATCCCCTGTGGTTGCGTACGCATTTGATGTTGTCTTAAAGATCATTCCGCAGCCTCCAGTCGCAAGTACGGTAGCTTTCGATTGGAAAGTGTGCATCTCCCCAGTCGCGATTTCGTATGCAGTTAGGCCAACACAATTGCCGCCATCCATCAGCAAAGATGTCGCAAAAAATTCCGGGTAGAACTTTATGTTTTGCTTCATACACTCCTCATACAGAGTGTCCAGTATGGCTCGTCCAGTTCTGTCCGAGGCATAGCATGCCCTTTTTACTGGTTTTTCTCCAAAATTCTTTGTATGCCCTCCGAATGGCCTCTGTGCTATCTTCCCAGACGCGTTCCTACTGAAAGGTACTCCCATATGCTCTAACTCATACAATGCCCTAGGAGCGTCTCTTGCGAATATCTCGACCGCATCTTGATCGGCGAGGTAGTCACTCCCTTTTACAGTATCGAACATGTGCCATTCCCAGCTGTCCTCTTCCTCATTCCCAAGAGCTGCAGAGATCCCGCCCTGAGCCGAGGCTGAATGAGATCTGTGAGGATACACCTTGGTTAGGATAGCCACATTCGATGATGAAGTCTCGAGGGCTGCCCTGAGTCCAGCTATACCTGCCCCCACAATTGCAATATCACATTTGTGTAATGTCAAAGAATTTTCGGCCACCATCACGCGAGTATATGTCTCCTACGCTCGAGTATTAAGGGGTGGTCACTAATCGCTGTGGAAAAAGTCTTATCAACAGCCCAGCTAATCATCGCTCCTAGTGTCGCTGGAAATATGCTTGGGGGTACAAAGTGACATCGAAAAGCTCGCCACCAAATCGCAATGCGTTCACGAAAATTTCTATTCATTAAGCTTTCCTCAAAGATGAGCACTATCGGAATTTCTTGAGCTTGGAGTGCTGCAAACTCCGTTTGAGCTCTCGTGTCGTGAACCATACCCACGCTCATAATCGGTCTCAATTTTCTTTGAAGCCTTATCTACTGGGGAACCATCAGTATAGGGGTTAGATTACGACTCAAATTGAAGTAAGAGAAATAGTCGCTCCCACGAAGCGCACATGCCCGACATGCGGCGAAGAAGTGACCTTGTACTCCACCCATATCTTTTCAGAACATTACTTCTGCAGAAAATGTAAGCAATTTCTAAGAGTACCTAGACCGGACGAGTTCTACGCTAAGAGTCCATTTAAACCAAGATATTATTGAAAAGCCCTTACCAGTTGGTCTACGAAGGAATGACTTTCTATTCTATTGTCCGTGCTGTATAGGGACAATCGGTAAGAGGGGTCTCTGGCTCAGCAAGGCAAACTTGTATGATGTGTTATTATTGAAACAATTTCCGATGGAGAGGTCTCCCTGTGGGCGAGGGAGACATCAACGGGCATCTTTTGCTGAGTTGACTAATCGCTGGTATTTGATGTGGATTTCAGAAAAATATGGACTTGAAACGCATAAGTTCCTTGCATGTTTTCTAGATGCATGGATACATGAGAAATCATCGTGCAAGGATATATTGATCCAATGCCGTCAGAAGACAGAAAATGATGGTGTATTCCTCGTAACACAAGATGAAAAAGTAATCGCGCAACTAGGTCTCAGCGAGGTAGCGTTGAAACGCCTGCCGAATGTCGATCTCACAAGTTATCCATGGAATCAATTCACCTTAGCTAAGAGTACCACAAATCTGAAAGGTGTGGATGCTAGAATCAAAGAACTGGATTTGAGAGTCGAACATGGCAACCTGAAGGCAAGGATCGTTGAGAAGTCTATCTTGGAGCCATAAAGTTTGGCGAAGGTGTTCGTGAGGATAGAGAACACGGTCGCTACGGCGGCGCTTAAACAATCCATAGACCTTAACTCCATTGTTCGAGTTTTTCCAGGCGTCCAATATCAACCAGAAGTGTTTCCTGGCCTTGTTTACAGGTTGAAGAAACCCAAGACTGCGACGCTCATCTTCAGTTCTGGAAAAATGGTGTGCACAGGAGCTAAGTCTGAACGACAAGCAAAGAAAGCTGTGATGAAAGTTGTGGACCACCTAAAAAGGAATGGGATCGTCACTGTCGGGAAACCCGACATCCAGGTACAGAACATAGTCGCGTCAGCAGGATTGGATGGAACTATAGATGTAGAAAAAGCAACATACTCGCTAAAGAGGACCATGTATGAGCCTGAACAGTTTCCAGGCTTGATCTATCGCATGGAAGACCCGAAAGTTGTGATTCTTATCTTCAGAAGTGGAAAGCTTGTAATTACAGGAGCAAAAAAGGAAGAGGAGGTCTATCGTGCCGCAGCCAAACTTCAGGAAACTCTCGAAGAGAAAGAACTCATCCGCTACGAGCAAGAACTATAGCGATTCCAGATCGAAGTGGCCTTTCCGTTCAGTGCGTCTCTCAAATCAGCTCCCAAGCTGGACAGCCGGCCACGTAGATGCAGGGAAGTCTGCGAAGGATGAGAATGTGTGTCTGATGGCTCTGATTTGGTCAGGAATGTTTAAGTCGGTTGCTAGTTGTAGTAGGGCAGGGTATTCATGGAGGTGAACATTGGATGACCGAAATGCCACAGCAAGCACCATTGCCAACAGAGAGAGTCTCATTTAGGCCAAGAACTCCTATCCCACCGGATACTATACTGATTGGGAAGAAACCAGTGATGGCCTATGCAACGGCTGTAATGATGCACTTCAGTGGCGGAGCTAAGGAACTCACTATCAAGGCT
>Ga0315268_10005148_pt1 | contig 14091 bp, 17 predicted proteins | sample C1_top_MG_FD_204535 | JGI IMG/M metagenome (GOLD analysis project Ga0315268, IMG submission 204535) | Sediment microbial communities from Yellowstone Lake, YNP, Wyoming, USA - C1_top | ecosystem: Environmental > Aquatic > Freshwater > Lake > Sediment | place: USA: Wyoming | collected 2017-08-01 | reverse complement strand
CATACACAATTGAGATAGGCTCAGTTAACGCTGCGGGAGATTTGTCTGTAAAATGGACAACTAATGATGGAAGTCACCATGAGCTTCGTTTGAGCTTGTTCAGCGCCGAGGAAACCTCTGGCTTGTATGCGGTGTCTGAAGAAGCATTTGGAGACGACCCTTGGGGAATGTGCGGTTTGTTCGAACCATATCCCTTGACCTACAAAGGCTGGCATACACACGATGGCGTGAAGGAGAAAATATCTGGGATAGCAACTATGCTCGTAGCTTGCCAACTAAAGGCTTCTGACTACAGCGGAAATTCGGTTGACAAATGGTGGATAGTATGGACATTCCTTGAAATTGACGGCAACCTCGTTGGAGTTAGTTTCACGGAACTTACCATCCCGAATTGGTGGTACGGAAGTTCCCCTCCTTACCAACATGCATATGTCCCCGCAGCACAAGGCCTCACAGTCCGAATTAGATTGGTATAGAGCGGGGCAGACAAGCGAGCATTTACGCGGTTAAGCTAGGATACCTTATAGATTTGATTTTGGACCATCAACTAGACAGAGCATGAGTAGCGAAATAGCCCGAGCGCGCACGCGCACTCTTTTTGGTTTTCGCCCGCGTGGGTTTTCACCTAAAAGGTGTTCCATATTGGTGAACCGCTTGCGATCGATGGATCGACAAACAAGCTTTCAAAACTATAGCGCGCGCTTAGCCGATGATCACTACAGATCTTTGACTTTCTCAACAATAGCAAGTCACCTGTCCAAGATGAAATCAATCGATAAGAAAAGAAAGGAACGTTAAGCTTCTGAAACCTGTTGCTTCAAGTCTTCAATCGGCTTCTCAATGTTTGAAATCTTCTGTTCTGTGAGGCTGATTCTTCTTTTCAAATCCATGCTTTCACTCACAAGATTGTTAACCATGCCCTGCAGATAGGCAGTTATCATGTCTACGTGTTCCTTGTCACTGACATCCGAGGCCTAAGCTGCCAAGGGGTTTTTCGACCCCATGGGAAATAAATAACGTGACTTTATAATCAAATAGAGTCATGTTGCCATGCTTTGAAGGGCTTGAAGCGTTTACTTTTCTTTCTAGCACCTCTAGTGGTAGTGGAGATGGTAAATAAATAAATGATCGACGTTGCCGCTTGAACGAGGCCGGCGGCCACACGTGCACACTGTCAGGCCCTTACAAGGCAGCAGCCGGGCATCATCTGCCCTTGGTAAAGCTGCTACCGAGCACCTCCAGCAGTTCAGATGGCCTCATGGTATGCCTCTTTGAGCGTGAGCAGCGAGCACCTTAACAAGCACCTTAACAACTTGTCCTAAGAGGCCCTCACAGAACCGTTCTCGAGACGATGCCACTGTTGGCTACACTACGCTATCAGTATTGTCGACCTCGATGAAAGCAACGCAGGGACCTGGCCGCTATAGTCAAAGTGACAGAGAAACCAGAGGGGAAATATCCCTAAGGATGAGAGCTAGAATCGTTTAATCCTTTGGCCTTGTGAATCCTTTCTCTGATCTGCTCAGTGGTCTTGTCTATCCATTCGAAGTTCATTATTATGCTCGGGTCTTTCAAGTCAGCATTCCAGGCAAAGCGTTGATAGGACATTGTATTGTCAGCCTTGACTCTGCCGGCAAAGATGGCATAACCGATAGGGTCGCCTCTGTAGAGACATTGTTTATAGAAACGATCTGACTGCGCTCGGAACCAGTTGGGAAACCTTCCCGTGATTTTTCCGATAATATACCAGGCTCGGGCATCTTGATAGTGGAAGAGTTTGCCGGTTGCAGGAGCGCACGTCTCGAGGTACTCCAGGACTAGCCAGGTAAAGGGCACGAGTTGATCGAAGAAGGGATTATTGTAGATGCCTCGTTTCAATGGTAGTCTTAGCGAGCTTCGCTGCGCGACTTGCTGGCCATACTTTGCGATAATCTTGGAGCTCCTTTTCACTATTGGCATTGTGGTTATTTCCAGAAAGTTTTCGTTGACTGTGATGTTTTCGCGGCATATGCCCTGGTGTTTGCCGATGACCTCTTCCTGCCAATTTCTTTTATCAATCAATCGATATGGACTTGCACCATGGAGATTATCCCGGGCTTTTTCGAATCTTTTCTTGTCATAATTCTCAAGGTCGACACCTGGAAGATCTTCACCGTCTTTGTACAAATCGCAGACATAGATTCGCTTGTACTGGAGGCCTCCGAAGATCTCAGTGACGCGGCCAATCGTAAGGTAGGCCAGACTCATTCCTGCTCGGTCATGGATTGCATACTCCGGCAAGAGAGTTGGAGGATACTCGTATTCCCTGGAGGTTATCAGATCGAATACTTGCTTTGGCTCTAAAGTTTCTTCTATGGTCTTAACCGTTCTTCTCGTCAATTCTTTCATGGATTCGGCATTCATTTTTGATCACATTCATGCTGCAAAAGGAACTTCTTGATGAGGAACATCCGCGAGGCCACGTCTGGCTCTGAGGTTGCGCATGACTTCATTATGTCTCTTTTTCTGCTCAGGAGTCCGGCCTTTGAAGGGATGCCTTTGATAATGTCTTTTCAGAGCTGCCCTAACTTTGTCAGGATGTGTTAGCCTGTAGTCTCTTCTGTACTGCCTGACTTTTTCGGGATGCAGACGTCTCCAGCTGTTCTGTTGTTTTCTATAGTCTGCAGGATGATTTCTTCTCCACTTTTTTGTGGCTCTTTTCTGAGCCTCTGTTACAGTCAAGGCTTTTCTTCCTCGAGAAATCTAAGCAACTTGATGAACACATGCGTATTGGAAAAAAGAGGGGATTGCGCTGGAGATAGAGGTCCATGTCTCCCCGGGGTATTGCCAAAGGTTTTTGGTTAGCATTTTGCCCCTAAGCGCCAAACTTTCGGCGTCTTGTTCCGTCAAGCAGGCGTGGCGGAGGCGCGGATCGGTGCGGTCTCAAGTCTGGCCGGGACTATTTGGTTCAATTAACATGAGAATGTCTGGGCAAGTCTAGGTATCCGTTGTTATTGTTGGTCCTTGTTTGTCATTTCATTTATTTGTTGTTCCATCATGTGTCCGCGACAGTAGATCAAAGCTTTCTTGACGCCCGGAACTTTCATCGCGGCACTTTTTATGTCCACTGCGAGCTTGAACGCTATGGGGCAGAAGGGACTGGACGGAATGAATTCGACCTTGAAAATCCCAGGCTCCTCTTCTTTGACGTTGGTGATCATCTGCATTTCAGCAAAAGTCAAGCCTGTTTCTGGGTCAACCACTTGACCGACTGCTTGGCGGACTTTATCTTCCATTTCCGTCAAACTTCTTGCACTTCTCCCTGTGTTTGCTTGGATAAGAGAGGTCGCACCATATATAATTGTTGTACCAACCCAGTGAGTTTTCACTTGTTCTTTTTCATGTACATGCGCCAGCTGAGCGCCATCGTCCTTGGATGAGAGGCCTTCACTTCATCCAACCGTGACACTGCAGTGTTATGAGGCGCCTTCAGGACGTTTTCAGGATTCGAGTAGGCTTCGTCGGAGATTTTTCGCATGGCGTCAACGAAGCGATCCAACTCTTCCTTTTCAAATGATTCTGTGGGCTCGATCATCAGTGCTTCGTCAACGATGAGCGGAAAATAGATTGTCGGCGCGTGTAGACCGTAGTCAAGCAATCGTTTTGCGATGTTTAACGCTGAGACGCCTGTCTCGTTTTTCAAAGTCTTCGCGCTCAAGACGCACTCGTGTTTTCGGGGTTTTTCACTGTCATATGGTACTGCTAGACCCCTGATCTTTCGCAGCTTCTTCAAGAGGTAGTTGGCGTTGAGAACCGAGACTTCTGCCGCCTCTTTCAGTCCTTCAAGTCCTAAGCTCAGGATGTAGGCGTACGCCCTCAGCAGAACTGCGGTGTTGCCGTAGAAACCCTTTATCTTTCCAATGCTATGTGGTCTGTCATAGTCTAGGCGGTAGCTTTGTCCGTCGAAGGCTATGCGCGGGACTGGTAGGAATTTGACTAGGTCTTTCGAAACACCGACCGGGCCGGCTCCAGGGCCTCCTCCTCCGTGAGGCGTGCCGAAGGTCTTATGGATGTTTATGTGAACTATGTCGAAGCCCATGTCCCCTGGTCTGGCTTTCCCCAGAAGCGGGTTCAGGTTTGCCCCGTCATAGTATAGTAAACCGCCGGATTCATGGATTATTTTGGCTATTTCACCGATGTCTTTCTCAAAAAGCCCAAGAGTATTCGGGTTGGTCAACATTAATCCTGCGGTTTTCCCAGAAACGACCGCCTTCAAAGCCTCAACGTCAATGCAGCCATCCGAGCCTGATGGGAGCACTATCACGTTGAAGCCGGCCATGGCCGCACTTGCAGGATTCGTGCCGTGAGCTGAGTCTGGAACGATGACTTCAGTTCGTTTTTCGCATTCGCCGTTCGACTTGAGACAAGCGTGCATCAACGACGTGCCTAAGAACTCGCCGTGAGCGCCCGCTGCCGGTTGTAGGCAAATCTCGCAGGTGCCCGTGATCTCGCTCAGCCAGTGTTCAAGCCTGTACAGGATTTCGAGCAGACCCTGCACGGTGCTCTCATCCTGGTAAGGATGAGCCGTGCCCAGCGTGGCTGAACTTGCAAGCACGTCGTTGATTTTCGGGTTGTACTTCATGGTGCAGCTTCCAAGAGGATAAAATCCTGAATCAACACCGTAATCCATTTCTGACAAGCGTGTGAAATGGCGCATGACCTCGACTTCTGAGAGTTCCGGAAGACTTAGCTTAAGCTGGCGACGCATGCTTTGGGGAACGAGCGCATCTGTGTCCCCAACTATATGTTTGACTTCTTTGTCCGCTTCGGGAAGGACGTGTCCTCTGCGACCGCTCTTCCCGAGGTTGAAGATTGCAGGTTCGTTCCAGTTTGTCTGTTTGTACATTGATTCTCATGTTCCTCCAAGAATCTCTTCCAAGGCCTCTGCAAGATGGTCAATGTCTTCTTTCGAATGAATCTCGGTTACACAGTAAAGAGCTATCTGACCTAGTTCAGGGAATTCCTTTGAAACGTCCTTTCCGCCTTGAATGTGATGTTGCAGGAGTTTCTTGTTGGTTTCTTTCACAGTCAAGTTGGTTTGATCAAAGTTGACTGTGAATTCTTTGAAGTGGGCAGACTTGAAAACCGGAGTTCTGATCCGGTCGGTTTTTGAAAGCTGAAGCATGGCATAGCTAGCATTGCACATAGTTGTTTCTCCGAGTTCGCGCATGCCTTCCGGTCCGAGCAATGCCATGTAGACAGCCGACGCCACGGCGCAGAGGGCTTCGTTGCTGCAGATGTTTGACGTTGCTTTTTCGCGTCTAATGTGCTGCTCTCGGGTTTGCAACGTCATGCAGAAGCCCTGGCTGCTGCCGTCCTGGGTCGTTGTGAGACCGATTATTCTTCCAGGCATCTGTCGCATCAAGTTCATGTCGTCACGGCACGCCATTATACCTAGGAGTGGACCGCCAAAGTTCATTGCGTTTCCAAGAGGCTGTGCTTCTCCGACGACGATGTCAGCGCCATATTCTCCTGGCGGCTTTAGAATTCCGAGTGAAGTTGGATCAACTCCAACAATAAGCAGTGCGCTGTGCGAGTGGGCTTCTCTGCTCACGTCGTCACCGTGCGTTTCAATGAATCCTAGGTAGGAGGGGTTCTCGAAGTAAACGGCTGCGGTTTTGTCTGAAATCTTTGCTCTCAGATCTTCAAGGCTGACCTGCCCGGTCTCAGCATCGTAATCGACTTGTTTGATCTTGATCCCTGCGGGCTCCGCGTAGAGCTTCAGAGTGGCAGCTCTCTCGGGATGAATGATCTTTGGCACTAGGACTTCGTTTCGTCCCTTCACGCGAGCAGCCATCCGAGCGGCTTCGCCAAGTGCAGACGCCCAATCATACATAGAGCAGTTGGAAACGTCCATGCCTATCAGTTCGCAGATCATGCTTTGATATTCAAAAAGGGCCTGCAACATGCCCTGCGAGACTTCGGGCTGGTATGGAGTGTAAGAGGTGAGAAACTCGCTTCTTTGTACGATCTCCTGAACGACCGCCGGAATATAATGCGGCCAGCATCCAGCGCCTAGGAAAACTGACATGTTGTTACATTGGCTGTTTCTTGAAAGCAGGTTTTCTACGTGTTTCTTGACGTTGAATTCGGACAGCCCTTTTTCCGGCAGGTTCAAAGGCTTCTTCAGACGACATTTTTCAGGTATGTCTGCGTACAGGTCATCGAGGTCTTCTATGCCTATTTCGCGTATCATTTCTTCCTTGATTTCAGCTGTCGAATTCGGGATGTAGGGATGAGTGTGTTTGCTCAAGATGTTCACCGTTGAGGACTAACACTAGATTCTTGATGGCTTCTTTAAGCTTTTTCAGCAATCAGCGGATTTATCAGCTTTCTGAGAGCGTTTCTAAAACGGCTTTGAGAAGGGCTTCTGTACTTCCTCTGACTGATTCGTGGTGAAAAGCTTGCAGCCACCCATTTTCGGTCAGAACGTCTGAAATAACCTGCGCTGAAGCCGCGCTTATCTTCCAGTATTTGGCGACGGCGAAAACCGCGGAAGTCTCCATGTCCACAGCCAAGACGCCCTTGTCTCTGAACCGTCGGAATTTGCTACGTGTCTCTCGGTAGATGCCATCAGTGGACCAGACAGGCCCGACGAAATGCTTGGTCTTTCCTTCCGTCAAGTGTCTGATAAGCTCGTTTCTAAGATGTCTCGAAGATTCAACCGTTGTTTCCGGTGGAAAATAGTGGTGTGAGGTTCCTTCGTCCCGAATCGCCTCGGTTATGACGACGATGTCTGCGGGTTGAAGAAACGTCTGCAGCCCACCTGCCAAGCCAACTTCAAGTATCGTCTTTGTCCTACATGCAATTGCCTCTTCGAGAGTCATGACGGCTGCTGGGGCGCCTACCCAAAATCGGCCCAGCCCGATTTCCGTGCCCTTGTATTTTCCGACGCAGAAGGGCTGGGTTTCGCCGTACAGCCAGTGGATGCATTTGCCGTGGATCAGGTTCTTCGCAGATTCGAACGTTCTTCTTTGATAGGTCATTAATAATCGCTGAGGAATTCTGAGGCTGTCCACCGAGACTTTTCTGCTCTCGGCGGCGTAACGGATGACATCCTTTGAGGTGAAAATGGCTTTATCTTCGCTCAATACTGTATCCCTTTGGTTGTAACCATCTGTTTCGGAGACTTAAGGTCTTTGACTTCGTTCACGAACTCGGCTCGGTCAAAAAGCTCCTTGGGCGCATACCTTCCGGTCAAGACGATGTCGGTGTTCTTCGGAATTCTGTCTAATATCTGCACGAAACATGGTTCTGCGCGCGCTTCTAGAAGATATTTCCATAAGCTATTATATAGCTGCAAAAGACAAGTTACGTCTGTAACTGTTTAATGGGACGAACATACAAGGAAGTTTCAAGGTGTTTGAAAGATTTCGAAGAAAAAAGAAAGCTGCTGACACGAGGGGGAGTCTGGAAATGACGAAGGACGGAGCCAACCTGAAGTCTAGAAATGACGAGGGTAGCGATCCGCCAAGATATTTCAGAAAACCGAGGGAAGAAGAGGAGGTCAAGCTTACGGAAGTGTTAGGCAGACTTGCTCAAAGGTTGAAGAGTTTGGACAAAGAGCGAGCAGATCTTGTAGAAGAGATATATCAACTTGGTGAAGAGGCGGAGAAGGAGGCCGAGGAGTTAGGGAAAGAGTTGTCAACGCTCAAGGGACAAACGGTAGAACTTGAAGAAGTGTTGAGTACTATACATGCACACAGAAGAGGAGTGCACACTCAGGAACTGAGACGCTAACTCGGAAAGCACAGAGAATTGCCACTGCACAATGAGAACCGGCATAATCATACCTAGAATGGAAACAGATTAACTGAAGGGGCAGCAGACGAAACCCTAACCTATTCATTTGAATATTTCCTGTTAAAAGACTTGAGCACAATTCCAGATTTGAGATATTGATCCTTGTTTCTCAAATTTTAAATAAGATCCTTCAAGATACATAAATCCAAGTTTCAAAAGGAAGTCTGGAAATGACGAAGGACGAAATTAACCCGAAGTCTAAAAGTGATGAAGTCAGAGACCCACCGAAATTCTTCAGAAAACCGAGGGAAGACGAAGACATCAACCTAAAATCCAGAGACGACGAAGACAGGGATCCGCCCAAGTATTTCAGAAAACCGAGGGAAGAAGAGGAGGTCAAGCTTACGGAAGTGTTAGGCGGGCTTCTTCAAAGGTTGAAGAGTTTGGACAAAGAGCGGACAAATCTTGTAGATGAGATAGAAAGACTTGGTGAAGAGGCGGAAAAAGAGGCTGAGGAGCTAGAGAAGGAATTGTCCACCCTCAAAGAACAGGCAGGCGCACTCAAAGAAGTTCTGGAAGAAATGCGGTCGCGAAGGAGAATTTGATTCTCGTCTTCTTTTTTTGTTCATGGTTCCTGCGACGAGGACTTCGTTAAGGCCTGCGGAATTTTTCCTCGGTCTTTTCAGTGTGAATGAGGGTGCCATTATGTAAATCATGTTGCATCGTTATACTTATTATGAAGTCGGTCCATAGTTGTTGTTTAGAAGGGAGAGAACAATGTCGGAAGAATCTCTCAACTCTATCATAAACGCTCTTGAAGAATACAATGAATATCTCGACGGGTTAGTCTCAAGGCTCGGCAACATAACGGACAAGTTAAATAAGTTAGACGGGGCGCAGGGGTGGTTTCAGAAGATTAAGAATGCGGAAGAACGGCTTTTCGCCATTGAAGCCGAATTCTCAAGGTTCATAAATTACTTTTCATCTTCGCAAAAAGCATCCTCTTATTCTTATCTCCCCACACTGACGATTCGATATAACAACTGGGAAGACTTCAAAACGCAGTCAACTAACGCGAAATTGGTTTCTTTCCTGCTTGAAGAGAAAGAAAGGGTTTTTCAGGTCTGTGCCTTGAAAGAAGGCAGAGTTCTAATATACAGCGGGGAGTTTCCGCGACGTGCAGAGTTGCTTAAGTCTTGGATTTCGAGAGAGTTGGGCACCTCAGAGGAAAGAGTTGTAGAAGGGGTCCTAGCGATAGAAAGCGCACGCTAATCAGTGAGACTGCACCTGTCCTGCGAACCTTGTTGAATAGAGCTGTGTTCTGGTTGAGTCAGACCATATTCTGAAATCTTCGAGTCCTGGAACGACGAGAAACTGTTTAGGAAACGGAAGTAGAACGTAGCAGAGTCTTAGGTTTAGAAATAAGTCTTTAATAGTATGGTGCACCATGTTTCTTTTGGAGAACTGCCAATGGGATATGACTACGAAGAGCTGCTGAAGAGGGCGCGTTCGCAGTTTCCGGAAGTCGGTGTGAAAAGTGAACGGTTAGAGTTGCCAAGGCTTCATTATGGGAAGATAGGCATGCGCACGGTCATTTACAATTTCAAGGAGCTTGCTGGCGCTATAGACCGTGACCCTCAGCACTTGCTGAAGTTTCTGACCGGCGAGATGGCCACAGCAGCGACGATGCAGGGGTCAAGGGTTATTTTTCAAGGGAAGTTCTCAGAAGACACTTTTGGCAGGCTTATACAAAGATACATGGAGAGCTTCGTGGTCTGCCCAGTGTGTAAACGTCCAGACACCCGGATCGTGAAGGAGAAGCGTCTGTCATTCCTGGTTTGCCAAGCTTGCGGAGCAAAATCATCGATCAAGCAGCTGTGAGAGCGTTTGAACGTTGGAAGTCTACGTGAACCTGAAGAAGATCGGGAGAAACGTGCTTCTCGCGATGTGTGACGCTGAAATACTTGGAAAAACCCTGCGAGAAGGCAAGATCGTTTTTTGCGTCAAGGAAGACTTTTACAAAGGTGCAAGGGTTAACATTGAAGAAGCGCTGTCACTAATCAAAAACTCCACCATAATCAACATGGTAGGGAAGAACGTAGTCAAAAAGGCGATAGAGCAGGGCTACGTGCATCCAGAAGCAGTGCTGAACATACAAGGTATCCCACACGCACAAATCGTGAAGTTTTAAGCCACCCAGTCACACTTTCGAGCAGTTGTACTGAAAGGCTCCATTACAGCAATTGTAGAGCTGAATGCTAGCAACGCAAAGTCTAGTATGCTCAAGTGTGTCACCGTACGGAGTTGATATGAAAAGCATATAATCGTTAAGCGGCCTAGGCTGATCCTCCAAATTCAGCAATCGTGCACGTGCTTTGTGGGCTCAAGATTGTTCAAGGAGCTCTATGGCCTCTTTTACAGCGAATTTCACCCGTTCAGTGCAGGCATAATCGTGAACGCTTCTCAAGTATTCTTTCATGCCTTCGGAGGTTTTGACGTCTAATTTTGTGAGTTCCCTGCAAGTCACAGCGCCCCATCTTTTCTTGAAAGCATCGATAAGCTTGTTGGCTTTTTGCCACGTCACCTTGGGAGTCTCAATACTTGTGTCTCTGCCGTATTTCATTCCTATGGTCATTACCGCGGCTGATATTGATCCACACGTAAATCCGTTCAAGGAGAAACCTGCACCTATTCCTGTGGCAATTCTTGGGATCAGTTCAGACTTGACGCCTAAATAGTGTGTTAACGCCAAGAGAACGCTTTCGCAACAATTGTAGGGCCGTCCTTCAGGAAAGTTCGTGGGTCTTTCCTGGAAGTACTTTGCAGCCATTTCTTCGTATTTTCTTACAAGATTCTGATCGATCACATCAGGTACCTCCTTATGTTCTGACACCTCATTCAATTGGACTGAATCTTGATTTAAAGGCACTGGTGGCTGTTTTAACGCGCGTTGAGGGCGGAATGAGTTCCAACTGTAATTATTCAGGAAAAGTCCACTGCTATAAGTTGTGGTCAAACTATGAAATAGACTATCGATGTGGCTATGATTATGGCTCCGATGATCATGAGGAGGACTCCGTCTAAAACCTGCTTTGGGCGCTGTTCCTCCAAATATTCTTTGTGCCCTTCAGGACTGACTGTCAATGATGCCTGACTTTCTCTGCTCATGTTTGCAACCCCCGCAGCAACGTACGCGCCCGCCGCGAACATAAATATCCCTTCTACGAAGAGTAAATCTCCGTAAAGCAAGTGGAAATATAAGGCTAGGAACGCGTCAACTATCAAAAGAATCAGCAAGAACAGACCGATCTTCTTCCACAGGTTGAAGTTGAATCCAGAATTCTCGCTTTCCATGCAATCAATCGATTGTGACCCTGAGATATATTGATGTCGGTTCAATGCGCTAATCCTTCTTCTTTTTCACGCATGAAGGGGAGTCAAGCTTTTATTTTGGACTTGGGCATTTCTGAAGGGTTGAACCGCGCCTGAAGATGAGGTGAATAGATTGCCTGCGAACATGTCAAGGGGTTTGACGGTTACATCTCTGATGCTCATGGTAATCAATGTGTACGCCTTGTTCTCAGCGCTCCCGTTCTTCTATAAACTCGGCATTATAGCCTTCATCTTCGTTCTTCTGCTACTGTTTTCAGTAGCATTCCAGAGCCTGCAAAGCCTAGAAGAAGCGAGACACGAATAGAAAAAGACTGAGGACTGAAGACTTTCACAGATTAGTGCTCGCGCTGAAGCCAAAGATCGGCGCCGCATTATTGCCAGCTTCTCAATGGCATGTTTTCAATGTTCTTAAAACGAATTGGAAGGGTGGCAATCGGAAAGAAGGGAGAAAGGAGAGAAGCTTAGAGACGTTTCGCCATCCTTCCTTAACTTAGCTTAACTGTTTTTTGCCTATAAACGCCGTCAGACAAACTCTGAAGAAGACTCGTACAGGAATTGGACGTGAGGAAACGTGCGACGTTAACGTGAGTTTCTAAAGTGAAAAATATCGGCTGACCGTGGAACATGATAGGCATGATGGCCAGGTGCTGCTACGCTTAACGAGGCGTGACTTCTAGGATCGCTGAAAATGACTCGGTGCATTACAAGCAAATCAGTCGCATGGTCAAACCTTAAGAAGTGTGGAAATTCCTTTCAAACAAGCTCAACTTTCCAGAACACTAGCAAAGGGAAAAGGGAATTGCGGATAGGAGGTCTCCAAGAAAAGGGCTTTTAAGTAAGACGTGCGCTTTTAGAGTGAAGTATTGAGGTGCTTGGTTGGGTAAGAAGAAAGTGCTGAGCGAGGGAGAACTGAACCAGTTAGTTCTTCCGTCCGCGAATGACATCTTGGGCGTAGCCATCAAGCTTCTTGGGTATGATCGGGTGCTTGTTAAGTGTCAAGATGGGAAAGAGCGTCTGTGCCGGATACGTGGCAAGATGAAGAGAAGGGTTTGGATACGTGAGGGGGATGTCGTGCTAGTTTCTCCGTGGGATTTTCAGACTGACAAGCGGGGTGACTTGATCTGGCGTTACACCAGGGCGCAGGCTGAAATGTTGCGCAGGAAAGGGTACATAACGATTTAGTTCTCCGTTGACTTCCGGGTGCCGTGGTTGATATGGCTTTTCGTAAGCATGTGGATGAGAGGCTTTTGAAAAAGGAGAAGTCTTACGAGACGGATCAGTTGATGAAGGAAAAGCGCAGCGAAGAGTATGAGGTGTTGGAAGAGGTTTTTGACCGTTCAACGCTTATGTTGATCTATGAATTTATGAATAAGGGCACGATTGATGAGATTCACGGTGTTGTCAGGGCGGGAAAAGAATCGAGAGTCTACTGGGGAAAGGACAAGAACGGAAAGGAGCTGGCGATCAAGATATACTTGGTTGTTTCTTCAGAGTTTCGCAAGGGCTTGGTGAAATATATCGAGGGAGACCCGCGGTTTAAAGGTCTGAAGCATGATACGCGTTCTCTGATTTTTGCGTGGGCTCAAAAAGAATTCAAGAACCTTGAGCTGGCCGCACGTGCCAGAGTGCGAGTCCCAAAGCCGATTGCCGTGAAGAACAACGTACTCATTATGGAGTTCATCGGTGAAAACGGGGAGGGCGCTCCTTCACTGAAGGAAAAGAAGCCGAAGAACCCTGCGAAGATCTACGAGCAACTCATGACTTACATCCAGATGCTCTACCGCAAAGCTGAGCTCGTTCACGGCGATTTGAGCGAATACAATATCATGATTTGGAGAGGAAAGGCCGTGATATTTGACATGTCGCAAGCAGTTCTGCTTGTGCATCCGATGGCTGACTTTCTGTTGCACAGAGACCTGACAAATTTGAACAAGTATTTCAGCCGCTTGGGGGTGAAGGTTCCTTCAGTTGACGAATCTTACAAGAGGGTGACAAGTCTTGACGAGGGCTAACACATTCATCAAGATCCCGAAGGAACGCGTAGGCGTGCTGATCGGGCCTGAAGGCAGAACGAAGAAGAGCATCGAAGAGAAGCTTTCAGTGGAACTCCAAATCGACAGCGACGCAGGTGACGTAACGATCACCATGGCGGAAAAAGCCACTGACCCATCCATGCTTTTCAAAGCGAAAGACGTCATAACAGCTCTCGGAAGGGGTTTCTCACCTGAACACGCTTTCCGCTTAATTCGCGACGAAGATGCGATATTGGACGTCATAGACTTGCGAGGTGTATTCGGAAAATCCGAGGCAGACATCAAACGTGTCAAGGGCCGAATAATTGGGATGAACGGCAAGACACGCACAATAATCGAGGAACTGACCGACACAAGTGTGGCCGTATTCGGGCACACCATAGCCATAATCGGCACGATTGAACAGGTTCAAGTGGCGAGGGAAGCCATAGAAATGCTCATTAGAGGCAGTATGCACGGCACCGTTTACAGGTTTCTGCATAGAAAGCGCAGAGAACTGAAGAAGAAGAAACTCGAAATCTGGGAAAAACCGCGAGAAGAAAAATAGATGGTGCATCTCAAGGGCACAGCCTGCGTTTCTCGATCATGTGGAATGGTTCACTGGGAAGAAGTCATGCATGCTGAGTTCGGAGCTAGCACGTCAAAAGTGGCGGACACCAGTCTTTTTTAAATCAGTCTGATGGCTGGTTCTGGACAGCGCCACGTATACGCTTTTAAACCAGAAATAACGGTATAGTCTCGCGGAGATCTTATGGCTGCTGACATGTCCTCAGAAGAAGCAAAGGATATTTTGGCAAGCGCAATTGGAGTGCTTGAAGAAAAGGTCGAGTACGCAGATGTACTTTTTGAAAGCGTCGCGGGCGTCTCAATTTCGAAGGATAAG
>Ga0315268_10005146_pt1 | contig 14093 bp, 12 predicted proteins | sample C1_top_MG_FD_204535 | JGI IMG/M metagenome (GOLD analysis project Ga0315268, IMG submission 204535) | Sediment microbial communities from Yellowstone Lake, YNP, Wyoming, USA - C1_top | ecosystem: Environmental > Aquatic > Freshwater > Lake > Sediment | place: USA: Wyoming | collected 2017-08-01 | reverse complement strand
GTAATGGGCGGAGGCGACGACAACGAGAACGGCTCCTCGGCCACCAACACTCCCGAGGCGCAGACTACCGGTACGCCTTCCGGCTCCACGTCTGACGGGACGCTGCGCCTCCTGGGGAATGACCCCATCTCCATGGACCCCGCCTGCGCTAGCGACGTCGACTCCGCCACCTACGTGGTGGAGATCTTCAGCGGGCTGGTGACTATCGACCGCGACTTGAACACGGTGCCGGACATCGCCGAGGCTATCCCGGAGCCGGTCCAGAATGCGGACGGCACGGTGAGCTACACGTTCCAGATACGGCGAGGGGTTCTCTTCCACAATCAGTCCCGCCAGGTGGCCGCCGAGGACGTGAAGTACTCGCTGGAGCGGGCCCTCAACCCCGACACCCAGTCGCCCATCGCTGAGACGTATCTTGGGGACATTGTGGGGGCGAAGGACTTCGCCAGCAGCGGCGAGGGCGAGGTGAGCGGCATCCAGCTCGACCAGGCCGATCCCTACAAGCTGACCATCACTATCGACAGCCCCAAGCCCTATTTCCTGGCCAAGTTGACTTACCCCACTGCCTTTGTGGTGGACCATAACCAGACGGAAGGTACGTCCTGCTTCACCAACACCAACTGGCAACGGCGGGCCAACGGCACCGGCCCCTTCAAGCTGAAGGAGTGGGACCTGGGCCAGAAGATCGTCCTAGAGGCCAACAGCCGCTATCATCTGGGGGCGCCCCTCCTGGCGAGCATCGAGTACAACCTGGCCGGCGGGTCGGCCGTGACCATGTACGAGAACGATGAGATCGACGTGACGGGCGTCGGCCTCAACGACATCGAGCGGGTGCGCGACCCCAGCGAGCCTCTGAACGCGGAGTTTCAGACCGCCCCACGGATGGACATCTGGTACATCGGCTTCAACGTGGAGAAGCCTCCTTTCGATGACGTCAAAGTGCGCCAGGCCTTCGCCCACGCCATCGATAAGGACAAACTCATCGGGGTGGTGTTGAAGGACGCGGTGGTGAAGGCCGACGGCATCTTGCCACCCGGTATGCCCGGCTACAACGAGAACCTTAAGGGCCTGGAGTTCGATCCCGAACTGGCGAAGCAGCTCTTGAGCGAGTCCAAGTACGGGGACGATCTGCCGGCGATAGAGATCGCCTCGTCGGGGCGAGGAGCCAGCGTGGGGCCGGTGAGCGAGGCGATCCTGGGCATGTTGAAGGACAACCTGGGCGTAGAGATCAGTGTCCGCCAGGCGGAAAGCGCCACCTTCTTCCAGGACCTGCGGGATGGCGACTTCCAGATGTTCGAGGTCGGCTGGGTGGCCGACTACGTGGACCCCGAGAACTTCTTGAAGGTCAAGCTCTACGGCCCCAGCAAGGACAACGAGTCCAAGTACAGCAACCCGGAGGTGGACAGCCTCCTGGAGCAGGCGGACACGGAGCAAGACAGTGCTAAGAGGTTGGCGCTCTACCAGCAGGCCGAGCAGATCATCGTCAATGACGTGCCCTGGATACCTCTGTTCCACGACGAGTACAGCGTTCTCATCAAGCCCTACGTGAAGGACTACGTGCTGCCGCCCTTCGTGATCCCCCGAATGCGCTACGTGCACATCGAGAAGTAGAATTCGGGGGCGGCCAGAGCGATGCCGGGCATCCTCCCTTACATAGTGCGGCGCCTCCTCTGGGCGCCCTTCGTCCTGCTGGCGGTCACGCTGGCCACCTTCGCCTTGGGCCGCTTCGGGCCCGGCGACCCCATCGAAGTGCTGCAGGGGCAGTACAACAACCCCGAGGTTGTGGAGCGCATCCGTCAGGAGCGCGGCCTGGACGACCCCTTCTTCCAGCAGTACGGCCGCTACATGTGGGACGCGCTGCACGGGAAGCTGGGCACCAGCACGACCTATCTGGGCGTGCCGGTGGAGGACGTCATCTTCGAGAAGATGTGGGTAACGATTCAGTACAACCTGCTGGCCCTGATCATCATCTTCGCCATCGGCTTGCCGGCGGGCATCTGGGCGGCGCTGCGCCAGGGCACGTGGCAAGACCCGTTAACCATCAGTTCGTTTCTGCTCTTCCGATCTGTCCCCGTACTGGTGACCATACCCATCCTGCAGTACATCTTCGCCATCAAGCTGGGATGGCTGCCTAGCGGCGGCTGGCATGAACACGACATCCTGGGCCTGAAGCTGGGCATTTTCGACAAGCGCATCATCATGCCGCTGCTGGTGCTGTCGCTGCCGGGCATCGCGGGGGTGGCCCGCCTGATGCGGGCGCAGACGCTGGAGGTGCTGGACCAGGACTTCGTGCGGACGGCGAGGGCCAAGGGTCTGCAGGAGTTCGTGGTGGTGAGCCGGCACGTGGCCCGCAACGCGCTGCTGCCCATGACCACCATCGTTGGGTTCGCCCTGGTGGGCCTGCTGGGCGGCTCTCTGTTCGTGGAGAGTTTGTTCGGCATCCCTGGCATCGGCCAGTTCGTTTGGGAGGCGGTGGGCAACCGCGACTACGATGTGATCATGGCGGTGACCCTGATCACTGCTACCGCCTTCATCCTGGTGAACCTGGCGACGGACATAGCCTACGGGTTTGTCGATCCGCGCGTGCGCCTGGGCGGGCGAGGTGGTGGCTGATGGCCAGGGCGCTGACTCTGGAAGAGCCCCTGGTCGAGGCGCGACCGCACTGGCGCACCACAGCCCTGGGGCGGCTGGTGCGCAAACGGCTGGCCATGGTCTGCCTGGCCATCATTGCTGTCGTCTACCTCGCAGGCATCTTCGCGCCTTGGGTGGCCCCCTCCGCCTACGACGACCAGGATCTGGACAACACCTACGCTGGGCCGACTTGGTCCCACCCGCTGGGCACCGACCAGCTGGGCCGCGACATGCTGAGCCGCGTCATCTGGGCCTCGCAGACGACAGTGGTCATCAGCGCTGCCGTCATTTTAACGGGCGGATTGGCGCTGGGTGTGGGCCTGGGCCTGCTGGCGGGCTACGCCGGCGGCAAGGTGGATAACCTGGTCATGCGGGTGGCCGACGCCTTCTTCGCCCTTCCCGACATCCTGCTGTTGCTGCTAATCACCGCCACCATTCGCCCGCGCGTGAACAGCCTATTTCTGGGTCACATCGCTCACTGGCCGGTGCTCGGGCCCATTGTCGACGCCGGCGGCCCGGACTACTTCCTGGTGTTCGGGGCGCTGGCCTTTTTCGGCTGGGTGGGGATCGCGCGGGTGATCCGCTCGCAGGTCTTGTCGCTACGGGAGAGTGAGTACGTGCTGGCGGCGCGGGCTATGGGGGCCTCGCTCTGGCGGGTGCTGGGACGGCACCTACTGCCGAACGTCACGAATCTCATCGTGGTGAGCATCACCTTCTCGCTGGGGGCAGTCGCGGGCACCGAGATCATGCTCACCTGGCTGGGCATCGGCGTGCAGCCGCCGCACCCCAGCTTCGGGGCGATGATCTTCCAGGGGAGTGGTCTGAGCACGTTGCGGAATCACCCCAACCTGCTGCTGGTGCCGGCGACCGTGGTAGGCCTGCTGCTGTTCGCCTTCAACCTGCTGGGCGATGCCCTGACCGACGTCCTCAGCCCGCGGCGGCGGTGATTCGCTGTCACCCTGAGTCTGCCTGCCGGAAGGCAGGCAAAGCGAAGGGTCTGGTGATTGTGGGGCAGACATCATGGCGGGAAGCAATCCCGCCCCGCCCCGGATTCTTCGCTTCGCTCAGAATGAAAGCGGCGGAAGACGACGGGAATGCGCGGGGCGGTATCCTAGAAGGGCGCCATGCTATAATGAAGAGCGGAGGCCACCCGCAGGCGTGAAAGTTTCCACCGAACGCATCCCCGATAGCCAAGTCGTCCTGGAGATCGAAGTCGAGCCCGAGCGCATGGAGAAGTCCCTGGAGAAGGCTTATCGTCGCCTGGCCCAGCGGACGAAAGTGCCCGGCTTCCGCCAGGGCAAGACCCCTCGCGCCATGCTGGAGCGCTACCTAGGCAGCGAGACCATCCGGCGTGAGGCGCTGGACATCCTCATCCCCGAGGCCTACCGGCAGGCCATAAGGGAGGAGGAGATAGAGCCGGTAGATCTGCCAGCCATCGAGGTGACGCAGGAGGAGCCGCTAGTCTTCAAGGCCACCGTGCCTGTGCGGCCCACCATCGACCTGGACGACTATCGCGCGGTGCGTGTCGAGCGGGATCCGCCCGTGGTGCGCGAGGAGCAGGTGGAGGAGCAGCTGGAAGAGCTGCGCCACCGCTACGCGCTCCTCGAGCCCGTGGAGCGGCCAGTGCAGGCGGGCGACATGGTGCGGGCCGAGGTTCAAATCGGCGTCGACGGCCGTCAGGTCTTCCGCGAGGAGGACGCGGAGTTCCGACTCCGCAGCGGCGCAGCTATCCTCTTGCCGGGATTCGCGGAGGCGCTGCCGGGCAGCGAGAAGGGCCTGCGGCGCGAGTTCAGCCTGGATGTCCCCGCCGACTACCCGCAGCGCATTCTGGCGGGGAAGACCTGCCTTTGCAGCGTGGTCGTGAAGGAGGTCAAGGAAGAGCGCCTGTCTGAGCTCACCGACGCCTTTGCGCGGGACGTGGGCGAGGGTTTCCCCAGCCTGGCCGCCCTGCGCGAGCGCCTGGCCGCGGACCTCCGCGAGGCAGCGGAGAAGGAAGCCGACGGCATCCACCGAGAGAAGGTGGTGGACGCCATGGTGGCGGCCGCCACCTTGGAGTTCCCGCCGCAGTTGGTCGAGCGGGAAGTGGACCGTCTGCTGCAGGATCGCGCCAACGCCAGCGGCGCCGCGGACGTGGAGGCTTACCTCCGCGACATGCGCAAGTCAGAAGAGGAGCTGCGGCAGGAGCTGCGCTGGGAGGCCGCCCAGCGGGTGCAGCGCTCGCTGGTGCTGAGCAAGCTGGCCGAGGCGGAGGGCATAAGCGTCAGCAAAGAGGACATCGAGGCCGAGATCGAGCGGCTCGCAGCGTCCTCGGGCCCGCGGGCGGCGGAAGTGCGGCGCATGTTCGCCGGCAAGCGCGGTCGCGAGGCCCTGGAGAGCTCGCTGTTTACGCGCCGGACGCTGGACCGCCTGGTGGCCATAGCATCCGGAGAGGAAGTGCCCTCGCCCGCCGGAGAGGAAGTGACCTCGCCCGCCGGCGAGGAAGAATCGAACGAGGAGTGAACCGAATGGACAAGCCGAGCATGATCATCCCCTACGTCATCGAGACCAGCCCCCGCGGCGAGCGCGCCTTCGACATCTACTCCCTGCTCCTGAAGGAGCGCATTATCTTCATGGGGACTCCCATCGACGATCAGATTTCCAACCTGGTAGTGGCCCAGCTTCTCTACCTGGACCGGGAGGACCCGGACAAGGACGTCAACCTGTACATCAACTCGCCCGGCGGCTCCATCAGCGCCGGCCTGGCCATCTACGACACGATGCAGCTCATGCGCTGCTCTGTGGCCACCATCTGCGTGGGCATGTGCGCCAGCATGGCCACCGTCCTGCTGGCCGCCGGCACCAATGGCAAGCGCTACGGCCTACCCCACTCCACCGTGCACATTCACCAGGCCCGCGGCGGCGCCAGCGGCGAGGCGGCAGACATCGAGATCTACGCCAAGGAGATCCTGCGCAACCAGCAGATCATCCGCGATATTTTGGCCAAGCACACCGGCCAATCGCAGGAGCGCATCGCCCGCGACTCGGACCGCAACTTCTTCATGGACACCGAGCAGGCCAAGGAGTACGGCATCATCGACGAGATCCTGCTGCGGCCGTAGCTCGGCGAAGCTGTTTCCCATAATTCACCCGCAATTCCCTCGGCGGCGGTTAATGTCTGGGGCTGACAAGCGTCCTGATATATAGAGGGACTGCAAAGGGTATACTAGATCTTGAGGAAGATGAAGATGCCTGCTGCTCGCGGTGGTGGCCGAACTCAATACCACTGCTCTTTCTGCGGCAAGAGCCAGGACCAGGTGCGACGGCTGATTGCCGGGCCGGGCGCTGTCTACATCTGCGACGAGTGTGTCCAGCTCTGCCGCGAGATCCTGGAGGACGAGTCGGTGGCCACGCCGGTGCGCACGAAGTTGCCGGCGCAGCGCCTTCCGCCGCCCAAGGTCATTTGCGATCAGCTCGGCGAGTACGTGGTGGGCCAGGAGCAGGCCAAGAAGGTACTCTCCGTAGCGGTCTACAACCACTACAAGCGGATCGGCAGCGGAATCCAGTCGACGGAGGTGGAACTGGAGAAGAGCAACATCCTCCTCCTGGGGCCCACCGGCTGCGGCAAGACCCTCCTGGCCCGAACGCTGGCCAAGATCCTGGACGTTCCCTTCACCATTGCCGACGCCACCGCCCTCACCGAGGCCGGCTACGTGGGCGAGGACGTGGAGAATATCCTCCTGCGCCTCATCCAGGCTGCGGACTACGATGTCGCCCGCGCCGAGCGGGGCATCATCTACATCGACGAGATCGACAAGATCGCCCGCAAGAGCGGTGACAACCCTTCGATAACTCGCGACGTTTCCGGCGAGGGCGTACAGCAGGCCCTGCTGAAGATCATCGAGGGGTGTGTGGCCAATGTGCCGCCTCAGGGCGGCCGCAAGCATCCGCACCAGGACTTCATCCAGATCAATACGACCAACATTCTCTTCATCTGCGGAGGCGCCTTCCAGGGGCTGGACCACATGGTCGACCAGCGCCTGGGCAAGGGCCGCCGATCCATCGGCTTCCATCCCGATGGGGGGCAGAAGGACCCCATAGCGCTGCGCGATGAGCTCCTGGCGGACGTCAGCCATGACGATCTCCTTTCGTACGGCCTCATCCCCGAGTTTGTGGGCCGTCTGCCGATGATCGTCCCTCTCCACTCGCTGGATCAGGCGGCGATGATGCGCATCCTCACCGAGCCCAAGAACGCGATCACCAAGCAGTTCCAGCGCTTCTTCGCGCTGGACGGCGTGGAGTTGGTGTTCACCGACGACGCCCTGGAGGCGGCCGCCGAGGAGGCGATGCGCCACAAGATGGGGGCTCGCAGTCTGCGCACCGTCATCGAGGACACCCTCCTCGACGTGATGTACGAGATCCCATCGCACCCCGACATCAAGAAGTGCGTCGTGGACGCGGAGGCCATCCGCGGCCGGCGACGGGCCATCCTCCTCAGCGCCGGCGGGCAGGCGGTGGAGTTGTTCGGGGAAGGGACCCGCGGCGAAACGGCCTAGAGAGCGTACGGTTTTTCGGGATGCATCGCAGTAGGGGCGGTTGGCGAGCCACCCCTACGAAGTCTCTGGATCACAAGGCCCCAGCCTTGTAGGTCGGGGTCTTTAGACCCCGACGATGATTGCGCGAGGGTCAGATCCTCGCCTACATCCATCACACACCCCCGCTATGAGACGATCGGCGATGATCCCGTAGGCCGGGTGTCTGTGGACCTCTGGCGTCGATTGGCGGCACGCCGTCCGTCAAAATGGTTTCGCCTTGACTTTCCTTCTTAATCCTGGCTATTCTGAGTAGCGTTCCATGGCCAAACGACGGGTAGATACCCTATTGGTGGAGAGGGGGCTGGCCGAGAGCCGCGAAAAGGCGCAAGCGGCGATCCTGGCCGGCGATGTTGTTGTGGGCCAGGGCCTGGTGGCCAAGCCGGGCACGCTCATCGATGAGGGGGTCGAACTGCGGCTGCTGGCCCGAGCACCCTATGTCAGCCGCGGCGGCGAGAAGCTGGCCCACGCGTTGGCTGCTTTCGCCATCGACGTGGAGGGTCGGACAGCGGTGGACGTGGGTGCCTCCACCGGCGGCTTCACTGACTGTCTCCTGCAGGCGGGCGCTTGCCGCGTCTCTGCCGTCGACGTAGGCTACGGCCAACTGGACTACCGGCTGCGGCAAGACCCGCGGGTCGTGGTCATGGAGCGGGTGAACGCTCGCTATCTGCGCTCACTACCGGAAGAGGTGGATTTGGCGACGGTGGACGTTTCGTTCATAGGACTGGAGACGGTTCTCCCCGCGGTGGCCCGTGTGCTCAAGCCGGGCGGGCCCATCGTCGCGCTGTTCAAGCCGCAGTTCCAGGCCCGCAAGGGCGAGGTGGGGAAGGGTGGCGTGGTGCGCGACCCGCTGCTTATCGCCACCCTCATCGGCAGGTTCGTGGCCTGGGCCGTGGGGCACGGATTCCGCATCCGCGGCCTCACGCCGTCGCCGCTGCTGGGCCCGGCGGGCAATCAGGAGCTTTTCCTCCTGCTGGAAGCGACAGACGTCGCTCGTGGGGAGGCCGGCGGCGAATGAAGAAGGTGGGCATTTACTTCCACCCCCGGTGGGCGGCCGCTCAGACCTTTGCTCACGACCTGAAGACGGCCCTGGAGTCGAGGGCCGTGAAGGTGTGGCAGGCCGCCGCCTGGGATGAGGAGGCGGGCCCCGCCAACCTGGAAGGCACCGACCTGCTGGTCTGTGTGGGCGGCGACGGGACGGTGCTCTGGGCGGCGCGCTCGGTTATTCCCCACGCGGTGCCGTTGCTGGCCGTCAACATGGGCCGCCTCGGCTTCCTGGCCGACCTGGGGGCGGAGGAGGCGCTGGCCAAGCTCAACACCATCATTGGAGGTGACTTCCGCATCGAGGAGCGGACGATGGTCCAGGCGGAGCTGCTGGACGAGGGCGCTGCGTCGGGTGGGGGAAGCGGGACCTTTCACGCTCTGAACGACATTGTGCTGGGGCGCGGCGGTCCCGGGCGCCCCATCTACATCGAGACCTGCGTCGATGGGCGGCGCTTCTCCCTCTACCGGGCGGACGCCATGATCGTGGCCACGGCCACCGGCAGCACCGGCTACGCACTGTCGGTGGGCGGGCCCATCCTCCATCCCGAGGCGACAGATCTGGTCGTGGCGTCGGTGGCGCCCCATCTTGCTGCGGCGCGGGCGCTGGTCCTTCCCGCTGGGGCGGTGGTGGAACTGCGGCTCGTGGCCGAGCCCGACGGTGTGCTGAGCATCGACGGTCAGGTGGACCTGGACGTTGCCCACGGCCAGCGGCTGCGCGTCCAGCGCAGCCCGCACGTGGCCCGCTTCGTGCGTCTAGGCTCGCTATACGATTACTATGAGGCCTTGAGCGAGCGTCTGGGTTGGCTCAATGCCCTGGGCGCCCGCTGGCGCGGCTACGGCTCGCGGGAACCGGGCGCGAACGACTATCCCGCGGCAGGTGAGCAATGAGCGAACGCATCGATAAGGCCACTATGGCCGACGCTCCCCAGATCCAGGAACTGGTCAGCGGCTTCGCAGCCATCGGCGAGATGCTTCCGCGCCCCCTGGCGGAGATCTACGAGCACCTGCGTGACTTCGTGGTCGTGCGGGAGGGGACGCAGGTAGTGGCCTGCGCCGCGCTGCACATCATGTGGGAGGACCTGGCGGAGGTCCGCTCGCTGGCCGTTGTGGAGAACAACCAGGACCGGGGGATGGGACAGCTGCTGGTGAACGCCTGCCTGGAAGAGGCGCGCCGGCTGGGCATTCGCACCGTCTTCGCCCTCACCCAGCAGCCCGCTTTCTTCGAGAAGGCCGGCTTCCACCAGGCCGATATGATGAGCCTGCCCCGAAAGGTCTGGGGTGAATGCTTCCGATGTCCCAAGTTCCCTAACTGCGACGAGATAGCGGTGGTCTTGGACCTCGGCGGAGCGGTGTCCTCCTGATCGTCGTCAACAAGATGGGTGAACACAGGGCAGGGCTAAAGCCCTGCAGCTACGACCCTCGTGCTTGGCCTCGTAGCTGCAGACCTTTAGGTCTGCCAGGGGCGGAGCAACCTGGCACTGCCGGGTCGTCTTCTAACGATGAAAGGGAGGAAGGGGTGCCCTCCGAGAGCTCTGCCGGCCCGGAACGAGTGCTGGAGACCCGCCGGGTCTACGAAGGGCGCATCGTAAACCTGCGGGTGGACACAGTGGCCCTCCCCGACGGACGCTCGGCCCAGCGCGAGGTGGCGGAGCACGCGCCGGTGGTGGTTATCGTGCCGCTGGACGAAGACGGGTACGTCCTCCTGGTGCGCCAATACCGTCTGCCGGTGAGGCAGTTGCTGCTGGAGCTACCCGCCGGCGGCATTGACCCCGGCGAGAGCGTCGAGGAGGCCGTGCAGCGGGAGCTCCAGGAGGAGACGGGCCGGCGGGCCGAGCGGCTGGAGCGCCTGGCCGGGTTCTACGCCTCGCCCGGCTACTGCGATGAACTGATGCACCTCTACCTGGCTACGGAGCTGGAGCCCAGCCCGCTCGACGCCGATAGCGACGAGAGCATCGAGGTCGTGCGAATGCCGCTGGCGGACGCCTTGGCGCTGGTGGAACGGGGCGAGATCTGCGACGCCAAGACCATCATCGGGCTGTGGGCGGCCGCGCGGCGGATTGGCGAATAGCGCAAACGCATGACCGCAGCAATTGAATGTCAATCCGCTCTGCTGGTAGACTGGAATAGGTGGAGGTTAGGTCATCGCGCTCTCTCATGACGTCCTGGTGGTAGGCGCTGGCCTGGCGGGAATGCGGGCGGCCCTGGAGGCCTCCCACAAATCTGTCAATGTGGCCGTGCTGTCCAAGGTGCACCCCCTGCGCAGCCACTCGGCTGCCGCCCAGGGAGGGATAAATGCTGCCCTGGGCGACGAGGACTCGTGGGAGGCACACGCGTTCGACACGATCAAGGGCAGCGATTACCTGGCCGACCAGGACGCCGCCGAGGCGCTGTGCAAGGAGGCTCCCGCCGACATCATCGAGCTGGAGAACATGGGCACCGTCTTCAGCCGCCGTGAGGACGGCCGTCTGCAGCAGCGGCCCTTCGGCGGAGCGGGCTTCCCCCGTACCTGCTACGTGGGCGACATCACCGGCCAGGCCATCCTGCACGTGGTGTGGGAGCAGCTGATCAAGGCCGGCGTCACCACCTACGAGGAGTGGTTCGTGACTTCTCTGGTGGTAGAGGACGGCGCCTGCCGTGGCGTCATCGCCATGGAGATGCGCAGCGGCCAGGTCCAGGCCATCGCCACCAAGGCGGTGATCCTGGCCACCGGCGGTCTGGGTCGCGTCTTCCAGCCGACAACGAACTCCCTCATATCCACCGGCGACGGCATGAGCCTGGCCTATCGCGCCGGTGCGCCGCTTATGGACATGGAGTTCGTCCAGTTCCACCCGACGACCCTTAAGGACAGCGGCGTCCTCCTCACCGAGGGCGCCCGCGGCGAAGGGGCCTATCTGCTGAACTCGCTGGGCGAACGGTTCATGGCCCGGTATGCGCCCCAGAAGATGGAACTGGCCCCCCGCGACGTGGTGTCGCGCGCCGAGCAGACGGAGATCGACGAGGGGAGGGGTGTGGAGGGCTGCGTTCTGCTGGACTTGCGCCATCTGGGCGAGGAGCGCATCCGCGAGCGCCTCTGGCAGATCAACGAGTTGGCCCAAGACCTGGCCGGGACGGATATGCTCAAGGAGCCCGTTGCAGTGCGGCCCGGGATGCACTACCACATGGGCGGCGTCAAGACCGACATCCACGGCGCCGGCCCCTTGCCCGGCCTCTTCGCCGCCGGTGAGTGCGCCTGCGTCTCGGTGCACGGGGCGAACCGCCTGGGCGGCAACTCGCTGTTGGAGACGGTGGTCTTCGGTCGCCGGGCCGGCGCTGCCGCCGCCGACTACGCCCTAGCGGCAGCGCCTCACAACGTGTCCCAAGCCGCTGTTGTCGACCAGGAGAAGGCGCTCAAGGCGGTGCTGGAGCGTCACCGCCGGGAGGATAGCACCGCCGGCATCCGGCGCGAGATGGGCACTACCATGACGGCCAAGCTGGGCGTCTTCCGCACCGAGGGGGAGATGGCCGAGGCGGTGGAGAAGATCCGCGAGCTCAAGGAGCGCTACCGCTCCTTGGGAGTGCAGGACAAGGGGCGCGTCTTCAACTTCGACCTAGCGAACTACCTGGAGCTGGGCTACCTGTTGGACTGCGCCGAGTGCATCGCCGCGGGGGCGCTGGCCCGCCGCGAGAGCCGCGGCGCCCATTCTCGTCGCGACTTCCCCGAGCGGGACGACGAAAACTGGCTGAAGCACAGCCTCTGCTACCCCACGCCCGACGGCCCCAAGCTGGAGCATAGCCCGGTAACACTGACGCGCTGGCAGCCGGAGAGGAGAGCCTACTGATGGAGGCCCGGCTGCGGGTGCGACGCTTCGACCCCGAATCGGACGACGCAGACGCGCGCAGCGGCGCCCGCTACCAGTCCTACGCTCTGGACGTGCCTTCGTACGCGACGGTGCTGGACACCCTCCTCCAGATCCGCGATGACCTGGACGGAAGCCTGGCCCTGCGCTGCTCTTGTCGCAGCGCCATCTGCGGCTCCTGCGCCATGCGCATCAACGGCCAGGCGCGCCTGGCCTGCAAGACCAAGGTCTCGGCCCTGGCCCCCGATGACCAGGAGATCACGGTGGAGCCGATGGGCAACATGCCCGTCATCAAGGATCTGGTGACGGACATGGCGTCCTTCTGGAACAAAGTGAAGGCCGTCGAGCCCTGGCTTCAGCCCGCCGGGCGCCCGCCTGAGCGGGAGTATCTGGTTCCCCAGGAGGCCACGCGCGACCTGACCCAGGTCATGGGCTGCATCATGTGCGGCGCCTGCGTCTCCGACTGCGCCACGCTGGAGACGGAGCTGGGCTTGGGCAAGGACCCCGACGCCACCTTCCTGGGGCCTGCTGCTCTGGCTAAGGCCTATCGCTTCGTGGCCGACCCCCGCGACGGCGCCGATGGCCAGCGCCTGCTGGCCCTCAGCCGCGCCGAGGGAATCTGGGACTGCACTCGCTGCAACATCTGCGTGGAGGTCTGCCCCAAGGGGGTGGCCCCGCTGGAGCAGATCCTGGCGCTGCGGCGCAGAGCCATCGAGGCAGGCTACGAGGAGAACCTGGGCGCCCGCCACACGCTGGAGTTCGAGAAGACGGTTCGGGAGAGCGCCTGGCTATGAAGTACGCATTCTGGCCCGGCTGTAGCGTTCCCCGCCAGGGCACGCCCGAGTTCCGCATCTCGGCGGTGGCGGTCTGCCAGAAGCTGGGCATCGAGCTGGAGGAGCTCAGCTACGCCCCCTGCACCGGGTCGGGCATCCTTCAGGGGAAAGACCTGCTCCTGGCCGACACGCTGAACGCCAGCACCTTCGCCATCGCCGAGGTTATGGAGCTGCCGCTGATGACCATCTGCAGCACCTGCCAGGGCGTGCTCTCGCAGGCCAACAAGCGGATGCGGGACAAGCCCGGCCACCTGGCCCAGATCAACCAGGCGCTCGCCGAACAGGAGATGGAGTACAACGGGAAGGTGGACGTGAAGCACCTCGTCTGGGTTCTGGTGGAGGACTACGGACTCGACCGGCTGCAGGCGGCTGTCGTCAAGCCGCTAACCGGCCTGCGGGTGGCTCCCTTCTATGGCTGCTACATCGTCCGCCCTTCTGCCGCGCTGGGCTTCGCCGAGCACCCGGAGCGCAAGGACTCGCTGGAGCGCGTCATCGCTGCCCTGGGCGCCGAGGTGGTGGACTTCCGCGGCAAGAACCTCTGCTGCGGCTACCCCCTGGTGGGCGTGAACGACGAGACGTCGGCGGCTATGGTGGGCAATCACACCAGCGAGGCTAAGGAAAAGGGCGCCGACTGCATGGCTACGCCCTGCCCCCTCTGCCACATGAACCTGGACGGCGTGCAGCCCGCCGCCGCCGAGCAGCGAGGCGAGAGGATCGGCCTGCCCATTCTGCACCTGACGCAACTCATGGGGCTGGCGCTGGGCATCGAACCCGGCGACCTCGGGTTCGACCGCCACGCGGTCTCTGTGAAGACGGTCCTGGTGAAGCTGGGGTACTGACCGCATCCCCTTCACGTCCGCGATACAATAGGCCCGGCGACGGAGTGACAGTCGGCGGGCTTTTTCGATGGACGTGCTGGTCCGACCGTGGCGGTACTGGGGCGGCAGCGCTCTTTGGGGCGCGGGCTGGCTGAGCCTGCTGGCCGGCTGCGTTGTCCTGAGCGTGCTGGCCGCCCAGCACGCGCGCCTGCCCGGCGATCTCGATCTCGCGCAGCGACTCCAGGACTCGGGCTTCCCCGGCCTACGGCTGTCCAAGTTCGTGCGGCTGGTGACGGCCACGCAGGTGGTGCTGGGTACAGGCGGGCTGGTGGCTGTGGCGCTGTGGCTCTTCGGTTGGCGGCG
>Ga0315268_10005145_pt1 | contig 14093 bp, 12 predicted proteins | sample C1_top_MG_FD_204535 | JGI IMG/M metagenome (GOLD analysis project Ga0315268, IMG submission 204535) | Sediment microbial communities from Yellowstone Lake, YNP, Wyoming, USA - C1_top | ecosystem: Environmental > Aquatic > Freshwater > Lake > Sediment | place: USA: Wyoming | collected 2017-08-01 | reverse complement strand
CCACGTGGACTACAACCAACGCTTTGCTCATCGCTTTCACTGGGAATGGTCATGTCGCGACTTTCAGTATTGGCTCAATAACACGCCTGGCCTAATTCGTTGCAAAACTTAGGCATCAGGTCACTAGACCGTACGGTGGCGGTCAAGTTATTGGCCCCTCATCTGGTCTGGCAAAAAGACTTTGTCGAGCGCTTTTTGCGTGAAGCGCGCGCGGCTGCCCGGCTGCATCATCCCAATATCATCGCTATCCATGACGTGGGCCAGGAGGAAGCCAACTATTACTTTGCCATGGACTATTTGCTAGGGGTGTCGCTCAAGCAGCTCATTGCGCAAAAGGGCCGGCTGGCACCGGCCGAAGCGCTTCCCATCCTGCGCCAACTGGCCAACGCGCTGGACTATGCTCACAGCAAAGGGTTGGTCCACCGCGACGTCAAGCCGGCCAATGTGATGTTTGACGAGCGCGGCCAGGTCGTGCTGACCGACTTTGGTATTGTCAAAGCAGCGCAGGAAACCAGACTGACTGCAACAGGCGGCGCCATCGGCACACCACACTACATGGCGCCGGAGCAAGTCTAGGGAAAGGAAATAGACGCGCGCACTGACCAGTACGCGCTGGGCATCATTGCCTTTGAGATGCTGACGGGCCGTGTCCCGTTTGACGCCGAAACCACCACCACCATCTATTACAAGCAAGTGCACGAAAGGCCGCCCTCTGTTCTGGCTCCCTGCCCCGGCCTGCCGCCTGGCGTCGAACAAGTGGTGAACCGCGCGCTGGCCAAATCACCCGCCGAGCGTTATGGTTCCCGTGGTGAGTTGATCAGAGCGTTGGAACAGACGGTGGCACGGCCAATCCCGCCATCGCGTCTCGTGTCACCACCTGCGCAGCGACCCGTTGCACCACCGCCTTCTCCCGCTCGACATCTGGTGCCGCTAGCGGTCATCGTCGGCGTTGGTGAAGCCCTGCTGTTGTGCGGCAGCCTAGTCGCCTACTTGATAGTGCGTTCGAGCAAGCTTTCTGTCGGCGCACCCACTCCTGCGCTGGTACGGCCAGTCGCGGCCGCGCCGACCTCGGCTGAAGCCTCCAACGCTCTTTCGCCGCCGGCTCAGCCCGTGGCACGGCCCACGGGCACGCCGCTTTTGGCAGCGACCGTCACCGCTCTTGTCCCAGCGCCTGCACCGACGATCACCCAGTCGCCCATGCCACGCGCTTCTCTGCAGATTGTCTTTTCCTCTGCGCGCGGGGGCAACGCCGACCTCTATATAACGAACATGGACGGCAGCGGCGTGACGCAACTGACCACTTCTCCCGGCCAGGACGAGTACCCGGCCGTCTCACCGGACGGTCGCCGGATCTCTTTTATGTCTGATCGAGACGGCAACATCGAGATCTATGTTATCAACCGTGATGGCACTGGCGAGACACGCCTCACGGTTGATTCGGGTGAGGACCGCCTTCCCAACTGGTCGCCCAATGGGCGGCAGATCATCTTTATCTCCAACTGCAGTGGCAACTTTCAGTTGTACGTGATGGATGCCGACGGCCAGAATGTGCGCCGCCTGACCCACAACACGCGGCGGGATGGGCACGCCAGTTGGTCTGCAAACGATTGGATCGTCTTCAATTCCGGGGACGCCGATGACTCGGCGACCTGGGAGATCTATGTCATCCGGGCCGACGGCAGTGGCGAACGCAGGCTGACGACGAATAACGTCAATGATTGGTCGCCCAACTGGTCGCCGGATGGTCGTCAGATACTCTATCTGTCCAAACGAGACGGCAAGGATGATGCCGCCATTTGGGTCATGAACGCTGATGGAAGCAACCCCCAATTGGTCTACAATAACCCTGGAGCTTACGAGTGGGGCGCAGTGTGGTCGCCAGATGGTGGTTACATTGCCTTCAATTCTGATGTTGACGGCAAAGATAACATCTTCTTGCTGAGGCTCAGCGATCAGAAGGTGACCCAGTTGACGACAGAGGGGGGAACTTATCCAGGATGGGCGCCGTGATGCGTGTGACGTGTCTTTTAGCCGTGATCTTGATGGCCGGGTGCCAGCCCGCTACCGCCGTGCCGACTCTGGTTGTACCAACCCAGATGCCCGAGTCGTCGGCCACACCTTTCACGCTACGGACAGTCACCTCAACACCCGCTCCGTCGGCGACCCCCATGCTTGTGCCAATGGCAAGGTCAACAAGCACAGCCACACCGGCCGTGCGGGGTTGTCTCGAGCCACCCAATGACTATACGCGGGTGAAGGTCAACTGTCAGGTCGTCAGTCGGCGCACGTCGTGGATGCTAGAGCAAGCTCAGGCTCTCTACGGCGGGCCGGGCAACATCTCGAGTGTTATCCAAGGCAGTTACACGCCCGGCCTGAAAGAATCATTCGGCACACACGATGCCGGTGGCGCAGTTGATATTTCCATCCGCAATCCTGCCAACTCGAATGAGGTTCTCTGGAATGAGGCGCCCAAGATGGTGGCTGCAATGCGTCAAGTGGGTTTTGCCGCCTGGTACCGTCCGGCGGGCTTGCTCGTACCCGGTTCAGGCGCGCATATCCATGCCATTGCTATCGGCGATGCCGAGATGTCTCCAGCAGCGCGTCGCCAGATTGACGGGCCGGAAGGTTATCTGCGAGGGTTAGACGGTATACCACCCGAGTACGGTGGGCCGCACCCTGATCCACATGGGGGACCCGTCCTTTGTCCCTGGATGCTGAAACTGGGCTTTAAAGACCTGCGTCCGTGAGAAGAAGGGTTCTTTTTCCCTTTGCAAGGCCGATAAGGACCAACGCATGGACTTGAACTCGGGTACAAAACCGTTACACCGCGAAAAGAAGTCCGCGAAGGACGCTCGTTCAACCCGGATGAATTTGCTATCGCGCTTGAACAGGTCGTCGCAGGCAACGCGCCGGACGACTATGGCGACGCGAATCAATTCTTTTCTCGCACCTGCTTTACCCGCGCGTTGCGCGAGCACACGGGCATGGTGCTGCGGCGGCTCGCCGGTGAAACCGCCAACACGTCTCCGGTCATCACACTTGTCACCCAATTCGGCGGCGGCAAGACGCACACACTCACGGCGCTGTATCACCTCGCCATGAATGGCAAGCAGGCAGCCAACTTTCAGGGTATGCCCGCTGTTCTTCAGGAAGCCAGGCTCTCGGCCGTGCCGCAAGCCAGGGTCGCCGTCTTTGTCGGCAATGCCTGGGATCCGCAGGATGGCCGCGAGACGCCCTGGATTGACATTGCTTGCCAGCTTGCAGGGGACGAGGGCGTCAAGGCATTGGGCAAGGCCGCCAAACAAGACCCGCCCGGCACGGACACACTCGATCGCTTGGTCGAAAGCGTAGATCGCAGAGCCAGAGACAAGAGCGTATTTTCGCGGTCATGAGCCGAGCGGATAGACTGGATTCGCGCTGGTTTGCAGGATGGCACAGCCGAGATTTACGCGGGTTGGGATCGCGACAAGAAGATGATTGATCGAAAACGCCGGGTGACGGTGGTCTACAAGGATTACGTGGTGGTGCTCCAGGTGAATCTGCGAAGAGCCCAGGCTATATTCATCACGGCCTATATCGCTAACGCAGCCACCATCGCCAAGATTCGTAACAACCCACACTGGTAAACTGGGAACCAGGCAACAAATGACCGCTGGTTAGTATTGGCCCAGCGGTCGAAGCCTTTGTAGGACCCAGACTGTAAGTATAGGTCAACTACATTATATTCGATGTATATACACAAGTCAATACCCAAAATGACAATTTGTGCCAACTTGACTACTTTTGGCAACTCTCGGGAATCTGGCTGGCCGCAACCGGCACTGAGGGGCAGTAATCGTGGACGGTGTGCGGGCCGCATTTCCCGGGCGCGACGTTCCGCGTGCTGATCCGAGGATGGCGCATCCAGCGGAACGATGAATTCTGCGTTGTGTGGATTTCCACGGTGCGACAGATGGTTTGCGATGAACAATAGCAATGGCGCAATACAACTTTGCAGTTTCGTGCTAAAATAGCGGTGGCGTTCAGCCTTGCAGCGGAAACCAGCGCACCACATAATCGGGTCCACAGGCTCGTCCATCAACCAAAATTCATAGGAGGAAGCGCGTATGTCAGGCGATCCAGCGCAAGCAAGTGCCCCACGTCCCCCGGCTACAGCCGGTCCACCCCCCGGCAAATCTGCATCCATCTGGTTGAGGTTTTGGTCCAGGGTGAGCGCCAGCAAGTGGCTGCTGGGGGTCACCGTGGTGGTCGTATTGCTGATCCTGTTCGGGCTTTTTCTGGGCGGGATGGCCGCGTTCGACTGGAGCGAGTCCACCCCATTTTGCTCGCTCTGCCACGTAATGAAGCCCGAAGTGACCGCGTATCGAGGCTCTCCGCACTCACGTGTTGATTGCGGCACCTGCCACGTCGGCCCTGGTCCTATCCCCGCCGTGCAGGCCAAACTGGCAAATGTCCGTTACGTGTGGGAGGCCCCGACGGGCCTGTACCCGAGGCCCATACCCTCCCCGATCACCAGCCTGCGCCCGGTCGAGGTGGTGTGCGAACAGTGCCACTGGCCCGAAAAGTTTTATCAAGACCGCCTGCTGACCCTGTCGCGCTACGCGCAGGATCAGACCAATAGCCCGACGCGAATTGACTTGCTCCTCAAGACCGGCGGCGGGACCCAAAAGGCCGGCCTGGGCCGGGGCATCCATTGGCATATTGAAAACGCGGTCTATTATATTGCGACGGACGAGCAGCGGCAGGATATCCCGTGGGTCCAGGCCACCTTTAACGGCAAGACGACCGAGTATCTCTCCACAGACAGCAAGCTGACGCCGGAGCAGATCGCCGGCGCACAAAAGCGGAAGGTGGACTGCATTGACTGTCACAACCGCGCGACGCATATCTTTCAGCGGCCGAGCGAGGCCCTGGACGCTGCCATGGCGACGGGCGCTATCGCCGCCGACTTGCCTTTTATCAAGCGCGAAGGGACGAGGGTGCTGGAAACGACCTACACCACCGAGCAGGAAGCGGCCACCGCCATCGCGGGTGTGGAGGATTTTTACCGGACGCAGTACGCCGACGTGTATGCACAGCGCAAGGCCGACGTGCAGAAAGCAGTCGCCGGACTGCAGGCCATCTTTGACAATACCCAGTTCCCCTTTATGAAAGTGACCTGGGAGACGCACCCGAACAACATCGGCCACATGGATTTCGCGGGGTGCTTCCGCTGCCACGACGGCAAGCACGTGAGCAAAGACAATCTGGCCATCCGGCTAGAGTGCAACATCTGCCACAGTCTGCCAGAGGTGATCACGCCCGGACAAGCCAACGCCGTGCTGCCGCTGACCACGGGCACGGAACCGGATTCTCACAAGAGCACGACCTGGCTGTTGGAGCACCGCACCCGCTTTGACGCGACGTGCGCCAACTGTCACACGGTGGAGAACGCAGGCGGCACCGACAACAGCAGCTTTTGCAGCAACAGCGCCTGCCACGGCATAAGCTGGAAGTTTGCCGGACTGAGCGCGCCCCAGTTGCCCCAGCCGGCCAAGCCTCCGCAGGGCGCACCACCGGCCATCCCGCACACCCTGGTCGGGCGCGACAACTGCCTGGTATGTCACAATCCTGTGGGCGGCATCCGGCCAGCGCCGAAGGACCACGAAGGACGCACGAACGACATGTGTCAGGGGTGTCACAAGCCGGCGGCGTCCGCAAGCCCGGCGGCAACACCGGCAGCCGGGTCAGGAACGGCTGTCGCCACGACGACACCGGCGGCAGCGGGAGGCGGGGGCCCGCCGGCCATCCCGCACACCCTGGTCGGGCGCGACAACTGCCTGGTATGTCACAATCCTGTGGGCGGCATCCGGCCGGCGCCGAAGGACCACGAAGGGCGCACGAACGACACGTGCCAGGGATGTCACAAGCCGGCGGCGTCCGCAAGCCCGGCGGCAACACCGGCAGCCGGGTCAGGAACGACTGTCGCCACGACGACACCGGCGGCAGCTAGTGGCGGGGGCCCACCGGCCATCCCGCACACTCTGGTTGGGCGCGACAACTGCCTGATATGTCACAATCCTGAGGGGGGCATCAAGCCGGCGCCGAAGGATCACGCCGGGCGGACGAACGACATGTGTCAGGGGTGTCACAAGCCGGCGCCGTGATCAAAGTGTCGCTAGCAGCGGGTTACAACGCGGAGTGTGCCGCCGCGAGGAACAAAAAAGGGCCGTGAGAGTCACGGCCCTGTCTTGTACCTCTGAGTTTTGCCACGAAGCCGCCGACACCGCGGGCACCGACTCGACAGGAACGGGAAAGCACAGACTAGCGCAGGCTTTCCCACCAGAACCTGATCTTGGCTTGGTGTCCCTTTTGGTAATACTCTACTTTGACGGTGTGAATGCCTGCGGCTAGAGCCTTGTCGCCAACATACTCGGCGCCGGCGGCGTCTTGCCACTCGTCAATCACGGCTTGGTCGTCAACGAACACGCGGATGCCATCGTCCACGATGGCGTGGAAGCCATAGATCCCGGCGGCAAAGTCAACTGTTCGCGTCCAGCGCGCTGACCATAACGCCTTTGGGAGACCGCCGCCGGGCGAGCCGTGTCCCCAATCAAAATCAATCGCCAGATCGGTGCGGACCAGAGATGGATCGCCATCCAGGAACATATTGTCATAGTATCGGCCGAGCCAAGAGCCGATGAGTGCGCTTGGTCCAATGTTGAATGTACCTGGCAAACATGCTTGCTCAAGTCCCGTCTGCATACCGCACGGATCGACGGGATCACCGTTGAGGCGCGTCTCAAAGTGCAAGTGGGGGCCTGTCGAGTGGCCGGTAGAGCCTACCGCGCCGATCACTGCGCCCGGGGGAATGTTCTGGCCACAGTGAACATAGACCTGACTGAGGTGGGCGTAGAGGGTCTGCCAACCGTTGCCGTGATCGAGCATGACCATGAGACCATAGCCCTGCGAGGCAGGGCCGGCCCATATCACTGCGCCGGTATCGGCAGCGCAGACCGGATCGCCTGACGAGCCAGACAGGTCAATGCCACGATGCCACCAAGTATAAGAGTTGACGCTCACCTGGTGCACATTGGTCGGCCAGATAAACTTGCCTGTACCTATTGACGTGGGTGTCACCCCGGCGCACTGCCCTGCATCCGTCCAGCTTCCTTGGTCGGTTGCGCGCGTGGCGCCGGGCAAAGCTTGGCGAACTGCCCCCGTCTCGACGCCAACCCCTCGCCGGTTGTCCTGCCTGGCAATGCTGTCGCGCGTTTCTTCCTTCTGAACAATATGCATTACCACATCCACTAAAGGCACAGTGATGTCCATTCCCACGCTTGACAGCTCCGGTTCGTCCTTGAGGTCGAGAGGAGCCGGCTGGCTGGATTCGGGTTGCAGACTGAACTGTTGGGCGATGCCGAATATGGTATCGCCGGCCTGAACGGTGTCAGTGACCATACCCTGGTGCGGATAGTAAATACGAGATGTCAGCGGCAAGGCTCGGCGCACCACTAGTGTCTCGTCGTAGAACAATTGCTGACTGCCCCCTCTGGGGTAATCAAGACCACCCGGTTGATTGCTTGGATTGATGGTCTGCATGGGGGGAGGCAGAGCCGACCATGCACGCTCAGCAAGTCGTACATCACGCGACACTACACTCAAAATCACTAGCCCCATTACTGCCAACTGCGCACTACGGCAGATATTAATAGCTGGCGGACGATACAGCTTAGAGCTAATTACGCGCCGACTTGTCATAATCCGCTCCAGCAGATTCGAATGAAGGTTGTAGCTGTATCTCAAGCTGAACCCGGGCCGATGCCCTAAATAGGATGTGGCCCTCGCTCTGAAGCTACGCGGCCGGCGCGCCGGGCGCGGGGGCGGGCATGGCGATCAAGTGCACGCGGTGCGGATCGCACAGGAGATAAACGGCTCCGTCAAAGGTGCGGAGGTTGGCGCCGGGATCGGATTCATCCACAATCCATTCGGCTTTGCCCATCTGGACCCAGTACCGCATGATGTGACCGAGGAACGCTTTCCGAGTCACTGTTCCCGGGAGGCTGATGTACCGAGCCTGGTCACCAGGCTCGGCGCTGATCGTGATCGCTTCGGGCCGGATGCACAGCAAGGCCTCGTCGGCAGCCCCTCCCTCCGGAGCCGGCAACTCGAGACGATAGTCGTGCCAGACCACCGTGGCTTTCGGGGGATGGCAGTCCACGATCTTGACCGGCTCCAGGTTGGCCGCGCCCACAAACTCAGCCATGAAGGTAGTGCGCGGATGATAATAGATCTCCCACGGGTCGCCCCATTGCATCACCCGCCCATCTTTGATCACCGCGATCCAGTCCGACATGGCCAATGCCTCGGACTGGTCGTGAGTGACATAGACAAAGGTGATGTTCAAGCGCTGTTGGAGTGAGCGCAGCTCCCAGCGCATCCGCTCGCGCAAGTTGGCATCCAGGTTCGAGAGCGGCTCGTCCAGCAGCAAGACTCGAGGCTGCACGACGAGCGCGCGGGCCAGAGCCACGCGCTGCTGCTGCCCACCTGAAAGCTGGCTGGGCCAGCGTTTCTCCAGTCCTTGGAGGCCGACAAACTCGACCGTTTCATGCACTCGCCGGTCCAGCTGTGCGCCTTGCACCTTGGCGAGACGAAGCCCATACGCAATGTTGTCAAACACGCTCATGTGCGGAAAGAGCGCATAGTCTTGAAACACCATCGCCGTGCCGCGGCGGTGCGCCGGGAGGTGGTCAATCCGCCGGTCTTCGAGATAAATCGCGCCGTCATTCGGCTCGTAAAAGCCCGCAATGGTCCGCAGCAAGGTGGTCTTGCCGCAGCCACTAGGCCCCAGCAGAGTCGCAAACGATCCTTTGGGTATATCCAGAGTGACGTCATCCACGGCCATGGTAGGGCCAAAGCGTTTCACCAGATGTTCCAGGCGCAAGTGCGCAGGCTGCAGGTTTATGGCTTCAGGCAGGCCGGTGGCCTCCAGTTTCCCGCCTGTCAACTTGTCGGACATGTGGCCTTAGCCTCCAATCGAATGGGTCACAATGGCGCGCCGCCCGGTCACGAACCAGATGACGCTCAGTACCGCGATAGCCAATCCAATCAGCCCGACCGTAAAGGCTGTCGCGCCGCCCCAATTGAAATCGTTGACGAGCTGGAAAATCGTGATCGTCGCGACTGTGGTCCCCGGGGTGAACAAGAAGATGACGACCGAGAGGGTCGTGACCGCCCGGACAAACGCGGTGCCCAGGCCCGTCAGCATCGGCTCGCGCAGGAGAGGGAATAATATGTCCCTGAACCCGCGCAAGCTGCCGGCGCCCAGGCTGGTGGCAGCTTCGTCAATGGAGCGGTCAATTTGCGCCAGCCCGGCCAAAGCGGCGCGGTATGCCACGGGGATGTTCCAAAAGATCATGGAGATCATGATCAAGACGCCTCGGTCGAGCCAGTCCAGCCAGCGTTGGTTAAAGGCCGTCGCATATCCGATGCCGAAAAAGATACCCGGAACAGCCGCCGGCATGATGGCCAAAAAGTCGACGATCCTACGCCCTGGCCATTCCTTCCGCTGGATCAGGAACGCCAGCAGCACGGAATACAGCGAACACAGAATGGCGGCGATGCTACAATAGACAAAGGTGTTCTCTAGCGACTTGGAGTGGACGCGGACATAGTCGAAATGCTCCAACGTGAACGCCCAGTTGGAGGGGAAGGCTTTGGTCAGAGCGCTGAGGACCAGCACCCCGTATACCATCAGGATGACGCCGGATAGTATCGCGCAGATCGTAAAGGCCCCCCAGGTCACCAGGCGCGGGACCGGCGGGCGCGGCATCGAGCCGGCCTTGCCGCTCACCGTCACGAAGGAACGGTTGCCTTCCAGGCGCAGATGACCCAAATACAGCATCAGCGCCAGCACCAGCAGGATCGTACTGACGGCCGCCGCGCCGACGAAATCGCCGAACCCGGAGACCAAACCGTATGCTTGCGTGGGCAGGACCGTAAAGCGGCCTGCGATCAGCGCCGGGTTGCCAAAGTCCTCCAGCACATAGATCGCCGTGATCAAGATGGCCGAGGCCAGGCCGGGACGCGCGAGCGGCAGAGTGACGGTGCGGAAAACCTGCCAGGGGCCCGCGCCCAGGTTGCGAGCGGCTTGCTCCATGCGAGGGTCACTGCGCGCCAGGACATCTGCGATGAGCTGGTAAGCAAAGGGGAAGTAGGCAATCGTCTGCACCCCCCATAGGCCCCCCAGTCCCAACACATTCCAGCTCTGGCCCAACAGCCGGTACGAGATGAGTCCACGGGGTCCAAACAACAGAATATAGGACGCCGCCACGACAAAGGGCGGCGACAGGAGTGGCAGCATGCCGATCAGGCGAAAGAATGGTTTTCCCGGCATGTCGCTATAGATCATGGCATAGGCGTACAAAAAGCCCAAGATCACAGCCGTGGTCGTCGAGAGCGCCATGGCCTCAAGCGAATTGACGAGGGGCTTGACCCACATGCCCTCGGCAAAAAATGCAAAATAACCCTTGAGCCCCGGCACGAGCACGACTTGGATTTGGGGATACAGGATGAAGGAAAACATCAGGGCGACGAGGATCAACAACGTCAGCCCCAGCATAGGTTCGCGGGTGAGGGTCTTCATGAGTTCCAGATTGCATCAGTGGGGAGCGCCCGGATGGGGCGCTCCCCACGACGGGTCAGTTTTAGCTGGTGGCCGCTTGCCATTTCTTGAGCAGGCGGTCCTTGTTGTCCGACGCCCAGGCACGGTCATAGTTCACGAGCTTGACCTGCTCGAGCGTGGGAGAGCCGGGCGCAGGCGGAACGTCGTTGCGCACTGACAGGCGGTTGGAGAGCTTGACATTAAGCTGGGCGGCTTCCTTGGTGAGCGCCCAGTCAACGAACGCCTTGGCGGCTGCAGTGTTGGGCCCGCCCTTGACGATGCTGACGGCGCCGATCTCAAAGCCCGTCCCTTCCGGCACGACAAACTCGACCGGCTGCCCCTGGTTCTTGGCGGTCAGGATATCATGGCCCCAGTTCGGCGCGAGGACGAACTGGCCCTGGCCCACCAGTTGGATGCACTGCGGCGACGTGCCGGCATACTGCCCGATGTTGGCGTGCAGCTTTTTCATATAGTCCATCGCCTTGTCCTCGTCTTTGTTGAAGCGAAAGACTTGGGTGGCAATCATGATATAGCCGCCGCCTGTCTTGACGGGGTCGGGATAGACAATCTTGCCTTTCCAGGCCGGATCGAGGAGGTCTTCCCAGACAGCCGGCTTTTTCACTCCGGACATTTCCTTGGCGAACCGGTCCGTGTTCAGAACCGTGCCCCAGATGCCCAGATACCAGCCGGTCCAAAAGCCGTTGGGATCTTTGTACATATCGGGCACGCTGCTGGCGTTGGGCGACTTGTAGGCCTCCAGCAGCCCTTCCTTGCCGAGCGGGTCGTGGAACTCGCTCGAGCCGCCGATAAAGACATCGGCCTTGGGCGAGTTCTTTTCGGTCCGGATGCGCGTCTGAAGCTCGCCTGCAGCTGCGAGCGGCAGGACCTCGACGTCAATTCCCGTCACGGCCTTTTTGAAGGCATCCACAAAAGCGTTGTTGGTGGTCTCGTTGAGGGCTGAATAGACCGAAATCTTACCGCTTGCCTTCTGTTGAGCGGGGCCACCGCAGGCCGCTAATATACCTCCGGCAACGGTCAGCCCAATGCCGGTGCCGGCGACCTTGAGAAACGTGCGGCGGGTAAGTCGGGGCATCGAATTCTCATCGAGCGGCGGGGAGAACTTTACGTCCATTGTCACTACCTCCTATGATTTAACCCGCGAATTGTGATTCGCTGGGTTGGCGACACATGCTGCGAACGAACGGCCTGAGTGGCGTTCTAACGCTGCCGTGGGGTCAAGGTGGAGCTTGAGCTACACTCGATAGGGGACCTGCCTTTTCAGGCAGACCAATTGAGTGATCGCAAAAGTGTGCAAGACGATGGACAGCAATCTAACCTGCTCCTCTAATTGTATTCAAATTTCAAAAATGCACAACTAGGAACAAATTACTTGACATCGGAGGCGGGCGGCTGTATAGTGGCGCGAACCTTGCACACGTTCACAGTATTCAGAATCTAGGCTGTCGCCCTGCGACAGTTCTTTTGTTTACATACAAAGGCGTGTGGAACGGCACACGCCTTCCTGACTGGAGGGGTCATGCAGATCACCTTCCTGGGCACCGGGACCGGTTTGCCAACTCGGGAGCGAGCTCCCTCGGGGTTGTTGGTACAGATACGACAACAGAGGCTTCTTTTTGACAGCGGCTCTGGGACGCTCGGCCGGTTACTAGCGGCGGGGAGCGAGCCCACCGAGCTTGATTTCATCTACTATACACATTTGCATACCGATCACACAGCAGACCTGATCCCGCTGTTGCAGGCCATGGACCTGGCCCGGCGCAGCCGGGACCTGCACCTGACCGCTCCGTGTGATTTTTGGCCATTTCTCGACGGGCTGCTGGCCCTCCAGCCTTGGACCCGACCCGCACGGTTCGAAATCGCCCGGCATCCGGCCGAGACTGCCCCCTACAGCCATGTTTCATCACCAGAGACTGGACCTGGCTGGACCAGCTCGGCGGCCCAGACGCACCACGCACCTCATTCGATGGGATACAGGCTGGAATCAGAGGGCAAAGTAATGGCCTATTCGGGCGATGCGATGGATTGCCCGGAGCTCGTCGAGTTGGGGCGGGACGCAGCCCTGCTGATCCTCGAATGCTCTTACCCTGACCAGCTTGCCCAAGGTGACCATCTGTGTCCTTCGCAAGCTGGACGAATTGCGTCCCTTGCAGGCGCCCGGCACCTGGTGTTGACCCACCTGTACCCCGTGTGCCACGCAAGCGAGATCGAGGCGCAGGCTCGCAAGGTGTTTTCGGGCCGGGTCACTGTGGCGCACGATGGTCTGGTTCTCGACATCTAGTCGCCCGGCGAACGGCACGAGATGAGTTTGCGGTTATTCACGCAGCCAGGCCACGGCGGCCACGCGTTTCACCTGTGACAAGACGGCCTGCCATTCGAGTGTCCCCAGCGGCGCAGCCAGCAATTCGCCGTTGGAAAGCACCGCCAGTAATTCATCATCTGCCTGAAAAAAGCGCTCGACCATGTGACGCCGCCACGGGACGCTCAACCCTTTTGACGCCAGTTGCCACGTCTGGCCTCCGTCGCGCGATTCCTCGATGCGACCGTTTGCATCCACGCCGTCCGCCGGCCCCAGGATCAAGTGCGCCGCGTCGGATGGATCGTGCCATACGGCGCGGCAGTAGCAGACGTACAAGCTATGCCAGGTCTTGCCGCCATCCGTCGAGCGATAGAACCCCCCGCCCGTCGGCGCACAGACCAGGTCAGGCGACGAAGGATGGACGGCGATCGAGTGAACGTCGGGGTAGATGAAAGGCTTTGGTGGGCCGTTGAGATCGGGATTGCCGTCGCTGCCTTCGGCTAAGCGCCAACTCTCACCGCCATCATCGGAACGCAGCACACCGCCCACCTCGACGGCAGCATAGGCTCGGCTCCCATGAAAAGCAAATCCCCTGACGCAGCCGGCTTGCGGCGAATAGGGCAACGACCAGCGATGCTTGTCGCGGGCAAGCGCCACCTCCGGACACTCGCGCCACGTTTGCGCCCCATCGTGCGAAACAAAGATGCTGGCGGGCTCGGTGCCTGCAAACTCTCGATCAGAAATGTCGGGATGATAGGCCAACCAGCGAACGTGAGGGTATGTCAGGCTGGAACTTGATTGCCAGGTCTGCCCGTGGTCGCCGGAGCGAAAGATCCCAGCGGTCGTGCCGGCAAGGACAACGCGCTCGCGCGCGATCAAGCTCGTCACCTGCTTGTCCACCAGACTGCGCGCAATCTCGCGCCAATCATTGCCTGTATGCTCAGCGGTCACGACGCCATTTTCAGTGGCCAGGAAAAATAGCTCGCTCATGATCCCTCACAGCTATATCAGGAACTTTGGAGACCTAAACGACTATTGCCGAACACAGACTTGAATAGCCGCGAATGGGTGTATACTGGCGCGACTTGTTCATCTTGAGGAGCTACCCATGCGCTACACCCGTGAAGAACGCGA
>Ga0315268_10005144_pt1 | contig 14095 bp, 4 predicted proteins | sample C1_top_MG_FD_204535 | JGI IMG/M metagenome (GOLD analysis project Ga0315268, IMG submission 204535) | Sediment microbial communities from Yellowstone Lake, YNP, Wyoming, USA - C1_top | ecosystem: Environmental > Aquatic > Freshwater > Lake > Sediment | place: USA: Wyoming | collected 2017-08-01 | reverse complement strand
CAAACCTTATCCAAGCAACTCGTCCAATCATTGAATATTCTTGTTATGTAGGGTTAAACACTGCTCAGAATGCTGGAGTTCCAACTGATGTAGGTACTCATGTTTTACCAATTAAGACATTTAAAAACCAGCTCCCACTGTTTGACCTATATCATTATGATGAGAAGCATGCTGGGATAACCAGTGCTATCTTCTACTATATTGAAGGCCAAGAATATCCAATCGATCCAGTTATTGGTAGACGCTTGTCAACTGATGCTAACTCTGACTATTCATTTGGACATTCCTTGGTAAACACTGATGATCAATCACTCTATTTTTATAGGTTCTATGATCCAGCCACCACAGTTCCAGCTATAATATCTTCATTTAAGACTATCTGGAGAGCTGGCCCAAATGTAGTTCCTCAATATTCAAAATATGATACATCAGGTACAATCATTAACCTGGACATGTTTAATAATTTTAAGAATTATTATTGGACTGGAGTAGATGCTGTAACTAATCCAAGTTATAATTTAACAGGACTGCCAGAATATTATGTGATTGAAAAATCAGGTATATCAGACTGGTCTATCTATAACTATTGGACACATGTCAGTAACTTGCGTAGAGATGAGATCTCAAAATATGTTCAAGCTGTTAAGCCAATCATTGAGTTTAACATAAATCTTGAGAGTGAGCTTGTAATACCAATTAAATCAACAAAAGATGAACTTCCAAAGTTTAAGCATTATATTGATCAAACTGGAACTCAAACTGATAATTTAATTAACCAAACTAACTCAAATAATCTAAATGATGCTTACTTATCTGGTCACTTGTTTGCTCGAGTAGTGGACTTACCAGCTGAGGTTCAAGAAGCAATAAACACAAATCCAGATGTGCTAAAGAGCTGCTTTGAACATGGTGGATATCTCTATATTCAAGGTCTTTACACTGGTGCTTATTATGCTACAGATGATGCTGGAGTAACTTATGGTTATAAGTCTCATCTTGGAACTTACATTGGTGAAGGTGATGGAGCATTAACAATAGTTAACACTTCACCAACCTCTTATCCTGAGCTGATCACCTTTAAATGTCTAACACCTACTACATTCTTGGTTACAAGTAGTGTTACTGGAGATTATCCACTTAATTTAACAGTTGGCACCCCATACACAACACCATCTGGCTGCACAGTAAACATAATATCTGGTGTTATTCCATTTTCAATTGGTGATAAGTTCTTAGTAGAGATTAACAGTTATGTTTATTATCCTCGAAGCTTGTTCATCAAAATTTCAGGAAATTATCGCACGTTAACTTCACCAACAGAGATCATTAATGAGGCTCAGAATGTTGTTGTAATTCCAGCTAATCCAGTAAATCAAGATGGTATCTGGTCAGCACCACCACAGCTTGAATGGAATGTGTTAAACGAGACAAGATCACAGGTAAGTGAAGGTGATCTTTACTATCATTTTATCTCGATCATTAAAGCCCAACCAGGTTTAATTGGATCTCCAACTGGAAATAATAACTGGAGATTATTATTATCTCAAGATGTTGGGCTTGGTGGGGCAATCAAACAATTTGATGGCGAAACTTCATTATTGATCTCTACATTACTACAAAGTGGGAATTCTACGATCGCCTTGATAGAATTTGCACGAGCATCTTATGAAGCATTATCTACTTCAATTTATTCTTTTGTTGAAGATGTTATCCCTGACTTGCTCGCTCAAGGAAAATTTCAACTTCCAATAGTTGGTGATGTTATTGATCCTGTTGTAGTTGAAGCATTTAAGACTTATTTTGCTGCGCAAAACACAGTTGTTTTAACTTCATCATCAGTTATAGATGACACGATATCATCACCATTTTATGACACAACATCATCATTGTTTAACTTAATAGCGACATTACCATATATTGGGCTTGGTATTAAAACTTTACCAAAAAAATATTATGAGCTTGAGTTAAACTTAAACATGTTGAGACATCATGATGGACATTCATCTGAGCTAACACCTGATCAAACTATTGCTGCTAAAAAGATAGTTCAAAAGAATTATTTACGTTCGCCAGGTCAAGAGACACCTGGTATTATCAGTGGATTTAATTATCCTGATAAACCTTATGCCGGTCAATTTTGGTTTAAAACAACAACTGGTCAGTTATTTTTATATAATGCTGTTAATGATGATGCTGTTGCAAATACTACAGCTCCATTGGTGATTTGGTCAAACCCAGGAGATATAGAATATTCTATTAATGCTCCTATTGATGCAGAATATGGGGCTTATGCATATAACCGCTCAACAAATGATATATTTCAGAATAATGGTATAGATAGTTGGGTATATCTTGGAACTGATGATGCAGATCTTGCTCTACCTTGGGCTGAAGTGAGGCTTGATCTTATCTCTCAGAACTTGGAACTGGCAATCGAAACAGAACTTTATAATAAATGCCCAACATTAACACCAGTTATTAATGCACCAGTGCTTCAGAGTGATCCATATTTTGATACATTAATGGCAAAAGAACTTGAAAAGTTTGGTGTAAAATATGGAGCTGGAGATGTTTATTCTCCTACCTTTGATGCTAATAATGCATTCACTTGGAACTATTCAAGCCTTATTGCTCCAGGAGCTGTAAATGCTCATGCCGCTTGGCAAGATATGTACATTGAAGTTTATGGTACTGCTCGTCCTGATCTCCAACCATGGTTTGCTGCTTTATATCCAGATGAACCTACATTCTTAAATGATATGATAAATGTTTACATGGTGCTTCCACCTGGAACAACATCATTTAACATCTCAATGTGGCCCTCAGTTGCAACTATAATCAGTTCTATTCGAATCGCAGCGAGTAAGCCTGGTGCTTTATCAGTTGATGTCCCTACTGGATCACTTATACCTCCATATTCACCTACTAACCCTCAAGGTTTATTATTAGCATCACCTATTTCAGCTGCTGATCCATTCCCTTATGGATCAGGTGGTCCAATCGAGCGTTATTGGAAAACTACGCTTGATTATCTATACGCTGAGCAAAAGAGTTACTTTAAGATTAATCCACTCAGCTATGTCAGTAATACTTGGGGCATCAAGCATCAAGTGGTCGGTGAATATAATCTTACACCACAGCTTGGTAGAAAAGAAGCACCAGCTGATTTCATTCTTCATGGTTCAAATCTGAATGAGCTGGCTCAACCAAGCTGGATAATTGCCAACTTTTCTAACATAACAATTAATGCTGGAAATTTTGTTATCGGGCAAGGTTATCAGATATTAACTATTGGCACAACAGACTTTACTCTTATTGGAGCCGCAAGTAATACCATTGGTGTATATTTTAACGCAACAGGACCTGGCACAGGCACTGGTAGTGTAACAACTTTACCTCCTGATTGGACTTATAATTATAAATTTACTTGTGTTAGCCGTATTGATGGTATCTTTAAGTTAACTATCTCAAATGATGATGCTGCTCAAGACATTAAAAATTACTTATCATTACCTAATGCACCAGTTGAGGCAACTCCATTATTTTTAACAGTTAATTCAGGAATTTTAACTTATAATGATGAATATATTTCTGTTACTATCACTCCATCTCGTCGTGGCTTCTTCTGGGGTGATACATTTACAGCAACTATAGATCAAGCTGGAATTTGCACAACTTCAATTACTCCACAGCTCAACTTTAAAGCTGAAGGTTTTAACCAGATCTTTACTCAATATGGTAGGATGTATGAAGGTGATGCTCAGATATCCTTAAACTCTTCATTGTTAAATAATTGGGTAGTAAAGTTAGGTTATCGCTTTAGTGGCATGGTAAACACTGATACATTAAATATAAACTCTCAAGATGCTCCAATTGATGCAAGTGCTTATTCAATTCACATTAAAGAGAATGAATTTTATAACAGTTCTTGGTTAAATGGACTAAGAGTTCAACTTGTTAAGCGTGGAACTACACAATTAATAAATGGTATAACTGTTCCAGCTACAGAATATGGAGCTTCACCTGGCGAAGATTGGGTGTTCCGCATAGATAATTACAATAAAAATAGAACTTCACTCTCTTGGTATAATTACAATAATACCGGCGAACAACACACTTTTATCGCCTTGGATGGTACAAAAACCTCTTATGCTTGGACACGATATGATGAAAAAACTACCATTCAATCTTATTCTGCTCCATTCTTGATAACTGGTATTCAAAAATTAGTCAACTTTATCTTTGGTTATGCTGATAAGCTGGATGCTGATGGTTGGAGATTTAATGATCCTAATGATCCAAACTTTTCAAGTGATACACAACAGACCAGTTATCAACTGTTAGTAGAACAATTTATTGCTCAGCAATTTTCTGGTGTCACTGCTGGTTCAGCTTTTGTCTTTAATCCATTCTTCAAAAAAGTTTGGTATAGCACTCCACATGGTGTTGTTTCAGGTGTTTTCAACATCCTTGGATTTGAAAATGAAACTATCTGTTCTGTTTTGGATCAAAAAAATAAACAGCTTAAAAAGACTGATATTCGTGTATTTAGGCAAGATGTGCTAACAAAGCTGGTGTTCGATTCCCCAGTTTATACTTTACATCTTTTAACATCAGAGTATGAGCATGTTTTATTGTTAGAAAATTACTCAACTAAAACAAAGCTTTTATATGATCCATTCCTTGGGCAAAAAACTTCAAGATTATTTTTTGATGGCAAAAAACAAGCAAGCTTTACTGGTAGGATAGACTTTGGCGGCCATTTCTTGCTTGGAGACCAGATGAAGCGAAATGTTGAAAGCTCAGTAGGGGAGATCATAAGTCTCTATGACACTGATGCTGTTGATGTTGACCCAAACTCTATAACACGAGCAAGAGACTTGCTTGGATATCAGAAAAAATCTTATTTTGCTAATCGTGGTACAACAGATACTTCTCAATTTAGGTTCTGGCAAGGAATGATTGCTAATAAAGGTACTAATTTTTCAATTGATGCTTTTGTTAACTCAGCCTCCTATCAAGATGCTCGCTTAGATGAATATTGGGCATATAAGATAGCTGAATATGGTGATGCTCGTATGATCACCAAGACTGAACTGATCGTTCAACCTGAAGATTGTACTGGAGAGTATGCAAGCTTCTTGTTTGTTGAGTCAGATGATGAACTACCAACAGCAAATGATATTTCAAACTTTTTTGATGATGTCCCATTTGACATTGGTGGGTATAGCTCGTCTGGATCAGTTGATCCTACAGGGCTAACTACAATATTACCAACAGATGAAGCTCGCTGGTACTCTTATTCAGACTTAAATCAAGTATCTTATCTTGAAGCGGCTCCAATTACAGAGATGATCATTACCCCTGTTGCTATTGGTGATTGTTATGTCATAACAGATAAAGATGGTAAGCCAGTAAGAGCTGATTGTTTTGAGCTGGTAAATACTAACATAAGTGTTACAAATAGTGGTTCATTTGTTGTTGGGACGGATTACACAATCTTAACTCTTGGTACCACAGACTTTACAGTTATTGGAGCTGCGAGTAATACAGAGGGTTTATCATTTACCGCAACTGGTCCAGGAGCTGGTAATGGTACTGCTATATTAACTTATACAACATTTCATGAGCTTGGAGATTATATCGTCGGATCTAATCCTCCAGAATTTACTTATCCAAGGTTTACAAGACTTAATCAATCAGTGATCAAGATCTTAGATCAAACTCTTGTAGGAAAAACATTTAAGGTTGTAGCATATGGTCCAGCCAGTCAACAATATAGTCCTAATTTGCTTTATGATTATGTAGATAATACCTTAGTTAAAAATGACATCATCTGGTGGGATCCAGCGCGAGGAGTTCATCACCCTCAAGCATCGGCCTCGATTAGCTTTAACAGTTCAACAGATCCATCATTATATACCGACTCAATCTGCCAATATAAAAATTCTCATGGTCAAAAATTAAAACCTTGGGGACCTAATCAAGTAGGTAAAGTTTGGTGGAACACTAAAGATCTTCATTGGGCTCCATATTCTGATGATAAAGAAGTCCCTGATTTTTATGATAGGCTATCACGCTGGGGCTCACTCTCTGATGAGTCAACTATTAATGTTTATGAGTGGGTCAAGTCAACAGTACCACCAGGTGAGGCCTCAACTGGTATTAGTATGACTGGTGAACCAGCTATATCTTACTATGTTAAGCGTGATCGCACTTGGTGGCAACGTCCAATCGCTTGGAGATATTCACCTAATCCTGACCTAACAGCTCGAAATTTCTTAGTCTATAATAATAGACAGAGACTACAAATAACTACAGTTGGTTCTACTTCAACCGGGCAAGCTGTGCTTAAGTCTGGAGGTTTTGAAGAGCTTGGGATTAGTGTAGGTTCAAAGCTATCAGGTGCTAGCTATTCAAGCACTTCAAAAACAGATAATGTTCTCACAAAAATCTTTGGTATGGCAAAGGTTACTGCTGTTCCTACTGTTGTTGTTGGGAGTAATAATGGATATGCTGATGGCCCAGTCTTCACTTCAAGTATTTACTTTCATGGATTTGAAGTTACCACAAATATTAATACCTTAAAATTTAGAACAAGTTATCTTGGGCAATATACATTAGTTGCCGCTGGAACATCTTATTTGATCTTAACTCATGTTCCAACTGGTGAGGCTCAACAACTATCAATAGTCAGCTCAACAGCTCCAATAGGACAAAAATTATCTTTTAACTTTGATAAACTTGGAGTTCAAGTAAGTGGGTTAATAACTTCTGGAAGTCCTACTTCTGCTCAGATCGCTTCAGCTTTTGGCTCAAGTCCTCAGATAAACTTACGCAGTGCGGTATCTGTTTTAGTTCCAATGATCTTTAATGATGGAACTACTACATTTACTGAGCTATTTTCAGATAATGATGTATTGGAAACTGTTAGCTGGATCGCCTGGAATGATCCTAAGACTAACCCAATCTATGGTGTAAAACCTCCACTTAATCAATATCAACCTTTAGCTGGTGATTGGGTTCAAGTAGGCAATTATTTGCATGATATTTCAGATGATATTGTCTCTCGTACCTCAGATCCTTGGACATGGTTTGATGATAATGACTATACTCCTTATAAGTCATCTTGGAATGAATGGAGAGAGCTAGTACCAGAGATCATTGAAGGCAGATATCTCATGTCGGCGTCAGAAACTTATGCTTCATTTAATGCTATCTTTACGTTCCCAGGATATAGTCAGCAAACCATAGAGGCACAAGCCTCAGTTTACTTAAATGAGAAAAAGTTAACTTCAGCTCAATGGTCAGTTGATATATCAACTCCAAATGCTCCAATGGTGGTAGTTATTGAGACTTTACTAAAACAAGGAGACTTAGTAAGAGTAAAGTTAAACCCTTATGTTCCAACGATAATAGACTTGTCATTTGATCCAATGATAAAAGACACTGATCCATTCCAGGTAGTTCAATATAAGCTTGATCACCCTTATGTAACTGAGGTTCTTCGAGATGATTATGATAATAAAGTTGTCACCAGCTATTACTATTGGGTAAAGAATAAAACAACCATTGGGGCTCCAGGTCAGCTTCCTATAACTTCAATCGCTCAACTATTGCATGTTCATGGTGGGATTTACACTGTGCCGCAAAAATTAAAATACTTTAATGAGCTTGATGGTCGCCCTAATCGTTATTCTATCTTATCTGTTCGAAATCTTGGGCAAGAAGTTCGCGCTGTTAATAGGTTTAAGTTGAGATTGAATAAGAACCCTACTATGAGAGCTGATGATCAAGATATATCTTTAAAACCAGTTCATGTGGAATGGAAGTTGTTAAGAGCTGGTCAAGTTGATCTTATCCCAATTGCATTGTGGAACACGCTCACAGACACACTAACTGGAAGTACTAAGTCAAATCAAGTGTTACCATATCCAGCATTATCATTATATGATCAGAAAAATGGCTCTTCTATAAGCTATGGTGTCAATGATGGGCAAGTTATGACAAAGTCGAGCTTAGCTATTGCAACAGTTAAGCATACAATATTAAATACAAAAGTTGATAAATATGAGAACGGTGCCTTAGTGCCTGATTACATTTCTTACCCAGGATTTGACATAAACCAAATTGATTATTATCTTAGCTCGAGTGATAACATCAGAAAATTTATGGCTGACTTGTGGAGATATGCTAAGTCCACTCAAGTAAATGAGATATTTTTTGAGACACTTCAAGATCTGGCAGCATCAAGCTTAGAATTAGACACATTATTTAAGACTTCATTTATATCACTTAATGATATAAGAACAATAACGGTCACTGGTTAAAATGACTACTAAAATAAACACATTAACAAAATCACTGATAGATTACATCTCTGATGTAAAACCATATCATACTAAGTTCAGAGATGTTATGTCTCAGATCATGTTTAATGATGACTTTAATGTTAACATCAAGGATGACTTTAATCTTGAAGTACATCTTCAAAATATGTGGGGTAGAGATGATCTTGGGGGATATTTACTGTCTAATATGTCAGAAGGCTCTGCCGCTGATCAATCATATTCAATACCCGCAACAGTATTTCCTCGGTTTAGCTTAAATGATCGGTTAAACTTTGGACAAACTCCACCAGGTGATGATCCAGCATCACAAGATCTATCTGATCCAAATAATAATGGTATTCCTAACTCTGAGGAGCCATGGCAAACAAATGCTGGTAACTTTATTGTTGGTTGTGATTACACTATTTTAACCATTGGAACAACAGACTTTACAATTATTGGAGCAATAAGTAATACTGTAGGTTTATCATTTACAGCAACTGGTATAGGAGCCGGAACCGGAACAGCAAGCCTAAGAACATCATCTCATCAGATGCAAAGTGACATGATCCCAGTAAAAGTTCCAGTTATATCAGCAGTACAAGTAGGACCTACCTTTACTATAACTATAGATGATTTTGAACCTATCATCTATGACTTTGATCCATCAACAATTCAAGTTTTAATTAATGGTGTGGCATGGCTTGGTTATATCACAGTAACTGTTAACGTTATAGGGATAACAACTACGCCTACATTAGGAAGTTCTGTTGAAGTTTTTTATCTTCACACAGGAAGATATGCTGTTCCATATCATCAAGGATCAAGAGTAAGAGTGAATGGAGCTAATAAATCTTTAGGTGTACATTATGTAGTTGATCGCTCAAGAAGTTTTATTCAGTTTTTACCGCACCGTTGGCCTCCAGTTGGAGCACACATTGATATAAATTTATTCAAATCAGACAGGTTATATATCAGTTATCAAGATCCATTTGCTTATGAAACATCACAGGATATATTTACCATAACTGTTACTCCTTCGATGGTCTGTGATGTTAACTTTACAAACACCCAACTTGGTACCAGAAAAGCAACACTTCAAGATGCTATGGTTACAGGTACAGCGAGTGTTGGAGATGTTTGGACTGTAACAGCATCAGGTCCATGGACATTCAATGTTCAAAAGACAACTCCATTAAGTCCTATAATAACTAACGCAGGTTTCAAGACACCTTTTAATGATGGAGAATTATCATTTATAATTGACCGAACTTTTGCTCATTATTATGTTACCATGACTGAAGGATATGACTCGTATTTCATAGAGCAAGATATAAACAGCTATATCTCTTATGATGTGTTGCCTCTTGGAGTGGCAGATGCTTATGATCCAGCTGAGTTCTTTTCTGACTTGAGTGTTGTCTCAGAGCACGGAGATCAAGCTTCAATCTTACAACACCCAGTTAGGTTTGATCCTCTTGGAGTTGTTAAAAATACATCAGGTGGTAATTATGTTTTTGAGTTTGACACTATCCCACCAGCTTATACTTACATAGAGTTTAAGATAGAGCAAGAAGGTCAGTTCAATCCTTGGGTAAATGCTTCAATAACAGAAGACGCCTTTATTAAAGTTACATATCAGACCACTGATGGATTTCATAATGCTGGGGATGTAGAATATAAAACAATTGCAGGTAGTAGAACTTACTAAAAATGTTATAATGAATAAATAGATGTAGAAAAGGAATATTATGAAAGAACAGCTCCAGATTAATGTCAATGGTCACATGATGATCAGAGATGCTGAGACGAACGAGATTATCTTAGAAAAGGATAATGCAATTCACCCAAAAAATATAGCATTGGTGATCGCTAAGGCTTTAGCTCGTGATACAGTTACCTCTCCTGGTGTTTTCTCACTATGCTTTGGTAATGGCGGAACATTTTTTAACTCGAGTAACCAGATTGTTTATCGTCCACCTAATACCGTTGGAGCAGCTACTCTTTATAATCAAACATACAGTGTTCAGGTAGATGATCAATCTGTTGGAACTCCAGCGACAAACTCGGTTAACTATGCTCCATCAACAAGCCCATCTATAACTTCAATCGTAACAATTACAGCACAGCTTAATGCGGGTGAACCATCAGGTCAAGCCGTCGCAGATAATATCACAACAAACCCTGAAGCACCTTACATGTTTGATGAGGTAGGTTTAAAATCATCAGATGGTTTATTACTATCTCACCTAGTGTTTAATAGTTTAGAAAAAACAGCCAATAGGGCTTTTCTTATAATTTATACATTAACAATTAGTGTCAGCTAACAAAGGAAATAAAATGGATGAGTTTGCAACAAGTGATATGGTTTTAGCCGCCACCTTAAAGGTAAAAGGTTTTAGATTAGTTGAGATCGTGAAGAATGGTAATAAAGGTACTTTTATCTTTGCTGGTGTTCCTGATGATCTTATTGATGAGTATGATCTCGGGCAAACTCAGGTAGAACCTAAATCATTAAACTCAGAGATCAAAGCGCTCACAACTGCAGCACGTAGATAAGGTAAAGACATGCCATATACATTAAGATGGTCAGATACCTCTTTAAAATCAATCTCTATTCCTGTCTCGAATGGAGCGACTGATACCGTCTCTACATCTATAACCTTAAGTGGTAAAGGTAGACCAGGTTGGGGTGAGCCATTACAAGAGAGTATGCTCCACATGTTGGAAAATTTTGCCTCAAATGGAACTGCTCCTATCGCAGTTACACTTGGGCAACTTTGGTATGATGCTAATAAAAAGCGATTAAAGCTGTATGGTTATAATCAATATGATCCTTCAAGCGCTTATCAAGAGTTGGCATACCGTAGAATTGACTCAGCAGTTCCCCCAATATTAACAACATATAATGGTGACACATGGTATGACACTACTAATAAGTTTTTAAACGTCTTTAGCACATCTTGGAGCAGATTAGCTTATGACACTCAAACTTGGGGTAATTATTCACCTGAGATTGTAGGTTCTGCAGTGAATGCTTATGTTGTTGCATTGAACCCAGTCATAACAGTATATACTCACAATTTCACTGGACAATTTAAGGTAACTAACCCTAACACCGGAGCTTCAACTATAAACTGTGGTGGTGGTCCAGTAAGCCTTGTTAATGATCAAGGAGCACCATTAATCTCTGGAGATCTTCAGTTAAACAGAATAGTCTCTTATGTTTATATCTTCGCTACAAACACAGCTTATATAACTTCGGCGATAACTTCCCAAACTGGTGGAGTATATGCAGCATTAAATGGTAATAGTGGAAATCATTTTCAGGTTGCTAATCCAATAACCTCTGTAGATGCAGTTTCTCAAGGCTATGCTGATATTCGCTATGCCGCCTTAAATGGTAATAGTGGAAATCATTTTCAAGTCTCAAACCCAGTAACTCCTGTTGATGCTGTATCTCGAGGATATGCTGACACTCGCTATGCGCCAATTGCAGCAGCTTCAAGCTTGATGCCAGTCGGTACTGTTATTGATTTTGCAGGACCTGCTGCTCCAGCTGGTTATCTTGCTTGCCCAAATGCTTCAAACGCTCCAGCTAGTGGAGCATATGCAGCGCAGATACAACTAACAAGTGCTTATCCACTATTATCTGCGGCTCTTCAAGGGTTATATGGTGGTAATGGAACAACAACATTTGGAATTCCATGGTTTCCTGCAGATTATGCTGCCATCGCAAGCTCACCTGGAACCATAAGCACTCAATGGAATGGTGATGTTAAAGCCCACACACACACTTATAATACATCAGCTTCACGACCTGCTCAATCTGGTAGCTCTACGGCAGTTTGGTCAGGAGATGCAACAGTAAACACAGGTTCTTATGGTAATGCTCTTGGGAACTTTGCCGCTGGTGTTCGTATGTTAAAGTGTATCAAGCATGATTAGGAGTTATTAAATGGATTATATTTTTAATTGGTCTGACCCTTCATCAAAGCCATCATTTACTGTGCCCACAGGAACGATCGAGACTGGGCAATCATCATTAAAAGTTAGTGGTAGAGGATCTATAGATTGGGGTAAAGATGTTCAACAGAATATACTTTTAGTTCTTGAAAATTTCGCATCACCAACAAGTCCATCCAACCCAACCATCGGTCAATCATGGTTTGATACTACATCAAATACTATGAAGGTTTATGGAGCTGGATTAAGCCTAATTGAATTGGCAAGCTCTTCTGGAAATCCAGTTCTTCCATTTCAAGTTGCTAATCCAGTAGGAGCCCAAGATGCTGTACCATTAGGATATGCTGATGGTAGATATGCAGCATTAGGTCATGGTCATTCAAGTCAAATAATTGAAGTTGCCAGCCCAGTTGATAATAATGATGCGGTTCCATTAGGTTATGCTGATACTCGTTACGCAGCGATAGGTGGAATATCATCTCATTCATTTTCAGCTTCAACATTATCAGTTAATGGTCAATTAACTTCAACAGTCACTACTGGAACTGCACCATTTATTGTATCATCAACAACTCCAGTTATAGGATTAAACACAACTGGAAATGCAGCAACAGCAGATTATGCTAATAATGCTGGACATGCTCTTATCGCAGACACTGCTGGACTTTTAGTTTCTTCAACTTCTACAAATAATATATTTTACCCGTCTTTTGTCAATTTAGCAACTGGAGTGGTTTCAGTTTATACTGGTGGTTTAACATTTAATCCAAGCACTAATAACTTAAGCACCACAACATTCACTGGTAATTTAGCTGGGAATGCATCAACTGCAACTAACGCAACTAACGCAACTAACGCAACTAACGCAACTAACGCAACTAACGCAACTAATTCTATCACACAACCACTCAACACAAATAATACTACTATAGCAACTACTGCTTTTGTTAAGCTAAATTTATCTAATTTATCTAATTTAGTTAATACATCTTACAGATTATGGGTAAAGTATCCACCAAACTCTTCACGCTTAAATGGTACCACATATTATAATAATACAAAAAGTGATATAAATGTGATTGTCACTTTTAGTAACGGTGTGATGGCTGCTTATGTAGACAACATTAACATTACTTATGATCAATCTTCCAATAATAACACGTGGACGTCATCTGGGTTTGTAGTACCGTCAGGCTCTTCATACTATATGGTAGGTGCAGGACAACAATTTTGGAGTGAGCTTAGAGAAGCAATTACTGTTTCTAGTTCTGGCGGCACGATTTATATAACGATATTGATAAACCTAAATAATTTTAATATTAGGAATTTATTAGGATCAAACTTTCAACCTGGCTCAATGAATATAGTCTTAACTATAAATTCCGGTGTTAGTGTTGGCTCTGTAGCGAATTATCTCTATGCTTTAGACACCGGTAGTGGTTGGGCTGCAGGTGACACGATTTCTATTGTTAACAACGGATATATCTTAGGTAATGGTGGTACTGGTGGTAGTAATTTTAGTGCTAACCCTTCCTCCGGTGGCCCTGCGATGAACCTGCAATGGCCAGTATCGATCACTAATGGATCAGGATATATCTACTCTGGCGGTGGCGGTGGCGGATATGGTCTTTATTTTAGTAGCAGTGCAGTATATTATAGTGGCGGTGGCGGTGGAGCTGGATATGGTCTTGGTGGTACTATTGGTACTACTTGGGCTGGAACTGATGGCGGTATAACTAATGGTGGAGCTGGTGGTGGTGGTTTATATGGTGGTGGCAGCGGGGCCGGAGGTTCTTTGG
>Ga0315268_10005143_pt1 | contig 14100 bp, 14 predicted proteins | sample C1_top_MG_FD_204535 | JGI IMG/M metagenome (GOLD analysis project Ga0315268, IMG submission 204535) | Sediment microbial communities from Yellowstone Lake, YNP, Wyoming, USA - C1_top | ecosystem: Environmental > Aquatic > Freshwater > Lake > Sediment | place: USA: Wyoming | collected 2017-08-01 | reverse complement strand
GGGGAGCCGCTTCGGGAAAGAGGATTGTGTGGTCCCGCTACCGGTGCTGATCAGTGGGTTCGCGATGGGGTGCATCTACGCTTTGGTGGCCCTGGGGTATGTGTTCATCTGGAACGCCATGGCCATCATCAACTTCGCCCAGGGCGAGTTCCTGATGTTCGCCGCGTTCATCTACGTGGCCACCTTCTCGGTCGGCCTCCATTTCGGATTCGGGGTAAGCCTCCTGCTGACCGGGGCGGCCATGGGGATCCTGGGGGCATTCTTCTCGCGGGTCGTGTACAGCCGGCTGCGGCACCAGCCCACACTGGTGGCGATCATTGCGACCGTCGCCATGGGCCTCTTCTTGAAAGAGGCAGCCCGGCTCATCTACGGCCCCGAGCCCTTCTATTACGCCGGCCCCCTGGGGACGCGCATGGTGCCCGTGCTGGGTTGGGCGATCCCGGCGCAGCAACTGATCATCGTGGGCGTCGCGCTCGGCGTGATGCTGGTCCAGCAGGTCCTGTTCCGGCACTCCATGGCGGGGAAGGTTATGCGGGCCGTGGCCGAAGACCAGGAGACTGCAAGCCTGATGGGGGTCCCGGTAGACGCCACCCTGGCCTGGGCCTTCGCCTACAGTGCGATCCTGTCGGCGCTGGCGGGGGTCCTGCTGGCTCCCCTTTTCTTCGTCACCACCGAGATGGGCACCATGGTCGGCATCAAGGGTTTTGTGGCGATGATCATCGGGGGCTTCGGGAGCATCCCGGGGGCCATCCTGGGCGGGCTGCTCCTGGGGGTCTTCGAGAACCTCGGAACCTTTTGGATCTCCTCCACCTATAAAGACGCGCTCGCCTTCCTGATGATGATCGCCTTCCTGGCGTGGCGACCGCAGGGGATCTACGCGGAGCCGGTGAAAGAACGGGCCTGAGAGGACTTGATGCGGCGAATAGGGATCTGCGTGTTCCTGGGTGGGCTAGCGGTCGTCCCGCTTGTGGTCCACAACGCGTTCTACCTCCACGTGATGAACCTGGTCTTCATCAACGCCATCGTGGTGGTGGGATTGAACCTGGCCACCGGGGTGGCGGGCCAGATCGTCCTGGGGCAGGCCGCCCTGATGGGGATCGGGGCGTATGCCACCGGCGTCCTGATGGTCCGCGCCGCGCTCCCCTGGTACGCGGCCGGACTCCTGGCCCTCGCGCTGTCGAGCCTGGTGGGCATCGGGCTGGGGGCCGTCAGCACTCGGATCAAGGGGCACTATCTGGCGATCACCACGCTGGGCTTCAACGAGATCTTCCGGCTGATCACCGTCAACGAGACGGCCGTCACCGGCGGGCCCTCCGGCCTCACGGGAATCCCGCAACTGCGCCTGCCGGGCCTCGGCCTGCACCCGGATCTGCAATTGTACCTCCCCCTACTTGGCCTGTCCGCGTTGATGACCTTCCTCGCCCTCCGGGTCTTTCGCTCGCGCTTCGGCAGGAACTTCCGGGCCATTCGCGACAACGAGGTGGCAGCAGAGGCGATGGGAGTGAACTCTCGCGCGGCCAAGATACAGGCCTTCGTCCTGTGCAGCTTCTGGGCGGGCCTGGGAGGGGTGGCTTATGTCCTGCTGGTCGCGTTCGTCGCGCCGAACAACTTCACCATCTCCGAGAGCATCCGCTACCTGGTGATGCTGATCATTGGGGGCCTCGGATCGATCCCCGGATCGTTCCTCGGGGCCCTCGTGATCACCATCCTGCCCGAGGCGCTCCGGGCCTGGGAGCAGTACTACCTTTTCGCCTACGCCGTGGGGATCATCGTCGTGCTCCTGGCATTCCCGAGGGGCCTGAGCGCTATCGCCGACCGGTTCGTAGGGCCGTCCATGGGTCCGCACCCGTTGCCCGCGCAGGACCTGGCAACTCTGCCAGGGTCGAAGACGGAGAAGACTCTTGGCACTCCTTGAAGCTCGGGGCCTGGTCAAGCGCTTCGGCGGCGTGACGGCGCTGGATGGGGTGGATCTGGACATCCAGTCCGGTGAGATCCTTGGCCTGATCGGCCCCAACGGGTCGGGCAAGACCACCTTCATCAATGTGTGCACCGGCGTGACGGCCCCCAACCAGGGGTCCGTATGGTTCCAGGGAACCCCAATCCATGACTGCCCCTCGTGGCAGATCAGCCGCCTCGGCATCGGCCGGATCTTCCAGACCAACATGCTCTGGCCCGGCCTCACCGCCCTGGAGAACGTGATGGTGAGCCGGGAGGCCTTCTCGCGGGCCTCGGTCCTGGAGGCGGTTGTTTCCACCAGGCGGTTCCGCGGCGAGGAGGATTCGGCCCGCCGCAAGGCCATGGAGATCCTGGAAGAAGTAGGGGCAGCGCATCTTGCCGGCCGCAGGGCCGGGGAGATGTCGTACGGGCAGTCGAAACTGGTGGAGGTGGCCCGCGCCCTCGCCCTCGAGCCCCGACTCCTCTTACTGGACGAGCCCGCGGCCGGCCTCCGTTCCGAGTTGATCGAGGCGATGGGTGCGCTGATCCGGACCATCCGCGGTCGGGGGATCACGGTCTTGATCGTGGAGCACCGGATCAAGCTGGTGATGGGAATCTGCGACCGGGTTGCGGTGCTGAATCTCGGGCAAAAGATCGCGGAAGGACCGCCGGCGCAGATTCAGATGGATCCGGCGGTCATCGACGCGTACCTGGGGGAGCCGATCGTCCTCCCCGGTGAAGAGCAGCCGAGGGCGGGCGTCTCGGGCAGGTAGTCCCCGCGCGCGGCCGAGGATCGCCCCGCACCGATGCACGTTCCGAACGACGTCCTGGCAGTGTGTCTCGCCGGTTCGGCGACCTTGCTGGCGCTCTCTGAGACTTCACTCGCCCGGCGGGACCCACAGTCGCACATCGGCAACGGGCCGAGAAAGGGAGGTACGGCACATGAAGCGCATCGGGAGATTCCTTCGAACTACCGCGATTCTCGTCGTGGCGGGAAGCCTCCTCGGCATCACCGCTCCCCGGCAGAGCGTGGCGGGCGAGCCCATCATCATCGGGGTCGCCGCGCCCCTGACCGGGCCACGGGCGCTCCTGGGCCGCAATTTCCGGCAGGGCGTGACCCTGGCGCTGGAGGAGATCAACGGAGCCGGCGGCGTGCTGGGCCGGCCCCTTCAGGTTGTCTTCGAGGACGACCAGGGAGACAACCCGAATGCCGCCATCAACGCGGTGAATCGGCTCATTTTCGTCGACAAGGTTCCGCTCATGATGGGCCCCCACTACTCCGTGGCCCAGTTGGCGACGCAGAAGCTCTACTGGGATGCCAAAGTCATCTCTGTGACTGGGGCCAGCGGCGTGCCGGTGACCGCGCAGGGAAACCCCTACGTTTTCCGCGTCCGCATGAACGACATTCTCGTCGGCAAGGCCTTGGTGGCGTACGCGAAGGACCAGTTGAAGCTCACCAAGGTTGCGATCCACTACATCAATGACGATTTCGGCAAGGGCGGCATGGAGCGCGTGGTCAAGGCCCTGGAGGAGTTCCAGATGAAGCCGGTCGCGGTCGAGAGCCACAACGCCGGTGACAAGGATTTCACCGCGCAGCTCAGCAAGATCAAGCAGGCCGGCGCACAGATCATGATCATGTGGAGCCACGACACCGAATCGGCTTTGGTCGTTCGGCAAGCACGACAGCTGGATCCCGGCCTCAAGATCCTCGGCACGACCTCGCTGAGCGAGCCGAGCTTCCTGACACTGGCGGGCGAGGCCTCGGAGGGCGTGATCAGCGCCAACGACTTCGTCCCGACAAATCCCGACCCTCGGGTTCAGGCCTTCGTGAAGAAGTACCAGGCGAAGTTCAACATGTTGCCTGAGGTCTGGGCGGCGGCCTACTACGATGCCACGCACATTGCGGCCAAAGTAATTTCCGCGGCTGGCGGGACCGACGTAGAGAAGATGCGCCAAGCTTTCTTCGCCCTCCGCTACACCGGCCTCCTGGCCGACTTTCGGTTCGACCCGAACGGGGATGGCAATCACCAGATTCACATGGTAGTGGATGAGAAGGGCGCGGCCAAGTGGGTATCGACGGTTAAGTTCTAGACCGTCGAAGACTGGGGAGAAAAGGAAGGAGAATGTCATGAGAGGCACACGAGTGTGGAGTCAAGGCGCCACCGGGCTGTTTCTGGCCTTGGTCGTCATGGCGGTGACCTTGTCCCCTCAACCGGGGATCTGCGGGGCGCCTGCAGAGGTCACACTGCTCATCCAATCCCATTTCGTCCCGGCGTACGAGCAGGAACTCAAGAAGCAGGTGGAGGCGTGGGGCAAGCAGAAGGGCGTGGCCACGCGGGTGGACTTCGTCAGCACGGCCGAGTTCAACGCCAAGCTGGTGGCTGAGGCCGAGACCAAAGCCGGCCACGACGTCGTGGTCTTCCGGAATTACGACGCGGCCCTGTACAAGGAGAGTCTGACCGATCTGGATGCCGTCGCGACCGATCTCGGCAACCAGTACGGAGGCTGGCTGCCCCTCGGCAGGGAGACGAGCTTCTTCACCGGCCATTGGAAGGTGGTCCCGTACTACCACCAGTCCTTCCCGGCGGTGTATCGCCTGGATCTGTTCAAGGAGATCGGCGTCTCGCGGGAGCAGGTCCACAACTTCACCTGGGACCAATTTCTGGACGCAGCCAAGAAGCTCCAGGCGAAGGGGAAGCCCCTCGGCTTCGCCATCAGCCAGACGAACGATTCGGACCTGATCCTCTACCCCCTGCTCTGGTCGTTCGGGGGGTCCACGGTGGACAAGAACGGTCGGGTCGCCATCAACTCGCGTGAGACCGCGAAGGCCATCGAGTACGTGAAGGAGTTGGCCAAGTACATGCCCCGTGAGGTCCTGGGCTGGGACGATGCCAGCAACAACCGGTTCATCATGTCGGGCCAGGGGGCGCTCACTTTCAACCCGCCGAGCATCTGGGTGGTCGCCCAGAAAGAAGTGCCGGACATCGCCAAGCTCCTCGACCATGCGCCCGTTCCTGCGGGCCCGGCGGGGCGCTTCCGCTCCACGGGCAGTTACTATCTGGGCATCTGGAAGTTCAAGCCGGCCCAGCCTGCGGCCGACCTGATCCGCTTCCTCATGACCCAGGAGAACTACAAGGCGCAGATCGATGCCTCGGGGGGTTTCAACCAGCCGTTCCTCAAGGCCTTCCAGACCTTCCCCGTCTGGAAGACCAACGTGCCGCTGAACGCCTACGAGCCGGCCACCGAGAATCTCCAGTTGCAAGGATGGCCCGGGCCTCCGGAGAAGGCAGCGGCCGCCCAGAAGGCTTGGGTGATGCACATCGTCCCGGTGATGTTCGGCAAGGCCGTGAGCGGCGCATCACCCCAGGAAGCCATGCGATGGGCCGAGGAAGAACTGACGCAACTGTACCGGTAGGCAAAGGGGAGGGCCGACCCAGGTCGGCCCTCCCCGTCGGCCTGTGCCCCGTGCGCCCACAGGAGGTGACGGCTTTCCTGTTCGTCCTGCCGGCCGTCCTCCTGATCGGGGGGCTGGTGGCCTATCCGTTCCTGTACGCCTTGAGCCTCAGCCTGACGAGCAAGCAGGCGGGGGTTGCGGCGCAGTTCATCGGCCTGCGCAACTTCACCGATCTCATGCACGGGGAGATCTTCCGCCGCACCGTTCGAAACTCCCTGCTCTTCACCGGCGTGGCGGTGGTTTTCAAGACCGTCCTGGGTCTCGGGCTCGCCCTGCTGCTCCGGCGCGCCGCCCGCGGCCGCCGGGTCATTCGGGGGATGGTCCTTTTGCCGTGGGTGGTGCCCTCCACGCTGAGCGTGCTGGGGTGGTGGTGGATGTTCGATCCCCTCTCCGGGGTGGTGAATCTGGGGTTGTCCAAGCTGGGGTTGATCCACGAGCGGATCCCGTGGCTCAGCGATCCCTTCTGGGCCATGGTGGCGGTCATCATCGTGAACGTCTGGCGCGGGCTACCGTTCTTCGGCATCTCGTTCCTGGCGGGCCTCGTCTCGATCCCCGAGGAGCTCTACGAGGCGGCTCAAATTGACGGCGCCGGCAAGGTGGCCTGCTTCGCCCGGATCACGGTGCCCATGCTCCGGCCGGTCCTGGGCGTCATCATTCTGTACTCCATCATCATGACCGTCTCCGATTTTAACATCGTCTACGTGCTGACGCGGGGCGGGCCGATGAACAGCACCCACCTCTTCGCCACCTTCGCCTACGAGATGGGCCTGGCCTCCGGCGATATCGGCAAGGGCGCGGCGATCTCCCTGTTCATCTTCCCCTTCCTCGCCGCCGTGGCCTTCCTTCAGCTCCGCATCACCCGGGGGCAGACCCAATGATGAGCCTTCGCCGTCACCGGGGGTCGATCAGCGCGTACGCCGGCCTCCTGCCGTATCTCGGCTTCGCCCTCTTTCCTTTCTACTGGATGCTCCTGACCTCGCTGCGCAAAAACGCCGAGATCTACGACGTGGGCAACCTCTCATTCCTGGTGCAGAAGGGGGCCACCCTGCAGCACTACGTCTTTCTGCTGACGCGCACCCAGTTCCCCGTCTGGTTCTGGAACACCCTGGTCGTGTCCATCGTGGCTACCGCGCTGTCGGTCTTCATCAGCATAGCGGCCGCGTATGGCTTGGTCCGGATCCCCTTCCGCGGCTCGTCCTTCTTCAGCATCGGCATCTTCATCACGTACCTGGTTCCGCCGACCCTCCTGTTCATCCCGCTCTCCCGGGTCGTCACAACCCTGGGCCTGAGCGATTCCCGGCTTTCCTTGATCGTCACGTATCCCACCTTCGTCGTGCCGTTCTGCACCTGGCTGCTCATGAGCTACTTCGCCACCATCCCCAAAGAGCTGGAGGAGTGCGCCATCGTGGACGGGGCGACCCGCATGCAGGTCCTCTGCCGGATCGTCCTCCCCGTCGCCATGCCAGGGGTGGTGACCGCAACCCTGTTTTCCTTCACCCTAGCGTGGGGTGAGTTCATCTACGCCCTCACCTTCATCTCTTCGGGGACGCACAAGACGCTCACGGCCGGCACCGTGGCCGAGCTGATTCGCGGTGATGTGTTCTACTGGGGGCCGCTCATGGCGGGGGCGCTCCTGGCTTCCGTACCGGTGATCATCGCCTACGGGTTCCTGATGGACTACTACGTCAGCGGCCTCGTCGCAGGGGCAACCAAGTACTGAGGAGGGTCTATGCCGGAAGGAGAGACAGCGGTGGTCGTGCAGGCGGAAGAGCTGGTAACGTTCTGCCGTGAGACCTTGCTCCGGGCCGGGTTGGATCCGCCCGGGGCGGAAATCGTCGCCCGGTCCCTGGTGGAGGCAGACCTGCGAGGGATCTTTACCCACGGCGTGGTTCGCCTCTGGCTCTACGAGCGCCGGACCCGGGCCGGACTCATCCAGCCGAGCCCCGCCATGCGGCTCACGCGGACCGGGCCCGCGACGGCGATCCTGCACGGCGGCCACGGGGCCGGCCAGGTCGTGGGAAGCCGGGCCATGGCCGAAGCCATCACCCTGGCGCGCGAGACGGGCGTCGGCTGCGTGGCGGCCACCGAGAGCAACCACTTCGGCATCGCGGCCTATTTCAGCATGCAGGCCCTCCCGCATGACATGATCGGCCTGGCCGTGTCCCACTCCGACAGCCTGATGGCCCCCTATGCTGCGGCAAAGGCGTTCCTCGGATCCAATCCCATGAGTGTGGCCGTACCGACGGGGGACGAGGAACCAATGGTCTTGGACATGGCCACAACCGTGGCGTGCATGGGGAAGGTGATGTCGGCCAAGGCCAAAGGGGAGCCGATTCCCCTCGGCTGGGCGATCGACGCGGCCGGCAAGCCCACCACCGATCCGGAGCAGGCCCTGGAGGGAGCCCTCCTACCCATAGGCACGTACAAGGGCTACGGCCTTGCCTTGGTGATCGAGGTGTTCTCGGCGCTCCTGGCGGGATCCCCATTCGGTCCCCACGTCCCGATTCCGTTCAAGATCGCCGAGATCCAGAATTTGGGCCACTTCTTCGCCGCGCTGGACCTCCGGCGGTTCCTGGACCCGGCCGTATTCAAGGCCCGCATGGATCAGATGATCCGCGAGATCAAGGCCCTCCCCCGGGCGCCAGGCTTCGCGGAGATCCTCGTCGCGGGTGAGCCCGAGGCACGCTGCCGGAAGGCCCGCCTGCGGGATGGGATCCCGCTGACCCCCGAGGCGGTGCACGTCCTGCGCGACTACGGCTTCACGGGAGGTGGGGCGTCGTGTTGAAGCTCGGGGGCATCCACGCCGGATACAACGGGGTGCCCGTCCTGTTCGGGATCGACATCGAGGTCCACGCGGGCGAGGTGGTGGCCATCCTCGGCGCCAACGGGGCTGGGAAGTCCACGATCCTTCGCGTGATCACGGGCCTCCTGCATCCCACTGCCGGAACGGTGAGTTTCCAGGGAAGCCCCATCCATGGCCTATCCCCCCACGCAATCGTGCGGCGCGGGATCGTGTGCGTTCCCCAGCGGCGCCGCATTTTCGGCGGGCTCACCGTCCGCGAGAACCTGGAGCTCGGCGCCTACACGCACCGGCGGGAACGGCAGGCCTTCCGCGAGAACCTGGAGATGGTCCTGCACCTCTTCCCGCACCTGGAGGCGCGGCTGGAACAACTGGGCGGGACCCTGAGCGGCGGGGAGCAGCAGATGCTGGCCTTCGCCCGAGGGCTGATGGCTCAACCCCAGCTCCTCATGCTGGATGAGCCGTCACTCGGGTTGGCCCCCAAGATGGTGACCGAGGTGTATATGGACATCCGGCGCGTTGCCCAGACCGGCAAGACGGTGCTGATCGTCGAGCAGAACGCCCGGGCGGCCTTGAGTGTGGCCCACCGGGGCTACGTGCTGGAGAACGGCAAGGTCGTGCTGCAGGGGCCGGCGCGCGACCTGATCCATAACGACTACGTGCGGAGGACGTATCTAGCAGCCTGAGCCCGAGGGCCAGTGACGGCCATCGGGCCATTGGACGTACTGGAAAGGAGGACGCCATGGAATTGCAGGCCCTGCAACGGGAATGGAGATCCATCAGTGGGCTCTGGTCGCGCCGACGGTTCCTCCAGGCCATAGGGGCGGCGGGCTCCTCGACTTTTTTGGCCCGGGGAACCGCTTGGGCGCAAGCGCCGGAGGTGACTCTACTCACCTGGAGCCACTTCGTCCCCACCTACAACCCGGAGCTGCAAAAGCTGGTGGCCGAGTGGGCCAGCAGCCGGAAGGCGAACGCCCGGGTGGACTTCCTCTCGCTGCCAGACCTCATGCCCAAGCTGGCGGGGGAGGCGGAGGCGAAGCGGGGGCACGACATCATTCTCGGGTACAACTTCGTCCCTGCGCTGTACAAGGAGAATCTCCTGGACCTGGACGATGTAGCCGAGGATCTGGGGAAGCGGTACGGGCCGTGGTCGGAGATCGGGAAGTATCTCTGTAACCTCGATGGCCACTGGAAGGCGGTCCCGTGGTACCATCAGAGCCTGATCGCCAACATTAACGTGGACTACTGGAAGGCCATCGGGATGAGCGTCGAGGACGTCCAAAAGCTCAACTGGGATGGGCTTCTCCAGAAGGCCAAAGACCTGCAGAAGAGCGGACATCCCGTGGCCCTGGTGACCGCCGAGACCTTCGACGGGTTCGGCAGCCTGTGCCCGGTCCTCTGGAGCATGGGCGGCAAGGCCGTGGACCCGAAGGGCAACGTCGTCATCAAGTCGAGCGAGACGAAGGCCGCTCTGGAGTACGCCAAGGAGCTGTTCCCATACATGACGCGGGATATGCTGGGATGGGACGACTCCGGGAACAACAAGTACATGCTCTCCGGCGTCGGCTCGTGGACCCCGAACCCGCCGAGCATCTGGTTGGTGTCCAGACTGCAGAAGCTGCCCATCGCCGACAAGTTCGACCACGTGCCCATGCCGTCCGGGCCGCAGGGGGCCTACCGGGTGGGGGACAGCAACAGTCTGGCGATCTGGAAGTTCTCACGCAACATTGACCTCGCCAAGGACCTGATCAAGTTCTTGATGGACAAGCCCAACTACGACCGGCAGATTGCAGCCGCTGGCGGATATAACCAATCCTCGCTCCGCCAGTTCCAGAGCAACCCGATCTGGAAGACGGAGCGGCAGCTCCGTTACTACGAGCCCCCGGTGGAGGAGATCCGCGCGCCGATGTGGCCCGCGCCGCCCAACCCGGGGTCGCAGATCGCCTACAATCTACTCATTGTCCCTCTCATGTTCGTCAAGGTCGTGACCAACGAGATGAGCATCCCCGACGCCATGACCTGGGCCGAGAAGCAGTTGCAGCGGATCTACGCGCCGTACCGGAGCTAGCGAAGACACCCATGGCCCCGGCCGCCGGCGGGCGGCCGGGGCCACTCTCCAGGGGATGGAGATGCGTGACCAACGAACCGGCTATCTGATGGTCGCGCCGGCGCTCATCGCCTTGGCGGTGCTGATCGCGTACCCTTTCCTGCTCTCGATCTACTTCAGCCTGTCCGACAAGCGGGTCGGCTTGCCAGGCCACTTCATCGGCCTGGAGAACTTCGAGGCGCTCTCTCAGGATTCCGTCTTTCAGCAGACCCTGTTCAATACCGGCCTGTATACTGTGGTCTCCGTGGCCTGCAAGCTGGTGCTGGGCCTCACCCTGGCCCTCCTGCTGGAGAAAGTGGTGCGCGGACAGCGGCTGCTCCGCGGCATCATCCTGCTGCCGTGGGTCATCCCCGCCAGCCTCAGCACCCTAGCCTGGCGGTGGATGTTCGACCCCAGCTACAGCGTGCTCAACTGGTGCCTGAGGGTGGTGGGCCTCGGCCCTGGCGTCCCCTGGCTCAGCGATCCCTGGTGGGCTCGCGCGACAGTCATCAGCGTGAACGTGTGGCGCGGGCTTCCATTCTTCGCGATATGCCTCCTGGCCGGCTTGGTCTCCATCCCGAAGGAATTCTATGAGGCGGCCAGGGTGGACGGAGCCGGGCCCCGGGCGCGGTTCTGGTACGTCACTCTGCCGCTTTTGCGACCCATCCTGGGGATCGTCTTGCTGTACTCGGTGATCATGACCGTCTCGGATTTCATCATTGTCCACGTCTTAACGCGGGGGGGTCCGCTCCAGAGCACTCATCTCTTCGCCACGTTGGCTTACCGGATCGGGCTGGCCGGGACGCGCCTCGGGATGGGAGCGGCCATCACCCTGTTCCTGTTCCCCGTCCTGGTGGTGGGTGCCTATGTGCTGCTGCGGATCGTGCGCAGGGGAGAAGAGTTTGCCTAGGATGCCGGCGCAGGCACGTCGGGGCGGCTGGCGGCGAGGGCTGGCGCTGTCGCCCTTTCTCCTGTTCACGCTCTTTCCGTTCTACTGGATGCTGGTCACCAGCCTTAAAACAAATCGCGAGTTGTACGACCTGGCGGCCATCCCCCTGGTGATCCGCCAGGGGATTACCCTGGAACACTACACCTTCCTCTTCCGGCAGACCGAGTTCGTCACGTGGTTCAAGAACTCTGTGATCGTCTGCACGGGGGCCACGGCCATCTCGCTCGTCATCAGCATCGTGGCGGCGTATGGGCTTACCCGCATCAAATTCCGGGGGTCGGACCTCTTCGCCATGGGGATCTTCATCTCGTATTTGGTCCCCTCCACGCTCTTGTTTATCCCGCTGGCCGAGATGGTGGCGCGGGCTGGGCTCACCGACTCTCTGTGGTCACTCATCCTCACCTACCCCTCGTTTCTCATCCCCTTCTGTACCTGGCTGCTCATGGGCTACTTCCGCACACTCCCGCGTGAGGTTGAGGAGTGCGCCATGGTAGACGGCCTCTCGCGGCTCGCGACGCTCATTCGAATCGTCTTGCCCGTGGCACGGCCGGGGATCGTGACGGCGACCCTCTTCAGCTTCACCCTCTCCTGGGGGGAGCTGGTGTACGGCTTGACCTTCATCTCCTCCAGCACGGAGAAACCCCTGGCCGTGGGTGTAGTGGCCGAACTGGTCCGAGGGGACGTGTTCTACTGGGGGTCGCTCATGGCCGGGGCGCTGCTGGCCTCCCTCCCGGTCGTGGCGGTGTACGCTCTCTTCACCGACCAATTCGTGGGTGGCCTCACCGCTGGCGCCACAAAGTACTGACCGCAACCGAGAGCCTGCTCAGCCCCCATTCATACGTGAGAAGTTGCTCCCATGCGTGAATTACCGGATCTGGAGTACGCCGTTTCGGTCTCGGGCCGGGTGCTGCCCGGCCGCCGAATCCAGCAGGCCCGGGTGAAGAATCCCATCGTCCTGCGCCTTGGCATACCCGGAACGCTCCAGGATGTGTGCATAGGGCAGGCATTCGGGCGATGCCGGCGTCACGGCCATTTCGTCGTCCTCGGGATCGGAGAGGGCCATGAACTGGTCGTGAGCCCGATGCTGGCGGGGCGGTTCCGTTTGTGCGGGAGGGATGAAAGAAACGAACGGAGCCTCTGCCTTGCCTTTGGGCTCGACCGTGGAGGGGAGTTACGCTACCTCGATGACAAGCAGATGGGGAAGGCGTACCTGGCGCCGGTCTCGGACAAGAGCGTCGTGCCCGGATTCGACGCGGTGGGGATCGAGCCGCTTTCACTCGGGTTCACCCTGGACCGCCTACGGGAGATGGTGCGCGTCCGGCGCGATCAGCTACGGGCCTTCCTGCTGGACAGGACGGCGACCTTCTCGTTGGGTATGGTCGTGACTAGAGGTGCCTTGTCAGCAGCGTGAGGTTGGCGGGGCCCTGCGGGAGCTCGCCCGCCTCCATCCGTTTGGTGACCTCGACGATGGCCTCGTTCATCGGCGTGGGCACACCCACCTCTCTACCCTTGCGAACCACGTAGCCGTTCAGGTAGTCCACCTCGGTGCGGCGGCCCTTCATCACGTCCTGGAGGAGGGAGGGTCGCCCAGTCCCGAGGTTGCGCCCGGCCTCGACCCACTTGGTGCGCAGTTCCTCCAAGCCGATGCCGCGGGCCGCATCCAGATAGGCCGTCGCGGGGATGCCGCCGACCGGCTCCACCTGGACGCCCAGCGTCTGCCCCACCGTCAGCGCCTCGCCCGCAACCTTGACGATTATGGAGAAGGCGCCTGGGTTGGCGCGCATCTCGGCGCTGTTCATTCCAGTGATGCCCGCGAGGGCGTTGGCCATACAGTTGACGGTGAGCTTGGCCCAGCGGTCGCCCCAGAGGTTGGTCGTGGCGTGGGCCGGGCCTGCAGGAGCGAGCACCGTGACCAGTTCCTGCACTCTGGGGGTTATCATGCCGTTCAGCTCCCCCAGGGCAAAGGAGGGCCGCGAGGGCGAGCTGGTGCGGAGGACGTGGCCCGGCTCGTAGAGGCCCGCGCCGAGGGTCACCACGCAGCCGATGACTCGTGTGTAGCCGATGACGGGGGCCACCCACTCCTCGTTGATGCTGTTCTGGGCAGGGACGAGGACGCCCGCCGGCTTGAGGTATGGCTCGATGAACTTCGCCGCCCACACGCTATCGTAGGACTTCACTGAGAGGAAGACCGCGTCGAACCGCTCGCGGAGGCTGCACACGTCGGCCAGGTGGACCGCCTTCACCTTGACCGTGAACTCCTCGTCCTGGGCGGTGACCTTCAGGCCGCCACGCTTCATCTCCTCCACGTGGGCGGGCCATATATCAATCAGCGTTATGTCACGTCCAGCGCGGGTGAGATAGGCGCCGATGTTGCTCCCGATGGCCCCCACCCCCAGCACCGCCAGCTTCTCGAATGGCACGTTCTACCTCCTCTCCCGGTTGGCTTCGTAACGAAGCTTCAGACTTTTCGTATACTGCGGGTAGCCCCGGAAGTCAACGAGCGACACCTGCACCGAAGCCTGGCAGCGTCGGGGGGCCTACGGGGGCCCTGAAGGCAGAGCCGTCTTGGCGGGCCTAACTCAATGGCTCGTGGGGAAACCTGCCTCGCCGGGGTCAAGCTGCCCAGCGAGCAAAAGCCCATGGTTGACATCGAGCGGGTGGGGCTGTGCGAGCCGGCAGCTCTGCGCGCCTTGATCGGGGACGGGAATTACGGCGGCCTCCACCAGCGGTCGGATGGCGAGATGGAAGCGATCTGGAAGGTGGCGGTGGAGGAGACCCGGGAGACGCTCGAGCGTCCGTGGTTCTGAGAGGGAGGATTGCGAGGCCTGTCCCTAGATCCACCTGGAATTCATCAAACTTCCGCTGTAACCAGAACC
>Ga0315268_10005142_pt1 | contig 14103 bp, 13 predicted proteins | sample C1_top_MG_FD_204535 | JGI IMG/M metagenome (GOLD analysis project Ga0315268, IMG submission 204535) | Sediment microbial communities from Yellowstone Lake, YNP, Wyoming, USA - C1_top | ecosystem: Environmental > Aquatic > Freshwater > Lake > Sediment | place: USA: Wyoming | collected 2017-08-01 | reverse complement strand
CATTAACCCCCATAGCGAAAAAACGATAGAATCTAGTCATGACGTGGAATATTCTTGGCCATGAATGGGCCGTTCAACTATTGCAACAACATATTGTTCGGGATGAGGTGCGCCATGCCTACCTGTTCAGCGGGCCGGCGGGGGTGGGCAGGCGTACCCTGGCACTACGCTTTGCCCAGGCGCTCAACTGCTCCAACCCGCCAGCCCCTGGCGAGCCTTGCGGCACCTGCCGCACCTGCCAGCAGATTGAACGCATGCAGCACGCCGACCTTTCCGTTGTTCAAGCCGAGAGCGAGGGCGGTGTGCTCAAGGTGGAGCAGGTGCGCGAGCTGCAGCACACCCTTTCGCTGGCACCTTACGCAGCCCGCTACCGGGTGGCGCTGTTGATACGCTTCCAGGAGGCGAATGCCAATGCACAGAATGCACTGCTTAAGATGCTGGAGGAAGCCCCACCCAAGGTCATCCTGCTCTTAACCGCTGATTCGCCTGAGAGCCTGCTGCCGACCATCCCTTCGCGCTGCGAGGTCCTGCGCCTGCGCCCGCTCACGCAGGATCGCCTGGTCGCGCTGCTGCAGGAGAAATCAGGCCTGGCAGCCGAGGAAGCGCGTTCTCTGGCGCATCTCTCGGCCGGGAGGATAGGCTTGGCGCTGCGCCTGCACCAACAGCCGGAGCTGCTCGAACAACGCCATGCCTGGATGGAGGACCTGTTCAGCCTGCTGCGCTCTGGGCGGCGCGAACGCTTTGCCTACGTGGAACAACTCACCAGGGACCGGGAAAAGGAACGCCTGCGCATGGCGCTCCTGACCTGGCAGTCCTTCTGGCGCGATTTGCTGGTGGCGGCTGCGGGTTCCCAGGCGCCGTTGATCAACCTGGATTGGCAGGAGGAAATCTGCCGGCTGGCGGGCCAGATAGACGTGCAGACAGCCCGCGCCTGTACCGCCGAGCTAGAACGGGCTTTGGAGCGCCTGGAAGCCAACGTCAACGCTCGCTTACTCATCGAAGTGCTGTTATTGGATTGGCCAATGGTCAGAGGTGAAAATGAAAACACGAGAGCTTGAAGTGACCACCAACGGGGCCATCTCTTTAGCGATCCACAACGGAAACCGCCCATGGTGGTGGTACCTGGAGATTGAAGGACAGCCGCTCTACTTGATCGGCAACGACTGCGACACCTGCCCGGCAATTTTCCGGCGGGTGGACCAGGCTCGGCTTCCGCTTACCCCGCAACAACTCAGCGCACAGCTTGAAGCTGGCTTGAACTCGATTTCGCAAGAGGTCATGGATACCGTAGCAGCGCTGCTTCCCAAGGGGCGATACGCGGTGCAACTCTTGACGGTGAAGCCCACTCTGCTGACCCAGGAAAAGACGCCGGGGAGGGTCAGTTGCGAAGCGGATTACTTCTGGTCGTGCCCGGTTCAGAAGCACGAAGAGCATAATGATGAGATTATTCTTCCGATCGTCCCCAGCGCTGATTTGAATGCCGAGAGGATCGCCTCCTACAAGGCCAGGCTCGAGCGGGGCGAGAAACCCACCGCCCTGGCATTTTCCATATTGGATAAGCGCACACCCGGCGGAAGATATGTTGAGAACATCCTGGCGCATTTTCTGCTGGATGGCCATCACAAGGTGATGGCAGCCAGCCAGCTTTCTCAACCGGTTTCCATCCTGTCGTTCATGTACTTGACCAACAACCAACGTATCAAAAGGTATTGATTCTGATGCCCAATATCCGCCTACCCGAAAACGAAACGCACTGGCTGGATGTCAGGAACTGGGTCGAGCCTGAGCCCGAACCCGGCTACCAGCACGCCCCTGCGCAGGCGATGGAAGCTTTTAAAGATATCAAGTACGGCGTGCGCATCCACTGGGGATTGTATTCGCTACGCCACTGGCAGGGTGAATCCTGGCCTTTTTTGAAGATTGGTTTTGCCGAGCGGCAGGAATACCAGCAGATCTACCAGCAATTCAACCCGGCGGGATTCGATGCCGATGATTGGATGGCATTCTTCCAGCGGGTTGGGCTGAAGTGCTTTGCGATCACCACCAAGCATCATGAAGGCTTCTCCCTGTGGGATACGCAGGCCCGCGTCCGCCGGCGCGTCAACTACGCCGCACCCGGTGGGCCGCAGATCGAGGAATGCGACCTGGCGTACAGCGTGATGGAGACCCCTTTCCGGCGCGATATCCTCGAAGAGCTGTGCGATGCCGCTCGCAAGTACGGCATCAAGATCGATTTCTATTTCTCTCACCCTGATTGGTACGATGCCGACTTCCGGCCGTATGCCTTCCATCCTTTGCAGACGCCGCGGGTCAGGGAGCGGCCCGAGGAATACGGCAACAAGCGCTATCACCGCCAACTGGCGACCAGGCTGCTGGCAGCCGCCCCAGACCGCACCCCTGAGGAGACAGAACGCATGCTCCAGCGCCACCGCCAGCAGCTCAGCGAGCTGCTCACCCACTACGGCAAGATCGATATGCTGTGCCTGGATATGTGGCTGGGAGCGGATGTCTGGCCGGAATTGCGCCAGACGGTCAGGTTGCTGCGCCAGCTCCAGCCGGAGGTGATGCTGCGGGGGCGCGGCATTGGCAACTACGGGGATTATTACACGCCAGAGGGCTTCGTCCCGGGCGACCCGGCCAACACGGATATGCCCTGGATGGTGATCTATCCCCTGGCGCGCTCCTTCTCCTACGACCCGCAGGGTGTTTTTTACAAAGGCTGGCGTTGGATTGTGCGCAATATCGTCGATTGCGCTGCCAAGGGCGGCAGCTTCATGGTGGGAATTGGACCGGATGAGAACGGGCGCTTCCATCCCCAGGCAGTGCGCGACCTGGAGGGAGCGGGGGATTGGCTGCGCGTCAACGGTGAGGCGATTTACGCCACGTGCCCCCGCCCGGTTTGGAAGGAGGGCGACCGGGTGCGCTTCACGTGCAGCAAGGACGGGCAGAAGATCTATGCTATCCTGTTGGGCTGGCCGGGGCGGCACTTGCGGCTGAGGTCCATGCAGGCCGCAGAAAACCTGCAAGTGACGCTCTTAGGCGATGACCAACTTTTGCGCTGGCAGGCCGACCGGCAAGGAATCGTCATCGAACTGCCGGATGAGCTGCAAAAGCCGAAGAACCGGCCCTGCGAATATGCCTATGCCTTTCGGATCATAGGAGCCCCAGGCAGTTTGTAGGACGAAACACGAAAGCGATTATTGCTGCTCCTCAGCCTGGGCGGGCGGGGGCTGGGAGAGATCAAAGGTGCTGGCGTAATCGCTGTAGAGAAGAAAGGTTTGCTGGGCAGTTTGGACGCCGGATCGGTAGACCGGGTCTTTGTTCTCTGCGGCCAGGCGCCGCCCAATTTTGCCCATCAGCTCCCGGCCATAATCGGCATCTTCGGCGACGAAGGCTTTTTTGGCCCATTCCAGGCGGTGCTGGAGGAGGGTGCGAGCGCGGTCGAGGAACTCGGCCGGATACTGCGCCAATTCTGAAATTTGAGCCAGGTCGAAGGCCTGCGGATTCTCCTCATCTTCGAAGGTAGCCTGGTTGATCCAGGCGGCAATGAAGAGCGCCAGGGTATCCAGGTAACCCTGCAGCTCCTGCGAGGGAAGAGCCTGGCGAGCGCGGCGCAGGTAAGGCAGGAAAGTGGACGCCACAAGCGTCAGTGCCACGCTGATGGCGGGAGGCAGCTCAGCCTGGAGACGGACTTTGAGGGCTTCTATCTGCGGCTGGACGAGTGGGATGGCGCGGGGGTACTGGCCTTGTTTGCGGCGTTGGAAGGAGAGCAGGTTGGTTTGGTTGAGTTCCATATATTTGATGGGGCGCAGCTTTTGGGGGTGGATTGATCGTCTTGGTCTTTTTCGCTGCGCCCTTACAAGCAGATTATTTCAGGTAATCCAGCCAGGGACTTTCCAGCTCGATGACCATCTCGAGCAGTTGTTCAGCACTGCGCAGGCTGGTCACCACCGGGTCAGCAAGCAAGGTCTGCAGGGCCATGCGCTTCGAACGGCTGAGGATGGTCTCAGCGGTCATATCCTGGACAATGGCCTCGTGATTGAGCAGGGCGGCAAAGCCCTTGGGTAAAGCGCCGACCGCGACACCATGCACGCCTTTCCTATCCACCACCGCCGGCACCTCCACCACCTGGTCAGCAGGCAGGTTGGTGATCCACCCGTTGTTGAGCAGGTTGACAGCCGGGTCAGCATGCGGCACGCCGCTGGTCATCGCTTCCATGATCGCCACGACACTCGGCATGGTATCGGGCGGCAGCGTATCCTCGACCTCCACATTCATGAAGCACCACTTTTTGTAGCTGGTGTAGAACTCAAGGATGCCCTTGTGATCCACCGAGTTGTGCGCCCAGCCGATATATTCGCCGAAGTGACTGTCGGTGGTGATGGGGAATAAGCCGTAGGTGTTCAGGATATCCATGAATAAGCCGCGCTCGCCGCTATCCTTGAAGAACTCCGGCGCCCGGGTGCGAATATCCGGGTAGGCGTCCTTGCCGGAATCCTTGTAGCGCGCCTCGACCACCACGCTGAAGTGGTTCAACCCGGCGGCCTTGACCTCCAGGTTCGAATAAGGGGTTTCCAACAGTTGCGGCAGCAGGTACTCGAGCGAATCGATCTCGTGACAGAGGCCCACCAGGTTCAGCTCGGGGAATTTGCGCTTGACCGTCAGGCAGATGCGGCTCATCGGGTTGCTCAGGTTGAAGACCTGGGCATCCGGGCAGATGCGCAGGATATCTTCGCAGATTTCGAGGATAGGCGGGACAATCCGCAAGGAGTGGAACAGGCCACCGGGGCCGCCGTTCTCGCCATACACCTGCCGGAAGCCATACTGCTGGGGGAGCTGCCAGTCCATCTCCCAAAGGGTGAAGCGGTTGCCGACCTCAATCGAGATGACGCAGAAATTGGCCCCCTGGAGGGCGGTTTTGCGGTCCGTGGTGGCGGAAAGGGTATAGTTCCACTGATTGGCATCGAGAAAGCGTTGGGCGATGCTGCGGGTTTTCTCGAGCGCAGTGGGGTTGATATCGTGCAGGACGATGTGGCTGCCTTCCAGCACTTTGCTGTTGAAGATGCCGTTGAGGGTGCCCAAGCCGAAGTTGGTGCTGCCGGCGCCGATTAGAACGATGGTGTTTTTCATAGGACTCCTTGAGTGGTCAGAGGATCTGAGGAATGAAAGGGAAACCAAACAAGACCAGGAGGATTATAAAGGAAAAACGGGTTGCTGGCTACCGGATGCCTGGCGGATTGTGCTCTAAAGATCACATTTTTTGGATGACAAATAGCAGTTCATTGGAAAACTCGAAGCGTTGGATGTTCCAACCAAACCCGGTGGTCAACTCCTGAAAATGGGCGCTGTAATTTTGCAGCATGCCCCTGGAGCGACCGCCCAGGCTGCGGGCCGGGAAGGAGACCAGCAGATGCTGCGCCTGGATGCCAGCCAGCAGGCGCGGGCCGATGGCTTTATCGAGCTGCTCCAGGCAGGGGATGGTCTTGAGCAGCAGCGCCACCTGGACGGGCTGGGAAGGGATCGCCTGGGTCAGGTCGCAGACCTGGGCCTGGCCGCGCACCCGCAGGTGGGCGAAGAAACGGTTGAGGAACTCCACCAGGTCGGTGTAGATATCGCAGGCGAAGATCTCTGCATCCTCCGCCAGCGGCAGCCAGGGCAGCGCCAGGGGGTTCAGGCCGCAGGCCAGGTCGAGCAAGGAATGAACCAGCTCCAGGGAGGAGAGGGCGCGGGCGTAGAAATCTTCCAGGAAGGGCAGGCGCTCGCGGGTGGAGGAGTGGACAGACATCATGCGCCGGCAGAAGTCCTTGACCGCCGGATCGTTCAGTGAGTGCGGCAGGCCGGAAAGCTCCTTCAGCCAGGGAGCGTAATCGATAGCCTGCACCAGGTAGGCGCCGCCCACCTGGTGCAGCTTGTTGCGGGTGGCCTTGAGCGCCTCCTTGAAGCTGCGCCCTTTGGATAGCTCCAGCCGGGCGATCTTGCACACAAGCTCCGGGCTGATCGAGCGATAGCGCTCTGCAGACTGGATCGCGGCGACCAGCCGGTCAAGCTCGGGGGACTCGGTAGAGGATGGGTTCATGAAGTATGAAGAAGTTATACGCTATCTGCAGGAGGTGGTCAAGTGGATGGCAGGGATGAAACCGGCGGCTTCTGGCGGTGCTCCCCTGGCCCCTGCAGGGTGGCTGAAAATTGTGGGTGTAAACCCGAGATGATTGCGAGACGCTACGCGGGTATACTCCATCTATAGAACCGGGAAAACCGGAGGAAATACAAAGAAAGGAGCACTGAACCATGATCGAGTTACCCGAAGCTGTCGTTCTGGCGCGGCAGATCAACCAGACCCTGATCGGCAAGCGCATCCTCAAGGCGACTGCCAACCAGTCTCCGCATAAGTTTGCCTGGTACAGCGGCGACCCGGCGAATTATAATTCTCTGCTGGCGGGCAAAACCATCCTCGGCGCGGGCAGCTATGCAGGAAATGTAGAAATTAAGGCCGGCGACATGACCTTGCAGCTCAGCCTCCCGCTGCGCTACCACGCGGCAGGCGAGAAGCTGCCCGCCAAGCACCAGCTTCTGCTGGAATTCGCCGACTCGACCGCGCTCAGCGGCACCATCCAGATGTGGGGCGGGCTTTTTTGCGTCAAAGAGGGCGAGAAAAGCGGTTTTGTCGAAGAAGAGCGGGCCAGGCAGTGCCCTTCGCCACTTACCGAAGCTTTTGATAAGGCTTATTTCGACAGCCTGTTCGATGAGAACACCCCCAAGCTCTCGGCCAAAGCCTTCCTGGCGACCGAGCAGCGCATCCCGGGGCTGGGCAACGGCGTGTTGCAGGATATCCTGTGGGTGGCGAAGATCCACCCGAAGCGCAAGATGGCTGATCTGACGGGGAAGGACATCCAGGAGATGTTTACGGCGGTGAAGAGCGTCCTGCAACAAATGACCGACCAGGGCGGCCGGGATACGGAGCGCGACCTGTTCGGCAACCCAGGCGGCTACCGGACCATCCTGAGCAAGAACACGGTCGGCCAGCCCTGCCCAGAGTGCGGCGGGCTGATCCAGAAGGAACCCTACCTGGGAGGCAGTATCTATTTCTGCGGCGGCTGCCAGGAAATTTAATGGATGCCCGTAGGGGCGGTTCTACCATGCCCTGACCAGGGTTGTTTGGCCGTAGGGTCGCATTCGATTACTAATGAAAGGGGGTCGCACTGTGCCTGCCGTCATGGGGACCTCCCGGACTATTTCACCTGGGATTTCTGTTTTTGGATGGTGGCCTCCCCATTCAAATAAGTAGCGTGGGTTTCAACTCGTAGGAGCAAATCTGCCTGGCAAAAACCTTCTCCATTCCCGCCGGCCTTCCCTGCGCCTGGAAGGATACGATTACACCCAGGCGGGGGTCTATTTCGTCACCCTGGTGGTGCAAGGGCGGGAATGCCTGTTTGGGGAGATCGTGGATGGGGAGATGATCGCCAACCCATTCGGGCACATCGTGATGGACACCTGTGTGTGGTTGGTGCAACAGTACCCGTATGTCGAATTGGACGCCTGGTGCGTCATGCCCAATCATTTCCATGGCGTTTGGGTCATCACGGATACCGTCGTGCCCAATCGGCCCAAATCATTGGGACGGTTGGTTGGGGCATTCAAGACCGGCTGCACAGGTCAAGCACAGAATCCTCTGCGATGGTCTGGCCCAGAGCTTCCAACAAAATGGCATGGTCAATCGAGGGAAAATACTGGCGGATATCCAACGGTAATACGTAGGTAAACCGGCGCAGGTAATCCGAACAACGATCCAGGGCGCGGTGTGTGCCTTTACCAAGACGGTTGGCATAGGTATCGAAAATGAACTTGCGCTCGAAAAGCGGCTCGATGATGTTACACAGGGCATGGTGAACCACCCGATCGCGGAATGGGGCAGCAGAGATCAGGCGTTTCTTGGGATCATGAATATAAAAGCTGGTATATGGACCTGGATAGTAGGTACCAGTGCGCAGCTCATCTTGCAGCATAAAGAGATTCTCTTCCAGCTTGAACTCAAAGGAGGCCACGGTGTTTTGACCGCGTTTTCCACGGGCAGCCTTATGGAATGCCAGCAAAAGGTTGGAAAATGAAGTGATTTCAGGGAAGAGAGCGTAAGAGCTTTTCTTTGTCATGAGAGCTCATAAAAAATTTAAAACCTGGGGGCGAAGCCCCCAGACCCCCCCGATTCAGAAGCTCAGAACCCAGAATTTCAGGACAAAAGCGAGAGGGAGCAACGAAGCCCGATAAAGTTGTTCCTGAAGTCCGGCTCGCAGCAGCACAGCGCCTCCACCAGCGGCCAGAGAGCAAACGCCCCGCCGCGCACCGCCTTGGCAGCCGCCAACAACCCCACCTCGCGCCAGCGCTGCGGCTGCTGGCTGACCAGGCGAGCCACCTCCTCCGGGTAGCCGTGGTCGGTCAGGTGGCGTGCCGCCAGGTACTCCTGGAAGGTGCGGTGCGGGAAGGTGTAGACTCCCACCCCGCGCGGGATGAGCAGCCCGGCGCGCTGGCTCAGGTAATCTATCAGCTCGTGCGGGTTGGCTTTAGGATTCTTGCTCAGCTCCATCAACCCACTGACCAGCGCTTGCTCGGGCACATCGGCGGTGCCGGTCAGCCCGCTCTGGGCGGAATGCGCCTGGAAGGCCAGCTGGTTGAGCAGGCTGTGCATCTTCTCGCGCTCGGTTTTGAGGTACTCGATCAGGCTGGGCTGGCTGAGAACCAGTTTTCCTTCTTTATCGCGCACCTGCTTGGCGCGTTCCCACCAATCGAGCAGCAGGTCGACCGTCTCGTGATACAGCTCCTCGCGCTTTTCGGGCAGGTTGCCGCTGCGCCAGGCGTGCAGGCTGGCGATCAGGGTGAGCAGCAGCGGGCGCTCCGCCAGCCCCAGCAGGCGGTCGCTCCCGAACACTGCCCGCTTGAGCAGCTCTGCCCGCCCCTGGGCTTCCTGCGAGTTGAGGTTGCGCAGGGCGGCGATGTGGGCATACCAGCGCTCGATGAACTGGCGGATCTGCGGGCGGTTGAAAGGCGCCAGCACCGCCTCGTTGAAGCCAGCCAGCCGCCAATTCTGCTGCTGGTAAGCGTAGGTGCGGCTGGTCACCAGGATGCGGCATTTGGGGAAGGCCGCCGCAAACCCCTCCACCACCTGCTTGACCTGCACCCGGCGCCGGTCGGCCTCCGGCACCTCATCCAGCCCATCCACCAGCAACAGCCCGCCCTGCTCGAGCAGCTCGCGGCGCAGGTGGGCGGTATACTCGCCCAGCCCGGCAGCAGCCAGCTCCTCCCCCAGGAAAGCCCACAGGTGCTCGACCGTGGCCGGGCTGCCGGGCGGTGGCAGGCTGCCACGCGCTGCAAAATCGCGCAGGATCACCCGCACGGGCAGCAGCGCCCCGTGCTCCCAGGGCTGCAATTCAGGTTTCTTTTTCTGGCCTGAAGTGCTCTCCTCCTCCTTGGGCAACGGGGAGCGCAGCAGCTCCAGCCCGATGTCAGTCCTGCCCAGCGACTCGCCGGCCAGGCACATCGCCACGAAGTTGACGAACGTGCTCTTGCCGCTGCCCGGGTCGCCCTGCAGCACCAGCCGATCGCGCCGGTTGAGCTGCTCGAGCGCCGATTGGCGGCGATCGGTTGGCATTTCCTCCCGCCGTGCCCGATCGCCCGATTCGACCGGGGATTGGGTGAGCAGGGCGGTATAGACCGCGCTCAGGTTGAGCTGCGGGTCGCTCTCGCTGGCCGTCTTGCGATCAATGCCGGAGAGCGAGAGCTGGCTGGTGGCTGTAAAAACGGTGTTCAGATAGGAAAGGCGCAGGGCCCCCGGGTCGGTGGAGCCTTGACCCTCCTGTGGGCTGCTCTTTTCGGTTGGGAGGGAAGGTTCGGCAGGTTTCTCTTCCGGCTGAAGTTCAATATAAACTGGCTGGCCATCCGCCCGGATCAGGTGATGGAGATCCGGCCTTTCCGCATAGCCTGGGCAGGAAGCGTTCAGAATTACGGTCTTGCCGATGAAGAACTTTGGGACAGAGAAGGAAGCCACGCCGCGGTCATTTGTAAGAGCGACCTGCGTCTTCGATAAAATCAACGTTACCTTTGCGCCGGATAGGATCGCAGTCTTGCTTTTCGGCTGGTGGACAATCACATTCAGTTCAAACTCGCTGGCTGGGGTAGCCCTGCCGCGCCGAAAATAATCCTGGAAAATCAGCAAAATAATGATCACAAAGACTGCCGAAGCTATGCCGGCGATCAGGACGAAGACCTGGTTGCCGGTCAGCCTGGCGTTCTCCAGCAAGCGGTCAAAACTGCCGTGCGAGAAGGCATACCCAAACCCGGCCAGCACGCCGATGAAGAGTATCGCTGCCAGCAGCAGGCGTCCCTTGAGCGCTTTGGCGGCTTCGATCAATGATTTCAGGTCCATCCCGTGCCCCTTTCTTACAAACTCTTGCAATCGATAAGACCATTATATAACGATTACCAAGGGAGCAGCATCGGGCACCCTTTCAGGGTTTTCCGTAAGAGAGCTTTCAAACATTTACCTTGGATAAATGAGTGACCAAGCTCGCAGTCTACGCATCCACTGTGTTCATCTGCGTTTATCTGTGGTTCCAATCTACCGGCCTGCCAGCGTGGAGGCTGCTTCGCGCAGTACGCTCGCAGTGATACGATTGATCGAGTGGGTCCCGAGATGGCCTGCTGTGCCCCCGATCGGGGTGGGCTGGTGCACCGGACGCGGAGAACGCGGATGGACGCGGATAGGATTTAGCTGATTGAAATGGAACGCATCCGGTCGGTGAGCTGGGTCATGAAACGCAGGTTGTGGATGGTCGCCAGGCGCGGGAACAGGCTATCCTCCAGCTTGAAGAGATGGCGCAGGTAACCCAGCGAGTAATTCTGGCAGGCCAGGCAATCGCACCAGGGGGAAAGCGGGCCGGCGGCCTTGATGTGGCGCTCGTCGTTGATGTAGATGTATTCCATCCATTCCCCATCCAGCCCGCTGGGGGCGGTGAAACGATACAACCGCCCATGACGGGCATCGCGGGTGGGCATGGCGCTATCGAATAAGTCGTATCCCAACCGGTAACAGGCCAGCACGTTGCGGGGATGGCCCACCCCCAGGGCGTGCAAAGGAAACTGGGGCGGGACAAGCTGGCGGGTATAAGCCAGGATCTCGCTCAACAGGTTGCCCTGGCCATCCAGCGGCCAGCCACCGTAGCCGAAGCCATCGAAGCCGCCGCCATCCAGCAGCGCTTCGGCGCACTGGCGACGCAGCTCGAGCGAGCCACCGCCCTGGATGACGGCGAAGAGGCGCGGGCGCTGGTCACCCTCCAGGCGCTTTTGCTCCACCAGATGCTCAAACTCCTTGCGGCAACGCTCTGCCCAGGCCAGGGTGTGCGCCACCGAAAGGCGCTGCTCGGATTCGGGCGCGTCGATGTGAGTGCAATCATCCAGGCAGATGACCAGGTCGGAGCCATAGGCCACCTGGAGCTGGATGCTCTTTTCAGGGGTGAGCTGGAACTTGCGCTGCGCCCCTTCCGGTTGAAATACCAGCCCGCGCTCGGAAAGCTGGCCGAACTTGGGGTTCTGGCGAATGAGCGAATAAGCCTGGAAACCACCAGAATCGGTGACAATCGGCCGCGGCCAGCCGCTCATGCGGTGCAGCCCGCCCAGGGCCTGCACGGTCGAAGAACCTGGGCGCTGCATCAGGTGGAAGGAGTTCATCATCACCGCCTGCACCTGGCAGGCCAGCAGGTCCTGAGAATCCACCGAGCGCACCACGCCATAGGTGGCATCCGTCAGGTAAATGGGCAGTTCCAGGGTGCCGTGGGGCAGCGAAAGCGTGGTCACAGGCTGATTATCCCTCAAGGCACGGGGGAATGCAAGATGGCAAATGCCTGGGGTCGCCGAATTCCAGGTATAATCAGGAGAAGCCAAATGCTGTGCCTGGCGAACCTTTGAGGAGACTTAGCATGGTCGATCACGGGAGGAAGAAGATACCCCAGGCGCGTTTAAGGGCAGGCAGGGGAAGGCCGCGCCGCAGGCCAGACCTATCGCCGGGGAGCGCCAGTGTGCTGTTGCCCGAATCGGGGCGACTCTTGCAGTTGGTTCTGGATACCATCCCGGCGCGGGTGTTTTGGAAGGACCGCAACTTGGTTTACCTGGGCTGCAACCGGCTGTGTGCCCTGGATGCCGGCCTGGAATCGCCGGAGCAGATCATCGGCAAGAACGATTTTGAGCTTGGGTGGCGCGAGCAAGCCACTCAATATCGCATGGATGACCGCTCGGTGATCGAGACCGGCCAGCCTAAACTGGATTACCAGGAGCCGCAGCGCACTCCCGATGGTCGGCTGATCCGGCTGCGCACCAGCAAAATCCCGCTGCGCGATAGCCAGGGCGATATCGTCGGTGTGATGGGGGTGTACCAGGAGGTGACGGAGCAGCGACTGGCTCAAGATGCGCTCCGGGAGAGCGAGGTGCGCTTCCGCACCTTGGTGGACCTTTTGCCCCTGGGGGTCGAGGAGGCGGATCTGCAGGGGATCATCCAGTTCAGCAACCTGGCTCATCATAAAATCCTGGGTTACTCCCCTGGCGAGCTGATCGGCAAAAATATCCTGGAGCTTTCGGCAAGCTCGCCGGAAGCGACCCGCAATCTGCTGAGAAAAATCACCACGGAGCAATTGGAACCGCAACCGGTCTATGATAAGCAGCGCACGCAGGATGGGCGGGTGATCGATGTGCGCCGGGATTGGAATTACCTGCGCGATGCCGAGGGCAGACCTATTGGCCTGGTCTCGCTGATCACCGATATTAGCGAAAGCAAGCGGATGGAGGCATACCTGAAGCACATCGCCACCCACGATCCGCTGACCGACCTACCCAACCGCGCCTACCTGTATGAACATCTGCGGCATGCCATCACCCTGGCGCGGCGCAACCAGTACACGCTGGCTGTGCTCTACCTGGATATTGATGGGTTCAAAAGCGTCAATGACAGCTTCGGTCACCCCACCGGGGATTTGCTGCTCTGGCGCATCTCCAAACGTTTCCGGCGTAATATCCGCCAGAGTGACCTGGTCGCCCGCCTGGGAGGAGATGAATTTGCCTTCGTCCTGGAAAGAGTCAAACAACCGGAAGATGCCGGGCTGGTCGCAGAGAAAATTTTACGAGTGCTCGCCAGGCCCTTCCGCTTACAAGGCGCGGAAATCCAGATCACCGGCAGCATCGGCATCAGTTTTTACCCGGAGCACGGCGGAAAGCCCGCCACCCTGGTGCGCAAGGCCGACCAGGCGATGTACCAGGCCAAACGGGCGGGAAAAAACCGCTACCAACAGGCAGGGGGCGAGGGATAAACGTTCCTGACTTCCTGACTCATTACTATGAAGCGGCGCGCGGGCCGTTCGTCAACCTATCCGACCTGCCTTATGCGGAGGCAGAGGAGGTGCTGGAGCGCATCCGCCAGGAGGGAGCGATCTTTGCCAGCCAGCGCAGGGCCGATTATCTGGCGATCCGTGGCGAGTTGGAGAAAAGGGTGCGCCAGTTGTTCATCCAGAAAGGGGGCAAACCGCGGCGCGAGCGCCCGCATTATATGATCCTGGGGTCTTGCCCGTGGTTGCTGAACTGGTATCGCGCTGGCCGCGAGCTGCGCATCCCGCTGGACCGCTTCAGCTTCGAGATCGTCAGCTTCACCTACGGCGACACCTTCCCGGCCATGCGCTACGGGGATGGAAAGCCCTATCGCGGCCAGGTATACACGCTGGCTGAGCTGGAGGGGCTGGTAGCGAAATATGGCCTGCCGCAGGATTGGAACCCGGATGGAAAACTGGGCCCGGATCGCTATATTGAGGCCCAGGTTTGGGATGATGAGGTGTTAGGCATCTCTGCAAACCGGGATGCTAATGGCACTCCCCGGAGCCCGAATCGGTAAATTCGCCCCCCTCCACAGGGATGAATTCCCACTGGTAACGATCCGGGTAAAGCAGCAGCTTGAGCACACCATGGGTGGAAGAATTGCGCACCTCGCTGTTGGGCTGGACCTCACCAAACTTGCGTAAGTAAGCGCCACCCGTGCCAACCACGAACTCGCGCACGCCCAGCGGATCGGCGCTGCCC
>Ga0315268_10005141_pt1 | contig 14103 bp, 14 predicted proteins | sample C1_top_MG_FD_204535 | JGI IMG/M metagenome (GOLD analysis project Ga0315268, IMG submission 204535) | Sediment microbial communities from Yellowstone Lake, YNP, Wyoming, USA - C1_top | ecosystem: Environmental > Aquatic > Freshwater > Lake > Sediment | place: USA: Wyoming | collected 2017-08-01 | reverse complement strand
CGTGCCCGCGCGGGCCGATGTGTTGAAGATCAAGATCGACGACACCATCCATCCCATCACCGTCGAGTACATCGCGCGGGCCATCCAGGAAGCCGAGCGGCAGCACGCCGAAGCCCTGCTCATCCAATTGCGCACGCCCGGCGGGCTGGCCGATGCCACCCGCTCCATCATCGAGGAGATGGTGGCCTCGCCGGTGCCGGTCATCGTCTACGTCGCCCCCAGCGGGGCGCGCGCCGCCTCGGCCGGCTTCTTCATCCTCGAAGCCGCCGACGTGGCCGCCATGGCGCCCGGCACCAACACCGGCGCCGCGCATCCCGTCTCCATCGGCGGCGGGCAGATGGACAAGGTGATGAGCCAGAAGGTGGAAAACGACTCCGCCGCTCTCATGCGTTCCATCGTTGGCAAGCGGGGCCGTAACGTCGAGGAGGCCGAAAAGGCGGTGCGCCAGTCCACCTCCTGGACCGACCAGGAGGCGCTCAAGGAGCACCTGATTGACGTGGTCGCCCCCAGCGAGCAGGACCTGTTCCGCCAGCTCGAGGGCCGCACCATTACGCGCTTCAATGGCGGTACCGTGACCCTGCACCTGGCGGGCAAGCCGGTGCATGAATTCCCCATGACGCTGAAGCAGCGGATCCTCGCCTTCCTCATGGATCCCAACATGGCCTTCCTGCTGCTCGCCATCGGGCTGCTGTCGCTCTATATCGAATTCAACCATCCCGGCGCGATCGTGCCCGGGGTGGTGGGATTCTTCTTCGTCGTGCTGGCGGTGTTCGCGCTGAACATTCTGCCGGTGGACTATGCCGCCTTGGGACTGATTCTTCTGGCCTTCGTTTTCTTCGCCCTGGAGGCGAAATACGCCAGTCACGGGGTGCTCACCGTGGCCGGGATTGCCTCACTGACCCTGGGCGCCCTGCTGCTGGTGGATGGTCCCATCCCGCAAATGCGCGTGCGGCTGTGGACCGCACTGGCGGTCAGCATTCCCCTGGGACTGATCACCACGTTCCTGATGGGCATCGCGCTCAAAGCGCGCCGTGGCAAGGTGACAACCGGACTTCAGGGCCTGGTGGGAGAGATCGGCGTGGCGCGCACCCCGCTGGCCCCCGAAGGCAAGGTGTTCGTGCACGGCGAACTGTGGAACGCGGTTTCTGCCACTCCGGTGGAAGGCGGCCAGCAGGTACGTATTCGGCGCGTTGACGGTCTGCGCCTGGAAGTGGAGCCGACCCCGGCCCCCGCCTCGCAGCCGCCCAACCATCAACCCGTGTCGTGAGTGGTTACCGGCATTGAGCATCGGCCCCTGGGCACCAAAAAGCTGCTACAATCCGCGCGCAGAAGCTCCCATCGCTGGCGCGCCACGGAGGCAGGACATGAATCTATTCTGGTTCATCCCTATTGGCATCTTTGCTCTTTACATCCTGAATTCCATCAAGATACTGCCCGAGTACGAGCGGGGCGTGATATTCCGCCTCGGCCGTCTGTTGCCCGAACCCAAGGGCCCGGGCATCTTCCTGGTGTTCGCGCCCATTGACGCGATAGTGCGCATCTCGTTGCAGCAGGAGGCGCTGGAGGTCCCGCCGCAGGACATCATCACCCGCGACAACGTCACCCTGAAGGTGAACGCCGTCATCTTCCTGCGGGTCATCGATCCCCGCCGCGCGGTGGTGGAAGTGAAGAATTATCTGTACCAGACTTCCCAGTTCGCCCAGACCACCTTGCGCTCCGTGCTGGGTGAAGTCGAACTGGACGAGTTGCTCTCGCACCGCGACAAGCTGAACCTGCGCATCCAGAGCATCCTCGACACCCACACCGCCCCCTGGGGCGTGAAGGTGGCCAACGTGGAAGTCAAGCAGGTGGACCTGCCCGAGTCCATGCTGCGCGCCATGGCCAAGCAGGCCGAGGCCGAGCGCGAGAAGCGCTCCAAGATTATTCACGCCGAGGGCGAATTCTCGGCCGCGCAGCGGCTCATCGACGCCGCGCACCTGCTGGCCATGGAACCGGTCTCCATCCAGTTGCGTTACCTGCAGACCTTGACCGAGATCGGCGTGGAGAAGAACACCACGATCGTCTTCCCGCTGCCCGTGGATTTGCTGGAAGGCCTGCAGAAGCTGCTGGAACGCCGCATCCAGAAAGAGGCCGCCCCGGCGGGCGCGCCCAAGCAAGATTGAGTGATTTAGCGATTGAGTGATTTAGTGATGGTCGCCGCAAGCTCGAAATTGGCGGCAAAATCACTAAATCACAAATCACTAAATCACGAAATGTCGGGAGCTGCTATGTCGGAAGTTCAGGAATCGGAAATCACGCTCGGCATCGGCCGCCTGCTCGGGCTCTTCTTCGGGCTGGTGGTCCTGTGCGCGCTGTTCTTCAGCGTGGGCTACTCGCTGGGACGTAAGTCAGGCTTTGCGGCGCAGGCTGCTGTGGAGCCGCCCCTGGCGGCGCCGGCCACGGTCGCCGCCGCCGGCGCACCCAAGCCGGCCCCCGGCAAGGCCAGCGATACCACGGCAAATTGCCCGACCGGGGAACATTGCCCGCCCGCGGCCGCCTCCTCCGGTTCCACGTCCGACGAACTGACCTTCTACAAGGCCGTCGGCCAGAACGATGCCAAGCCGCAGTTGGAAGCCGCGGCCCAGGTGTCGAAACCTGAACCGCAAAAAGCGCCCGAAATCGCCAGGCCGGCCTCCCTCGGCCCCGGCTACATGGTGCAAGTGGCGGCCGTCACCAAGCAGGAAGACGCCGACGCCCTGGTGAACGCGCTGCGAAAGAAGAGCTATCCGGTAATTACCACCAGCAATCCGCCCAGCGATAAGCTGTTCCACGTGCAGGTGGGTCCGTTCGCCGATCTCAAAGACGCCGAGGCCACTCGCGCCAAGCTGATCAGCGACGGCTACAATCCGATTCTGAAGAAGTAGTTAGGAGTTAGTAGCTAGGAGTTGGCAGTTGGCGGGTACGGGTATCGGCTGCTAACTCCTAACTCCTAAACTGGCGCTCCTGCTGGCCTGCCGATTACAATGACAGATTCACCATGAACCAACCCCTGCCTCGCACGGCGGAGCGCCGATGAAACTATTTCGCCAACCCCGGAATGCAACCGGGGCACTGCTGGCCGGAATTGCGGCCCTGACGTTTTCCACCCTGCTGCTCGCCGGCTGCGGCGACGTCTATCGTCCGGTTGCCAATCCGGAACCGCAGCCCGGCGGTGATCCGCAGGCGCTGCATGTAGCGGTGGTCGTCAACAACAACAATGGCGGCCCGGGCACCACCACCCAGGTTGACGTTTCCGGCGACAGCAACATCGGCAACTTCGCCGTCGGACGTGGTCCGGTGCACGCCACGGTGGTGAACGCGCTGAGCGCGTACGTGGTGAATAAGGCCGACGACACGGTTTCCACCTACGCGCCAAGCCAAACTGGCAGCGCCGTGCTCACCATTACCTTGCCGGCCGGTGCGGCGCCAGTGTTTGCGCTGGGCGCAGCCGGGAATGTCTTCGTGGCGGGCACCTGCTCCGGGGTGACGCCGGCGACCGGCTGCGTGTACGTGGTCAGCATCAGCAACAACATCGTTACCACCACCATCCCGGTCGGGCATAACCCGGTGGCGCTGGCGGCCACGCCCGACGGCAAGATGGTTTATGCCGTCAACCAGGGCGACGGCACCGTCACCCCGATTACCACCGCCAACCTCACGGCAGGCGCGCCGATCACCGTGGGCGCCTCGCCGGTGTGGGCGGCCGTCAAATCCGACGGCAGTACGCTTTATGTCGCCAACCAGGGCAGCGACACCGTTTCCGTGATCGACGTGGCGATCAACACCGTGTACGCCATTCCCCTGAGCGTGGGCACTGGCCCCGGTTTCGTGACGTACGACAGCCGGCTGCGCCGCCTGTACGTGGCCAATACCGGCGCCAAGACCATAACCGTGTTCAACGCCGACCAAAATCCGCCCGCTGCGATGCCGCTGGCGACCATCACGGTGGGCAACAATCCGACCACGATCAGTCCGCTGGCCGACGGCACCCGCGTTTACGTCTCCAATGCGGGCTGCCAGGACCGCCTCGACCTGACTATGGCATGCACCGGCAACACGGTTTCCGTGGTGGATACCACCAGCCTTACCCTGCGCAAGAACGTGACCGTCGGCACCGGGCCGGTGTGGCTGGATTCTTCGCCGGACTCGATCCGCGTGGTGGTGGTCAACCGCGATTCCAACAATATCTCCAGTATCCGCACCTCGGACGATACGGTTGTAAGTACGCTGCCGTCCGCTTCTCCTACGCCGGTGTTCGTCAGCATCAGCCGCTGAGCTATCTGCGAGTGTCATCCCGAGCGAGAGCTGGTCCTGAGCGGAGTCGAAGGAGCGCGCGCAGAACCCAGCACGCCCGGTTGTGGCGTGCGGGTTCGCGCCCCCGAGTCGAGGGCCCCCTACTCGCCACAGCTATTTCGGAGCACCTTCTCGGATCCTAAGCCGCCGATGTCGTCATAAGCAAAGCTTTTACCTGCCCTCAGTTTGTGTTATACGTCTCTGTTTTCGATTTTCGCCATGCGCGCACCCGTCACGGCCTGGCCAGCGGAGGAAGTGTGGATTTCCAACTGAATGAGGAGCAGTTGCAGTTGCGCAAGAGCGTCCGCGAATTTGCCGAACGCGAAATCCTGCCGCACGTCATGGAGTGGGATGAGGAGGCGCACTTCCCGCTGGAGACGGTCAAAGAGCTGGGCCGGCTGGGGTTGATGGGCACGATCTTTCCCCCCGAATACGGCGGGGCCGGCATGGGCTACGTCGAGTACGTGATCGCCATCGAGGAATTGTCGCGGGTAGACGGCTCGGTGGGCATCATCGTCGCGGCCCACACCTCGCTGTGCTGCAACCACATTTTCATCGCCGGCAGCGAGGCGCAGAAGCGCAAGTACGTTCCCAAGCTGGCCACCGGCGAGTACATCGGCGCCTGGGGCCTGACCGAGCCGGGCAGCGGGTCCGACGCCGGCAGCGCCCGCATGAGCGCTGTCCGCCGCCGCAGCGGCTGGGTGCTGAACGGCACCAAGACCTTCTGCACCAACGGCCACTACGCCGACGCGGTGGTGGTCATCGCGGTTACCGACAAGGCGGCGCACACCCATGGCTTGTCCGCCTTCATCGTCGAAAAAGGCACCCAGGGCTTCCGTCCCGGCAAGAAGGAGAACAAGCTCGGCCTGCGCGCCAGCGACACCGCGGAAATGATCTTCGAAGATTGCGTCGTCCCGGCGGAAAACCTGCTCGGCAAGGAAGGCGACGGCTTCATCGACGCCATGCGCGTGCTCGACGGCGGGCGCATCTCGATCGCCGCCCTCGGCCTGGGCATGGCGCAGGGCGCCTTCGAGGCGGCGGTGAAATACTCCAAGCAGCGCAAGCAGTTCGGCAAAGCGATCAGCGAATTCCAGGCCATCCAGTGGAAGCTGGCCGACATGGCGACGGAAATCGACGCCGCCCGGCTGCTCACCATGCGCGCCGCCGACATGAAAGACAAGGGCATGAAGAGCACGCAGGAGTCCTCCATGGCCAAGCTCTACAGCAGCGAGGTGGCCGTCCGCTGCGCCAATGAGGGCGTGCAGATCCATGGCGGCTACGGCTTCATCAAGGACTACCCGGCGGAAAAGTTCTATCGCGACGTTAAACTGTGTACCATCGGGGAAGGAACCAGCGAGATACAAAGGCTTGTGATTGCCCGCCAGCTTCTGAAAGACTAGCCTTCGTCGTTGGTCGTTAGTCGTTCGTCGTTGGCGGCTACGACCTTGGAAGTGAACGACCAACGGCTAACGACCAACGACAAACGACCAACGACATTGACGACCGACACCAATAACTGGGTTGACCGTATTCGTTCCGGCGATGCCCGCGCGCTGGCCCGCGCCATCACCGCGGTGGAGAACCGCGTCCCGGAGTCGCTGGCGCTGCTGAAGGCGCTGTTCCCGCACACCGGGCACGCGCGCGTCATCGGCTTGACCGGCGCGCCCGGGTCAGGGAAGAGCACCCTGGTGGACCAGCTCGCCAAGGAATACCGCAAGGAAAACAAGACCATCGGCATCATCGCCGTCGATCCCACCAGCCCGTACACCGGCGGGGCCATCCTGGGCGACCGCATCCGCATGCAGTCGCACTATGCCGATCCCGGCATCTACATCCGCAGCATGGCCACGCGCGGCTCGCTGGGCGGGCTGGCGAGCACGACGTCCGATGTGGCCACGGTGCTGGATGCCAGCGGGCGCGACCTGGTGCTGATCGAGACCGTCGGCGTGGGCCAGGACGAGGTGGACATCGTGCGCCTGGCCGAGGTCACGGTGGTCATCCTGGTGCCCGGCATGGGCGACGACGTACAGACCATCAAGGCCGGCATCATGGAGATCGCCGACGTCTTCGTCATCAACAAGAGCGACCGCGAAGGCGCCGAGCGGGTGGAGCGGGAAGTGCGCGCCATGCAGTCGATCGCGGTGCGCGCCGACAACTGGACGCCGCCCATCGTCAAGACCGTCGCCAGCGAAGGGCAGGGAATTGGCGAGCTGGCCAAGGCAATCGCCTCCTACCAGGAGTTCCTGTCCGGCAACGGCCTGGTGCTGGAGAAGAAAGTCCAGAACTGGCAGGAGCGGCTGGTGGAAATGCTGCGCGAATCGCTGCTGCGGCGCGTGATGCGCGAGCAGATGGGCGACGGCGCCATCGCCCGCTACGCCGCCGACGTCGCCCAGCAGAAGCGCGACCCGTATTCGCTGGTGGAAGACATCGTCAACAAGCTGGGGCGGTCGTAAACGCATTTGTGATTTAGTGATTGGTGATTGAGTGATTGCGTACGACGTACGCGCTGCTTTAAATCACCCAATCACAAATCGCTAAATCACAAATGCTGTAAAGACACAGGACCTCGCCATGTTCTCTATCGATCATCTCGGAATCGCTGTCAGATCGCTCGCCCAGGCCAGGATCTTCTACGAGAAACTCGGTATCCACGTGATGCCGGAGGAAACCGTCGCCCAGGAGAAAGTGCGGCTGGCCATGGTGCCGCTGGGCGAGAGCCGGATCGAGCTGCTGGAGCCGCTTTCGGAGGAATCACCGATCGCCAAGTTTCTGGCCAAGCGTGGCGAGGGCCTGCACCACGTGTCACTGCGCGTGGACAACCTGGCGAGCACGGTGGAGGAGCTGAAAAAGTCCGGCGTGCGGCTGGTGAACGAACAGATCCAGGTCGGCGCCGGCGGACACCTTTATGTGTTCGTGCATCCTTCCAGCGCCGGCGGCGTGCTGCTGGAGCTCTGCGAAGAGCAGCCCAAGGGCGTGTAACGTATCGGGTGATCGGGCCATCGGGTCATCGGGTGATCGCGGCCGATTTAGATGAGCCGATCACCCGATGACCCGATCACCCGATCTATGTTGGTTCTCGCGATAGACACGTCGGGGAAACACGGCAGCATCGCGCTGTGCGAGTGCGGGGCGGGCGACTGCCGCACGCTGGAAGTGGTTTCGCTGGCGGGCGGAACCTACTCGGCGCAACTGATGCCGCAGATTGCCGCACTGCTCGCCCGCCACAACCTGGACAAACGTGCGATTGACGCCTTGGCCGCGGCCTCCGGCCCGGGGTCGTTTACCGGCCTGCGGGTGGGGCTTTCGACGGTGAAGGCGCTGGCGGAAGTGCTGGGCAAGCCGATCGTGGCGGTGTCGTTGCTGGAGGCGCTGGCTTGGCGTCACGGGTCGGAGACCCGTGCCACAGATGCCATCACGGTGCTGGACGCGGCGCGCGGGCAGGTGTTCGTGGGCGAGTACAAGATGCAGGAAGGCGTCCTGCCACAGCTTGTACGCGAGGCGCTGCTCAGCCTGGACGAGTTTGCCGCCGCAGCGCAGGCCAATCCAGGCGTGCCGGTGTTCACGCCGGATGAGGCGGTGGCGAAGCCACTGCGCGAGCGCGGAGTGCGGTTAACTCCGGTAGCGCGCCCGCAGGCGGACCTGATTGCCCGTGTCGGCGCGCTCAAGCTTGCCGCCGGCCAGGTGGTCTCGGCCGAAGAGCTGGACGCCAATTACATTCGGCGATCCGATGCGGAACTCAGCCATTAGCTATTAGCCGTTAGCCATTAGCCGTTGGCAGTTAGCGCCTGCCGTTTTCTAATCGCTAATTGCTAATCGCTAATTGCTAATTGCTAATGATTCGCACCGCCACTCCCGACGATATTCCCGCCATGCGGCGGCTGGCGGCCGATGCTGCCACCGCCGGGCAGTGGACCGAAACCCAGTACGAGAACATTTTCGAGCCGGTGCCGCGGCGCGTGGTGCTGGTCATCGAAAACCAGGGCGTGGCCGAAGGTTTTCTGGTCGCCGCTGCCACCGGAGCGGAGTGGGAGATCGAGAACCTGGCGGTGGGCGGTCCGGCGCGCCGGCGCGGCCTGGCAACGGCGCTGCTGAAGCATTTTTTGGATTGGGCGCGGCAGCAGGGGACCGAAAGCGTCTTGCTGGAAGTGCGCGAGTCGAATGTCGCGGCCCGCGTGCTCTACGAAAAGGCCGGTTTTGTCCAGAGCGGGCGGCGTTTGCGTTACTACACTGCCCCCGCAGAAGACGCGATCCTCTACCGGCTCTCCTTTCCCAAGGCGGAACAGCACTGACCATGGTGCAAACCGAGGTCACCAGAGATTCTGGAAAAGCGATTGATGCGGCTCAGGCCCTGTGCTAGTTTGTAGGAGCTAAGACCGGTCGTAGGAGGTCAGTTGGATGGCAGCTCAGGTTCGCGACCTGCTTATTGCCAACAATGAAGAATTTCGGCGCCTGGCCCAGGAACATACGCAGTATTCACAGCGGCTGGACACACTCACCCAGAAACGATTCCTCTCCGAAGACGAAAAGATTGAAGAGGTGCGGCTGAAGAAGCTGAAGCTGCGGCTCAAGGACCAGATGGAGCGCCTGGAGCAGCAGTTCCGGCAGGGCAACAGTCACCAGGTCGCGTAGTCATCCCCAAGCCCGGACCGGCCGGGTGCTTGCCGCTAAAACGGCAAAAGTGGATTGTGTGTCTGGTCAGTTCATCAGTTTCTCAGTATTTCAGTTTGTCAGTTTCTCAGTTTGACGGCTCCGCCGATGGACTGATACCCGTCTGCTTAGAACTGACGCACTGATGAACTGACCTACTGACGAGCTGGGAAACTGACCTACTGACGAACTGATTTCGCCCTCCCGTATAATCTCCTTATCTCCCATGGTGCGAGACGGTTATTATTACGCGCTGGGAATGCTGCTGCTGGCGGTGCTGGTAGGCTGGCTGGCCGGTGGGCCCTGGGCCGCGTTGCCGGTGGCGCTGGGGGCGTTTTTCCTGTGGTTTTTCCGCGACCCGGAGCGCGCGATCCCGGCGGTGGCGGGCGCCATTGTGTCTCCCGGCGACGGCCGCGTGACCGACCTCGGCATGGTTGAAATTGAGGGGCAGCCGCGGACCCGCATCAGCATTTTCCTGAGCGTCTTCGACGTGCACGTGAACCGCTCGCCCATGGCCGGCATGATTCGCAGCGTGGAGTATCGCCAGGGACGGTTCAAGAACGCGCTGGGCGCCGCCTCGGCCGCGTGCAACGAGCAGAACGTGGTCACCGTTTCCGATGGCGTGCAGACGGTGGTCTTTAAGCAGATTGCCGGCGTCCTTGCCCGGCGGATCGTGTTCACGAAGAAGGTGGGCGAGCGCGTGGAGCGGGGCGAGCGCGTGGGCCTGATCAAGTTCGGATCGCGGGTGGACGTGCTTTTCGATCCCGCGGCCGCCGTGCAGGTCAAAGTGGGCCAGCACGTGGCCGGGGGCGCCAGCATTCTGGCGCTGGCGCCCGTCGCTGTCCCGAAGCCGCATCTGCCAACACCGGGCAGATGTGGGCCACCGCCGGAACCGGCGTTACATGACGCCGACCAAGGAGGCCGCCGATGATTCCGGAACGCTCGCGCCGCCTCGAAGACGGCCCCAGGCGCCGCCGTTTCCGCAAAGGCATTTACCTGCTGCCGTCGCTGTTCACCACCTTCAACATTGCCTTGGGGTATTACGCCCTCTATCACACGTTTCAGGGTTCGGTGGCCGAACCCTGGCACTTCGACAATGCCGCCAAGGCGATCGGGATAGCGATTATCTTCGACGGGCTGGACGGGCGCATTGCGCGCCTGACCAATACCACCAGCGATTTCGGGCGCGAGTTCGATTCCCTGGCCGACGTGATCACCTTCGGCGTCGCCCCGGCTTTCCTGGCGTTCATCTGGGGCTTCCGCATGCTGGGCCCGCTGAGTGGCAGCACCTGGCAGGCGCGCCTCGTGCAACTGGGTGCGATTGCGGCCTTCGCCTTCCTGATTGCCGGCGCGGCGCGGCTGGCGCGGTTCAACATCCAGGCGAACCCACAGCCTTCCAATCCCGGCCGTCCCGGCAAGAAATATTTTGTCGGGATGCCGATTCCCGCCGGCGCGGGCGTGCTTGCCGCCGTCGTCCACTTCACCGACGGCGCCCCGCTGGAGACCTGGTGGATGGCGCTGATCTGGATGGGGCTGGTGTTCGTCACTGCCTTTCTGATGATCAGCACCTGGCGGTTCTACAGCTTCAAAGATATTGACCTGCGCAGCCGGCGCCCCTTCCGCCTGGTGGTGCTGATCGGGCTGATCATTGCCGCCATCCGCTATTTTTCCGAGTACACGCTGTTTTTCCTGGCGCTGTTCTACATGCTGTCGGGGGTGCTGGCGCGGCTGCTCTACATCTTCCGGCGGCGCGGCAGCCCGCCGCCTCCGCCTTACACGGAAGCGACGGAGACCCGATGAGCCGCCCACCGAAACCTCCCGCGCCCTCGGGGCCCGCGGAAACCGGCCTGTACCGCGTGGCTATCGTGGGCGCCGGCACGCTCAAGGGCAAAGAACTTTCGGATCTGCTGCCGGAAACCAGCTTTCCCACGGCAGCGGTGAAACTGCTGGACGACGACGAGTCGCTGGGCCAACTGGAGACGGTGGGCGACGAGGTCACCTTCGTGCAGGGCGTCACGCCCGACAGCTTCGAGCACGTGGACTTCGCCTTCTTCGCCTCGCGGAGGGATTTCACCCGCCAGCACTGGCGCATGGCGCAGCAGGCCGGGAGCATGATCGTCGATCTCTCCTATGGGCTGGAAGACGCGCCCGGGGCCCGCGTGCGCTCGCCGTGGATCGAGCGCGAGTTGGGCCGGCAGCCCATCCCCGAACTGGAGCCCGCCCCGGTGGTGGCCGCGCATCCGGCGGCCACCGTGCTGGCGCTGCTGCTGGTGCGGGCGCAGCAGGCAGCCCCGGTGCGCTCGGCGGTGGCGACGGTGTTCGAACCGGCGTCGGAGCGCGGGCGCGTGGGCATGGACGAGCTGCACGAGCAGACCGTGAACCTGCTCTCGTTTCAGCAACTGCCCAAGCAGGTGTTCGACGCGCAGGTGGCGTTCAACCTGCTCGCGCGCTATGGCGACCAGTCGAACCCCCCGCTGGAGCAGGCTGAACACCGCATCGCCAGCCATTTTCGCCAGATCGCCGGGGTGGAGACGCCCGTGCCTTCGCTGATGCTGGTGCAGGCGCCCATCTTCCACGCCCACGTGTTTTCGCTCTACATTGAACTGGAACAAGCGCAGGCGCTGGGAGATTTTTCGCAGGCGCTGGCGGGTGAGCACGTGCAGTTGACGGGCCTGGCGGACGAGTCGCCGAGCAACGTCAGCGCCGCCGGCCAGGAAGACGTTCTGCTCTGGCTGCGGGCCGACGCCCAGCGCGAGGCCGGGGTGTGGGTTTGGGGCGCGGCCGACAACCTGCGCCTGCTGGCCATGAACGCCGTGGAATGCGCGCAGCAGATGGCCGCGGCGCGGCCCAGAGGCAAGTTGCAGTAGAGATGCGTCGTTGGCCGATGGTCGTTGGCCGATGGCCACCATGCTGACGACTGACGGCTAACGACTAACGACTAACGGCCAACGACTAACGACGACTGTGAACTCACGACTTTTTATCCCGATCCTCCTTCTCTGCTGCTTGCTGCTGGCGGCTTGCGGCTACCGCACCAGCGCGCGCTCCTCGCGTCTGCCGCCGGCGGTGAAAACCATCGCCATCCCCGCCTTCACCAACCAGACGCAGAGCTATCGGGTGGAGCAGGTGCTCACCGCCGCCGTGGTGCGCGAATTCGTCACCCGCACCAAGTTCCGGATCATCAACGAAGGCACCGACGAAGCCGACGCCACTCTGCGCGGCAGCGTCTTGACGGTGGAGCTGGCGCCGCTGACCTACGATTCCGTCAGCGGCCGTGCCTCCAGCGCGCTGGTCACGGTTACCGCGCGCGTGTCGCTGGTGGACCGCAGGGGCACGGTGCTGTTCGACAACCCGAACTACACCTTCCGCGAGCAGTACCAGGTGTCGCGCGAGCTTTCCAGCTTTTTCGAGGAAGACGCGCCCGCCCTGGACCGCCTGTCGCGCGACTTCGCCCGCACCCTGGTCTCCAACATCGTGGAGGCGTACTGAGGTGCGCGCCTTCGCCCCAACCGAACGCTTCGTCGCCGCTATCAAGCAGCGCAAGCTGAAGCCGGCGTACCTGCTGGTGGGCGATGAGGCGTTTTTCCGCCGGCAGTGCCGCGAGGCGATCCTGAAACACCTGGTCCCGCCGGAGCTGCGCGACTTCAGCCTGCACGAATTCGATCTGGAGGAGACGCCGCTCATCGACGTGCTCGATGCGGCGCGTACGCCTTCGCTGATGGCGCCCTTCCAGGTTTTTTTCGTGCGCGGGGTGAAAGCGCTCTACGGGCGCGGTTCGCACCAGGCGGAATTCAAGGCCATCGCCGACTACGCCGCCCATCCCAATCCCGACGCGCTGCTGATCCTGGTCGCCGACCACATCAGCATTCCCGCCGACGTGCGCCGCATGGAGTTGACCGACCGCGACCGCTACACGCGCATCCGCGAGACCCTGGGCGAGCACTGCGGCATGGTCGAGCTGGCGCGCGTCGAAGAAGGCGAGGCGGTGCGCTGGGTGGTGGAAACCGCGTCGCTGCAAGGAGTGAAAGTTGACAACGATGCCGCGCGCGAACTGGTGGACGCGCTGGGCGGCGACCTGATGCTGATCGCCAACGAGCTGGAGAAGCTCATCCTCTACGCCGGCGAGAAGAAGCGCGTGCTGCCGGGCGACGTGGAGACCATGGTACTGGCGGCCAAGCAGCGCTCGCTGTACGAGCTGACTGACGCCATCTCCGCCAAAGACCGGGTGCGGGCGCTGGCGGTGCTGGACGCCATCCTGTGCAGCGGCGAAGGCGAAGAGGCCGCCATCGGGCACCTCTACATGCTGGCCAAGACCTTCCGCCAGATGCTGGTGATCTCCGAGCGCAAGGTGCGCGACTCGCGGGCCCTGTGGCAGGCGTTGTGGCAGGGCTTCCGGGTGCCGCCGTTCGCCGCCGACGACGTGGTGCGCCAGGCCCGCCGCTACAAGTCGCGCCGCGAACTCACGCGCGCGCTGCGCCTGATCGCCCGCGCCGACCTGGAACTCCGCTCCAGCCCGGTGAGCAAGCGCCTGGTGCTGGAGCGCCTGATCCTTGAACTTGCCAGCGAAGCCCGGCCGCTGGAGACCGGCTGGCAACAGCAGGAACTGCCGGTATAGTTGCTGAGAAACTCCGAAAAGCAGGTTCCTCGGGGACTGAAGTCCCCTCGGAATGACACAAGTTAAGGGGCTTGACACAAATTAAGGGGCTTGACACAAATTAAGGGGCTGTTCGGCGCGGCTCCCTCGACTCCGCTCCCTCGGCTGCGCTCGGGACGACAGGTTCCGCCGCGCCCTTCCACGGTGCTTTGGACTTTTTCGACGAATTTGTGAGACAGGACACCAGGTTTCACGTTTCCAGTTTCCAGTTTCAGGTTGGCACTGGCCTGCGGGGCGTCACAGGAAGTTGTGACCCGCGCGGTGGCGTGTTGTCGCCGGACCCCTCACAATCACAGCCGAACGAGAAACTTGAAACGTGAAACGTTGAAGTCTTGGACGTGGCTTCCTACCTGCGCCGCATCGGCTACGACGGCCCGCTGGAGCCGACGCTGGACACGCTCCGCCAGTTGCACTACGCGCACCTGCTGACGGTGCCCTTCGAGAACCTGGACGTCAACCTGGGCGTGCCGGTTGTGCTGGAACAGGAGCAC
>Ga0315268_10005140_pt1 | contig 14110 bp, 4 predicted proteins | sample C1_top_MG_FD_204535 | JGI IMG/M metagenome (GOLD analysis project Ga0315268, IMG submission 204535) | Sediment microbial communities from Yellowstone Lake, YNP, Wyoming, USA - C1_top | ecosystem: Environmental > Aquatic > Freshwater > Lake > Sediment | place: USA: Wyoming | collected 2017-08-01 | reverse complement strand
CCTTGGTCACAAACACCACTGACTCGCTGGACCTCGACAATTTCACGACCACAGAATATGACTTCGTCAATACGTATGCTATCAAACCCAATATCTTCGGTTATGAATACATCAACATCACAACAACGGCAGTCACAGGAGATGCATTCATCTGCGACGCATGGAACTTCACGACAAGAAGCTGCCCGGACAACAAATGGAGAAGCATAGGAGAGTTCGACCCAGGACAGAACTATTCATACATCTATTACGGCACAACTCCAGTCGGATTCATGGAGAGCAATCTCACAATAAACCTCATCGACGCATACGGCTATTTCATACCGAACAACCAGACAAGGATACACCAGGACGGCACAGTCGTAGATATGCTCCTGAAACCTAAAGGCGGAAACATAGTCAACATCACCGTATACAGCCATAACAGCATCAACAGGAGCAATGAGCTGCAGATAGGAGGATTCGAGAACTTCACAGGCTGGCCATACAACCTACTTATCAATCCTACAGGCCTCAATTTCATAAACGCGACGATGAACATCAATGCAACCGCGAACGGGGTTGCCTTGGTCAAATGCCTGAACTATAGCTTTGAAGAGGCCATATGCAAGAACAATTTCACTACGGTATTGAACCTGACACCCGGCCAGGTCTACACATTAATCGTCAATTCCACAGACCCAGTCTATTTCGAGCAGCCCAACGACAGCGCCGGCGTCGATACATTCATCGACGAGGCTGCAAGCGGAAACAACTACGGCACGAATACCCAGATGAGGGTAGACAACAGGAACAACGGCCGGAACATGCGGGGCATGATACAATGGAACCTGTCTTCAATACCAACTGGCGTCACCATAACAAATGCAACGATGTCTTTATACCTGAACCAAAGCAACGGCAATGCCATCACAATTACCGCGGTGAGAATAACATCAAGCTGGAACGAGACAAATGTCACATGGGCGACAAAACCAGGATATAACACAACAATATATGATTCCAAGTCAGTGGATACCACCGGAATATTCTATGATTGGAACATCACTACTGCTGTCCAGGAATGGTATAATGGCACATATCCAAACTATGGAATGTACCTCAAGGTAGATACTGAGAATAGCACAGGCAACCTGCAGTCAAAAATATTCCTGACATCAGACTACAGCGTATCGACGCTGAGGCCTAAGATAAACATAACTTACGGAGACATCACAGCACCAACAGTTACTCTTGTAGCTCCTGCGCCTAACTTCTATAACGACACTGCTAACCCTGCCAGCGTGCTATTCAACTGCTCTGCGACAGACAATGTCAACCTGAGCAACATCAGCCTATACATAACAAACTCACAGAACACATCATTTGGGCTGAATATCACAACAAACATTGCTGGCACATCATCCTGGGCAAACTGGACACTGTCGCTAGCAAATGGAAACTATACATGGAACTGCCGAGCATTCGATACCAGCGGAAACAGCGCATACGCAACTACAAACAGGACAGTCAAGATAAACTACACTGCGTTCGTGCCTGTAATAGGATTCTCAGTCACACTGCCAGGCCAGTCTCCGGTGAATGCATCTACAGGAGGAAATGTGACAGCAGAGATGACATTCAATTCATCGTCCAATACTTACTATGGCATGAGCCCGTGCGTAGGATCATCCAGCAACTGCCAGAACTCGACAGTGCCGTTCTTCATCTATTACAACACAGGCAACCTCAACCTCAACCTGAGCGTCAGCCTCAATGCAAGCCTGCCATCAGTATTCAGGCTTTCTGCAAATACTGTCTATAACAACAACACTGCAAACACAGTCAATACATCGCCTCTTGTGCTAGGGACAAACCTGGTGCCAGCGGCGACATTAAACGCATTCTTCTTCGGGGATTTCATCAACGCATATCCTGCAAACGGAACATACAGGAATCTCACGAGCACAGGAGTGCAAAGCTAATGGAGGAAAACAAAATGAAACTGATTACAAAGACAACAATCGCAATCATCATGATTGCATCGATGCTAATCATATGCGGCTGCGGAAGCAGCAAGCCAGGCACAGTGGCACCTATCAAGGAAAAATCCTATGATCCTGCATTAGAGGCAAGGATAGCGCAAGCGATGGCAAACGACAGCACAAAGTCAGACAGGCCTGATAACCTCCCACCTGATATGTTCAAGAGGCTTCCAGAGTTCCCGAAGGACTTCTACCAGATAAGGACGCTTGTACGCACAGGAAGGATAACAGACTTCGCAAATCTCGAGGAGAGATACTGGATGCAGCCAGAGTTCTTCCCGAACTTCGAAGAGATAGGAGTCCCACTACTATCACACCCTCCAGAAAACAGGTGGGGAGCATACGGTATCGCAGTATACCCTGCAGACATGGTATCGACTATCGAGCAGGGCAAGAGCCTCGACACATATTTTTTCATAAAAAGCAACTATCTCGTCGAGACTTACCAGGGAGTCAACCTGATCCCCATCTATCCTTCGCACACGGCAATACAATCAGGATTCGAGCTTCCGGACGGTTCCAAGGAGGTGAAGCAGAACTCAAGCATCGTCAAGGATTACTTCGATGTCAAGGTAGAGCCTAACCCGTTCATCCTCGAACCAAACTTCCCGATATACAACATCAATGGAACACGGAAGATCAAGATGACAATCACAGTCAAAGAGAACACGCCGCCAGGAGAATATGTCGTCGGGCTTGACACCGGCACAGTGCCTGAATCATATGAGCAGCAATGGCTCAAGGCATACCTGAACTTGTACACCAGCGGCGGAATGACAAAGATAGAGAGGCCTTACTACCAGGCATTTGTACAGGTAGTGGAGAGACAATGAAATCAGACAAATCATGTTTTATGGGTTTTCCAGATAGAAAAACGAAAGGAGGCAAAAATATGAAACGAAAAACAACGATAGCGCTTGTCGCAATCGCGCTGCTTCTTGTCCCAGTTGTTTGGGCACTCAGCACGACGACACAGGTGCATTTCGTCATAAACTCGGTTGCCGCGTACACTCTTACGCTGCCGGGAACAAGCGCCACGAATGCAAACGGCACAGGCGCCCCTACCGCAGACATAGAGTTTACATCCGCAACAGGGACAGACACAAACATAGAGGCACACGTCGTCTCAGGAAACTGGCAGAACAGTACAACACCAATATTCCTGTTCGACAACACAGGAACTGTGAACCTCAACATAAGTGTCGTCCTTAACGCAACGACACGACCCTGCATAAACTTCACAGGGGACACGACGTATGCGAGCGCGGGCAACGGCACAGTGATAGGCACAGGCGCCGTCACCGTGATAAACAACTTCGGACCGAGCGACACCGCCCAGAGCTGGTACATGCAGGCAGATTTCAGTGCGTGCAATACCGGAGACAACTCAGTCAGGCAACTGACAAGTTCAGGCGTGCAGAGCTAAACAGAATGAGCTCTGCTAATATTTTTTTATTTATTTTTTTTTTAATTTGGTAAGATATGCCGGGAAAAATGAAACAAAAGACAACTAAGGGATTGGGAATCGCGGTTCGGATCGCAATGCTCATGATAGTTGCAACTCTATTCTCGACTTTTGCTATCGCAGCAAGTACCGGCACTCTTATTTTTTTCAGGATTCTAATAGACAATGCGCCGACAATAGAATTTGTATCGCCGACTCCGTACAACGGGACATACAATACGACGCAGACGATAAACGTGACTGCCAACGACACTAATCTAGCGAATATAACCATCTATGTCAATGGAAGCATACTTGCGGTGTGCAACAGCAGTCCATGCACATATTCCTTGACACATGATGGAATTTACACGTTCTACTCTGTAGCGAATGACACGACAGGACATGGCAACATCACAGAGAACAGGACGATAATAATAGACAAGACGCCACCACTGATAGATTATTCAGGACCGACGCCAAACAACGGAATATACAATACAACGCAGACAATAAACATAACTGCTAGCGACAGGAACCTGTCAACAATAGTTATATACGTCAATGGAAGCATCGTACAGACCTGCAACAACAGCCCTTGCGTATATGTCCTGCCAGGAGACGGAAACTACACATTCTACTCGGTGGCTAACGACACGGCGGGAAATAGCAACAGCACGACACCACGCAGCGTCATAATTGATACAGTGCCGCCACAGATACAATTCGTAGCGCCGACGCCACAGAATGGGACATACAACACCAGCCAGACAATAAATGTCACAGAGACAGACATACATCTAGACACAATAACAATATATGTCAACGGAACAATAGTCAAGACATGTTACAGCTCACCCTGCACGTACAACCTGACAGATGATGGCAACTACACATTCTATTCTGTCGCCAACGACACAGCAGGCAACACAAATAGGACTGAGACTAGAAATATCATAATAGACCAGACGCCCCCACTCATAATATACACGGAGCTCAGCCCATATGCGATAATAAATGGAAGCAATGTATCATTGTACATCGATGCGTCAGGATTCGACAGCCTGTGGGCTGAAATAACCAGACCAGACTTGAGCAAAGAGAACATAACCCTGACAGACGAAGCTAGCACAATATACATGAACACAAGCCTATTAGGAATATACAATGTCACCTTCTTCGCCAACGACACTGCAGGAAACATCGTCAGCAAAAAAGATTACTTCGAGGCGTTCTGGGGAATCTTACTAGACCTCAATGTCTCCAACAGCAGCCTGACAGGCATAAACAGCACATTCATATCATACTACAGGAACGGCACAGTCGCAATCAATCAGTCAGCTATCGGACGCTACATATTGTATGTGCCGAACACGAGCCTTGACCTACAGTTCTATGCATACGACAACAGGATAACTGTCACCACATACGGCATAGATATCATGAATGTTACAGGCAAATACATAGGTATAGATGTCAGGTATGGCCTGGATGGATATCTTATAACGTACGGAGTGCAGCCGCAGTGGCTGGTGAACAGCGCGAAAGTGCGGATAAAGTACGACAATGTCAATTACTCAAATGAAGATGCACTCCATCTCTTCAAATGCGACAACTACAACTTCACTGCGATGAACTGCACAGGAACATGGAACGATGTGACTGCTTCTGCGACACAGAACAAGACACAGAAATTCTTTGAGATACCTGTCAGCAGCTTCTCAGGATTCAGCATAAAAGAGATATCAACCACTCCACCAAATCCACCATGCACGGGCTGCGGAGGCGGTGGCGGAGGAGGAGAAGAGAAGAAGATATGCACTGAGAACTGGGAATGCGGACAATGGAATGCCTGCACTAACAACAGACAGAGCATGGACTGCGTCGACTTGAACAACTGCAACACGACACTATACAAGCCAATAACAGAAAGGACCTGCTTCAACCCCTGCTATACAAAATGGAACTGCACAGAATGGAACAGCTGCAGCGCAGACCAGACACAAACTAGAACTTGCAGCGACAGCAATGAATGCGGAACAAGACGAGGGATGCCGCTAGTTGATCAGCAGTGCAGCTATGACTTCTGCCACGACGGCATCATGGACAACAGCGAAGAAGGAACAGACTGCGGCGGAAACTGCGAAGCATGCGCCAAACCTGTGATTGAAATGCCAAGGATAATCGAATATGCATCACCCAACATACTATGCACGCTGCTGCCAATACTCATATTGCTGCTGCTAGTCATGATTGTGCTATTCAGGTCAGCGACAAAGTCCACAGAACACAGGAAAATTATATCCAAGATAAACATCGTGCTCATGGCTCTGACAATGCTCATGATGGTACCATTCTCTGGAATGCCGCGGGGAGTCTGCATGACAATAGCAGACGCATTGCCGCTGATAACAGAGATACTCCTGTTCTTCGCTGTGACATTCGCGATAATACTTGCAGAGGGAATATACATATTCATGATAAACAAGCAGATGATAAAACCAAATCACATCCAATATGACAACAGGAACAGGAAAAAGACATTGATACTCCTGTTATTCTCTACACTACTCATCATACTGTTCTCAACCTCATTCATCATCAATACATATTTGATAATCCACAAAGAAGGAGCACCAACAGAGACAGTCCTGTATATCCCTCTCTTGATCATAGCATTCATGGTCATCGCAGTGATACTCAAGCCTCGCGAGCCAAGGGTCCCACTGCCGCCCACAAATCAACAAGAAGATTTATATAAAAATAAGCATAAAACAGCATTGGAAGATACTAATACGTTTCATAAAAAAACTACTACAAAGAGGTAAAAAAATGAGGGAAGAAATAGACGTAAGAAGCAACAAAAAACAATACCTACAATACGCACCCAAAATTGTCATGTTCACTATCTTCTCTCTCCTGCTACTGGCATCAATTAGCGTCAGCTCTCTTGCTACCATGGATGTCATGCTCTCAGACCAGGGAACAGGCGTAAAAGACAAGACAACGCAGCAGATAATGACGCTTGGAAACATCACAATAGATGTATATGACTCGCTGACAGGAGGAAACCTCATCTACTCAGAGACATTCACCAATGCGATAAAGAACGGAAGCTGGAACGTCATGCTCGGCGAAACAACCCCCCTTCCGCTGGAATTCGGCAAGGCATACTACAGTGACTACAATATCAATGGCGAGGATGCAAGCTTCAAGGACGGGACAGGGGCAACAGTCGGAAGGCAGATATTCTATGCGCCGCTAGGAGACATAAACGGCAGTAAGCTCATCGACGGCACACTGACCAAGGTAAAGATAGAGACCTGCGCCAATGGACAGATAATGAAGATGTCTGGCGGTGCGTGGACTTGCACCAATGAAGCAGCATTCACAGACACCAACTGCAGCATAGACGGAAGTTGCCCTGCAATCGTGTACAACAGCGACCAATCCACACTCAATGTCAATAGCAGCACATGGTGGTCGTCACTGAGCGGCTGGATGGCAGGATGGTTCTATAAGTCAGGCAGCAGCATCGCGTTCAATGAATCAAAGCTCAATTCTACGATAGATGCAAGGACATCAATGCTTGGGGACAATGCATCCTGGAATGAGGGATATGCAGACACCAAATACCTTCAGACCGGCGACCAGAGGTACAACGACACATCCACGATAAACAGCGTCAATACAAATGCAAACGCAAGGATGGACACTCTCAACAGCACAAAAGCTGCTACTGGAAACTGCCCTGCTGGCTATGCAATGCAGAACACGACAGCAACAGGAGTGCAATGCATCTCTATCCCTTCACTCAGTGAAGTAGACCCAATATTCACTTCTCAGAACGCCACCATATGGAGCGCGATAAACGGCAAACTCGGCCTGAGCGACCAGCGCTATAATGATACTACGCTCATCAACAGCCTCGATACTGCAACAAATAACAGGGTTGATCTACTCAACAGCACAAAACTTGACAAGATAGACCAGAGGTATAATGATACAGCAGCAATAAACAGCGTCGATACTGATACCAACAGCAGAATAGACAACCTTAACACAACAAAGCTGGACAAGACAGACCAAAGATACAACGACACTGCAGCAATAACTGCGGCCAACTCCGACACAACCACAAGAATCGACACTATCAACAGCACAAAGCTAGACAAAACAGACCAGAGGTATAATGACAGCGCTGCGATAAACAGTCTAGATACAACTGCAAATGCCAGGATAGACACGATCAACAGCACAAAGCTAGACAAGACAGACCAGAGGTATAATGATACAGCAGCAATAAACAGCGTCGATACAAACACAAACGCTAGAATAGACTTGCTAAATACAACAAAACTAGACAAGACAGACCAGAGATACAACGACACTGCCGTGATAAGCAGCATCGGAAACTGGACAGCAGACAAACCATCATACACCGCAACAAACGGCCTTGTAGCGATACTTGGCAACTGGTCAGCAGACAAATCATCATACGCAACATCATCTACGATGTCTGCACTGGACACAAAGGTCAATTCCATAGGAAACTGGACAGCAGATAAACCAAGCTATGCAACAACAGCATCAGTCACAGCATTAGACACAAAATTAGGCACAGTAGGCAACTGGACAGCAGACAAAGCAAACTATGTCACAAACACAATATTCAGCTCCATCGGAAACTGGTCACTAGACAAAGCAGGATATACACCCACAACAGGACTTGCCACAATACTTGGAAATTGGTCTTTGGACAAGCCTAACTATGCGACAGCGGCCGCGTTATCATCTGTAGGCAATTGGACGCAGGACAAAGCAGCATATGCAACAGTAGCAGGAAATATCAACACATCAAACATAGTCGCAAGCGTCGGAAACTGGACAGCAGACAAAGCAAGCTACGCAACAGTATCGGGAAACATCAACACATCAAACATAGTTACTAGCGTCGGAAATTGGAGCGCAGACAAGGCAAGCTATGCCACAGATGCAAAAGTCAACAGCATCGGAAACTGGACAGAGGACAAACCAAGCTATGCATTGGATTCAAGAGTGACATCTGTTAATGCAACAGCAAACAGCATAGGAAACTGGACAGCAGACAAACCATCATACGCAACAACCGCAGCAGTCACAACACTAGACACAAAAGTCAACAGCATAGGAAACTGGACAGAGGACAAAGGTTCATACGCATTTGATTCAAGAGTGACTGCAGTCAACAACACAGCAAACTCATTAGGAAATTGGAGCGCAGATAAAACAAACTACGCTTTGGACTCGAGAGTCACGTCAGTCAATACTACAAGCAATATCCAGAACCTAGGATTTGTAACAGGGGAGCACAGGAAAGGGGACGGAGTGTATCTGTATAACAACACAGATACTATGTATCTCAACGAGACAAAGCTCAACCAGACAATAGACGCAAGAGACTCTGACACAACATATAACTTCCAATGCCCGACAGGACAGTTCGTAAAGAACCTTACCAGCACTGGAGGATACGTATGCGAAGCAGCAGCAGGAAGCGGAGACATAACATCTGTCCAGGCCGACAACAAGTATGTCTACAACGGAAGCGACACCGGAGATGTCATCCTTGCATTCAACGAGACAAAGCTAAATGCGACGATAGATACCCGGGCAGCAGCTTTCGGAGACAACAAGACCTGGAACGAGAGCTATGCCAACACGAAATACCTACAGATATCTGACCAGAGATACAATGATTCTGCAGCGATAAGCAGCATAGGAAACTGGACGTTGGACAAACCCGGTTACACCTTGACATCTGGACTTGTTTCAATCCTTGGGAATTGGTCGCTGGATAAATCAGGATATACAGTTACGAGTGGATTAGTGTCAATATTGGGGAACTGGTCTTTAGACAAGCCATCTTACGCTACAGTCGCTAATAACATCAATACTTCAAATATTGTAGCGAGTGTTGGTAATTGGTCTTTGGATAAACCAACATATACTGCCACGTCAGGATTGGTCGGAATATTAGGGAATTGGTCTTTGGATAAGCCTAATTATGCAACAATATCAGGAAACATCAACACATCAAACATAGTGGCAAGCGTAGGCAACTGGACGCTGGACCAACCCAGCTACATAACAGCAGCGTCAGTAGATACGGGCTATTACAACAAAACAGTATCAGACGCAAAATACGCAATAGGAACGGCTTACGAATCTACAAACTACACAACAATAGACATAACATCATCTGTTAACACCACCTACAATACAACAGCTTTCCTGTTCTTGACACTCCAACCAAGCAGGACATATGCAATAGAATGTGAAATAATCAATGATGCAGCAGCAGCTACGACAGGAGTGCAGCTAAGAATAAACACGACAGGAAGCCCGACAAGCGTGACAACAGTGTATCAGAGCATGGGAAGCGCTACGGCAATAGAAACATTCTCCGGAACGAACACAGCAAGCAACGCATTACTAGATGCTGGTTCAAGCAACACCACATATGGCATAGGAACAGTAAGATCACGCATAGTGACTGGAGCAAGCACAAGCTTATGGACAATAGAGATGAAAACAGAAGTAAATGCAAACCAAGCAAGAGTAAGAGCAGGAAGCTACTGCAAGTCATTAAGATTAGCTTAAATGAATAGGATACAAATGACAAAAGAGGCAAAAAGAGCTGGAACAGCAATCATAGCAGCGACGGTATTGCTGCTGCTTGTACAGATAGCGCTAGCGTTTGATACCAGCACCGCTTCTTACTCTGCAGAATCATTCCACCACGGACTTTCAGGAGGGGAGGGTGAGACGGCTACATATACATCAAGGAGCACACTGACATACGAGCAAGGCGGAAACGGCGATGCATCAACCGCAAGCTACTCATTCAACTCAGGATGGTTAGGCTCCACAACAGAGTCTGCAGGAGGAAACACGACCATCAACAGCTTCGACTGCTCAAACAACAGCATCAGCTATCAACCCTGCACATCAATGATGTATGGGATGAACATCACCCACATAAGGGTGAACTGCACAATAGCAGACGGAACAATAACCGACGTCAGATTCACGCTTCGCAATATCGACGACAGCACAGACCACATCAGCAACGCAGCATACACCTACAACATGACAGACAACTACGTGCTCAACGCATCATATCTCATACAAGACTCAGGCGACTGGAAGCTTACAATCACTTGCAGCGGGACAAACGGCACCAGCACAAGCACAGACATAAAATACACTAATTGGACAGTGCCCTGGGGATGGGTCAATGCAAGCCTTGTCCAGCCGACGGCTGATACTCAGGCAGTCATCAACAGGCAATTCACTGTCGAGAGCAAGCTGACATGCTACGGAGGAGAGTGCGGACTCGCAAGCGCAACACTCGACCCTCAGAGCTGCACAGAAGAGTACATCTGCACCAATGACACAAAAAGACTTTGCTCAAACAACACAGAAGGGATAGAAGAATGCATAGATATCCCTACTGAAAGCTGCAGGACAGAAAAGAACTGCGTAGAAACTCCTGAAGAGCCAACAATAGAGTTCGTCGGGACAGAGATACCCGACTCAGCAAGACTGAACGAGATATTTGAAGTGAATACAACAATAAGATGCACAACCGGAACCTGCGGCACTGTCATCGCAAGCCTCGACCCAGTCACAAAGAAACCCAGCATCATCAATAGGATATTCTCATACATCAAAGACTTCATATCAAGAGCATCAATAACCGGCCTTGCAAGCGGAGAGCTAGTACCTACTGAATATGACCCTGACAAAGCATTCTACACAACCGACCCCAACCCGTCGACAAAAGACTGCCTGACAGACATGCAGCAAGGAGATGAATGCACTGTGTCATGGAGAGTCAATGCTACAGGAATACCTGGAACAACTGCAGACATGTACATAATAGCCAACGTAACATCAGGCAGGGCTACAAAACTGTTTGAATCACCGCACACAACATTGACAATAACAGGACGTGCGTGGAAGATAGTCTCAGGCATGGTCTACACAGCAGGCCAGAACATATCAGACGGAAACAAGCTGCTCGGAAAGAAGAGATACACGCTTGCAGAATTCGACACACACTTCGTAAACATCACCAGGACAGAAAGCGGCCTACGCGTGATATTCTTCCACGACAACCAAGATCCACTGCCAATCAGCGTGGAAGGCGTGGTGCAATACGGCCTAGACAAAACAAGCTCCGGATTCATGGAGCCAGTTGTGCTGGACATCTCATACGAAGAAGGGATAATACCCAAGTTCTGGCTAGTTATAGGTGAAGGGACCAACAAAGAGCTGTTCGAGTTCGGAAAACTATTGCCATCAGTAGAGCCAGGCAACATGGTATACGCGCTGAAAGACAGGGACGACACCAAACTGGATGTCAGGCTGATAAAAGGAACAGAGACGGCAGACATAAAAGGCATCGAGGGCAGGAAAGACATAGAAGCCAACATATACTCCACAAACGACTCAGGGACAACCACCGACGTCATCGCAATCAAATCAATACCTATAGAACAGGCAACAATAACACTCAACAAGAAAGGGGACATAACAGCGATACTCGCCTGCGACGACGACAAGTTCAACTATGAGACAGGACAATGCTCAGGATGGGCCACAACAGGGATAGACTTCCTTGAAAGCGCTGTCGATGTCACATTCACAGTAGACCACTTCACAGCATACGCCGGAGGCAACATAACAAACAACGAGACAGGACAGCTCACAGTATGGGACGAGAACGACCCCCTGATGCCAAACGCATCGCTGTACAGGACAACCGGCCAGAGCATCATATTCTTCGCATCATACAGGGCAAGCAACAACGGCACAAGGATAACCGACGCAAACTGCACAATATCCTTCAGCGACAACCAGACAGGACAAGCAAATTACAACACAACCTATCTGAGATACGCATACAGCAGGAGCTTTAGCAATGCATCATCATACACATACACTGTAACATGCTACCATCCTGCATACCCAACAACAACAGCGACAGACACCATACCTGTAAGCAGCGCATCATCAAAGACAGGCGCAGTCCCCACTGTAACAGGAGCATCACCATTCTACACAACATCAAGCAACCCACAGGGCTGCAATGTACACAGGGCAGGCATGGAATGCATCAACACCTGGTCTGTAAATGCCACAGGCACACTCGGAACAACGCACACATTCTTCACGACGTACAACATGACAACAAATACGGCACACATCTCTGACAACCAGACGCAGACTGTGCAGATAACAATAAGATCGAACGACACAGAAGCGCCAAAGATACTGTCGACCACTGTCGCTCCAAGGGCAGCATACACAGGACAGGCAGTCAAGATATTTTCAACTGCAAGCGATAACATGCAGATAGCAAGCTGCTATGCCAATGTGACGCTCCCAGACTCAAGCATGGTGCAACTCACCAGTATCTGCGTGGACCAGCAGAGCTTTACAACAACACAGACTGGAAGACACAACATCACAATCTTTGTCAACGACACAAGCGGAAACTCTGCCACGACAACAGACAGCTTCGAAGTGTTCGCGCCATTCAGCTTCATAGTAACTACAAACAACAGCAACGGAAGCGTGCAGACAGAGATGACCATAATCAACCCCGAGACAGGCGATGTAGCAAACAATAACGAGACAAACGGCACTTACACGACAATAGTGCCTTCCACAAATTACAATCTGTTATTCAAGGCTTTCACGAGCAGGCTCCAGGTGCTTGTAAGAGGAGTCAATATAAGCGCAGAGAACAACAAGACATTCGGTATGGACAGGCTTGCAACAGCCATATCAGGATACATCGCCACTTATGGCATCAGCAACAACTACACATTCACCAATGCAACACTGAAGATATACTACGACGACACAAACTATTCTTCCGAGGCTGGACTCAAGATATACAAATGCGACAATTGGGATTTCACAGGCCAGAACTGCACAGGAAGCTGGACAGACATAACAGGACAGGCGACACAGAACACCGCGCTGCATTATTTCGAGGTAACAATCACATCATTCTCAGGCTTCAGCTTATCTGAGACGTCTGCACAAGAACAATCAGGCGGAGGCAATAATAATATTATCCTACCTGCAGCATGCAAAGAATCCTGGAACTGCTCTGAATGGACCGATTGCCAAGACAATATCCAGATGAGAAAATGCGAGGACGCAAACAGCTGCGGCACTACTGCTAAACGACCTCAGACCCAAAAGACCTGCTATGGTGAATGCGCACCAGACTGGAAATGCTCAGATTGGACACCATGCAGCATCGAAGGGGCCACGACAAGACAATGCACTGACATGAACAGCTGCACTTTAACAAAAGGCAGGCCGTCGGAAGAGCAGACCTGCAAATACAACCATTGCAGCGACAAGACACAGAACTTCGACGAGCAAGGCATAGACTGCGGTGGAAGCTGCAATAAATGCGTGATACAAAAACCGAAAACAGAAGTGCCTACCGTGGAAGCACCAGCACAGGTCCCAGCGACAAAGAAAGTAAGCGCGATGATGGTCTACTTCCCGTTCCTATTATGCCTAAGCCTGATTGCTACAATCCTTTACATCATGTCAAAAAGAAGAAAAGAGC
>Ga0315268_10005139_pt1 | contig 14111 bp, 8 predicted proteins | sample C1_top_MG_FD_204535 | JGI IMG/M metagenome (GOLD analysis project Ga0315268, IMG submission 204535) | Sediment microbial communities from Yellowstone Lake, YNP, Wyoming, USA - C1_top | ecosystem: Environmental > Aquatic > Freshwater > Lake > Sediment | place: USA: Wyoming | collected 2017-08-01 | reverse complement strand
CGCGCTCGGCCCCCACGGCATCAACATCGTCGAGTTCACCAAGTCCTACAACGAGAAGACCGCCGACAAGGTCGGCCAGGTGATCCCGGCCCAGATCACGATCTTCGAGGACCGCTCCTTCACCTACGTCCTCAAGACCCCGCCCGCCGCCGACCTCCTGCGCAAGGCCGCGGGGGTCGAGAAGGGGTCAAGCGCCACCGGCCGTGAGATGGCCGGGGCGATCAGCCGCGACCAGCTGCGCGAGATCGCCCAGGCGAAGATGGCCGACCTCAACGCCAACGACCTCGAGGCGGCGATCCGCCAGGTCGAGGGCACGGCCCGGAGCATGGGCATCGAGGTCCGCGGCTAGTCCGTCTCCAGCGCGCGCCGGCTGCGCTCGACCCGCCGGACGTCCACCCCGCGCCAGGGGGAGGCCGGAACGCCGGCCGCCAGCACGAGGACCGCTGCCATGCCCCGCCACGGCAAGAAGTACGTCGAGGCCGCCAGGAAGGTCGATCGGAGCCGGGCCTATGCCCCGGCCGAGGCCGTCGACCTGGTCAAGGACACCGTCACCGTCAGCTTCGACCCCACCGTCGAGGCCCACATCCGCCTCGGTGTGGACCCGCGCCACGCCGACCAGATGGTCCGCGGGACCGTCGTCCTGCCGCACGGCACCGGGCGCCGGGTGCGCGTCGCCGTCTTCGCCCAGGGAGAGAAGGCCCAGGAGGCGCTCCGCGCCGGGGCGGACGAGGTCGGTGCCGAAGACCTCGTCAAGCGGATCGAGGCCGGCTGGCTGGAGTTCGACGTCGCCCTCGCGACGCCGGACGTGATGGGCATGGTCGGCAAGCTCGGCCGGATCCTCGGCCGCCGCGGCCTCATGCCCAACCCGAAGTCGGGCACGATCACCTTCGACCTCGAGCGGGCGATCAGCGAGGTCAAGGCGGGGCGGGTCGAGTTCAAGGTCGACAAGGGTGCGATCATCCATGTGCCGGTCGGCAAGGCCAGCTTCGAGCGCGATGCGCTCGTCGCCAACCTGGCCGTCCTGCTCGACGCGGTGAACCGGGCCAAGCCGTCGGGCGCGAAGGGCACGTACCTCCGGGGGATGACGATCGCCAGCACGATGGGCCCGGGTGTCCGGCTGGACCCGGCGGCCCTGCTGGCTATCGCCGCGGCCACCTAGGGCCGGACCAGACGATCCCCGGCGGCCGAACGCCGGCCGGGGTAGGATCACGCGGCGGCGGCCGAGAGGCGCGCCGCGACCACGCGACAGAGACGGACCGCCGCAGACAGCCTGCGTCCGCGGGCCGCCGCCCCGGGGCGACGGCCGGGACTCGATCCGCCGGACCGGATCGGCACCGGGGTGACCCGGGGTCGGGGACGACGGCGAGCACGCCGAGGCAGGGACGCCGCGAACCCACCCCCCGGGGTGGCCCGCGCCCTGCGAGACGCGAACGAACCGTCTGGCAGGGGCCCCGCCACGCGGGTCCACCGGGCGCGCCGGCAGCGCGCACGAACTGGAGGGTCGCATGCCGACCGACGCGAAGCGCGAGACGATCGCCCGGCTCCGGGCCGATCTCGCCGCCAGCTCCACGCTCGTCACCACCGAGTACCGCGGCCTGACGGTGCGGGAGATCGGCGAGATCCGCCGCGCGCTGCGGAAGCAGGACATCACCTACCGGGTCGTCAAGAACCGGCTCATGCGGATCGCCGCCACGGACGAAGGGCGGACCGCGCTGGTGGACCTCCTCCGGGGACCGTCGGCGGTCGCCTTCGGGACCGGCGAGGAGCCGCAGGTCGCCCGGGCCGTGCTCGACGCCGTCCGTCCCTACAAGCTCGTCAAGGTCACCGGCGCGGTCGTCGGTGGGGCCGCCCTCGACGCCGAGGGCGTCCAGCGGCTGGCGACGCTCCCGCCGCGCGAGGCCCTGCTCGCGCAGCTGGGCGGTGCCTTCTCGGCCCCGGCGACCCAGGTCGCCGGCCTGCTCGCAGCCAGCCTGCGGAACCTCGCCTGCGCCCTGGTCCAGCTCCAGGAGCGGGCGGCCGCGGCCGGCGCCTGACCCGGTCCACGACCCGCCAGCCGGCCGCGGCCGGCGCATCCCGAAGGAGAACCACCCCGATGGCCACGCTCACCCACGAGGAGATCCTCGACGCCATCGGCGCCATGACGCTCGTCGAGGTCGCCGACTTCATCAAGCAGTTCGAAGCCAGGTTCGGCGTCACCGCGGCCGCCCCGGTCGCCGCCGCCGCCCCGGTCGCCGCCGCCGCCCCGGTCGCCGAGGTGGAGGAGCAGACCGAGTTCAGCGCCGTCCTGGCCGAGATCGGACCGAACAAGATCCCGGTCATCAAGGTCGTCCGCGAGCTGACAGGCCTCGGCCTCAAGGAGGCCAAGGACCTCGTCGACGCGTCGCCGAAGCCGGTCAAGGAGGCCGTCACCCGGGCCGAGGCCGAGAAGATCAAAGCCGCCCTCGAGGAGCAGGGCGCCAAGGTCGAGATCAAGTAGTCGGGCATCGATCGGCCAGGCCGGTCGCCCGGCGCGGGCGCCCGGCGACCGGCAGCCGGCCAGGGCGGTGGCGGCGACCACCGGCGCCGTGTTGGCGCGGCCGCCGTCGAGGCGCTGGCCGTGAACACGCTGTCGAGGCGCGCTTGACACCGCCTGCAGAAGCGATATCATTTTTGGTTCCGTGAGTTCCGCCCTTCCCTCCTCTTTCGCCAAGGAGCGGTTCATGCTGCCTGCCGCCACCCTGCCGTCCCCGGTCCCGGCCGCCGGCCGGATCTCCTACTCCCGGATCACCGAGAAGCGGGAGATCCCCAACCTCATCGAGCTCCAGGTTCGCTCGTTCGCCTGGTTCGTCGAGAAGGGCCTCCGCGAGCTGTTCGACGAGATCAGCCCGATCCGGGACTTCACCGGCAAGGTGATGGAGCTCCAGTTCCTCGACTACGAGTTCGGGGAGCCGAAGTACACCGAGCTCGAGTGCCGGACCCGCGACCTGACCTTCAGCCGGCCCCTGTACGTCCAGGTCGAGCTGCTGATCAAGGAAACGGGCGAGATCCAGCGCCAGCGTGTCTACCTCGGCGACTACCCGTGGATGACCGACCTGGGCACGTTCATCATCAACGGGGCGGAGCGGGTGGTCGTCAGTCAGCTCGTCCGTTCGCCGGGCGTCTACTACGGGCGGGTGGAGGACCCCGTGTCCGGCCGCGACCTGTACACGGCCAAGGTCATCCCCAACCGCGGCGCCTGGCTCGAGTTCGAGACCTCGAACAAGGACCTCCTCTCGGTCAAGGTCGACCGCAAGCGGAAGATCGCCGCGACGACCCTCCTCCGGGCCGTCGGCTACGAGCGCGACGAGGAGATCAGCGCCCTGTTCGCCGCGGTCGACGACAACCCCGAGCACCAGTACGTCGCCGAGACGCTGGCCAAGGACCCGACCCGGACCCAGTCGGAGGCCCTCATCGAGGTCTACAAGAAGCTCCGCCCGGGCGACCCGCCGACGGGCGACAACGCCCGCCAGCTCGTCGAGAGCCTGTTCTTCAACTTCCGCCGCTATGATCTCGGCCGGGTCGGCCGCTACAAGTTCAACAAGAAGCTCGACGCCGTCGCGGCCCGGATGGGGATCGAGCTGCCGCGCGAGGACAGCGCCGCCGCGCAGCTCGGCCGGATGATCACCCGCGAGGACATCGCCGCCATCGTCGGCCAGCTGATCGTCCTCAACAACGGCCACGGCACGCCGGACGACATCGACCACCTCGGCAACCGCCGGATCCGGGCCAACGGCGAGCTGATCCAGAACGCCTTCCGGATCGGCCTCCTCCGGATGGAGCGCGTCGTCCGCGAGCGGATGACGATCCAGGAGATCGACAAGGCGACGCCGAACGCCCTCATCAACATCCGCCCGGTCGTGGCGGCGATGAAGGAGTTCTTCGGCGGCAGCCAGCTCTCCCAGTTCATGGACCAGACCAACCCGCTGGCCGAGCTGACCTCGAAGCGCCGCCTGTCGGCGCTCGGGCCGGGCGGCCTGTCCCGCGAGCGGGCCGGCTTCGACGTCCGCGACGTCCACCACAGCCACTACGGCCGGATCTGCCCGATCGAGACGCCGGAAGGGCCGAACATCGGCCTCATCGGTTCGCTGGCCACGTACGGCCGGATCAACGACTACGGCTTCATCGAGACGCCCTACCGGCGGGTGAAGCGGACGGTCGCCTGGGACGACGCCGACGTGGCCGGGTACCTCGCCGGCGTCGACCTGGTCGGCAGGAGCGGCGAAGTCCTCGTTCACCGAGGCGAGCCCATCGGCACCGCCGGCGCGGCCGAGCTCAAGCGCCAGAAGGCGCAGGCCTTCGCCATCCGGCCGGTCGTGACCGACGAGATCGTCTACCTCGCCGCTGACGAGGAGGAGGAGCACTACGTCGCCCAGGCCAACGCGCCGCTGGACGAGACCGGGCACTTCGCCACCGACCGGGTCCCGTGCCGCTACCGGGATCTCTTCCCGGAGGTGGCGCCGGACCGGATCGAATACATGGACGTGTCGCCCAAGCAGGTCGTCTCGGTCGCGACCGCGCTCATCCCGTTCCTCGAGCACGACGACGCCAACCGGGCCCTCATGGGCTCGAACATGCAGCGCCAGGCGGTGCCGCTCCTCGAGCCCGAGGCCCCGATCGTGGGCACCGGCATGGAGAGGCGCGCGGCCCTCGACTCGGGCCAGGTCGTCGTCGCCGGCGAGGCCGGCGTCGTGACCTCGGTCACCGCCGAGCGCATCCAGGTCGAGACGGACGCCGGCGAGCTGGTGGAGTACCCGCTCCAGAAGTTCGTCCGCTCCAACCAGGGGACGTGCATCAACCAGCGCCCGGTCGTCGATGTCGGGACGAGGGTCGTGGCCGGCCAGCCGATCGCCGACTCCTCTTCGACCGACCAGGGCGAGCTGGCCCTCGGCCGGAACATCCTCGTCGCCTTCATGAGCTGGGAGGGCTTCAACTACGAGGACGCGATCGTCATCAGCGACCGGCTCGTGCGCGAGGACCTGTTCACCAGCATCCACATCGAGAAGCACGAGATCGAGTCCCGCGACACGAAGCTGGGCCCGGAGGAGATCACCCGCGACATCCCGAACGTCGGCGAGGAGTCGCTCCGCGACCTCGACGAGGACGGCATCGTCTACATCGGCGCCGAGGTGAAGCCCGGCGACATCCTCGTCGGCAAGATCACCCCCAAGGGCGAGACGGAGCTGACCGCCGAGGAGCGCCTCCTGCGGGCGATCTTTGGCGAGAAGGCGCGCGAGGTGAAGGACTCCTCGCTCCGCCTGCCCCATGGCGAGCGGGGCAAGGTCGTCGACGTGAAGATCTTCAGCCGCGAGGCCGGCGACGAGCTGCTGCCGGGGGTGAACCGCCTGGTCCGCGTGTCGGTCGCCCAGAAGCGGAAGGTCAGCGTCGGCGACAAGATGGCCGGGCGCCACGGCAACAAGGGCGTGATCGCCAAGATCCTGCCCCAGGAGGGCATGCCCTTCCTTCCCGACGGCACGCCCGTTGACATCATCCTCAACCCGCTCGGCGTGCCGAGCCGGATGAACATCGGCCAGATCCTTGAGACGCACCTCGGCTGGGCGCTCAGCGCGCTTGGCTACCGCGCCGCCTCGCCGGTCTTCGACGGGGCCACCGAGAGCCAGATCCGGGCGGCCCTGGAGCAGGCCGGCCGGCCGGTCGATGGCAAGATCGAGCTGCGCGACGGCCGCACCGGCGAGCCGTTCGACCGGCCGATCACGGTCGGCGTCATCTACATGCTGAAGCTCCACCACCTCGTGGAGGACAAGATCCATGCCCGTTCGACGGGCCCCTACAGCCTCATCACCCAGCAGCCGCTCGGTGGCAAGGCCCAGTTCGGCGGCCAGCGCTTCGGCGAGATGGAGGTCTGGGCGCTCGAGGCATACGGCGCGGCGAACATCCTCCAGGAACTCCTGACGGTCAAGTCCGACGACGTCATGGGCCGTGTCCAGACCTACGAGGCGATCGTCAAGGGCGAGGAGATCCAGCAGCCCGGCGTGCCGGAATCGTTCAAGGTCCTCATCAAGGAGCTCCAGAGCCTGGGGCTCAACGTCGAGATCCTCAACGAGAACGACGAGGAGATCCGCTTCGTCGAGGATGTCTCCGCCTATCCACTGCCCGATCTCGGCGGGATCAACCTCGCCGGGTTCGAGTCGGATTGACTCCCGCCCCTACCCCCGCGGAGCCGCTGCCCGGCCGGCCCGGCTCCGCTCGCCCCCGGTCCGAATCGCGCCGCTGAGGCTCGGCGGCGGCGCGGAGGAGAACGATGCTCGAGGTCAACAACTTCAACGCGATCCGGATCTCGCTGGCCTCGCCGGACCAGATCCGCGACTGGTCGTCGGGCGAGGTCACGAAGCCCGAGACGATCAACTACCGGACCCTCAAGCCGGAGAAGGACGGCCTCTTCGACGAGCGCATCTTCGGTCCGACGAAGGACTGGGAGTGCTACTGCGGGAAGTACAAGCGGATCCGCTACAAGGGGATCATCTGCGACAAGTGCGGGGTGGAGGTCACCCGGGCCAAGGTCCGCCGCGAGCGCATGGGCCACATCCAGCTGGCCAGCCCGGTCAGCCACATCTGGTACTTCAAGGGCACGCCCAGCCGGCTCGGCATCCTCCTCGACATCAGCCCCCGGAACCTGGAGCGGATCCTCTACTTCGCCCTCTACATCGTCACCCACGTCGACGAGGAGGCCCGACGCCGGGCGCTCGTCGCCCTCGAGGAGGAGGCCGAGGGCCGCGGCGGGATGAGCGGCGAGCGGCTGGTCGAGCTCGAGGACCGGCTGCGGGCCGACTTCCTCCGCCGCACGGACGAGCTGACGACGAGCCTGGCCGCGGCCCGGTCCGAGCTGGAGCAGCAGCGGGCCGACCGGATGGCCGCGATCGTCGAGCAGGCCCAGGCCGTCGAGGCACGGCTGACCGCGCTGGGCAAGGCCGCGGCCGAGGCCACGATCGCCTTCGAGCCGACCGGCGAGGTCGTCGTGGCCGCCGGCGACACGGGCGGCAAGGCGGCGACCGACCGCCTCCGCCGGATCGTCAAGGCCGAGTCCGATCGCGTCGACGGCGAGCTCAAGCAGCGCGAGGCCGACGAGGCGACCGCCACCTCGCAGAAGGTCGCCGACCTCGAGCTGGAGATGGCAGCAACGATCGACGCCCGTCGCGAGGAGCTTCGCCAGGAGGCCGCCGGCCTCAAGGACGAGATCCGCCGCCAGCGCGACGAGATCGAGGCCCTCAAGCCGATGGTGACTCTCGGCGAGACCGAGTTCCGTGCCCTCGACGAGCGCTACGGCTCGGGCGCCCGCGGCGGTCGCATCTTCTGGGCCGGCATGGGGGCCGAGGCGGTCCGCGACATCATCACCCGGATGAACCTGGAGGACCTGGCTCGCGACCTCCACGTCGAGGTGCGGACCTCGTCCGGCCAGCGCCGCAAGAAGGCGATCAAGCGGCTCCGCCTCATCGAGGCCTACCGGCGCTCGGGAACCCGGCCGGAGTGGATGATCCTCTCCGTCGTGCCGGTCATCCCGCCCGACCTCCGGCCGATGGTCCAGCTCGACGGCGGCCGCTTCGCGACCTCCGACCTGAACGACCTCTACCGCCGGGTCATCAACCGCAACAACCGGCTCAAGCGGCTCCTCGAGCTGGGCGCGCCCGAGATCATCATCCGCAACGAGAAGCGGATGCTCCAGGAGGCCTGCGACGCGCTCATCGACAACGGGCGGCGGGGACGGGCCATCGCCGGCACCGGCAACCACCGCCTCAAGTCGCTGTCGGACATGCTCAAGGGCAAGCAGGGCCGGTTCCGCCAGAACCTGCTCGGCAAGCGGGTCGACTACTCGGGCCGCTCGGTCATCGTCGTCGGGCCGGAGCTCAAGCTCCACCAGTGCGGCCTGCCCAAGAAGATGGCCCTCGAGCTGTTCAAGCCGTTCGTCATGCGCCAGCTCGTGGAGCGCGGCGAGGCCCACAACATCAAGAGCGCCAAGCGGATCGTCGAGCGGGGCGGCGACCGCGTCTGGGACGTCCTCGAGGAGGTCATCAAGGACCACCCCGTCCTCCTCAACCGGGCCCCGACCCTCCACCGCCTGGGCATCCAGGCGTTCATGCCCGTCCTCGTCGAGGGCTCGGCGATCCAGATCCATCCCCTCGTCTGCACCGCCTTCAACGCCGACTTCGACGGTGACCAGATGGCGGTCCACGTGCCCCTCTCGGCCGCTGCCCAGGAGGAGGCGCGGACGATGATGCTTTCGACCGCCAACCTCCTCTCGCCGGCCGACGGCAGCCCGGTGGTGGCGCCGACCCAGGACATGGTCCTTGGCTGCTACTACCTGACGACCGACCTGCCGGCCCGCGAGAAGGCTGGACCGACCCGCCGCTTCGCCGACGAGGACGAGGCCATCCTCGCCTACCACCTCGGCAAGGCGACCCTCCACGACCCGGTGGAGGCGTCCGTGACCACCTGGGACGAGGCGGCCGAGGCGCTCGTCGAGCGCCGCCTCGTGACCACGGTCGGGCGCATCCTCTTCAACCAGATCCTGCCCGACCGCCTCCGCTTCGAGAACAAGGAGCTGAAGCGGGCCGACCTCCGGGTCCTCGTCGACCGCTGCTATCGCCTCCTCGGGCCGATCGCCACCGCCCACCTCGTGGACGGCATCAAGCGGGTCGGCTTCGAGTACGCCACCCGCGGCGGGATGACGATCGCCGTCGTCGATATCGCCGTCCCGGAGAAGAAGCCCGAGCTCCTGGCCCGGGCCGACGCCGACGTCGAGAAGATCGACCGCGACTTCCAGCGCGGCCTCATCACCGAGGACGAGCGCTACGAGCAGGTCGTCGATGTCTGGCAGAAGACGACCCGCGACATGTCCGACACGATGATGGCCGAGCTCGACCCGGCCAGCGCGGTGGCGATGATGACCACCTCGGGGGCACGCGGGAACAAGGGCAACATCGGCCAGCTCGGGGCGATGCGCGGCCTCATGGCCGACCCCCAGGGCCGGATCATCGACGTCCCGGTGCGGAGCAACTTCCGCGAGGGGATGACGGTCCTCGAGTACTTCATCTCCACCCACGGGGCCCGCAAGGGCCTCGCCGACACCGCCCTCCGGACGGCCGACTCCGGGTACCTCACCCGCCGCCTCGTCGACGTCGCCCAGGACGTGATCACCCGCGACGAGGACTGCGGCACGCTCGAGGGGAGCTGGATCACCAAGGCGGAATCCGAGGAGATCGCGGCCGAGGAGGACGCCTACCGCAAGCGCCTCGTCGGCCGCCTCGCCGCGGCCGCGATCACCGCCGCCGACGGCGAGGTGATCGTCGAGCGCAACCAGGAGATCAGCGAGGAATCAGCCCGGGCGATCGTCGCCGCCGGGATCACCGAGGTCATGGTCCGCAGCCCGCTCACCTGCGAGGCCCGCTACGGCGTCTGCCGCATGTGCTATGGCCGGAACCTCGCCACCGGCGGGCTCGTCGGGACCGGCGAGGCGGTGGGGATCATCGCCGCCCAGTCGATCGGCGAGCCGGGAACCCAGCTCACGATGCGGACCTTCCACACCGGCGGCGTCGCCGGGCTCGACATCACCGCCGGCCTGCCGCGTGTCGAGGAGCTGTTCGAGGCCCGGGTGCCCAAGGGCAAGGCCGAGATCAGCCACATCGACGGCGTCGTCGAGATCATTCGCGGCGACGCCGGGACGCGGGTCAAGGTCACCAGCCGCGAGCAGTTCGACGTCCCGCTCCGCGTGCCCGCGGCGGCCGAGGTCCTCGCCGCGCCCGGCGACCTGGTCGAGAAGAGCCAGGTCCTGGCCCGCGTCCCGGGCAAGGAGGGTACCGCCGGCGAGATCGCCTCGCCCGAGAAGGGCATCCTCGTCCGCGACGGTGACGTCCTCATGGTCGGGGCCGAGGACGTCGTCGAGCGCGAGTACGCGATCCCCCACAACGCCAAGCTCCTGGTCGAGAACGGCCAGGAGATCCGGGCCGGCGACCCGATCACGGAGGGCCCGATCAACCCGCAGGAGTACCTCGACACGCGGGGCAAGGAGGCCGTCCAGCGCTACCTCGTCAAGGAGGTCCAGAAGGTCTACCGGAGCCAGGGCGTCTCGATCAACGACAAGCACATCGAGATCATCGTCCGGCAGATGCTCCGCAAGGTCCGGATCGACCAGCCCGGCGACACCGAGCTGCTCCCGACCGAGCTCGTCGACCGGCTCGACTTCGAGTCGGCCAACCATCGCGTCCTGGCCGAGGGCGGCGAGCCGGCGACGGCCCAGACGGTCCTCCTCGGGGTCACGAAGGCGTCGCTCAACACGGCCAGCTTCCTGGCCGCGGCGTCGTTCCAGGAGACGACGCGGGTGCTGACCGAGGCGGCCATCAACGGCTCCAAGGACCACCTCATCGGCCTCAAGGAGAACGTCATCATCGGCAAGCTCATCCCCGCCGGAACGGGCGCGCCGGCCAACGTCCTGGCCCGCCGGGAGGCCGAGCGGCGGCGGGCCGCCGAGGCCCTCGCCGGCGGCGAGCTGCCGGCCGGCTTCGGCGAGGAGTACAACCCGTTCCTCGAGGGGGCCGACGAGGCCGGCCTCGACGACGACACTGCCCGCCTCTCGGCACTCCTCGCGGCGACCGCGGCCGGAGACGACGAGGCGGCCGACGCCGACGACTCGTTCAATCCGTTCGCGGCCGGGGCAGCCGGCGCAGCGGAGGACGACAAGCCGTTGCTCGCCCTCGAGGGCGACGAGGAGGGACCGGGGGCCGGCTGACCCGGGTCCCGGCCATGGCGGGGTCGCGCGGCTTTGACACCCGCGAGGCCCCGCTGGTACACTGCCCGATCGTGTCGCCGGCCTCTGGTCGGCGATGTGCGCCGCGCGGCGACTGCCGCGCGGCGCGACCGCGGACCCCCCGCCCGGGTGCCGGTCCGCCGGTCGACGAGGAGCCGTCGAAGAACCAGAAAGGACCCGCGTCTCCGTGCCGACGATCAGCCAGCTCGTGCGCCGCGGCCGCAGGCCGAAGATCTCGAAGGTCAAGGCGCCGGCGATGCGCAGGAACTGGAACAGCCTTGAGCAGCGCCAGCGGCCGATTGACGGCGCGCCCCAGAAGCGCGGCGTCTGCCTCCAGGTGCGGACGATGACGCCCAAGAAGCCGAATTCGGCCCTGCGCAAGATCGCCCGCGTCCGGCTGTCCAACCAGATGGAGGTCACCGCCTACATCCCCGGCATCGGCCACAACCTCCAGGAGCACTCGGTGGTGCTCGTCCGGGGCGGCCGCGTGAAGGACCTCCCGTCGGTCAAGTACCACATCATCCGCGGGACGCTCGACACCGCCGGCGTCCGTGACCGCAGGCAGGGCCGCAGCAAGTACGGCGCCAAGGCGACCGCCCAGCTGCCCGGCCAGAAGAAGTAGGACGATGCCGCGCCGCGCCAGCATCCCCCGCAAGCAGAAGTACCAGGCCACTCCCTCGAACCGGACGACGGCCCGCTTCGCCGCGAAGCTGATGACGAACGGCAAGCAGAACCTCGCCGACCGGATCCTCCGCCAGGCGCTGGCCCGGGCCGAGGCGCAGGCGAGGCGGCCGGGCATGGAGGTGCTCGAGGCCGCCCTCCGCAACACGACCCCGATCATCGAGGTCAAGCCGCGTCGCGTCGGCGGTGCCACCTACCAGGTGCCGGTCGAGATCCGCGGCGAGCGGCGCCTCTCCCTCGGGGTCCGCTGGCTCGTCCAGGCCGCCCGCAAGCGGAACGGCAAGAGCATGGGCGAGAAGCTCGCCGCCGAGTTCGTCGACGCCATGAACGGGCTCGGCGCGGCCGTCAAGCGCCGCGAGGACACCCACAAGATGGCCGAGGCCAACAAGGCCTTCAGCCACTTCAAGTGGTAGCCAGGAGCGAGCTTCGTGGCCTGGCCGGTCTCCCTCGAGCGCACCCGGAACATCGGCATCATCGCCCACATCGATGCCGGGAAGACGACCGTCACCGAGCGGATCCTCTTCTACACGAAGAAGATCTACAAGCTCGGCGAGGTCCACGAGGGCGCGGCGACGATGGACTGGATGCCCCAGGAGCAGGAGCGGGGCATCACCATCACCGCCGCGGCGACGACCTGCTTCTGGGGCGACCATCGCATCAACATCATCGATACGCCCGGGCACGTGGACTTCACCGTCGAAGTGGAGCGTAGCCTGCGCGTGCTCGACGGCGCGGTGGTGGTGTTCGACGGCGTCGCCGGCGTGGAGCCGCAATCGGAGACGGTCTGGCGCCAGGCCGACCGCTACCGCGTGCCGCGGGTCTGCTTCATCAACAAGCTCGACCGGACCGGCGCCGACTTCTGGCGCTGCGTCGGGATGATCGCCGACCGGCTCGGCGCCAACCCCGTGCCGATCCAGCTGCCGATCGGCGCCGAGGACCGCTTCCGGGGTGTCGTCGACCTCGTCCGGATGCGGGCCATCGTCTACGAGGATGAGCTGGGCTCGGAGTTCTCGGTCGTCGACGTCCCGGCCGACCTGCTGGCCGAGGCTCGCCGCCACCGCGAGCGGCTCGTCGAGGCGGTTGCCGAGATGGACGACGGGCTGATGCACAAGTACCTCGAGGGCGAGGAGCTGACCGAGGCCGAGCTCGCTCGCGGCATCCGCCTGGGCACGCTCCAGTACCGGATCGTGCCCGTCCTGGCCGGCTCGGCGCTGCGCAACAAGGGCATCCAGCCGATGCTCGATGCAGTCGTCGCCTACCTGCCCTCGCCGCTCGACGTGCCGCCCGTGATCGGCGAGCACCCGGTCACCCATGCCGAGGTCGTGCGCACCGTCGACGACCGCGAACCGTTCAGCGCGCTGGCCTTCAAGATCGCGGCCGACCCGTTCGTCGGCAAGCTCGCCTACTTCCGGGTCTACTCGGGCTCGCTCAAGTCCGGCTCGTACGTCCTGAACTCGACGAAGGGCCGCAAGGAGCGGGTCGGGCGCATCCTCCAGATGCACGCCAACCACCGCGAGGAGATCGAGGAGGTCCACGCCGGCGACATCGCCGCCGCTGTCGGCCTCAAGGAGACCTACACCGGCGACACCCTCGTGGACCCGGACCACCCGGTGATCCTCGAGTCGATGACCTTCCCCGAGCCAGTCATCGAGGTGAAGATCGAGCCCCGGACGAAGCTCGACCAGGACAAGATGGCGATCGCCCTCGGGCGCCTCGCCGAGGAGGACCCGACCTTCCGGGTGAAGACCGACCCCGAGAGCGGCGAGACCCTCATCGCCGGGATGGGTGAGCTCCACCTCGACGTCCTCGTCGACCGGATGACGCGCGAGTTCAGGGTCGCGGCCAACATCGGCAAGCCCCAGGTTTCCTACCGCGAGACGATCCGGCGTGCGGCCGAGGGCACGGGCCGCTTCGTCCGCCAGACCGGCGGCCGGGGCCAGTACGGGCACGTCGTCCTCCGGCTCGAGCCGCTCGCGAAGGGCGCCGGCATCGAGTTCGTCGACCGGATCGTCGGCGGTGTCATCCCCAGGGAGTACCTGCGGGCGGTCGACCGCGGCGTCCGCGACGCGCTCGAGACGGGCGTCTACGCCGGCTACCCGATGGTGGACGTCCGGGCGACCGCGGTCGACGGCTCGTACCACGAGGTCGACTCGTCCGAGATGGCGTTCAAGATCGCCGCCTCGATGGCGGTCAAGGACGCGGTCGACCGGGCCGACCCGGCGATCCTCGAGCCGACGATGCGGGTCGAGGTCGTCATGCCCGAGCGGTTCATGGGCGACGTGATCGCCGACCTCAACAGCCGTCGAGGGCAGATCGAGGGCATGGAGTCGCGGGGCTCGACGCAGGTCGTGCGCGCCTTCGTCCCGCTGGCGGAGATGTTCGGCTACGCGACGGACCTGCGCTCGATGACCCAGGGCCGGGCGAGCCACTCGATGGAACTGTCCCACTACGCCGAGGTCCCCGGCTCCGTGGCCGCGGAGCTCGTCCAGAAGTCGAGGATCTAGGTCAGGGAGGCGGCGAGGAGCCGGGAGCGAAGACGATGGCCAAGAAGAAGTTCGAGCGGACCAAGCCGCACGTCAACATCGGCACGATCGGGCACATCGACCACGGGAAGACGACCCTGACCGCGGCGATCACGAAGTACCTCGCCCTCAAG
>Ga0315268_10005138_pt1 | contig 14112 bp, 23 predicted proteins | sample C1_top_MG_FD_204535 | JGI IMG/M metagenome (GOLD analysis project Ga0315268, IMG submission 204535) | Sediment microbial communities from Yellowstone Lake, YNP, Wyoming, USA - C1_top | ecosystem: Environmental > Aquatic > Freshwater > Lake > Sediment | place: USA: Wyoming | collected 2017-08-01 | reverse complement strand
AGCAACACGCCGGCAAGCGGCAACAATACGGCAAGATCGAAACCACTCAATACAGCGTAGACAAAGACTATCAAGAGAGATGCAAGCACAATGATGGCGAGTCGACGTGCTACGTTGACTGTGACTTCTTCCATGTGAAGTTTTGGTTTAGCCAGTTCGAGGAGGGAAATGGTTTTTCCAAAGTAGGTTTTCGTTCCGGTGGCGGCAACTGTACCTGTAGCTTCGCCGCGTTTTACAGCCGATCCTGAATAGGCTATCTCTCCAACACTCTTATCCACGATTCCAGACTCGCCTGTGAGCACGGATTGGTCCAAACCGAGAGAACCATCAACAATCTTTACATCCGCAGGCAAAAGATCGCCAATTCTGACTCTAACGAGATCGCCGGGAACAAGCTCTCTAGCCGCGATGACGGCCCATTTTCCTTCTCTCTTGACTCTGCTCTGAATCCTTAGTCGCTGTTTTAGAGTTGCCATTGCAGCTTTTGCCCTTTTCTCCCGCCACAACGACATTCCAGCGTTGAAAAGAAGAAGACCTATGATTATGGCTGCTTGCACATACTTACCTAACACCAATGTGACGATTGCAGTAGCTTCAAGCATCCAAGGTACGATGCCCCAGAAACGTTTTCCAAGTCTATTCCAAAAACTGGCTTTCTTCTCAGAAACCTCATTGTAACCATACTTCGCAAGTCTCTTCTGGACTTCTTGTGCATCCAACCCATTTTCCAGATTTGTTCCTTTCAATTCTTGTTCTTTGTCGGAATCGTCCAAAATCTTCACCCGAGTGCCTCTGTCTCACTTAATGAAAAAGCCAATATTGCCCCCTCAAACCAATTGTTCAACGATACGTTTTGAAAGAGTGCCTATCAGCTCCGGGGTCACCGCATCGATTATCTCTAATACTCTGCGATCTGTAATTGAGTAGAGTCTTCTGTTCGCGTTTTTTCTGTCCCTCACCAGCCCAGAGTCTTTAAGAATTTTCAAATGGCGGGACACCATGGGCTGGATAAGTCCGACATGTGGGATTATCTCGTACACGCATTTCTCGCCAGTGCGTAGGAATTCCAGGATTTCAAGCCTCGTCGAGTCCGAAAGGGCATCGAAAACTTTAGTCTTGAACTTGACCAGTTTATCTGTCTGGGGGTGCATGTTTAAGGAAATGTTGATGACAATATTTAAATATTGCTATGGATTACTCTGTCTGTCAACGTGCGAAAGAACAAGAGAGCATGAAAAGAGGTGCAAATCGTGGAGAAAAAAAAGGCAAGTTTCATATTCTGTGTGTGCACGGGAAAGTGTAGTGGATTCAAGGATCTAGACATGTGGGACTTCGTTAACACCGTAAGAGCCGAGTATCCGGTCGAATATGCGTTCATACATCCCATGCTCTGTGATGAAGACGGGGAACGCTTCTTTGCAGACTTCCTCCGAAAAGATAGGGTATATTTCATCGCTGGCTGTGCTGCAGTGATGCAGAAAAAGCTCTTTCGAGACGCGTTTGAGAAAGCTGGACTTGACATAAACAAGGATCTAGTTCCTCTAGACGTCAGGAACATGACTACAGAAAAGGCCTTGGAAACGGTGAAGAAAGCGTTGGAGGCTACAACCCAGTCATGACAGAAGAAACATACATGGGGGTTCCACGAAGCAAAATCCCTTGGTGCCCAAAGATCGATCCGGTAAAATGTAACCTGTGCGAGGGCGACCCGCAATGCCTCAGATTCTGCCCCCATGGAGTGTTCGAATACAACAAGGAAAAGAAGGAATTCATCGTCAAAAACCCAGACAACTGCGTCGTGTTCTGCAGGGCATGCTCCAAAGTCTGCGCTGCGGACGCCCTGAGTTTTCCAGAGAAGAAGGAAATTCTGAAGCTGATAAAGAATGTCAGAGAGGAAAAAAAGTAAGTACATAATCATCCCGTGTAGCGGGATCGGAAAGGCACTCGGAACGATAACGCGCAGAGCCACGTACATCGTGACCGAAGAACTGTTGCCGAATGATACCGATTCTATTTGTCTTCCCTTACTCACAATCGAAGACGAGGAAACTGTGCGGAAAATAAGAGAGAACCCTTGCATAACCCTAGATGGCTGCGTTGCTCAATGTGCCAAGAAAAATGTTGAGCACCATCACGGAGAACTCAAAGGAAGCATCAGGATCCTGGACATGATAAAGGAGAATCCTAAGCTGAAGCCTGGAACGGTACTAGACGTCGGACCTGGCGGTGAACAACTGGCAAGAAAAACAGCCGAAAAAACCGTCAAAATCATAGGAGATAGAAATTGAAGATCAAACGCAAAATCGGCCTAATCTCTTGCAGCGGCGAAGGGCTTCCTGAAGGAATGATATCCCGCGTAGCAACTCGAAGAATACTGGAAGAACGCGACGATGTCGTAACAATTTGCCTTCCTCTCTTCCTAGCAGGTGGACAAGAAGAGAGAGACTTCGCCAAGGACAATCCTTGCATAACCGTTGACGGCTGCGACAAGATGTGTGCCGCCAAAGGCGTCCAAATGTACGGCAAAGTGCATCCCAAATCGTCAATAGTCATATCAGACATTACAGAAAAACATAAACATCTTAAACCCAAATCAAAAAGCAGAATAGAACCTCAAGACGAGAAGCTTGTTAAAGAAACCATGAAACGCATTACTGAGGAGATAGACAAAGTAGAGGAGGAAGAAGAGTAGCATGTCCATAGAAAAGAAAGTTGCCATTGCTGTTTGCACAGGCATGGACCAGCCGCTTGCCACAGTGTCCAGATACGCAGGATACCATGTTCTAGAAAAACTGAGGCCAGACAAGACTGTTTTGCTTTGCACTCCAGCTCTTATAAGTGGAGTTAAAGAGGACGTGACCTTTGCCAAAGAGAACCCTATATTGGTCATCGAGGGCTGTGAACAGAGATGCTGCGAAAAGATAGTCGATGAAGCGAAAGGGCAGATCAAAGCCGTTATCAACGTTGAAGATGTCCTGAAAGAGCACGAGGACTTGCAGCCTGAGTCGAGAGCTAAGCTTGGGCCGAAAGGAATGAAGCTTGCGGAAATAGTTGGAGAATTGGCTGCAAAGAAGGTCGATGAAATACTCGCAGGGGTGAACTAGAGTGGAAGATAAGAAAGTCGCTATCGTAGCCTGCACTGGCATGGGAAAAGCACTTGGGACTGTAGCTAGACAGGTCGCCTTCAAGGTCGTGGATGAACTACGACCTGGAAAAGCAGTGCTGGTATGCATTCCATCTCTCACCGCAGGAGTCGGAGAATACAAGAACCTGTTGCAGAAGTATCCTTCTATCGTACTCGATGGTTGTGTGGAAAGGTGTGCCACTAAAATCATTTTCAAGAACAAAGGCATTATGAGGGCCAAAGTGTTTCTGCCTCAAATGATCGCAAAGTACGGTTTGAAACCATCGTCCCGAACTGACCTCGGTGAAGAAGGCGAGAAGCTTGTTACGAAAATAGCTGAAGAAGTGGCCGCGCTGGTTGACCAGCTTTCAAGGTGAGAAAAATGGAACACTTGGAACTGAAAGTTGACAAATACACGTTTACAGTTCCTAAGGGTCTCTTTTATAACGAGAATGACTTTTGGGCCAGAATAGACGGCAAGATAGCAACCGTCGGCATAACGTCCTATCTGCAAAATCATTTGAGTGACATAGTCTTCGTCTCTCTCCCGCAAATCGGCACCAAAATTGAACAGTTCGGTGAAGCAGGATCCTTTGAATCAGTCAAGGCAGCTCTCGACCTGATATCGCCTGTTTCAGGCTCAATAGTTGAAGTCAACAATGAATTAGTGAATTCGCCTGAGCTTGCTAATTCAGATCCGTATGGCAAAGGCTGGTTCGTGAAGATCGAGCTGACAGATTTTGAATCAGACAAACCGAATCTCATAGACGCAGAAGGCTACTTTGAGGTCATGAAGAAAAAAGTTGAAAAAGAACGCGAGCAACTGAAACAAAAGCGGGCTGTAAACACGACTTAGAAAGAGGGGCGCGTCGTGGAAACAAGTTTCAAGGAAATACGCGAGAAATATCGTTCTGTCAAGACTGGAAAGTCCAGCATTGACCTTTTCTCTTTGAAATCACAAATTGAGACCTACGTGAAGAGCCAACAAGGTTCGAAAACAAGAAACAGCAATTCTTTGGCGGAGGCAGAGGACATGTTAATGGATGTGACACAGATGATTGAAGAAGGTCACTGCAACCCTCTAAGAAGTAAGAAACTGTAAGTCATACTTCTGTCTGAGTTGGAACTATGAGGAAAATTCTGTTTGTCGCCCGCGCTAGTATTGAAGTGAGGCCGTTATTACTTGGAAAAGACTAAAGTCATTTTTCTATGCACAGGAAATTCGGCACGGAGCCAAATGGCTGAAGCATTCCTAAGGAAATATGCGGGTAATCGTTTCGAGGTTTATAGTGCAGGCTTCGAACCTCGACCTATCCACCCGTACACCATCAAGGTGATGAGAGAACTGGGATATGACCTGAGTGACCAGCATCAAAAGGAATTGAAACAGTATCTTGGAAAGATACATTTCGGGATTGTCATAACGGTATGTGAAAAAGCAGAAAAGACGTGTCCTACTATACCAGGGGCATCCACTAGATTGTACTGGCCCTTTGAAGATCCAGCAGCATTTCAAGGAACGGAAGAGGAAAAATTAGCCAAATTCCGAGAAGTTCGAGAAAAAATCAACGAAAAGATAAAAACATGGCTGAAAGAGAGAGGCATCATGGAAAACTGAAAGACTCAAGATAATCGCGCGCCCAATATAGGCGATGAGGTTACGGTTGGTTTTCCAAGCGAAAAAAGTTATGTATTCGCATATGCAAGTGGATGGTTAAAGGAGGAATTAGCTGTTGAGTGATCTCCTCTTGAAGTGGTTTGAGAAACGCAGAGAATCAAAAGCTTTAGCTCCGATGCAACGCCATCTTGCGATAACAATGAGCTCAGTTGAAGATCTTGAAAGTGCAGTAAAAGCAGCAGTTGATCTCAACGAAAAAGAAGCCAAGGCTGCAATAGGAAGGGTCACAAGTTCTGAGAAGAAGCCGATGGACTGAGGAGAGCCGTTATGACTGAACTGACATGCGGGGAGTTACCGCCCTCAGACAGAGAATACCTGATGAACTTAATGAAGTCCGTCGACATGGTCGCAGACTGCAGCCAAGAATCAAGCCGGCTCTTGAGTGCCATTCCAATGGAAGATGTGTCAGAAAACCTCAAGAAAGCGCTGGTAAAGATGGTGGAAGGCGCTAAAGAATGTGCCACGGCGCTGCGAAAATGCATTGATAGCATACCGGAAAAACGCGAAGAAGCCCTACAAGCAGCAGACGAAGTCGAACGATTAGAAGAGAAAGTCGACGACCTATTTGAAAACTCCAGACATTTTATCGCCAGAGAGGAGAAGATTCGGGTAGGAACCGCCATATTGCTCAATGATCTCTTTGAAGCTATTGAAATGGTTGCCAATCGATGTGAAGACGCCTGTGACCAAGTCAGAGTGATTGTTTGCTGCCGATAAATGTTTTAAAAGGTGTACGACTATTGTCCATTGTAATTGTCGTAGCGCGCGCCAGTAACACGACAAGGTGTTTGTGAATGAAAAAGATAAAAGTTCTTTTTTTGTGTGAATATAATTCCGCTCGATCGCAGATGGCTGAAGGTTTGTTGAGGCATCTGTATGGTGAAAAATATGAGGTGTTCAGCGCAGGCGCAAATCCGACGCACGTCAATCCTTTTGCCACTAAGGTTATGGCTGACATAGGAATAGATATTTCCAAGCAAACTTCCAAAAGCATTGAAGAATTCCGAAACAAGGAAATCGACTTGGTTGTCTCAGTGTGCAGAAGCAGCGCCAAGCTAATGTGTTCATTGTGTTCTTCACCGATAGTCATGGGTAGACCAGAGATAATCAACACGACAATACCCAGAGCAAAACACTATCTCCACCATGGATTCAACGATCCTTCTGAAGTAATCGGGAGTGACGAGGAAAAGACCATGGCCTTTCGACGCACTAGAGACGACATCAAACAGTGGATAATTGATAATTTTGCCGATCCAAAGACAATAAGCTCGGACAACGATGCTTAAACACGCAGAATTCTGCGTGCACGCTCATGCGCGCGCTTGTTTTCTAATTGCATTGACAACCCGATCACCCCTTGATGCAGAGAAAAATCCACCTGTTATGCCAGAAGCAGTAAAGCTATTTATCATCAGTCACTGTGATCCTTTTTGGAGTGACTCTGTTTTTTATTCTATGTGCAGGGATTTTGTTATAGGTTGCTGAACACTTCTTTTTTGAGCATTGCCTAGTGGCAGCCCATTTCAGGATCGGGATCACGGCTTCTCTGAGCCCTACCCCATCTTTTGTCAACGAGTATTCAACGCGAGGCGGGATTTCGGCAAATGATTCTCTCTTAAGTAGCTCTTCCAACTGAAGCTGTTTTAGCGTGTCTGCAAGCGTCTTGGGACTTATGCCGTGCAGTTCTTCCATGAGTTTGTTGAATCTGAGGCTTCCGTAGTTCCCTATCGCGTTGATGATCAGGAGCGCCCATTTCTTGCTTATCACGTCTATAATTCCCTCAAGCGGACAGAAGCAAACTACGTCATTCTTGTTCTGCATGCCCTCACTTTCCTTCCACATATCAACTATCTAGCTATAAACTTGATAGCATAAATACTTTCCTTCTAATAGTACTAGGAATAGAGGTGATAATAATTGGACGAAGACTGTGGTTGTGGAGGGCATCATCGGAAACATGAAGACCACTGTGGGTGCGGCATGCATGGAGAGGGATACGGTTACAGAAGACGGTTTTTGACGAATGCTGAGAAGATGGAGAAGCTGAAGAGTTATGCAGACGAGCTGAAGAATGAGCTCAAGGCTGTAGAAGAGAAGATCAAAGAAATGCAAAGTTGAAAAACATCCAAACCTGAAGCTAAGCCTGGTGCCTGATAACGATCAGGAAAGTTGACGCAGGAAACGGTGGTCTCGAACAATGGATCAACAAACATCTTCATTACCCCATTTCTATGTTGGAAATCGATGGAGTAACAAAACATGAGTAGCGCAATAGAAGCAATAAATCTCACGAAATATTACGATGATCTTTTAGCAGTAGATCACGTAAACTTTCAAGTTGAACAAGGCGAAATCTTTGGGTTCCTGGGCCCTAATGGTGCGGGGAAAACAACTACGATACGAATGCTGACGGGAATTTCTCGTCCGACGGAAGGAACAGCAACCATTATTGGTTATGACATTCAACGTCAATCTGTGTCAGCTAAGGAGCAGATGGGGATTGTCCCCGATGTGAGCAACGTCTACAAAGATCTCTCCGCTTGGGACAACCTTGTCTTCACTGGTAAACTCTATGACATGCCCAAAGCGTTTCGGGAGAGCCGCGCGGAGGAGCTTCTCAAAATGTTTGGGCTCTATGAACGACGTGCAGAGAAGGTCAAGGGTTTTTCCAGAGGCATGAAACGACGCATCTGCATCGCTATGGCCTTGATGAATCGTTCACGCATTCTCTTCCTCGACGAACCCACTTCAGGGTTAGACGTGCAGAGCGTCCTCATCATACGTGACTTGATTCGGAAGCTGAATCAACAGGGACTGACAATCTTCATCACAACTCATAACATAGAAGAGGCAAGTCAGATGTGCGACCGGGTTGCAATCATAAACCACGGCAAAATAGCAACCATCGACACTCCCGAAAAACTTAAGAGGACTATGGAAAGTCTGCAGTCCGTGGAGATAGCCTTCGAGGTCACACCTCAAAACGCTCTAAAGGATTTGGAAGAGCTTCCGCAGGTAAGCGAGGCGGTGAAGCAAGGCGACAAGTTCAAACTTTTCACCCGCGATCCGAGCAGCGTCCTAGCTTCCACATGGAATTATGCTCAGAACAACAACCTCAAACTCATCACTGTCAACACTGTCGGTCCGAGCTTAGAAGACGTGTTCGTGAAGCTGACGGGCATCAAGCCTGCGACAGCAGAAGAGGAACCTGAAAAAATGGATCATGGAAAAGCACAAAAGATGAGTGGGAGAGAGGAGCAACAATGAAGGATGTGCAATCAAGCCATCTTGGTAGAGAGATACGTGTAGCGTGGGCCATCGCCGTCAAAGACATGCGGACCTATTATACGCAGCCCCCCGCGATAATGTTTGGAATCCTGTTTCCATTCGCGCTCTTTCTATCCTTCTCCATCGGAAGAAATGTTCCGCTGGCAACGCAGATCCCAATCCTCGTCTCCCAAACACTTTTCTTTGCTTCTTCATCTATAGGCCCAGTAGTGATTCCGATCGAACGTGCTGACCAAACATTCGATAGGTTTCTAACCTCCCCCGTTTCCCTCCTCGCCATCATTATGGGCAAAACTCTTGGCGGAATCATCTACGGTATCGGAATCTCCATCATCCCTGTGTTAGTTGGCATGGCTTTCTTCGGCACTCAGGTAGTTAACATCGGGGCTATCATCGCGTGTTTTGCGCTGTCAACCCTTGCCTTCTCAGCTTTGGGAATCATGTTCGCCTCAATTCCTGGTCAGACGGTTGGGCAGGTGATGATGCCCCTCAACTTCGTTCGTATACCTCTGCTCTTCGTGAGCGGAGTCTTCACACCTATCGCCGAGTTGCCGCAATGGATGCAGGCTGTGTCCATGCTGTCGCCTCTTACTCACACTGTTGAACTTGCAAGATACGGCATGGGTGGAGAGACCTTCTTTGGACCAGTATTCAACATAGCGATCCTGATTGCGTATGCTGCAGCTTTCCTCTTCATGGGTATTCGTTTCCACATCATGAACCAGCGTAAGGAGTAATGTGTAGGGGGTGTCTTCAGGTTGAATGCATGGGATTTGACTAAACTGGCAGAATTTTCAAAGACTCAAAGAATCAAAAAAGACGTCTGCAAAACAAAGTGGTTCAATATTGTCCTTGTTTGTCTCGAAAGTGGCCAAGAGATTCCTTCTCGCCCAGAGCCCTATGACGTGTGCTTTTATGTCATTGACGGAAGTGGCACATTCACAGTAGGCGATGAGCGAGTTGACTTGCGTCATGGCGGCGCGATTTTCGCTCCGGCGAATGTGGCACGAGGCATAAGAAGCTTGGAACGACTGACCATACTAGGTATACAAGAACCGCATTAGGACGGAAATCAATGAATCTTGTCTTAGACGTTCATAATCTGACAAAACAGTTTGCTCACATCCTTGCAGTGGACAACATCTCATTCACAGTCAATAAAGGCGAAATCTTCGGGTTTCTAGGACCCAACGGCGCAGGCAAGACTACAACGATACGAATGTTAACAGGACAGACCAAACCTACCTCAGGGACTGTTAAGGTCGCTAAATATGATGTTGTCAGAGAATCCATTAAAGCAAAAGAGCGAGTAGGAGTTGTGCCAGAAGTATCCAATATCTATGACGAGATGAGTGCTTGGGATAACCTCATTTTTGCAGCTCAGCTCTACAGAGTAGCTAAGAATGAACGGGAAAAGAGGGCAAAAGACCTTCTCGAGCTGTTCGGACTTCATGAACGTCGTGCAGATCGCGCAGGCAACTTTTCCAAAGGCATGAAAAGAAGGTTGACGATAGCCGCTGCCCTTATTCATAAACCTGACATACTTTTCCTAGACGAGCCCACTTCCGGCTTAGATGTCCAAAGCTCACGGATGATCCGGAACCTGACGAAAGATCTTAACAAAAACGGAGTTACTGTCTTTCTCACCACACACTACATTGAAGAGGCTGATCAACTATGCCAACGCGTCGCAATGATCAATCAAGGAAAAATGGTTGCTGTTGACAATCCAGAGAAACTTAAGGCTTCTGTTGAGAAGCATCAAATCATTGAAGTTTCATTTGACCAGACGCAGAATATGGAACGCAAGCTGGCAAGCCTGAAATATGTAAGCAAGGCTGTGCAGGTTGGGGACAAATTCAGGCTACATGTGAGAAATACTTCAGAGGCTGTTCCGCTTCTAGTTGATTTTGCGAGAGAAAACGGCTTGAAGATCATATCGATCAACACGTTGAACCCAAGTTTGGAGGATGCGTTCGTCGAAATGACAGGACTCAGCGCCGAAGTCATGGCGACCGAAAAAGAACAAGGTAAGAAGGTTGCGAGTCTTGGTTAGAGCGTGGGCTGATAGTCTGATTAAAGCATTCTACATAGCGAAAAAAGACGCAAAAGTCTACTACTTCAAGGCACCAAACTTCACCTACGGCCTTTTGATCCCTGTTTCATTGTACCTGGCCTTTAGCATGGCTGGTGAAATCAGTTCAAAGCTGATCGTTGCTGGGCTGACTTCCCTCGTCATGCTCTTCGGAACAACATCAATTGAAGCCGTAGCAGTTGTTCTTGAGAAGCAAACTGGAACTTTTGAAAGGCTGCTTGCCGCTCCACTTTCTTTGTTCACGATTGTTCTCGGAAAAACATTAGCAGGATTCTTCTTCGGTCTCATACTAGCAGCTGTGGTCCTTTTCCCTCTGGCAGTTGTGTCAGGCACAATTGTCATGAACCCTCTGTTAGCTGTTATTGCAATCGCTTTCACTTCTATGGCATTCTCAGCCCTAGGCATCGTCGCTTCTGCCTATGCAAAATGGGTTCCCGAAGCGCAGATGCTTTCAAACTTTTTGAGGTTCCCAATGGTTTTTCTTTCAGGAACCTTCGTGGCGCTTGAGACCTTTCCGTCTCAATTACAGATCGTTGCCCGCTTCCTGCCCCTCACATATTCTGTTGAAGCATTGAGAAGTTCCATTGCTGAACTAGGAGTAACCTACACTTACATCCTAGACATTGTTGCTTTGACTTTGTTTACCATTGTGCTGCTAGCTTTGTCTACGAAGATACTTGAAAAAAGAATCGCTTGATGCTGAGAGAATCACGAGGGTTCGTGAATCCACCCATAGTCCGCGTAGATCTTTCTTATCGCGGGTGAGGTCAGAAAATCGATGAATTCTTCAGCCAGTTTGACATTCTTGCTGTAGGAGATTATGCCTGCTACTGTACTTCTGAAGACCTGAAGACTCTGGGGGAGCTCGATTATCTCGCAAGTGTCTGGCCACACCCCTTGAAAGGCATTCCAGCCGAATATGGCGTCAACCTTGTCCGAGTGGATCAGACTCATTAGAGAGCCACATGCGTCTGCATGGTGGGTGATGTTTCGGCGTATCTGGTCTGTCAGTCCCGCCTTGCAAGTTACGTCGTCCCATACGCCTTTCAAGCATCCTAAAACAGCTATGCCGATTCGAACGTCTTTCTTGCAAAGGTCTTTGAGAGAAGCGATCTTTGCTGGGTTTCCGACGGGAACGATTATGACCGATCTTCGATATCCGAGGCTCTTTCTTGAACCTTTGATTATCAGTCCTCGATCTTCTGCGTCATCGAGAATGTATTCGGCTCCAGAAGAGAAGACGTCGCCTTTTTTGGATTTTGCTATTTCTTTCAGAAGGTCTTCTGGTTTGCCTATTCTCAAGTCGCACTTTACCTTTGATTCTTTTTCAAAAATGGTTATCGCATCACGGAGAGGTGGAGCAACGGCTCCAGCAGAATAGACTTTGAGATGTTGCTTTTCGATGGGCATCGGCTTCGTCACTAGCTCAGATTGAAATTGAGCACAATAATAACTCTTTGGTGCTCTTGACTCTACCACTTGGCAGATACGTCTCACTTCTTGCTTCCTAGTTGCTGGGAATTTTCGTTCTCTATAAGAATTTCTGACGATAATCTGCGCGCGCGCACTGTATTCACCATCATGAACGACATTTGAAAAAGAATTTAAGGCTTGTGCAATAGCGGGGGCGAGCGTTCATAAATCGTATATTCCACCCTTTTTGGTGCTCCTCCTAGAGCCTATCCATCGATTCTTCAAATATACGATGCATGCGCTTCTGATGATGTCTGTCCTGTTCGTCTTGAGAAGCTCAGCTACCCTGTCGATGCGATCAACCAACTCCTTTTCGAGTTTACATTCTACTCGCTTCTTCGCTTCCGTCACCCCAAACATCAAAAGCAAAACGAGTAAGAGCCCACTTCCAGCCTCGCTTCTCGAACAGCTTCTCTCCAGTCTCGTGTGTTAGACGCCTGTTCATGCGGAGGATCCGACCGCTGACCTCGTAGTATTTCAGGCTGTATTGGCTAAGCTGCTTTGCCACATCTTTCGGGAAGATTCCCTGAAGCCCCGCTTCATATACAACGTCCAAGATGTCCAAGTCAACCTGATCTTGGCACGAGATCCTCTGAATCAGTGGCACTTCAAAGTGGAAGTAGCCGACGCCCTTCAAACCGTTAAGAATAATCCGCTGGCTCTCTTGAATATCCTCAACCTTCCGCAGGATATGCTTGAGGAGCTGCTGGTTATACTTGAGGCGGCCTATCTTTTCCTCTCTGCTACGGCCCTTTTCCGGTTGTTTTTCTGCTGCTTGAGCAACCAACTTGTTAGCTTCCTGCATAAAATGTCAACCTGTGGAAATTTCTTATCTGTATGGATGCGAACCTTGAGCCATGGACATCTACCTTAGCGGACTTCATAGTTGCCCATCGTGAAAAGCATGGACTTTTACCATACCCAAACACGAGCCCTAAAACAGCTTTTGAACAGGCTTCCACAGCCGAAAGACAGCTAAGAAACATACTCTTGCATACTCCTTTGGCTCTCAGGAACAGGCTGCCAAGAAGCTTCCACGTTCAAGAGCTTCTTCAGAGCCCCGGTGAGTTCTTCTAAGTCAACGTGCAAGACTTGAACCTGACCCTCCAGCTTCTTGACACGCTCAGGCATAAGCAGATACTCAACCGCAGCGTCACGACTAAAATGCTCAAGCTCACCCTGGCTAACCCCCGGACTGTGATCTATCTTCCTTTCTGGCGTGCTAATACAGAAATATCTGGCAAGCAGCCTAGCCACGGGATCATCAACCTTCAACTCATAGCCCCTACAAACCTCACCCTCACTCAATCTGCAACCATACTTCAACATCAAACTCTTAGCTACACGATCAGCAAGATTCTTCGCCAAAACAAACAACTCACCAGGATGCTTCCCATACAAAGTCTCCACATGCACAATCCAACTACGACTAGTATGCCTAACCTTAACACCCAGCTCCAACCCAAGCAAAGCCGTCCAATTCACCATCTCCACACGCCTAAAATCCACAGGCAAACAACCCTCACCCACAATCCCAAAACGCACCTGACACCGATCAAGCCGATATACACCACTTCCGAAGACGACGTCCTCACATGATGCGAGAAAAGTTTTACCTCGACCAGTCAGCTGATAGAAAACAGCTCGACTTCGAACCCCACGCTTCACCAGACCGCACTTTTCAAGCTTCCTCAAGTAATAGCAAACATGCTGCCTGCTCCAACCATAAACCCGCCCAATCTTCGCCGGGTAATCCTCAACCTCAACACGCTTCAAAATAGGAATGACACGAGTCCGAACAGTACTGAAGTCAAATTTGACTTTTGACATCCGACCCCGAAAATTTTGACTTCCATAAGCCCTTGCCAAAAAGAGCACCCAGCAGGCGTTTAATTCCAACCTTGGAAAAAAGGGGAAGAAGCTGCGGAGAAAATGCACAGTTGGCGATATCGCCAGCTGACGGGGGGTTCAAATCCCACCCTCCGCACCATCTTCGCGACACCAGATTCGCTCAATTTTCGCTCTTTTTGAGTGCAGAATCGCATAATATTGACTTCAAATTATGGGCGGCTTTTGATTTTACTTCTGCGTTTAAAACTGTCAACTTAACTGCGAACAAAGAAAAATATGGAGAGATTTATGGAAAATGTTCTGGTATATCATGCGGTGGTTCTTCGTAAGGACACACTATCTGAAGGACAGCTTTCACTGCCGCCCACTGTCTTCCTTTCTTTTCTGCTTCACGCTTAGCCTCTGCGATGTTGGCTTCATGGCGTGCGATTGCTTCTTCTAGACATTGTTGGTATCGTTGACACGAAACTCTAACTTGGATAAGCTTTTTAAAATCAACTTTGTGAAGCTCGCAATGAGCTTTTTCAACCTTAAATTTTCTCGCCATCTCATCACTTTCAAAACGCTAAAAGGAATTAATCAGCGTCCAACCAATAATCA
>Ga0315268_10005137_pt1 | contig 14112 bp, 9 predicted proteins | sample C1_top_MG_FD_204535 | JGI IMG/M metagenome (GOLD analysis project Ga0315268, IMG submission 204535) | Sediment microbial communities from Yellowstone Lake, YNP, Wyoming, USA - C1_top | ecosystem: Environmental > Aquatic > Freshwater > Lake > Sediment | place: USA: Wyoming | collected 2017-08-01 | reverse complement strand
TTCGCGTGCAGGGCGGCGGGCGCGCGAACCGTTCCTTGTGTCAAGTGATTTCTTTGCATTTTTGTAAATATTTTTCCGTGCTAAAATTCCCGTCCTATTGGGGCTGAATGTCTAAACTTGAGTTATAATTAAGCCATGTATCCGACATTCGATGCATGACACGACACTAGGCCGGGTTGCTTATCGAGTAATTCCATTTACAGATCAAAAGTGATGCGAAGCTGACCGCAGAGACAAGTTCCCTCTCGCGCAGGCGGGAGAAGGAAGTAAATTCAAGTATTGAAATAGAAATGGAATAACCCGAATCTAATGTAAATAATTGTATTTTTGTAATAAATTTTCCATGAAAAATATGCCATGATGCTCAAAATTCCATAGGCTTGCGGCTCGTTATACTCATGACCTCATCCGTTTCAGACACCCTGTCCAAACTGCGCAACCAGTTCGCCGAGCAACTTCCGGCGAGGCTGGACGCCATCCATGCCCATTTCCAGCGTCTCGAGCTTGCACCATGGCAATCCGCCGAAGCGGAGGTGTTGCGCCGCCTGCTGCACGGGCTCACCGGTACGGCCGGCACCTTCGGTATGCATTCGGTGTCAAACGCCGCACGCCTGGTTGAGAACCGCCTGGCAGCCTTGCTCAAGGCACAGGCTGCACCCACTGCAGCGGAATGGAAATCCTTGGGGGCAGACTTGAAACGCCTGGATAAACTTGCGCGCATCCGCCTCGAAGCCAGCGCTCCCAGCTTAATACCTCCGCTGGTTCCTGCACGCCTGAATCATGCGCCGCTCATTCATCTGGTGGAGGACGACCCGGAACAAGCCGAGCTTCTGGGCCGGTCGCTGAGGGACGATGGTTACCGGGTTGAGGTATTCACCAAAACTGACGATTTTCGGCTTGCCTGTTCTGCCACGGGTGCTGAACGCCCCGATGCAGTGGTAATGGACATGATGTTTCCCGAAGGAGACGATGCGGGTGCCGAGTTGCTGGCTGAGCTGAAAGCCGGGCAGATGCGCTGCCCGCCGGTGGTTTTCGCTTCTGTGCGCGATGATCTTGCGGCGCGCCTTGCGGCTTTCCGCGCCGGCGCCTGCCGCTACATGGTGAAACCGGTTGATTCCAGACAAATGATCGGTTTGCTCGATGAACTTACCGGCCGCCAGCCGCCGCAGCCCTACCGTGTCCTGATGGTGGACGATGACCTGTTGCTGCTGGAGGTACAGGCTACCGTGCTGCGCGCGGCCGGCATGGAAGTACGCACGCTGTCGGAACCGCTGCAAATTCTGGATGTGCTGAACACCTTCACCCCGGACGTGGTCGTGCTCGACGTATATATGCCTGATGCCTCCGGCCCCGAGCTGGCCGCCGTGCTGCGCGAACGCGACGCGCAACTGCATATCCCCATCCTGTTTCTCTCTGCAGAAACCGACATGACCCAGCAACTGCTGGCGCTTAACCTTGGAGGCGACGATTTTCTGGTCAAACCCGTACAGCCCGAGCACCTGATTGAGGCTGTAAGCGCGCGTGCACGACGGGCGCGGCAGAATATTGCGATCCGCCAGCGACTGGAAAACACCCTTTACGAACGCGAGCGCGAGCATCTGGCGCTCGACCAGCACGCGATCGTCAGCATCGCCGATGACGCCGGCAGGATCACCTACGTCAACGACAAATTCTGTGAAATCAGCGGCTATGCGCGCGAGGAACTGCTGGGACAAAACCACCGCATTCTCAAATCGGGCGAGCAACCGCCCGAGTTCTACCGCGAGTTGTGGCAGACCATTGCGGGCGGCAATGTCTGGCAAGGTAAAATCCGCAACCGCTGCAAGGACGGCAGCTTTTACTGGGCGGAATCCACCGTTACGCCGTTTCTGGATGGCAACGGCAAACCTTACCAGTATGTATCGATCCATACCGACATCAGCCAGCTCAAGGCAGGCGAGCTGGCTTTAAAAGAAAGCCATCGCCTGATCGAGTCAGTGATCGAAAATATCCCGACCATGATTTTCATGAAGCGCGCGGAGGATCTGCGTTTTGTGATGCTCAACAAGGCGGGCGAACAACTGCTGGGTTACACACGCGAAGAGTTGCTCGGGAAAAATGACTACGATTTTTTCCCCGCGGAACAGGCTGATTTTTTCACCGCGAAAGACCGCAAGGCGCTGGAACAGGGTTTCGAGGATATTCCGGAAGAAACCATCGATACCCGCTTGCAGGGTAAACGTATCCTGCATACCAAGAAGATCGCGCTATGCAATGAGCACGGAAAACCCGTTTACCTGCTGGGCATTTCCCACGATATCACCGATGTAAAGCTTGCCGAACAGACTCTGGAAGCTTACAAGGAAAGACTGCGCCGCGGCCAGCTCTACGCCAACATCGGCACCTGGGACTGGAACATCCAGACGGGTGAACTGCACTGGACCGAACGTATCGCGCCACTGTTCGGTTATCCCACCGGCGAGCTGGAAACCTCTTACAGGAATTTTCTTGGCGCCATCCACACGGATGATCGCCTGGCGGTGATTAATGCCGTCAATGCCTGCGTCGAGCACAACGTTCCTTACGAGATTGAGCATCGCGTAACGTGGCCTGACGGCACGGTGCGCTGGCTGCAGGAGCGCGGTGGCGTGACGCGCGATGCCGACGGCAATCCGTTGCAGATGCTGGGCGTGGTGCAGGACATTGATGACCGCAAGCGCGCCGAACTGGCGCTGATCGACCGCGAAAAGCAATTGCACGAGGCGCAGGCTCTGGCGCGTCTCGGCAACTGGACCGCCGACATGGTCACGCACGAGCTTGCCTGGTCGGACGAAATCTATCGTATCTTTGGCTATGAGCCGCACAGCTTCACACCCAGTGTGCAGGCTTTCCAGGCCGCGGTACACCCGGATGACCGCGCACTGGTGCGCGCAAGCGAAGAGCGCGCCGAACAGACCGGCCACCATGATGTGATTCACCGCATCGTGCGACCCGACGGCAGTGTGCGCCATGTGCATGAACTGGCGCAGGCCGAAACCGATGCGGCGGGAAAGCTGCTGCGGCTGACCGGCACGGTGCAGGACATTAGCGAACGGATGCTGGCCGAGCAGGCATTGCAGGAGAGCCAGGCCAAACTCAGCGGCTTGTTTGAGCTGTCGCCGCTGGGCATCGTGCTGACTGATATGAGCGGGCGATATCTGGAATTCAATGAGGCCTTCCGCGCGATCTGCGGTTATCTGGCCGAGGAATTGAAAAAGCTGGACTACTGGGCACTGACTCCACAAGAATATCAGGAACAGGAATTTTCGCAACTAAAATACTTAAATAAAACAGGACGTTACGGTCCATATGAAAAAACCTATCGGCAGCAGAATGGAAACCTCATTCCCGTTCGCCTTAACGGTATCCTGGTCAAGGATCAGACGGGCAAGCACAGGATCTGGTCCATCGTCGAAGACATCAGCGACCGCAAACGAATCGAACAGGCGCTGATTGATGCACGGGACGAAGCCGACCGCGCCAACAGGGCCAAGTCCGAGTTTCTCTCCAGCATGAGCCATGAACTGCGCACGCCGATGAACGCCATCCTCGGCTTCGGGCAGCTCATGCACTACGACGCTACGCTGCCCGATGGACACCGCGACAGCGTGCAGGAGATACTCAAGGCCAGCCAGCATTTGCTGGAACTCATCAATGAAGTACTGGATTTGGCCAAGGTCGAATCCGGCCGCATCGACATGTCACTGGAGCCGGTAGACGTGTGCGGCATCGTCGATGAATGCATCAGTCTGGTGGTTACGATGGCTGGCAAACGCAATATCCGGATCAGCCACAACGGCCTGAACGGGATTGCGGTACGCGCCGACCGCACCCGGCTCCGGCAGGTGCTGCTCAATCTGCTCTCCAATGCGATTAAATACAACCGTGAGGGTGGCAGCGTAAAAATCGAAGTGCAAAGCGGGGGCACAGGCAGATTGCGCATTCTGGTAAAGGATAGCGGCCCGGGTATCCCTGCCGCACGCATGGCGGAACTGTTCCAGCCCTTCAGCCGGCTGAGTGCCGAGCATAGCGCGATCGAAGGCACCGGCATCGGCCTGACCATTACCCGCCGCCTGGTCGAGATGATGGGCGGCACCGTGAATGCCGAAAGCGAAGTTGCCGTGGGCAGCATCTTCTGGATCGAGCTGCCGCTTGAAGAGCTGCCCGAGGCGCTCCACGGGAGCGCGACAGCCGACAGCGCCACGCCGTCACAGCGCAGTGAGGCAGCGCAACACACCGTGCTCTACATCGAGGACAACCCGTCCAACCTGAGGCTGGTGACGCAAATTCTGGGCCGCCGCCAGCACGTGCACCTGCTCACCGCCCACACCCCTGAACTGGGCATCGAGCTGGCGCTGGCGCACCACCCCGGGCTGATCCTGCTCGATATCAACCTGCCGGGCATGAACGGCTACCAGGTGCTGGAGGTATTCAAGAACGATGCGCGCCTGCAGGCCATCCCGGTCGTCGCCATCACCGCCAACGCGATGCCCCGCGACATCGAGCGCGGCCTCGCGGCGGGATTTGCCGACTATCTCACCAAGCCGCTGGAGGTGGCGCGTTTCTACAAGGTCGTGGATGCCTGTCTGAGTAAGCCGCCAGGCCAGCCGCAAATTTCATCGGGAGACGACCGATGAAGCGCACAGCCATCCTTCTCGCACTGGCTTTCGCCGCGCTACTGGCGGCTTGCGACCAGACGCCGCAGCAGCCGAACGCACTGCAATACACCAGTGCACCGGCCGGCCAGGATGTTCCGACCTACCGCTTTGCCATTCACCCCCTGTATAACCCGCAAAAACTCAGCGAGGCCTACCAGCCCCTCATCGATCATCTCAACCGCCAGATACAGGGCGCGCATATCGAACTGGAAGCTTCCCGCAACTATCAGGTCTACGAGCAGAAGTTCCGCGATCGCGCCCCGGAGTTCTTGCTGGCCAACCCCTGGCAAACGCTTCAGGCCGTGAAGGTCGGCTACCACGTCATCGCGATGGCGGGCGATGCGGAAGACTTCAGGGGCGTTTTTATCGTGCGCAAGGATGGCGGGATCAAGGCACCAGCCGACCTCAGGGGCAAAGGGGTGAGCTATCCTTCCCACACTGTCGTGGCTGCTGCCATCATGCCCCAGTACTTTCTGCATATGCACGGCATCGACGTCAACCGTGATATCCACAACAGCTACGTCGGCTCCCAGGAATCTGCCATCATGAACGCCTATCTGGGGAAATCGGCCGCCGGCGTCACCTGGCCGCCGCCCTGGCGGCTGTTCCAGAAAGACCATCCGGCGGAGGCGGCCCAGCTCGAACTGATCTGGGAGACGCAGCCGCTGCTGAACAACTCGGTGATGGTACGCGATGACGTGCCGGGAGTTCTTCGCGAACGGGTGCGGAAGGTGCTGATCGAGCTGGCGCAGACGCCGGAGGGCAAAGCGATCCTCGCCGGCATGGAGACCGCCCGTTTCCACCCCGCCAACGACGCCAGCTATGACCGCGTCAGGGAATTCATTGATCGCTTCGAAAAGGAAGTGCGACCGGTGGAGCGCAAGTGATGCTGGAGCGTATTGGACAATGGCTTACCGGCACCCTGCGCCGGCAACTTGTCGTCGGCACGGTGCTGGTCGTCGCCACGATGATGTCCCTGTTTGTCTGGGACCTGACCCGCCGGCAGGAGTCGGCGGTGCTGGAACAGCAATCCGAACTCGCGGTGGCGTTGGCCCGTAGCGTCGCCACATCGTCATCGGTCTGGGTGGCATCGCGTGATTTCAGCGGCTTGCAGGAAATCGTTAACGGACTGACGCGCTATCCCGATCTGCGCTATGCCATCGTGCTCGACTCCAAAGGGCAGGTGCTGGCCCATAGCGACGTGTCGCGCCGCGGGCTTTACCTGAACGATCTCCCGGCGCGCCCTGTGCTGGCATTTATTGGCAAGGACGCGGCCATGGTCGACGTCGCCAGCCCGATCCTGCTGGCCGGCCATCACATTGGATGGGTGCGCATCGGCCTGGGCCAGCAGTCGATAGCCAAGAGGCTGGACAATATCCGCAATAACGGAATTTTCTATGCTTTGATCGCGGTGGTTCTCGCCGCTATTCTGTCCACGCTGGCAGCCCGCCGCCTGACGCGCCGGCTATATGGCATCCAGTCGGTGGCGGACGCGGTTCAGGCCGGTCGCCGCGAATTGCGCGCCGACATCGTTGGCGTGGATGAAGCAGCCCAACTCGCCAGACAGTTCAATGGCATGCTGGACACCCTGGCAAAAAGTGAAGCGGAGATCGTCGTTTCGCGCGATGCGTTGATCCAGAGCGAAGCTCGCCTCAATCAGGTCATGGCGGTCACGGGCGAGGGCATCTGGGACTGGGACCTGAGGACCAATTGCGTCATGCACAATCCCAGCTGGTGCGCGATCACGGGACTCGAAGACAGCCATATCGAAGACCCGCTGGATACTTTTTCCTCGATAGTGCACGAAGACGACCGCACGAAGGTGATGGCCCGCATGCAGGACTGCCTCGACGGCAAGGGCAAGTTCTGGAGCGAATATCGCATGCACCGGGCGGATGGACGGCTGATCTGGGTGCAGGATCGCGGCGATGTGGTCGAGCGCGATGCCGAGGGACGGCCGGTGCGCATGCTCGGCTCAATCGCCGACATCACCGAACGCAAGCGGTTCGAAGAGAAACTTGTGAACCTCAACCAGGAACTCGAACAGCGGGTAGAGAAACGCACGGCCGACATGAAGGCGGCCCTCGACCAGGCCGAGCAAGCCAATGCAGCCAAATCCGAATTCCTGTCGCGCATGAGCCACGAGCTGCGCACGCCGCTGAATGCGGTGATCGGCTTTGGGCAATTGCTGGAAACCGACCGGGAACAGCCGCTGACGGCGATCCAGATCGACAATGTGCGCGAGATTCTGCATGCCGGCGGCCACCTGCTGGAGTTGATCAATGAGGTGCTTGACCTGAGCCGCATCGAAAGCGGGCGGCTGGAGGTCAGCATCGAAGCGGTCGCCATCACGCCGCAGATCGAGACTTGCGTGGCGCAGCTGCAGCCGCTGGCTGCGCAGAGACGGATCACGTTCGCGCTGGAGTCGCATACACCCTGCGCGGTGCAGGCCGACCGCCTGCGGCTGCGCGGGGTGCTGCTCAACCTGCTTTCCAACGCCATCAAGTACAACCGCGAGGGCGGCAAGGTTCAGATAAGTTACGCGCCTGCCGCCGAACAGCGCCTGCGCATCAGTGTGCGTGACAGCGGGCGCGGCATTGGCGCCGATGCATTGCCGCGCCTGTTCAAACCGTTCGAGCGTCTGGAGTCGGCTTATGAGGGCATCGAGGGCACCGGTATCGGGCTGGCCCTGGCGAAAAATCTGGTGCTGGCCATGCGCGGCGAGATCGGCGTGGAGAGCATGCACGGCGAGGGCAGCACCTTCTGGTTCGAACTGCCCCTGGCCGCAGAGTGCGACAATATCGCTGGGCCTGTGGCCTCTCCGGTCGCCCCCCAAGTTAGGCGCAACGGCCGTCGAAAAATACTGTACGTCGAGGATAACCCCGCCAATCTGCGCCTGGTGCAAAAAATCCTTGCCACGCGCAAGGACATCGACCTGCTCGATGCCGTGAGTGCCGAAGCAGGGTTGGAGATCGCGGCAAGCCAGCTCCCGGATATTATCCTGCTCGATATCCAGTTGCCGGGCATGGATGGCTTTGAGGCGTTGCGACGCTTGCGCGAGCATCCAGCCACCCGCAAAATTCCGGTGATTGCGGTCAGCGCCAATGCGATGCCGCGCGGTATTGAGCGCGGCTTGGCAGCAGGGTTCGACGATTACCTGACCAAGCCTGTCGATGTTGCCCAATTTTTCGATATACTTGAGCGCAGCCTGCCAATCTGCACGGAGACCATCAAATGCTCAGTGAATCCCTGAAAAATGTACGCATCCTGATCGTCGATGACGAACCGGCCAATCTCAAGCTGCTGGACAGGATGCTGCGCGGCCATGGCTATCAGGGCATGGTGCTGGTGGATGATCCACGCGATGTGATCGGGCTTTATCGGCAGGCGCCGACCGATCTTATTCTGCTCGACATCAATATGCCGCATCTGGATGGCTATCAGGTCATGGAGCAGCTCAGTGCCTTGAACGACCCGCTGTTGCCTCCCATCGTTATCCTGACCGCGCAGACCGGCAAGGATTACCTGCTGGAGGCACTGGCAGCGGGCGCGCGCGATTTCATCTCCAAGCCGTTTGACCGCAACGAATTATTGATGCGGGTGCGCAACCTGCTGGATGCGCAATTGGCTCACCGTTTGCTGCACCAGCAGAAAGGCGTGCTGGAGGAGATGGTGAGGGCGCGTACCCAAGAATTGCGTCACTCGCGTCTGCAGGTGGTGCAGCGCCTGGGCATGGCGGCGGAGTACCGCGATGAGGAAACCGGCAGCCACATTCTGCGCATGAGCCATATCTCGACCCTGCTCGCCCGCGCCATAGGCTGGAACGAGGAAGAATGCGAATTGATGCTGAATGCCAGTCCGATGCACGATATCGGCAAGATCGGTATCCCGGATGCCATCCTGCTCAAACCAGGCAGGTTAGAACCGCATGAGTGGGAGATCATGAAGACGCATACCGTCATCGGCGGGAAGTTGCTCGACGGTGACGATTCCGACCTGATGCGCATGGCGCGGAAGATTGCCATCAGCCACCATGAAAAATGGGATGGCAGCGGTTATCCAGGCGGGCTTGCACGCGAGGCCATTCCGCAGGCCGGACGCATTGCAGCGCTGGCCGATGTGTTTGATGCGCTGACCTCCGTGCGGCCCTACAAGCAGGCGTGGCCGGTCGCCGCCGCGGTAGAGACAATCAGGCAAAACCGCGGCACGCACTTCGATCCGGCACTGGTTGATGTATTCCTGCAGAATCTTGCCGGAATTGTGCAAATTCGCGAGCGCTTTGCCGAATAGCACGAAAAATCCCCGCCTATTTGCCGCACTGATTCCACGGCAAACGATGATAATGCTCCTGACCAATCAAAAAAGTTGCCGCTGCAAAAGCGGTGCTTGGATGTCAGGAGAATCAGCATGAATGTAAAAAAGTTTACTGCCGCCACCACCCGCGAAGCACTGCGCATGGTACGCGACGAACTGGGCGATGAGGCCGTTATTCTGTCCAACCGCAAGGTGGCTGAAGGCATAGAGATCATGGCGATGACCAATGCGGCCCTGTCGGACATGACGCAAATCTGCGCCGAGCCCGGTTTGTCACATTCGGGATACTCCCAGACTGGATTAACCCAAGCCGGATCAACCCAGGCCGGATCAGTACAGTCAGAATTTTCAGGTATCCCGTTGCTCAGTGCCAAAGCCGAGACCGCAAATAGACCGGCGCCGACGAAACAGCCGCTTGCCAACACAAGTTCCGCCATCAGGCAGCCGCGAAGAATTATTAAACAGGACGAACTGCAGGCGGCGCCTGCTCCGGTAAACAAAATAATTGCAGCGTGCCAGTCTGCTGCCGCAGGCAAACCTGCGGCTCCGTCATTGGAGCAGCAAGGACTGATGAAAGAGATTAAATCGATGCACAGCATGCTGCAGGAACAGTTTGCGTGCATGGCGTGGTCCGATATGCAGCAGCGCGATCCCAAGCGCACGAAATTGCTGCGCAATCTGGTAAATGCAGGATTCAGCCCGGCACTGGCGCGCCAGCTGCTGGACAAGATGCCGTCCGATGCCGACATGTCCTGGGTCAATCAGGTGTTAAGCCATAATCTGCATGTCGCGACGCAGGCCGAGGACGTGGTGGTGCGCGGCGGCGTTTATGCGTTGACCGGGCCAACCGGGGTGGGGAAAACCACGACTACCGCCAAGCTGGCAGCGCGCGCGGTGGTGCGCTACGGTGCCGATAGCGTGGCCTTGATCACGACCGACAGTTATCGTATTGGCGCGCTGGAACAGTTGCGCATCTACGGCAAAATATTGGGTGTTGCCGTGCATGCCGCACGCGATACCGGCGATTTGCGCATCACCCTGTCGGGGCTCAAACACAAGCGTCTGGTTTTGATCGACACCATGGGTATGGGGCAGCGCGACAAACGCGTGAAGGAACAGGCGGAGATGTTCGATGCGGCCGGCGTGCAGCGCTTGCTGCTGCTCAACTCCACCAGCAGCGGCGATACGCTGGAGGATGTGGTGCGCATGTATCACGGCAACGGCGTCATCGGTTGCATTGCCACCAAGCTGGATGAAGCCGCGACGCTGGGGGCGGTGCTGGATGTGATGGTGCGCCACAAGCTATCCCTGCATTACGTGGCCAACGGCCAGCGCGTGCCGGAAGATCTGCATGAAGTGAACATGACCTACCTGCTGCACCGTGCCTTCGAGTCGTCCGCGAAACCAGCGGCATTTGCCGCGCAGGAGCTGGATATTCCGGCCTTGATGGCAGGGCAGTCTGCAAATTCGATGACGCGTGGTCAAGCTTTGACAGGGAGCGGCCATGCTGTCTGAACGCAACCATGCCCAGGGCGAAGGTATGAGAGACCAGGCTGAAGGGCTGCGCCGCCTGCTGCTGCGCGCGTCGTTGCGGGTGGTCACGGTGGTCGGCGCGCGCCGTGGCCTGGGCGCGACCAGCGTGGTGGTGAATCTGGCGGCAGCTTTGGCACGGGGGGGCAAACAAGTGATGGTGCTGGACGAGAACCTGGCACATGATAACGTCGCCAATGCACTGGCTCTCAGGCCGCGTTTCGATTTGCTGGATGTGGTGCGCGACGATATGCCGTGGCGCGATGTTGTGCTGCATACGGCAAGCGGTGTGCATGTGCTGCCTGTTGCACGCGCCATGCAGGCCTTGCCCGGGTTGAGCGGGACGGAACGCAACCGCTTGCCGGAGAGTTTGACAGCGGCATCGCAGGGAATGGACGTGGTGCTGGTGGATGCCACCACGGACGGACATTCCGTGTGTGCCAGCCTGTCGGGAGAGGAACCATTGCTGTTGGTGTTGAACGCCAACGCCAATTGCATAACCGAGAGCTATGCAATGCTCAAGCAGATGGTAGCGCAAAATGGCCGCCAAGCATTTGATCTGGTAGTCAACAAGGCGCGCAATGAAGAAGAGGCGCGCACCGTGTTTGAAAATATGGCACAGGTGGCACAGCGTCATATGCGGGTGAAGCTGAAATATCTGGGCAATATCCCGCTGGATCAAAACCTTAACAGTGCAATACAGCTGCGACGCGCGCTGGTGGAGATGCTGCCCGAAGCATCCGCATCCCGCGCATTCATCGGGCTGGCACACAAGCTGATGCTGCCTCCCGCAGATGCAAAAGACGGCAGCAATGCATTGAATAAAATGATGCAGCGCTTGCTGCAACAGAAGCCCGCTTTGGCGCAGCAGCATGGTCAACGCGTTATTTATGCAGGCAGATAACAAGCAAATTATGTATACCGCAACCGGAATAAGCGACAAAGAACAGTGCCTGAAAGAGTATGCGCCGCTGGTAAAGCGCATCGCACATTTCATGATGCTCAAGCTGCCGAACAGCGTGCAGGTGGACGACATTATCCAGGCAGGCATGATCGGTTTGCTGGATGCGGCGGGGCGCTACGACGAGTTGCGCGGCGCGCAGTTTGAGACTTACGCGTCGCAGCGCATACGAGGAGCGATGCTGGACGAATTGCGCGGCGCCGACTGGCTGCCGCGCAGCATGCGCAGCGATATGCGCCGCATAGAGAGTGCCATCAGCCGTATGCAGCAGCGTCTCGGCAAGGCCCCGGCGGAATCTGAAATCGCCGCTGAACTCGGCATCACCCTGCAGGCTTATCAGCAGTTGCTGCACGAATCGCGCGGTGCGCAGTTAATGTATTACGAGGATTTTCACAATTCAGACGATGAAGATTTTTTTGAGCGGTTTGAAACCGGCGGGAACTCCAACCCGATGGAATTGCTGAAGGATGAACGCTTTCGCGATGCGCTGATACAGGCGATCGGGAATCTGCCGGAACGGGAACGCATGATGATGGGTATGCATTATGAACAGGACATGAATTTGCGCGAAATCGGCGAGGTGCTCGGCGTGGGCGAGTCGCGCGTTTGCCAGCTGCACAGTCAGGCCGTGGCCAGGCTGCGCGGCATGCTGAAGGATCATTGATGGACAAGCTGAGCATCTTTGGCTTGCTGATTGCATTCTCCGGCATCATAGGCGGCACGCTGCTGGAAGGCGGCAGTGTTGTCGTGCTGCTGCAGGGCGCATCCCTGCTGATCGTGCTGGGTGGAACTTTGGGCGCGGTGATGCTGCAAAGTCCCTTCAGGATATTTGTAATGGGTATCGGGATGGGGCGCTGGGCATTTTCGTCGCCGAAAAATTCACAGCAAAAGATGATTTACCAGCTCAGTGCCTGGAGCAATGTGGCGCGCAGGGATGGCTTTCTGAAGCTTGAGGACCAGATTGACGAAGTGGCTGATCAGTTTGTGCGCAAAGGCCTGCAATTGCTGGTGGATGGCAATAATGCCGAGAAAATCCGCAATGTGCTGGAAGTGGATTTGCGCACCTACGAGCAACAGCGTTTTCAGTCGGCGCGGGTATGGGAATCTGCAGCGGGATATTCACCGACCATAGGAATTATGGGCGCGGTATTGGGCCTGGTGCATGTGATGCAAAGCTTGACCGATCCATCGAAGCTGGGCGCGGGAATTGCGATTGCGTTCATTTCCACGCTGTACGGAGTGGGATTGGCCAATCTGGTATTTCTTCCGATTGCAAGCAAGCTCAAAATGATAATCATGCAGCATGTCAATGCCCGCGAAATGTTCATAGACGGGGTGATGATGATCGCCAATGGCGAAAATACGCGCTACATGGAAAATAAATTGCAGGGCTACATAGCATAAATCATGGCACGCCGGGCAAGACGACAGGACGAGGAAAATCACGAGCGCTGGCTGATCTCCTACGCCGATTTCATCACGCTGTTGTTCGCCATGTTCGTCGTGCTGTACGCGATGTCAAAAGTGGATGAAGGCAAATACAAAGTCTTGAGCAACTCGCTGAATTTTGCATTCGGCTCCGCAACTTTAGGCAAGCAGGGCGCAAGCGATCCAGCCAGGAACCCGGCGCAAAATGAGCATGAGTTGTTGTTGAAAACGCTGGTCGACAAGCGAAACGCGCGTCTGGCCGAGCAACTGCGCAAGCAGGATGAAGCGGTACAGGCGATGGTCAATAATCTCAATCTGGCCATGGCGCCGCTGGTCAAGAATGACATGGTAAAAGTGACGCAAACCCCCCAAGGCGTGGTCGTGGATATCAATGCCAGCGCGCTGTTTGAGCAGGGCGAGGCGGTATTGCAGCGCGGTGCTGTGCATACGCTGGCGGCAGTAGCCAAGGTGCTGGAGCCGGGTACACAGGCAATCGAAGTGGAAGGGCATACCGATGACATCCCTATCTACACGCCGCAGTATCCTTCCAACTGGGAATTGTCAGCGGCGCGTGCCAGCAGCGTAGTGCGCCTGTTTATCGATCAGGGCGTCGTGCCGGAACGTCTTCGCGCGGTAGGCCGTGCATCCTATCAGCCGATTGCCACCAATGAAACGCCGGAAGGCCGTGCGCGCAATCGCCGGGTAACGGTCACCATCATTGCGCCTGTCGCGGAGAAACCTGTGCAGCCGAAGCCTGAAGAAAAGGCGGAATTGAAGAGCGAGTAAATTGGCCGGGATTTTTAACCCAAATAATTCATCAGGCCTGCAAAAGCACTGTCTTTAACGCAGGAGCCCGATTAATCGGGCGATTGCTTTCCGGAATTATTGCGCAGAGATCTGCGCTCCTGCAACAGCATTTGCCTCTAATGAATTACCTGGGTTTAACGATCCATCTTGTCTCATTTTTATGTTCTCATCGTTAGCCCATCTTTAACAATTAGCAACCGAAACCCCCGAAATTCACCCTTGCAGGCACGCACAACACGTTGATTATTAACGAATTGTGTTTTTGCTTCCCCCCTTTTTTCAATTTGTTGTGCCATAATATTCTTAAAAAAATGTCTTCCCCCTTGCTTTTCCTGTAATATCGGGTGCATGTTTATCCGCCAAACCCGAACCAATAACAAGATCACCGGCGAAGGC
>Ga0315268_10005136_pt1 | contig 14114 bp, 16 predicted proteins | sample C1_top_MG_FD_204535 | JGI IMG/M metagenome (GOLD analysis project Ga0315268, IMG submission 204535) | Sediment microbial communities from Yellowstone Lake, YNP, Wyoming, USA - C1_top | ecosystem: Environmental > Aquatic > Freshwater > Lake > Sediment | place: USA: Wyoming | collected 2017-08-01 | reverse complement strand
TATTAACTCCAGGGTACAATATCTGGCAAAGATTGGCGGCATTTCGTTGGAATCGTTGACTACGCCCACTTCAAAACAGCCAATTCTGCCGCCTGAAAAATCGATATCCGAATCGATAGAAAGTCTTAATAAATTAATAGCCACTGAAAAGGAACGATTTACCATGGGACACGACAACAAAAAATAGGTTACGCGGATATGGCTTTGGCCGTTCAACAGGCAAAAATCAATATAAAAAACGAAGAAAGTTTGCTGACTTTTGTAAGCGGCATTTATGTACGATCAGGTGTTGATGATAAGAGCGCAAGAAACAGAGCTCATCAATTTGTATACTATCTAGCGGGTAAGAAACTGGATGCTTTGGCAAAAGAAGGCGATTACAAAGTAATAGCAAAATACATGCCTCATGCTAAGAGTGTTGAAGAGCGTGTTGACGAACCTGGAGCAGAGAAAAAGGAACCAAAAGCAACGAAAGTACCTGTTGCCGGCGAACATTCATTAATGAATAATTTGATTTATCTTGGGCAAACCTTGCCGGAACTTCTTGACCGCGGTGTAATAGGTCCGAAAGAGCAAAAACAACTTGCCGCAAAAGTGGCGGGCTTGTCTGAAGAAGTTAAAAAATATGAGACAGATTACATACGCACACAAAAAGCAGAAATAGCTAAAGAATTAGAAAATCTTCACAAAACTACTGATGAGCTCCAGAAGAAAGCTGAAAAATTGGAAGCGCTCGAAAAAGCGCTTTAATTTTTTATTTTTTAATTTGTTTAATAGTTAGGTTTAAAATTCAAGAATATTTCTAATACCATGAAACCAAACAAATCCCGCATGCAGGAACTTTTCAGACAGAAAGGATTTTGGGACAATTCTGATTATGATGGGAGTGGTGGATCCCCAAGGTTACAACATATAGCTGCTGATACTCTCATAGATTTGCAGGCAAAACCAGGCAATAAGATATTAGTTCTCGGTTGCGGGCCTGGCTTTGAACTTGAGGAAATCTGCTGCAGGGTTCGCGGCGGCGAAGTTATTGCCATAGAACCGTCTGACATGATTAAAACCGCTCAGGTAAAAGCAAGAAAATTAACAGACATATTCCCAACAACCAATATAGAACTTATCAGAGGATTTGGCGAATACCTGCCCTTAAATGGAAAGTTTGACTGTGCAATTTCCATTAACACGTTCAGGTATCTTGTAGATCCTGTTAAAACATATGAACAGATTTTTGATGTTCTGAAACCTGATGGAAGGCTCGCCCTTGCAGATACCAAAGGCAAATTGAAAAATCTTCAGCATTTTATCAATCACAAAATACCTTACGACATGAAAGTCATAAAGGCATTAGAAAGTAAGGGAATATATGTTGATTACCTGTCTCTGCCCCAACAGCACTATTATTTTATTACATTCAGCAGGAATCCTGCTATGCACAAACAAAACTTAGAGGAATTGGAATGGAGAAATAATATTCAGAAAGCGGGCATGTATGTGCGTGGAGAAATTAAAACTTAATTTAAGGTGTTTTTCTCTGTTTCTTTGGTTCAGGTCCGTATCTGACCAATCTTAATCCGTACCTTTTATTCTGCCAGTTGTATTTTCTTAATCTTGCTGCAGGAAAACCGCAGTAGGAACATTTCTTCTTCTGCATGTGATAGGTATGATGCCCGCATCTGCGGCATCTCATGTGGCTTTTCTTTCCACTTCGCCTTCCTTTTGATGGTGTTCCTTTTGTCATGTTACAATTTGTTAACTCTAATTTTGGTTTAAAAGTCTTGCTGACATGAGCATTTCAGCTAGTTGTTAGTTGTAGTTTCGCTTGAATTACAAAAAACTTAGACTGATGGGCTTACCAGAACAATCATATCACCACGGATGAAGACATTGCCCAGTTTGCGAACCATCTGCCCGTTTTCGTCGCGCTCTTCAGCATCATCGAGGACAATGTTGATGTGTATGTCGAATGCTTTCAAAATACCAACAATCTGCCTCTTGCTTTTCAGCTCAACGATAACGCGCTTGTTTCTCGCAGCGTTCAATGCATCCAAAGGTCTTTCGGGATCCATATATATTTGGACACAGCTATTCTATTTTTAAAGCTTTGTACATTTAGAGAGAACATAAACCAGCCGGTGTGCAAACGGGAACATTCCGCAGTTGATGTTCTGCTTGCTTTTTATGTCAAAATCATGCCGTTTGCAAAGTTCCTCGAGATTTTTTTCAGGAAATACCCTTGCTCTTTCTAAATCCAGCCAGAATGGTCTCTTCGATGTTTCATATAACTCATGATTTTGCTTTTTGAGTGACTTGGCTAATTTCTTTATGTCAATTACTCCATTCTCTATAAATTCAGATTTATCCATGCCTATTTTTGATCCAAGCTCTGCAAATTTTTCATCAAGCGAGTTTTCATTTCCAGATACATATGCAGTAAAAACAAACCTTCCTTCTGGCTTCAGGTGATAACCTGCACCTTTCAGAAAAGCTTCAATTTCTTTTTCTGTTAGGTGCAAAAATAATTCTGATGCCAATTCACCATCAAATAAGCCATTCAAACGTGTTGGGAGTTTGATTAAATAAAAGTGACAATTATTGAAATTAACATTCAAACCTTTACTTTCCAGGAATTTGAACTCTGTTCTAAGCGGTTCGCAGTCCCTATAAATTCGCCAAGATGTTATTAGTTCTTCTGCTCTCTCTATCGAACCTTGATTAATATCTATGCCATAAAGCTCATTTGTCAGAGCAGACATTGTTGTTAACAGTCTTGAACCTACTCCGTCGGTCAGAAGCCGTTTGGAACCATTAAATTCTTGAAATAGAAGCTCTAAAAACTCATTTGATGTCTTATATCTTTGTACTTCTTCTAATAAATTGACTTTGTTGTAAAACCTGCCTTCAGCCATCTTTCAATTAAGTGTAAAAAGTCATAAAAAATGAACGATTATTTCTATTAAGTAAGCTTTAAAAACAAACTAAATAAGTCCTAAACATGTCAATCTGGAAATCATCAAGACAGGGAAAGAAACCAAGCGGAGGCAGATTCTGGCCTTTCAGGAAAAAAAGAGCATATGAAAAAGGTTCAGACCCTACTAACACAAAAGTTGGCGTAAAGACGACAACCAGGAGCAAGAAACAGAGGGGCGGCTCAAGAATAACTCAGGTTCTGACAGCAAGCCATGCTAATTTAATGATTGAAAAAGGCAAATTCAAGAAATCTAAAATTCTTACAGTCAAAGAAAACCCGTCAAACAGGCACTTTGTCCGTATGAACGTCATAACAAAGGGCGCGATTGTTGAAACTGAGGATGGATTGGCAAAAGTCACAAGCAGGCCATCAAGAGACGGAATAGTTAATGCGGTTCTGATTAAGAAATAAGACTTAACCGAACAATTTTTATATTTGGTGCCTTAGATAAAATTATGGTACGTGTTGAAGGGAAGTTTTCTTTTGCATGCTCATATTTACCTGGTTTTGAAGGATGTACAAAAATCTGCCCAGTACCTAATTTTGGGAAATATCTTGAAAAAATAGGCTATTGTGTTGAAGAAATAGCTTCTACTATGGACGACCATGCGGAAAATGCAGGATTGGCCAGCGATAAAGATGAAAGTAATTATGATGCATTAATTGTTTTTGATATTAAAAAAAATAGCAAAGATATCACTAATGTTGTTTTTGCATACAAAATATCTTCATGCAAAGAGGAAGTTAAATTTGCTATAAACGCTAGCGGACCGCTCGCAAGGCAAATTATGTCTGAAGCAGAGAAAATAACCCGCAAATTTGAAGTATTTAGTAAAGCTGTGAAGGAAAGTGGCATTGAAGAGATTCTTATTGAAGACGATTAAATTTTCTTTATTTACCTTAGATTTTCGCAAATAGTTTATTTAATGGGCTTCCTGCCGTAGGCTATCAACACTTGATTGTTCCAGCACTTTACATTTGTCCTGATTTTCTTCAGTGTTTTTTCCCAAAGGCTGTTTGCCTTTTCAGGTAATGTTTTTATATCTATTTCAGTGTTTGTTGACCCCAAATAGAATGCTTCGGCAAAATTATTGGCAGGTATTAAATCAATTCCTTTTTCAATTGGATATGATGATGTTCGCAATATTTCCTTCAACTCACGGAAATTTTCAACTGGAAAAACAAACTTCATTTTTTTATTCTTGTTCAGCATCTGGCTTGCTCTCCAGACGGTTCTTGCTTTGTTGTAAATTCCGCCAATAGGGCCAACAGTTCCGTCAAAAAAGCTCAGGTTACCAGTATACACTGTGTTGCTATAAATTGGTGTTTCGCTGAGTGCAGATGAGATTGCAACTGCCATTGGCAACGAGGCGGAATCTCCGCTTGATTGGAATTCTTTGTGGAATGTTGTCTTTGATATGAATCTTACAGGTACATTAATTTGCCTTTTAACAAAATCAACAGCTTCGTTAAACCCTTTGATGGCAGTTTTGTCTGTTAATCTAGCGTCTATGTTATACTGTTGAAAATTTCTGCCTACGCCGGAGGGCGTATCGACAATGACTGCGGAACGTATTATGGAAATATCTCCGGGCATGTAACGCGGATGATAATGGTGACCGTACAAAGATACTCCGTGAACTTCACCAACAGTTTTTTCCGGTGGATTTTCAATCATTTCGTAGATTTCATTGTCAATAAAGTGGTGTATCCACTTTGGCTCATTTTCTTTCTCATTTTCAATCATGTGCTCCAACGTGCACGCTTCTTTTGATTTCATTCTTGCGAATCCCAGCAGCTCAAAAACTCTGTGCCGCAAAGTCCTGTAATCTAAATTCAAAAGATCTGGCCAGGACCAGTCCAGAAGCAGCTGGTTGATAACTTCTGAGGACAGGCGCACTCCTTTCTCGAGTTTGAATTTTTTATTAAAATCTTTTGTGGCACTATTTATCACGCCAATGGTCTCTTTTCTCGCACCTGGAATATTCTGCGTTAATTCGTCCCAGTCATAAACTGTAAATCTGGTATACATTGATTCGTCGAATTCATATTCATCCGCATACGTACCATGAAACTTTACAAATGGATTTTCATTGTCACAGCCAACAATCATTGTTGGTGAATGAACGACAAAAGTGATTCCACTGTCTTCAATCATCAGATTTCCATCTTCCACGAAAGTAAGTATGGACTGCCTTCTTGCGGCGGCATCCTGGACTTCGCTGCCGAGCAATGCCTTGAAAAAACCCTGCATGTTATCCACAAGGACGATCATACTAGATTCCATAAGGTAACCTGGCGTAAATTTTCTGTGCGGCGGCGCGTCTTTATCTATGTCATCATAAATGTCGTCAGCATTGTCATCATCATTATCCGGCTTGCCAATCCTGCCCCACATATCTTCCTTGTTGAAACTTGTTGGGAATTTGACGCAAATTTCGCCTGCTCTTGATATGAACTTCTTCGGGTTGAGAATTTTTCTTAAGCCGAGTTCTTTGTCGCCATGAGGAATCTTGAATTCGATATCATCAACATCGGCAAAAGGATGCGACAAAACTACGTGCATTGGTTTGCCTTCGCCTTTAATTATACGGTCGCCACGGGCTTCAAGATACTGGTCTATGATAGCTGATGAAACCGTTTCCGTATTTTCCTTGAAATATCTGACAACAGAACTCATCCATGATTGCAGTTTGGGGTCTGTATCTTTGTGCTGCTCAAAAATGGCTTCCAGATTTTCATTGCACCAGTCCAGACTTTTTTGTGACAGCTTGAGTGTTGGCAAGACTCTTGCTTTCAATTTCGCAAGGGCATGGTAATGCGGCGCTAACTTACGTCCTTTCGTATAAATTTCTGAAGCTTCATCATACTCCTGCTTGGCCTCTTTAAGTGCGTCATACAAAACCTGCTGTTTTTGCTTTGGATTCAGACCGGTAACTTCCGCATTATCAACAATTGAAAGGAGCTGGATGATATTTCCGCGCGCTTCTTTTTTCAAATCACGATACAATCGCTCACGCACTTGATGTTCGGTGATTTTCCTGTGCGTTCTCCGCATTATACCATCTTTTCCCTTTCTGCGCTTGGTATCGCTCATTCCGATATTTGATTTTATACTATCCCATGAAACTTTATCCAGGAAAGTGTGGCGTATGCCATAACCTGTAAAGTCTGGTGTTATGCTTAAATCGATGCTCACTGGTGCTTCTGTGGCGATATTTAGTACGCGGTATAATGCTTCATAGACATGCTTGACTGCTGTTTTTAGGTAGTACCTAAATTCACCTTGTTCAAAATGAGGGAAAATTTTCTCTTCCAGGCCAATATTTTCAAATGCCCTTACCATATCATCGCAAAATGCCTTTGCAGTGTCATTGACTTGTTTGATTTCCCCCTTGGCAAAATCCAAAACAGTTGGCCGGTAAGGGTCTGAAAGATTCGGCAGGAATATGTAGTCGCGTGTTTGGAATTCGCGCGCTTTGGTTTTTATAGCTTCAAACAACAGATACCACTCATGATCTTTCGGAAGGTTTGTCTTGCCCGTCAGAACATCAACAAAATAATTCACTGTCATGGTCTTGCCTGTTCCTGGCGGCCCTATGATTGCAAAATTGGGCTTTTCAGAGTATGCAACCTGGCGCAGAAGCTTTGTTATGTCATCATGCCTATTAGCTATGTGAAACTCCAGGCCTTCATCCGAAACCTGCTTTATTTCATTCAGATACGACCTTGGCTTGACATTTTTGCCCATGCCTGCCGGTGAATAAATCGCCATGTTACCGCACAGATTAGAAAGCTATAAAAAAACTCGTATATTGCGCACAAAAAACGAATTGTTTTATAGCTATTTTTTTAAAAAAAAATTTGAAATCTATATATAGCTTGCGAAAAACGTGATTTTTAAACCGCACTGCTGCGACTATGTTATAGATTAACTATATATACAATAAATGTGGAAACGTTTTTAAAGAAATCGTCGTTTTCTTTAATATAGTTTCGTTAAGTCCGTTGAGTAACAACGGATGAACGGAGTTGAAATAATGGGTGAATTTGTAAAACGATGTCCCGAATGTAATTCTATAAACATGACTGTTGACGAAAAGCGCGGCGAAGTTGTATGCAAAAGCTGCGGATTGGTTCTTGATGAAAATATGGTTGATACATCTCCTGAATGGCGTGAGTTTTCAGAAGACGGTGAAGACCGCAGGCGAGCAGGTGCTCCATCCACGTTCACAAGAGCAGACATGGGAACAGGAACACAGATTGGAACTGCTTCAGAACTTTATAATTTACCGGGCGGACAAAGAAGGAAATTCATGCGATTAAGGCAGTGGCACAACCGCTCATCTACTTCATTGGAACGAAACCTGAAATATGCGCTGGTTGAAATGAAGAGAGTTGCATCATTATTGAACATACCTCCATCAATTGAAGAGGAAGCAGCAAGATTATACAATCTTGCCGTAAGAAAAGCCCTCGTCCGTGGCAGATCAATGGAATCTGTCGTAGTGGGTGCTATTTACATTGCATCAAGACGATTTAATTTACCAAGAAGCTTAAATGAGATTTGCAAGCTGACTGGCGCAAACAAACGTGAAGTCGGTAAAACTTACAGGTTCATAGCACGCAGTCTAGGCGTTAGGCTACTGCCGTCAGGACCTGCAGAATATATTCCAAAGTTTGCGAACAAGCTTGGATTTAATTCTTCAACGCAGACAAAAGCTGTTGAGATCCTGAAGAAAGCACAGAACATTGAGCTGACATCAGGCAGAGGCCCAATCGGATTGGCCGCAGCTTCCTTGTACGTCGCATCATTGATGACGGGCGAAAAACGAACACAAAGAGAAATCGCAGATGTCGTTGGCGTAACTGAAGTAACAATCAGAAACAGATACAAGGAAATCATCGACAAGCTTGGATTAGCAAAAGAATTGGAAACCAAGGAAAAAGAGCTTGAAGAAAAAGCGTCTGCAAGACGCGGCTGATTTTATTTTATTAATTTTTTAACATCTTTCTCAGTTGCATCAGTCCTGATTCCAGTCGGGTTGAAGTGCGTTCTTGCTGCCTTGAATCCTTTGCTTTGGAGTTTTGCAATCATATCGTTTATTTTTGGAAAATTCTTTGGGTGGAATGATGCTATATCTATGAATCCAAGTTCATGAATCTTCGACTCTTCCTTGATTACGAACAGCAGCTCTTTTGTTGAAGGGGCAATGTCTTTGTTTTTGACAGCAAGAGCAAACATCTCATTAACCAAGTCGGCATTCCACAGATCTCCAACCCACATGGGTCCGGAACCATGCCATACCTTGATGCTTTTCCTCCAGTTCTTGTCGGTTACTTTGAAATAAATCCGCATATAGTGCCTTGTTGAATTCGAAAATACCGGAACCAGGTTGATTTTGTGTTTCAAACCAACTTCAATCACATACTTTATCAAAATCCTTAATCCGACTTCGTGCATCAAGTAGTCGCGCGTTGGCCTGCCGCCGTATCTTTTCATGCATACTTCAAACGGCGCGGAGCCGCAGAGAACTGCTGTATCCGTTGCTGTAACTGCGAGAATCCCATTAGATGAAAGTTTTTTGGCAGCACCATCAAGGAAAGGTACTGGTGTGCCGAACGGGTCGACATCAATATAATCAAACTTGTGAGATTTTGCCAGCAAATCAGATGCGAACATGTTTGACATATGGATACCTAATTTGTTCAGCTTCGCGTTCTTCTTGATGAACTCAAAAGCAGACCTCTTTGCGTCATTTGCCCAGACTTCTTTAACGCCAGACTCTTTGGCTAATCTTAGCGCACGGACACCTGTTGCAGCCAGCAAATCGAGCGCAGACTTAGGTTTCAGGACTTTTGCGATCAAAACAGAAATGTCCCTGTTAATGACCATGACTGGATTGTAAAATGCTGGAGACTTTGCGGTCAGAGGATACTTTGGTTTGGGAACGTCCAGTTTGACCTGCCCTTCCACATATCTTGCAATCTCCATTATTAGCTAATAGTAACTAGGCTTTATTAATTATTACCAAATAAAGGAAGAAAAGGAGGTTCAATAAAATGGACACAAAAACATGGGGCTGGATAAAAGTTATTGGTGGATTGCTAGCACTTTACTTTGCCTGGATAACAGGACCAATAGGCATGAACATGCAAGGCGCAGTAGCTATCCTAGCATTGCTGACTTTAGCCGGCGGAGCCATGAAGGCAATGGCTAAGAAATAAATTGCCTTTTTTTATTTTTTTAGAATTTTTTTCTAGTGTTAATAAGGTTTTTAAGACTTAATTATGCGGAATTTTCATGGTGCAAAATATGTCTCAAGAATTTAAGCAGGACCTTTATAGTACGTGCATTCACAGTAAACGTTTTCATTTTACAACGTCAACGCCAGCTATTGAACAAGTAAAAGACGCACAAAATGATAATATACCTGATTTTTTAAGAAAATTAACAGGAAAAGAAGTCATTGTAACACTTGATAATTTAAATGATGAATATGCCTGTTGTAATAAAAAAACTGGTGTATGGCCTGCCATAACAAGAGTTATTTTTGGTGCAGTAATTTCCGGTGCAGGCTGTGGATATGGGTATTGTTTATTATGTTTAGAGCCAGTAAATAGTAAATATTTGATTAATTTAGACGCGAAATTTAAGGATTTCAGAAATTATACTGCAATAGCAAAACTTTATGCTATGGAAGGAAAAATATCCGAACTTGTAGAAAAAGTTGAATTTAAGGATTTCAGAGCTGAGAAACAAACACCAGATGCGAGAAGTATCAGTGACTTATTTATTATAAATACTAAAACTTCTTCCAGCTAAGTTTGTTCTTTTCTAAAATTTCAATTATCTTCTTTCGCTGTGGTCCGGTCAGGCCTTTCCACTCAATCAAAGCAGAGTCTGGCTTTGGAATTGTTCTGCTAAAAGCCTGTAAAACCATAATCTCATCAATTTTATCTGCTGCATACTTGGGGCAAATGTGCCCTAATGCAATCTCTGAAAGCTTCTTGTTGAATTGCGGACAGTAATGCCCGCCGCCAAATCCTATTGCAACCGGAACTTTCTCAGGTTCTTCTGCTGCTAACTTGTGAATCACGTCTGCAGCTGCTTCGCATGCACTCAGATCAGTCCATTGCTTTTCTGTGCTGCCGACTTCAACAAATATCACCGGGAACGGGATTGTCGGGCCGTGATGCGTCACTTCCATTCCAATTTCGTAACTTTTCAATTCTTTTCTTTCAGATTTCAATTTCTGGAATTCCAAGACTCCAGTTCTCAAGTACAAAGCTGGCGCGATTGACAATTTCCGCGGAGTACCGCCATGGCTGTTATCTGACGTCCAATTGCCTGTCGTGTGACAGTTAAGCATTGGAATACCCACCCCAGATTTGTGCGAAGATGCCACGATAATCAATTCTGCTTTCAGGTTTTTGAACTCGCTCTCCAAAGAATCCAGGTCTAGAACACCTTTGTCTGTTTCGAATATCTTTACATCTCGATGCTTTTTCTTCAGGATTTTTCCGATATTCGCAGATGCGATATTTGATTTGGAGACTACCACGAGTTTCATAAGGTAAATCCACTGGTTAAGTTTATAAAAGCCGGCATAACGGAAATTGCGATTAAAATGGGTCATGGTCTCGATGTAATAATTGGTGAATATAACACCGTATTTCGCGCGCCTATTGATAAAGAAATTGCACGATTTGAAGATTTTCTTAACCAGTATGAAAATTATGTAAGAACCAAGTCTTATGATAAAGAGGAAAACGTACGGGACTTCCGCTTCCTGCAGGAACATATGAAAGAAGAAGCGAAGGTAATTGGGCATTATGACTGTGTATTATTCCAGTTTTATAACAGTCTCAACTTTTTCGGCGGTGGAGAAATTCAGCGACCACGAGAGATTTCTGAGATTATGAACCTACGCAAAAAAATAATTTCTTTGGATGACCGCTATGCAAAATTATCGGGGGAAGTTGGCGAGAAGATTGTAACGTGCGGGACGTGGGCTAACTTACTAAATGAGGATATCAAAGAGCAAACAAAACTTATTGGCAAAAAAATGGATGACTTGCTTAAGCAAGCATGTGGGTCATCCTCAGAATCTGTTGACGAGTGAGTTTAGCTTCTATTAACATTGTTTTGAATACGACATAATTGGTTTTTCCAACTTGGTTTATTATGACACCAGCCCGACGGATTATTTCTAAGTCGGTTCGCTCGATTTCTTTTCCTATGGCTCTGAGCGCATTCACAATTTTTGTTATGTTTACGCTATGGGTGTCAAAACTTTCCCACCTGCGCTGCTGCTCTTCCAAACGTATCTGTTCATTGAGCAACCCTTCTACCCGTCGTTCCAAATTAACAATATCTAAAATCTCCAGCGCAACTTTTTGCAGGCCTTCCCGCTCGACTTTCGCTTTCTTTATTACAGATGTAAGATATTTCTCCCTATCTTTTATAGCATTTAATTCGGCAGATGTTGCCCTGAGTTCTTCAGATGCTGTGCGTGGCCATGTTACTAGTTTAAACTGCTTGTTTTTATGTCTTATCTTTTTGCAGCTTGCTGACTTCTTCGTTTGATAAAAATCTCCACTTGCCTAAAGGCAGGTCTCCAAGTTCCAGGCTTCCGACCTGAACTCTTTTCAGGCTGGTGACAGGGAAGCCGACTGCTTCCAGCATACGGCGGACTTGGCGCTTTCTGCCCTCCTTAATCCTTACCACAACAATAGAAAAGTTCTCTTTTCCTCTGCCCAGCACCCTTATCTCAGCAGGCAATGTTCTGTATTCAATCAGCTTGTGCCCGTCCCTTATTTTTATGTCAATCCCGTACTTCAGTCTTGCAACAGCTTCTTCTGTAATCTTGCCTTCGACCTTGGCAATATATGTTTTCTTAACATGGTAACGTGGATGCGCCAGTTTTAATGCGAATTCTCCGTCATTTGTAAAAAGAAGCAGTCCTTCTGTGTTGTAATCGAGCCTTCCGACATTGAAAACCGTATTGAACTCAATATCGTTTAATTTTTCATCATTAATGGACGGCTTCTTCAGCAGATCCTGGGCGATTTTTCTGCCCCGTATATCTGACTTTGCTACCAAGTAGTCGACTGGCTTGTTCAGCATGACGTAGATTTTTTTTCCAACCTGCTCAAGCTTCTGCCCTGCCAGCTTAACAACATCTTTTTCTGTATCCACTTTGCTGCCAAGCTCTGCGACCTTGCCGTTCACAAGAATTTTTCCATCTTTAATCAGTACTTCAGCTTTCCTTCTGCTGGATGAGACACCAGTTCTTGCCAGATAGACTTGTAGTCGAATTTTCATTAGATTTAAATACGTAAGTTTGGTTAAAAAACATATGGATTCGGCCACGAAAGTTGAACTCATCAAAAGCTTCTCTGAAGAGATACTTACCGAGAAAGAATTGCTGGAGCTTTTTGAAACAAATCCTCATCCGCTTGCTTACGACGGCTTCGAGCCTTCTGGCTTGGCGCCGATTCATTTCGGTCTGTTGCGCGCCGTAAACCTGAAAAAGATGCTTGAAGCAGGCTGCAGATTCCAGCTCTACTTGGCAGATTATTTCGGTTTCATTAACAACAAACTCGGCGGAAATCTCGAGAACATAAAGAAAGGCGGCGAATATTTCATTGAAGTCTGGAAGTCGATGGGCATCGATACTGACAAAGTAAAGACCATCTGGGCCAGCGAGATAATGGACAAGCTCGGTTACTGGGACAAGATGCTGAAAATCTCCAAAAAAATCACTATTGCCACTGCTACTAAATCAATGACCGTTGCCGGCAGAAAGCAGGGCGAAACAAATTATCTTGCGCAGCTGATGTACCCTGCAATGCAGGTAACCGACATCTTTGACATGGACATAGACATCTGCCAGCTTGGAATGGAACAAAGACGAGCGCATGTCCTTGCAAGAGAGATTGGGCCAAGCTATGGCTGGAAAAAACCTGTTGCAGTTCATCATCACATCCTATTGGGCTTGCAGGGGGCGCCTCAAGGCGTCAAAACTGAAGAAAGCATGATGGAATCAAAAATGTCCAAATCAAACCCAAAATCATCAATCTACATGCACAACTCGACTGAAGAAATAATGCAGAAACTGGCATCAGCATACTGCCCTGAAAAGGTTGCTGTTGGAAATCCTGTTCTCGAGTATGCTAAATACATCATCTTCATGGAGCACGACTGCCTTGACATTGCAAGGCCTGCCAAATTCGGCGGGAATATCTGCTTTGAAAGCTACGAAGAGCTGGAAAAGGCATTTGTAGCAGGCAAGCTGCACCCCATGGACCTGAAAAACGGCGTAGCTATCGCACTTGACAAGATGATAGAGCCGTCAAGAAAGTATTTTGAAAAAAATTCTAAAGCCAAAAAGTTACTCGAACTGATGAAGAGTTTTCAAATAACGCGCTAAAATGACTAACGGATTTGTTCCCAAAAAAGTTTTTTTTACGAAAGGTGTTGGTAAACACAAAGATTACCTGCAGAGCTTTGAAGCTGCATTAAGAGATGCTAGCATTGAAAAATTCAATTTGGTTGCGGTGTCATCAATATTACCGCCGAATTGTAAAATCGTTACGAGAGAAGAGGGCCTGAAATCGATGCAAGCAGGACAGATGGTATATGTTGTCATAGCAAGGATGGCGACAAACGAGCCAAACAGGCTGGTTGCTACAGCAATAGGCGCTGCAATACCTGCAGACAGCAACATGCATGGCTACCTTTCGGAGCACCATGAATTCGGTGAAACAGATGAGAAAGCCGGCGAGCATGCGGAAGATATTGCTGCTGAGATGCTTGCAACCTCTTTGGGCATACAATTCGATACGAACAAGGATTGGGATGAATTAAAACAGGAATTCAAGATGTCTGGCAAGATTGTCAAGACAAGAAACATTGCCCAGTCAGCTGAAGGGGACAAGAACGGCCTCTGGACAACAGTTATTGCAGCTGCAGTGTTCTGTGAATAAAAATGACAATCGGCTGAGACCGCTTAACTCAACAGCCAGAGCAAACTAAGTAAAATTGGCTGGTGGATGAAATAAATTGCCAACGAGTGTTTGCCAAGCCAGCATACTAGTTTTGAACACTTTAATTCTGGAAGCTTGAATCTGCGCATCC
>Ga0315268_10005135_pt1 | contig 14114 bp, 10 predicted proteins | sample C1_top_MG_FD_204535 | JGI IMG/M metagenome (GOLD analysis project Ga0315268, IMG submission 204535) | Sediment microbial communities from Yellowstone Lake, YNP, Wyoming, USA - C1_top | ecosystem: Environmental > Aquatic > Freshwater > Lake > Sediment | place: USA: Wyoming | collected 2017-08-01 | reverse complement strand
CAGACGATGGGAGCTTCTTCGTCAGGGGGGATTTGCCTTCGTAGCTGTGCCTTTAATCGGGCCAGCAGCTCCAGTTGTCTGAATGGCTTTACTATATAGTCATCTGCCCCCAACTCCAGGCCCCTTACCATGTCTGCTTCATCGCTGCTTACGGTCAAAATGACAACTGGTACTGAGGAAAAGAGACGGATTTGTCTTAGCACCTCAAAGCCGTCCATGTCTGGAAGGCCCAGGTCTAGTATCACGAGGTCAGGCTTTTCCGATTCAATTAAATCCAGTCCTTCTTCGCCTAGTCTCGCTGAAAATAAATCGGCCTCAGGCCATCGCATCTTAAATGCCAGGCGTACGAAGTTGACGATGGCATCATCATCTTCGATGATTAGCACTTTCCATAGTTTGGTTGGTTTCTTTGGCTCTATCACCTGTTTGTCAATAGGTTCCAATGGCAATGAAAACCCAAATGTTGAGCCTCGGCCTACGCTGCTTTTCACCCATATCTTGCCGCCATGCAATTCCACCAGCATCTTGCAGAGCGCAAGGCCCAGACCTAATCCCTCTGAGGCCTCGCCTTTAGGACGCCGGAGGGGCTGGAATAATGAGGTTTGCTCTTCCTTTGATATGCCCCGACCGGTATCGCGTACTTCGATAACAACCTCATTGTCTTTTAGTTTGGCTCCGAGCTTGATGTTTCCACCTGGGGGTGTGAATTTGAGGGCGTTATCCAATAGGTTGGTCAAGACTTGCTGCAATCTAGCTGGATCAGCGCGAACAACAGGCAGGCTGGTTGCCAGGGTTAAATCCAGCGATTGTCCACGTCTTGAGGCCACTGGCTTCATGGAGTCTGCCATATCTTGGAGTAACTGTAGTATATCGACCTGCTCGAGCTTTAGCTCGAGCATCCCCACCTCGCCTCTTACAAGGTCAAGAAGCTCATTGATTCTGCTATTCAGATTAGAGGCAGCCTGACGGATATTTTTGGCTAATGTCTGTAGAGGCTCGGTGTCAATTTCGGAAACAAGCAGGTCGGAAGATGCGAGCAATGCTGTTAGCGGTGTCTTCAGCTCATGGGCAATCGCACGCGTGAATTCCACCCTTTTTTTCATTTCCTGTTCCAACTGCTGCCTTAATTCTCTTTCCTGCTGGTAGAGATGTTTCAAGGCCTCATCTGCTTGTTTGCGTTCAGTGATATCGCGGATATTGGCAACAACGCCTTTGACTGCCTTGTTATGAAGCAAATTTTGTCCGACAACCTCGACGGTGCGTAGTGAACCATCCTTGTGCCAGACGCGCAACTCACTTTGAGCAAACGCGCCAGGTTTCCGAGCGAGGTCGCCGAAGATTTTGAACACTCTGGGTAGGTCATCTGCATGAACAAACGCAAAGGGGTTCTTACCCATATATTCTTCTAGCTTGTACCCTAATAGGCGCTCGAATGAAGGACTCAAAAATGAGATTAGCCCTTCTTTATTTACAATCGCAATAGCTTCTAGAGAGTTCTCGATGAGAGCGCGAAAATACTCCTCGCTGTTAGCTAGTGCCTCTTGCATACGTTTCTGTTCGGTTATGTCGCGGAAATTAGCAACTATACCTGCTACCGCAGGGTTATCGAGAAGGTTCTTGCCTATTACCTCGATGGTGTGCCAAGAGCCATCTGCATGCTTGGCACGTATTTCGTAGTGGGTTGTGGCGCCTGGCTTTTTAAGCAGTTCTGCGAATGCTTTGGAGCCGTTTGACATATCGTCTGGGTGCACGAAGTCGAAGGAACTCCTGCCGATGTCATCCCCCATTTTGTATCCGAATACGCGTTCAATAGATGCGCTCTTGTAGCGGATGGTACCGTCAGCATTGATGATTACCATGGCGTCCATTGCGTTTTCGATTAGAGCCTCAAAGAACTCCTCTTTGTGCCGCAATTGGTTCTGGGCTTGTCTTGCCCCGGCCGCGCTATCGAGGGCTATCTCCTTGCGGGCAGGCTTGTGCCGGGACCTAACGCTTTTGTTGTCGCCTTTTTTCGCCATGAATTACCTCGTCACTGCAAATATCGGACAGGAGAATATTAAGCGCGGATTAACCATGTTGTCAATTTTTACTGGCGTCACGATGTATTGATATGCTAGGTCTCTAGCGGGTGCTCTTTGCTTGCGATGCCTGCCCGCATTTTGCCCTGGACTTTCATATCGCGGATGAGCGTGGGAGATAGATTTCATTCTGGCGAGCTGAGGCGCACTTAGGAGCAAAGGGGATGCGAGTTTCTCGCAACCGAGCAGGGCTAGGGTCTCTAAAGATACCTCTTGGCCTACTCTCAGCTTGATTCAGCGAAACAGCTGGTCATTGCGAGGCAAGAAGTCTCGGCCTGAAATGACTAGGTGGCATACCAAGAACATCAATTAAGAGGTCTATTAACTCAGATTCAGTCGCATTGAGTATCTCCCAACTGCTGAGCCTGTGCACTTCATATCCATGGCTACGCAAATATCTCTCCACTTTGAGGTTAGAGGTATATGCTTCCTCATCTGCAACCCATTTCAAACTGGAATTGGGTCTTGCATAGTGGGAGGGGTCATCGATCTCGACGACGTGCAGTTTGTTCTCAAAGATAAAGATGAAATCGACACAAATTGGCTCCTTCCACTCATGCTCGGAGGACCCACTGGGAGCATACATACAATTGAACCAAACTTGGGGGATCAGGGCTGGCGCTGTAAGCGAATCTAGAATAGCTCGAATTACTTCTTTAGGCTCTCTAGCCTCTAGCGATAGGTGGGACTGGTCCTCGTGCCACGATTTCAGGAAATCACCATAAGTTTTTCGGATGTCGCGAAAACTGAATAGCACTTCTTCAGGGAAGTCTACCCATGAAATAGCCAAGTGATAATATGCTTCTGCAAACTTTCTTTCAGCAGATGTGGTCGTACATCCCAGCAAGGCAGACAATAGTTCGCAGTTGTACACTTGAGGGCCCCTATGCAAGTGTACTCTTTTGCGCATTAACCCGTCATAGGGTGTCAGAGCATCCTGAGCCGGCAGTTGTTCATATTTCTCGGCAAATAGTGAACACGGGTTACATGCTGCCTCGCACTCTGGCAAACTTACACTCGTCCATCTTAAGCAGTAGGGGCAATTTTTCGCAGACTTGAAAAGAGCGCTAATTGTGAAGGTGCCCTTGCTGTTCAGGTCGGATTCTTCAAGAAACAGATTATAGTTGTTCATACTGAATATACTTTGTCTGGTGCCCTCAATAACCACCCTCATTCTTGGGAATTTAGCACCAAAAATGATGTGATTCGGCAGGTTCAAAGTTTTCATGGCTACCTCCCTCCTCAGCGCTCTTAGCCTTCTCCCTTCCGCTGGCTATATTATCGGCAATACCGACTCTTCACTGAAAGGCACGCATATTCTTATGTTGTGGAACTTCCCTTCTTGAGATATTCCTCAACTTTAGCGATTAGGTTTTTAGGTTTCAGAGGCTTCATAACATATTCAGACACCTGAAATGGAAATGGCTGCCCTAGCGACTCAGAGAAACTAGTCAGTGCTATGACCGGGATTTTTGAAATGGAAGGTTCTTTATTGAATGCATCGGCAAAGTTGAATCCATCCATTACTGGCATCATTATGTCCAGGATAATCAGGTCGGGCTTTTCTCTTTTGGCCTTTTCTAGGCCTTCTTGTCCATTATAGGCAACAATTACATCGTAAAGCTTGCTTTCCAAAGTCCCTTTCATTACTGCCACAAGGTCAACATCATCGTCTACAACCAGGATCTTGGGTTTGTGTTTCATGTAAAATTACCTCCTTAGTTATTTGTTTATCCCAGTCAAACTCGGGCTTGTTCTTGCTTCTCTTGATGCCTGGATGGTCGGTTTTTCGGAAGGATGAAGGTAAACCTGCTTCCCTTGTTGGTTTCAGGGTTGGGGCTTTCAGCCCAAATCCTGCCCCCATGAGCTTCGACTATTCTCTTAGATATGGATAGTCCTAATCCGGTTCCCTTGCTTCCCACATTGGTGCCGCGGAAGAAGTCAGTGAATAGACGCGGTAAATCCTCGGGAGAGATGCCAATTCCACTATCTGCTACCTCGACTTTTATGTGGTCACTGTTGTTGGTAACCCTGACCAGCACCATACCCTCGTGTGTGTAGTTGATTGCATTACTTACTAGATTGGTTATTACTTGCTGCAGCCTGCGGCCCGCTCCGTAAATCTTAATCGGGTCCTCAGGCAATTCTAACTTCAGAGCTATGCCTCTCTGCTGCGCCACGTTATCCAGGCCATCGACGGAACGTTTGACCACTTCCTTTAAGGAAATTTCCCGCATTTCTCGTGTGATCTCGCCGGCTTCGATGCGAGGGATATCGAGCAAGTCGGTAATCAATGTAAGAAGACCATCGATTCTGCGAACACCCCTTTCTAGCAAATCTCTTTGTCCATCTGTAATTGTTCCGGTATAACCTTCCAATATGTAAGAAAGAAAACTCTGGGTAGCGACAAGGGGAGATTGAAGGTCATGGGCGACGACACCGAGAAACTGGACAAAGCGGCGTCTTTCGTCCTCCAGTTTAACCACCTCATTAGAGATCTGCTCTAACTCTTTCGTTCTTTTCTGGAGAGACTTCTCTCCCAATTCCAATACTTGCCGTTGCCTTTTTCTTAATTCCCCTGATATAGCAGTAGTCATGTAGGCACTGGCTAAAAGCAGGGTTGCCAGAGCAACGAGTGTGGCTATAATACGGCTCGCCTGTTTCCAATCTTCTGGGGGTGCGAATCCCACCAGATTAGTGTGGGGTATCACACCGCTGTATTCCAGCCCCACCAGCAGCCCTACCATACAGATTGCTCCAGTGGCCAGCAGATAGACTGAGCTGTAAGGAAGCACTATGCCGGCCACTATGACGTGGAATACGAAGAAGAAAACGAAGGGGTTTTCTATTCCCCCGGTGAAGTGCAGAAGGGCAGTGAGCGTTATCATGTCAAGTAAGATATGGATATTGCCGTAGGTCCTAGCTATCGGGATTACGAAACCAGTCCGTAGCGCTTTCAGGCTTCGTGCCTGGATATGCAGTAACAGATTGTACAAAGACATACAGGCACAAATGACATACACGGGAAGAGTGGGGAAGCCGATGTGAAACGCCTTTGATGCTACCAAAGTGGCTATGATGATGGCGATAATAGCAAGCCATCTCATGGCAACAAACACCCTGACCCGCATCAGCAATGCTGTTTCCTCAGGTGTGTATCCTGTTGTCTCTTTTTCCTCTGGGGAAGGCTTGCTATTCATCATATTTAGCACTACCTTATGCCTAACTTCGGTATCTCCGAGATATTCAAATGTCGTGTATCCAAAGCCCAACGACACTGTTTATGGTGCAAGGCTCACAGCCTTTGCACAGTGCGTATTAGATTGCCTTCCTTATCTCTTATATTTACTATCAGCGGCATCTGGCCGGGCAGGGCATGGGTGGCACAGGCCAGACAGGGATCGTAGGCTCTAAAAGCCATCTCTACCATGTTGAGTAATCCTTCATTCACCTCCGGCCCTTTGATGTAGCCCATAGCCGCCTTTTTCACTGACAGGCATATAGGGGCTGCGTTGTGCTGAGTCGCTACAATGAGGTTCACCTTTGTAGTTATTCCGTCGCCATCAGTCTCATAATGGTGAATCAATGTCCCCCTCGCTGCCTCCACACAACCGATGCCGATTCTCCTCAATCTGAGGTCCATGTTGCGGATGTCTCTACTAGTAAGCAGGGGGTCATTGGCAATCCTCTGCATATGTTCAGCAGCCTGGAGGGCTTCAATCAACCTCGCCCAGTGGTAAGCCAGAGTATGATGACTTGGCTTGCCGCCAATCGTATCAAACATTGCCTCATATTCCTTATGTGCCAGCGGTGTCAACATGCCCTCGGCTGCGTTCAGTCTGGCGAGTGGCCCTACACGATACAATGAAGTGCCCTCATCCTCATTCAAACCATTCCATCCTATTTTCTTCAAGTGTGTGAGCCTTATATATGTCCAGGGTTCGACCCATTCTCCTATATGGCTGACGTAATCGTGATAGTCGAACAGCGCGAATTCCTCCCCTTTGGGATTGACTACCCTCAGCTTGCCCTCATAGAAATTTACCCTCTTGTTCTCGTCCACTAAGCCCATATAGTAGGTCTTGAGCTTGTAGGGGTCATCAAGGACAAGGCTCAGGTATTTCTTGTTGTCCAGAACGATTTGCTTGAATAGTTCTAAGGCAAAACGAGCAAAGTCAACACTGAAATCGGCTGTCTCCCTTATCCATTTTCTCTCCCCCTCAGTAATTCCTCTAGGCACCCCCCCAGGCAAGCAACCTTCGGGGTGGGGAGCCTTACCGCCGATTAGCTGGGTTATATCTCGGCATCTCCTCCTTACTTCAATGACCTTGCTGGCAACGTCTAGCCCCACTTTTTTGATGACACCGAGAATATTCCGTTCCGCGGGGTCAGCATCTGGTCCAAGCACGAAATCCGGTCCGCCAAGAAAGAAGAAGTGGATATAGTGGTCTTCCACCATGAACGCGTTGTAATGGAGTTGTCTTATCAATTTGGCGGTAGGAGTTGGCTCCACTCCATATAGGTCATCTAAAGCTTTCACAGACGCCATATTGTGAGGGGTTGGACAAACGCCGCAAATGTTTGCCACTATCCGTGGCAGCTCCTCCGCGGGTCTGCCGACGCAAAACTTCTCGAAGCCTCTAAGCTCGACAACTTGCCAGTACGCATCGTCGACATTGCCGCGGTCGTCAAGGAAAATCTCAATCTTGCCGTGTCCCTCGAGCCTAGTTATTGGATTTATTGTTATCTTTGTGCTCACATTTCACCTCGTCTTAGCGAGTCACCTGGACTCCTTTTCACTTTAATATCGAAACTGGCAGCGAGAATCGGTAAAGGTATCCTACAGGGTCAACTATCTGGTCGCTAATCGCCTTTATCTGCTCTTCATCTTGTGCATCTAGAATGGATGCCCAGGCGGAGATAAACTTAGCTCCTGTGTCTCCTATCCCATCAACCGGGCCGAAACATCCTCGGCAAGGTATATTGATATTGATGCAGGATTCTCCGCACCCGCCGCGAGTGACGGGGCCCAGGCAGATTATCCCCTGGGCCAGGAAGCAGGTATTAGGGTCTGCGTCCACTTTGTGAATCCTTTTTATCTCCTTTATTGCTAGCGTATCGGGCTTCCCTTTGTTTCTTTTGCAGGTATCGCACAATGCCCTGTGAGGTGCCAGGGTTGAACCTTTGGGTGGAAGCTTATCCTCCAGGACCGCGCTTACCGCGTTCATCACTAGGTAGGGGGGAGGGGGACATCCGGGTAGGTAATAGTCAACGTTTATTACCTCATTCAACGCATAAACTTGGCCAAAGAATTCGGGAAGAGTCAATTCCTTCCCATTTATGAGAGTCTTTGTCTGAGGATAGTTTTTGTTGGGATTGACTACAGTGGGGGCATCGCGATAAACCCAATTGAAGATGTCCTCTTTGGTGGAGAGGTTGGCCAGGCCTGGAGTTCCACCAAAACAGGCACAGGAACCAAAGGACAGAATCAGCTGGGATTTCTCTCTGAGTAGCTTCGCTATCTCCTCCTGTTCAGAGTTTCTGACATGCCCATTGACTACGCTCAATAGGATTTCCCCATCCTTCATAGCTCTAACATGACGGTACTTGTAATCCAGCGCCACTGGCCACAGTATCAAGTCAACAGCGTTTGCCACACGCAGAAGCACTTCATTCATGTCGACCACTGCCTCATCACAGCCTCCGCAGGAGCCGAGCCAGCAAATGGCAATCTTTGGTTTTCGTGGCATCTTATTTCCTCCTTCCCGCTGTTGTTGCCTCTTCCATCCCAGTCTTTTTGACCTTCTTCAATGGCCCCAGTCTTGCGAGGTCAATTTCCATCTCCTTTAATAGCTGCGGGATTGTTTTGCCGGTAGGGTCAGTGGATAGCACTATCCTGAGCCTTTCCTTCTCGATGCCCCGAGACTCTAACAGTTTTCGAAGTAGATACACTCTCTTTCTCGCTTCGTAGTTGCCATCTTGATAATGACAATTTCCTTCGGGACAGCCGAGTATTAAAACCCCATCAGCTCCTGCTTTGAATGCATCTATCATCTGTGTTGCATCGATTTTCCCCACACAGATAATCGGTATCCAGTTCTCAACCTTAGATGAGATAGCAGCTTCGTCTGTCAGATAGCCCCAGCTAAATTTACAGGAAAAACATACAACTCTTGGCTTGTACTCGCTCATTATCGTCCTCCTTGCAATATGTCCAGCGCCATATGCCACCATAAATTACGATTTGATTTATCTGGCCGTGGTTTTCTTCTGTTCCTTTGCCTCTTGTTTCGTAGAAGAGACCTTATCGCCTACAGCTTCAACCTCTTCTTTTTCTTCAACCTTAACGAGGCGTTGCACCTCCCGGATTCTCGAGCTGGGGACAGCCTCCGTGACAGGCACTTTGGCTATCTCTGACAGAGATGCGTACACCGCTGTTATGTTCTTTGCCGTATCATCATCAACCAGTCTTCTTGCCGCTGAGGGGCAGGCGGCAACACAGATGCCGCAGGACTTGCATTTGAACATGTCGGTCTTGGATATGGTTCTCCCTGCCTGATTGACTAAATAAGCAGCGTAATAGTTACAGGCGTAAACACAAATCCCACAACCGGTGCATCTTTGAGTGTCTACTTCAACCGGACTCAGAGACTTCTGGAAACCGATAGATATACAGGCTTTACAGGAGCGACAGGGGCCACATGTGAGACACCTTTTCGCCTCGTCTATTGCCTCCCTTAACGTAAACCCCTTCTCAAAAAGCTGAAAATGCATCCTTTTCTCAGGTGGTATCCAGAGCACCTCTGGTTCACGTTTGTAGTCACTTCTTAGGGGGATCTCATACCCCTCATAGTCTTTCTCCCGCCCCTCTCTCATATTCACGCCTCTCAAATACCTATCAACGGACTCTGCTGCCACAAGCCCTTCGCTCATGGCTTCTACCATGAACCCGATTTTCCTCACATCACCACCTATGAATAGCCAGGGCTTGGTCAGGCTCTGCAAAGTTACGTGGTCCACAGCAAGCCTGCCCCTGCTGTCTAGGATCCCTTCTTTCTGGAGTAAGGGCCTGTCTGGGGCTTGGCCCACCGTGATTATGAGCACATCACCGGCTAGGTCTATGCAGTCGGTGCAATCGAACTTGGGGTTGAAACCGTTCTCATCGAATACACTGATACATTTAGGGCAATTGATGCCTTTGAATTTGCCACGTTCTCCGATAATCTTTCTGACACCGCGCGAGAAGATTATTCTTACACCTTCCTCCCAGGCCCCCTGGATTTCCTCTTCATCGGCAGGTATGCCATCTTTGGAATCCTTGTCTTCACATTCCAGTGCGACGACAGTTACCTCCGCGCCATGCCTTCTCGCTGACCTGGCCACATCCATGGCCACGTTTCCGCCACCTATGACGATGACTCTTTTATCCTTGAAGTAGTTCGCTGCAAGTCCATTATGGCTAACCTCATAAAGATAGGTATGACCATACATCACACCTGAGAGGTCCTGTCCTTCCAATACTGTTCCATCGAAGGTCAGGACCCTGGGATATGGCGACCCCGTTGCCAGAAACACAGCCTTATAGCCTTCGTGCTTCAATCTCTCCAGCGTTAATTTCCCCGACCCAAGCCTCATATTGTACTTGACGTCGATGCCGGCAATCCTCACCATATTTTCCACAGTAGTCTGCAGAATATCCTTAGGCAAACGATAGTCTGGCACCAGCCACAGTGCCCCACCGAGTCGGTTTGAGGCCTCGAATATCGTGACTCTGTATCCTTTTTTGCTCAGAGTGTAAGCGCACATCAGACCGCCAGGTCCGCCTCCTATGATTGCCACGTTTTCTTTGTCTTTAACGGTGTCCAGTTCTGGTTTCTCTTTCAGATAGTCAGTGTAGAAATCGGACAAAAACCTTTTGAGCAACCTTCTCTTGATTGCCCCGCCTTTGTTCTTATAGTTGCACTCCAGTTCGCAGATGCCACAGATGTACCCGCAAATGTTGAAGAAGGGGTTCTTCTCGTAGAGGTAATCACCGATCTGGATTATCCCTGCTCTTGCCGAGTCTATGTCATCCGGGAGCAGGGAAATCAGCACATTTGTGCGTTGGATGTCTTCATTTAGTGGGCATCGAATCTGACAGGGTGGCAGAAACTGCTTCACTGCCATCTCGACGCGTGTTGCACCCGTGGCTTCCGTCTTCCACATTCTAAACCTCCGTTTTATACCCTATATACTTTGTATACCTTGTCGAAGACCTTATATACCTTGTGGGGTACAAGCTGTCCCACTGGCTTGGACGTGAATCTATGGCACGTCTGGCACTCATAGCGTTGCACCCTTTCAAGGCCACGCTTCTTGGTGACAACCTTCCATGTGCCAGCTCTTACCACTCTGTCACTGCCACAGTGGGGGCAACGACCATTTTCACCTGCCATTGTTCACCCCTAGCCTGTATATACAGGAGTATATACACTGCCAGCAAAGCTGACTTCCGCCATAGTGCCTGTTCTTAGTCATTAAAAAATAAGCATTTCTACTGTTGCCGAAGAAAGAATATAGGCAAAAATGCCTAAAGGCTGCCTTGTCATCCCTCAACCAACAAAAGGTTTGAAAAAGCGGACCCGATGGGGGCAGAGCATGTAGTACCATTTTTCCATCGCAAATGGGGAGAAAGAGCTATCCTCGCCTATATCTGTTTGTGTTATTTTTGATTCCGTTTTGGGGGAAGGACAATTGATGCTTGATAAAAGGGAATCTATCGAGCAAGCTCATATGTAACTGACAGGATTGGGGGAAACAGAGGAAGGGCGTGATGCTAGAGACTCATAGCGTTACGCCCTTCCTCTGCATCCATTAGCATAGAGGTCGTTTAGGAAGGCAAAGGTTAATCTGCTTACCCTGAGCATGTCGAAGGGCCGTTCATGGTTCGACAGGCTCACCACGAACGGAATCAACCAAAGAAAAAGTGTTGCTAAACGACCTCTTAGCATAAGTACTTGGAACTCAGCCTTTCCGCAGTTATAATTAGACTCAATTATGTCATTAAAGTTTAGCTGAAGGTTAGACCACTTAGATTGTGAAGATGAGTGAGCATAGTTCTGAGAAGTCCCTGCTGAGGGGATTGGGCATACCTGGCGATGCAAAGCGAGTTATTATATTCGCAGAATCCAGCCATTGGGACCCGAGCTGGCTATTAACGTCAGAGGAATACTTTAATAGACTTGTATGCAAAAACCTCGACTGTTAATTCTCTCTGAAATTTGACCCACCTTTATCCCGCAAAATTGACCCTCCCCGGGAAATAATCAATCCTTGTTGAGGTAGCATTATCTCAACAAGGAGAAGGAGATGATCTCGGTGGAGGCATGGACAACAATTCGTTATCTTAAAGCACAGGGTTTAGGCACACGCACCATTGCCAAAGAAGTAGGCGTTGCCCGCAATACTGTCAGGAATGCCATACGGTCCGAAGGACCGCCCAAATATCAAAGACTGCCGCGCCCTAATCCCAAGCTGGAGCCTTTCCGGGAAGAGGTGCGCCGGATGCTTGTCAATGACCACTTTATTGGCAGCCGCATCCTCAGGGAGCTGCGCCAGAGGGGCTATGATGGCTCGCAGATGGCGTTTTACCGGTTCCTGAACAAGGTTAAGGCTGAGGAGGGCAGGACCAAAGCCTGCATCCGCTATGAGACGCTTCCGGGCGAGCAGGGTCAGTATGACTGGTCTCCCTATACCGTACCTCTCGGTGGCTGCCTTACGAGAGTAGTAGTCTTCCGTCTTATCCTCGGTTTCAGCCGCAGGAAGTGCCACTTTGCCAGTCTGAACGCCAGTCAGGCTTCTGCCTTTGAAGGAATAGAACACGGGCTGTGGAAGTTCGGTGGCGCCCCCAAGGAGTTGGTGGTGGACAACGACCATGCCTTTGTCATCAATGCCCATCCGGCCCATTTCCAATGGAACCCCCGCTTCCTTGAGCTCTGCGGTCACTACAGCATGAGGCCAGTAGCCTGCCGGGTAGGCAATCCCAGGGCAAAAGGAAAGGTAGAAAGACCGTTCCGGGACCTGGAGGAGCAGTTCATCAAGGGGCGTTCCTTCGAGAGCTTTGAGCACTTCTGCCGCGACCTGGAGCGCTTCGATGACGAGGTAAACTCCCAGGTACACCAGACGACCCAGGAGAGACCGATAGACCGCTTTGAATGGGAGAAGGAGCACCTGACACCCCTGCCGTCAGGGCGATTTGTCAGCTCCCGAGAGCTCTTCCGCCACGTTAGCTGGGATAGCACCGTCCCCTTCGGCGGCAGCCGGTACACCATCCCCTCGGAATATGCCGGCAAAAATGTCTGGGTACGCACCTCTCAGGGGAGATACCTGGATATCTACGACCAGCAGGGTAATCTCATCTGGCGTCACACCTTAAGCCAGAAGAAAGGCGCCACCGTCCTGGTTGAGGAGCACTATGCCCGGCTCAAGAAAAACTTCCGCACCAGGGCGGTGCTGGAGAAGGAGTTCCTGGAGGAGTTCCCCGAAGAGAAGGACTTTTTAGAGAAGCTCTATGCCCAGCAGAAGCTCAATCCTGTGTTTCATCTTAAGCCGATTGTCGAGCTGGCCAGTATCTACCCAAAGGAGAGCCTGAAGCATGCCTTTGCCCTGGCGAAGGAGTACAATACCTTCTCCTGCCACTTCATCCGCGGCCTTCTGGAAAAGGAGATGCCACAACAGACGGCACCGGAGCGAGGGGCTGTTAGTCTCTGGCCTCTACCGCAGGTCACGGTAAGGGCTGACCTATCAGCTTACCAGAAGCTGATGGAGGTAAAATCATGACAGAGATAGAAAGACTGAGGGAACAACTGAAACGCTTAAGGCTTCATACCATGGCCGGCATCTTTGAGGATGAGGCAGATAAAGCTGCCAAGAGCCAGATGAGCTACACCGCCTTCCTCGCCCGGCTGGTGGATGAGGAAGTGGCCAGCAAGACCGATCGCTCCATCAACGCCAGGATTGCCAAGGCACGCTTCCCGGCCATCAAGACGCTGGAGGCATTTGACTTCTCCTACCAGCCGTCGTTATCAGCAGCTACGATAAAAGAGCTGGGTGAGCTTGGCTTTATTGACCACGCCCATAACGTCCTCTTTGTCGGCCCCGCCGGCACTGGGAAGACGCACCTGAGCATCGCCCTGGGGCTAAAAGCCTGCGGTCAGAGGAAAAGAGTGCTCTTTACCCCGGCGATGAGTCTACTCGACCAGATGGTGGCCGCGGTCGTTTCCCACACCCTGGGGAAGATGCTGGAAGCCCTGGGCAGACTGGACTTGCTCATTGTAGATGAGCTAGGCTACATGCCCATTGATACCCAGAGGGGCAATCTCTTCTTCCAACTAGTGTCCAGGAGATATGAAAAGGGCTCCGTAGTCCTGAGCACCAACAAGCCCTTTGACCGCTGGGGAGAGATGTTTGGCGACGATGTCATCGCCTCGGCTATCCTTGACCGGTTGCTGCACCACTGCCATATCATCGCTACCAGCGGTCCAAGCTACCGTATCAAGGATAAACTGGAAAAGGTAAAGAAAGGAGATTGAAGAAATGACCTGATTATGCTAATTTTATTTTACCCGGGTGGGTCAGTTTTCAGCGATAAACTGGGTCAATTTTAAGCGGTAATCTACATTTGTTACAGTCTACCTAACCGATACTCAAAAAGTCATAAAATTGACAGCCGAAACATTACGGAAGTGTGACATTTCCCTTCCAGTACTGGGTGGCTATAAGTGCTCACGTACCATAGTGCGGACTTTACCGAGATGGGGTTTGGTTAACTAACTACTTCTTTTTCTCTAAAATCCCTTTAGCCCAACCAGCGGCCCGCTCCAGTTCTCCATCCTTCAGTGGTCCCTCTTTGCCCTTCACTATGAAGCCCTCCGGCGGTGCCACCAGACGACCTCCCTTGTCTTCAAAATTGTTTGCGACGCGCCCAGCGGCATAGCCGAAGATTTTGACCAGTTTCGTCTGGAATCTGGTATCGAACGCAGCTACGTTGATACCTTT
>Ga0315268_10005134_pt1 | contig 14114 bp, 14 predicted proteins | sample C1_top_MG_FD_204535 | JGI IMG/M metagenome (GOLD analysis project Ga0315268, IMG submission 204535) | Sediment microbial communities from Yellowstone Lake, YNP, Wyoming, USA - C1_top | ecosystem: Environmental > Aquatic > Freshwater > Lake > Sediment | place: USA: Wyoming | collected 2017-08-01 | reverse complement strand
GTCCCGCAAACGTCGGCGCCCGCCGACTCGGCGAGCAACCGCAGTTCTTCCATTTCTTCCTGCTCGATGTGACCCGAGAGGCGTAACTGCACCAGCAGGGCGCGCTCGCGTCGGCGCGCACCCGAGGTGGCAGACGTGGCAGAGCTATTCGTTTCCAGGACCTTTGCTGTCGGTGTCGTCAGCGCCTTCAATATGGAACTTTACCGGACGTCCGGGGACCACCGTGGAGATGGCATGCTTGTAGATCATCTGGCTCACGGAGTTCTTGAGCAACACGACAAATTGATCGAATGACTCGATTTGTCCCTGCAACTTGATTCCATTGACCAGAAAGATGGATACGGGGACATGCTCTTTACGTAAGATGTTCAAGAAAGGGTCTTGTAAGGCTTGCCCCTTTTGCTGACTCATGACAGTTCTCCTGTTCTTATCTTCGTTACGACTGGTTGTACGACTTTTCGTTATCACGGGACCCATATTCGGCCCACCGCTTCGACAGTATAACCCGATTATCGCGGTATATTAGGAATTTCCGCTTCCAGATAGGCCAAGCATGGCTTTTCTGGACTGGTTTCGCTACTAATCAAATGTAAATTTTTGTAGTGGCGCAGCCACGTTATCTGGCGCTTGGCAAACTGCCTCGTGGCGGTGGTTGCCTGTTCCGATATTTCACAATACTTGATGTTATTAGTCAAGTATTCCCAAACTTGACGATACCCCACCGTTCGCATCGATGGCATGGATAAGGTCAGATCGCCACGCTGATATAATCGTTCGACCTCCTCCACCAAGCCTAGTTCCAGCATGGCCTGAAATCGTTTTGCGATGCGGTCGTGCAACCATGCCCTCTCTCCAGGCCAAAGTGCGATCTTGATAAAGCGATATGGCGGCACCGTCCGTAATGCAGACTCGTTCAGAACGCTTGGTGGCTGCCCCGTCAGCCCAAAAATCTCCAAGGCACGCTGGATACGCTGCGCATCGTTAGGGTGGATGCGTGCTGCGGCGTCGGGATCAACGGCCTGCAATCGCTGGTGCAAGGCATGCCAGCCAATCTGCGCCGCTTCTTCTGTCAGGCGAGCGCGGATAGCGGGGTCTGCCGATGGCAGATCGGACAGCCCGTATTCGAGCGCATGGAAATAAAACATGGTGCCGCCAACCAGCAGCGGGATCCGGCCGCGGCGCCGGATGTCCTCAATTTCCCTGATGGCATCGGCACAGAATTCGGCGGCGGAATAGGGCTGCGCCGGGTCGCGGATATCGATCAACCGGTGCGGTGCGTCCGCCCGCTCTGCTGCCGTCGGCTTGGCCGTGCCTATATCCATGCCGCGGTAGACTTGGGAAGAATCCACGCTGACAATTTCGACAGGCAGATGCTCGTGCAACGCCAGCGCCAGGGCGGTCTTTCCGGAAGCGGTCGGTCCCATCAGGCAAATGACCGGATTCGTATTGTCCTCAGCATTCATCAAATTCTCCGCGCGGAAACCCCGGCATGCATGCCGGGGATGATGAGTCTGCTAGGCGGCTCCTGAAAACATCGCACCAAGCACGGTGCGCGTCCTACTCCGGGCGCATGTGCGGGAACAACAGTACATCGCGAATGGAAGCGGCATCCGTAAATAGCATCACCAACCTGTCGATACCAATACCCTCCCCCGCCGTGGGCGGCATGCCATGTTCGAGCGCGCGCACATAATCTTCGTCGAAGTGCATCGCCTCATCGTCACCCGCCTCTTTCGCCTGCACCTGTTTCCGAAAACGCTCTGCCTGATCTTCGGCGTCGTTCAACTCGGAAAAGCCATTGGCAATTTCGCGTCCACCGACGAATAATTCGAAACGGTCGGTGACGCCGGGATCGTGATCGTTGCGCCGGGCCAGCGGTGACACTTCCGTGGGGTACGCGGTGATGAACGTCGGATCCTTCAGATTACCTTCGACGGTCTTCTCAAAAATCTCGATCTGAAGTTTTCCGGCGCCAAACGTGTCTTTCACGGGAATGCCCAAACGAGCACAGATCGCGCGTAATTGCTCCACGGAGTCAAGTTCGGCAGCGGTAATGTCCTTATTGAACACGAGAATGGATTCCTTCACGGTCAGGCGCCGGAAGGGCCTGCCGAAGTCGTACTGTTCACCCTGATAGTGGACGGACGTGGTGCCCAGTACCTTCTCCGCCAGATCACGCAACATTTCTTCCGAAAGATTCATCAGGTCCTTGTAGTCCGCATAGGCCTGATAGAACTCGAGCATGGTGAACTCGGGGTTGTGGCGCGTGGACAAGCCTTCATTCCGGAAATTGCGGTTGATCTCATACACCCTCTCGAAACCGCCCACGATAAGCCGCTTCAGATAAAGCTCGGGGGCAATACGCAGATAGAGGCTGATATCGAGTGCGTTGTGGAACGTCTTGAACGGGCGCGCCGTGGCACCACCCGGTATCGCCTGCATCATCGGCGTCTCGACCTCGAGAAACCCGCGTACATCCAGAAACTCGCGCAGGTAACGCACGATCGCCGTGCGCGTATGGAAGGTCGTGCGTGTGACCTCATTCATGATGAGATCGAGATAGCGCTGGCGGTATTTGGTTTCGGTGTCGGTCAGGCCGTGGTATTTCTCCGGCAGTGGGCGCAACGCCTTGGTCAACAAACGAATTTCATCCACCTTGATCGACAGCTCACCGGTCTTGGTCTTAAACAGTGTTCCTTCCGCGCCCAGGATATCGCCGATGTCCCACTTCTTGAAATTCTCGTAGAGCTCCTCGCCCAGCCCATCGCGGGTCACATAGACCTGGATGCGTCCGGACATGTCCTGCACATGCGCAAAGCTCGCCTTGCCCATGACGCGCCTGGTCATCATGCGGCCGGCGACCTTGACGCGCACATTGCGAGTTTCAATCTCGGCCGGGTCCTTCTCGCCATATTCGGCATGCAGTTCGCCCGCAATCACATTGCGGCGAAAGTCATTCGGGAAAGGGTTGCCCTGCTGCCGTAGTTCAGCCAGCTTGGCGCGCCGCAGCGCGATCTGTTCGTTTTCGTCTTCTGGCTTATCCATTTTCTGTCAAAGAATTTCGCTGTCTTTTGTTCATGCGTTAACTTTTCAGACCGCTTTTCAGACTGGCCTCGATAAATTTGTCCAGATCCCCGTCCAGCACGGCCTGCGGATTGCCCGACTCCACACCGGTCCGCAGATCCTTGATCCGCGACTGGTCCAGCACGTAGGAGCGGATCTGGTGCCCCCATCCGATGTCGGACTTGGAATCCTCGAGCTTCTGCTTCTCCTTGTTGCGAGTCTGGACTTCAAGCTCATACAAACGCGACTTCAGCATGGCCATGGCGGCGGCCCGGTTCCGGTGCTGCGAACGGTCAGACTGGCATTGAACCACAATACCAGTAGGAACGTGTGTGATACGTATCGCCGAGTCCGTGCGGTTGACGTGCTGACCACCGGCACCGCTCGCGCGATAGGTGTCGATACGCAAATCCGCGGGATTGATATCGACTACGATATTTTCATCCACTTCGGGATAGACAAAAACCGATGCAAACGAGGTGTGGCGGCGGTTACCGGAGTCAAAGGGAGATTTGCGCACCAACCGATGCACCCCGGTTTCGGTATGCAGATTGCCGTAGGCATAGGACCCGGTGAGTTTGACGGTCGCGCTCTTGATGCCGGCCACCTCCCCCTCCGACAGTTCGATGATTTCGGTCTTGAACCCGCGTTTTTCACCCCACATCAGATACATGCGCAACAGCATGTTGGCCCAATCCTGGGCCTCGGTCCCGCCGGATCCGGACTGGATGTCCATGAACGCGTTGTTGGCATCCATCTCGCCGGAGAACATGCGCCGAAATTCGAGATCGGAAAGCTGTTTTTCGAGTCGATTGAGGTCGCTCGCTACGACCGCCGCCACCTCGACATCGCGTTCCTCGCGAACCATCTCCAGTAATTCTTTCGTCTGGCCCAGCTCACTATCGAGTCGCACCAGTGTCTCGACTTCCGCCTCCAGCCGCGCGCGTTCCTTGCCCAGCTCCTGGGCGCGCTGGGGATTATTCCAGACATCGGGTTGCTCGAGCTCTCTTCGTACCTCGCTCAACCGCTCTTGCTTGGTGTCGAAGTCAAAGATACCCCCTCAACGTTTGCGAACGTTCCCGCAAATCGCGCAGTTTATATATCAGAGGATTGATATCTTCCATGGCGTAATAATTTCGTCACCATTCCGTATCACCGGAACGGCCATCATTAAAAATGGTTCGTTTAAACTTTATTTTATTAAAACAGGCCGTTACAGAATTTCAGATAAGATACTTATACAAAAAGTAAATGTCTAGGAGACCTTCACACCCAGCGCCGCACCCACCATCTTTTTGACGGCCTTGATGGCGACAGGCGCTTCCACATCCACCACCTGTTCCAGCACCCACTTGCTGTCCGTGGCCTGCATCGCCAGGGAAACCTTCTCGCCCAGGTAACGCACGAAGGTGTAGCTCGGTTGCATATCATTAAATTCAAACTCTGCGTAGTCTTTGGAGCGGGCATTAAGCGTGTCGATGAACGCGTGGATATACTTTCCCGGCCCGACAAACTCGGCAAGATTATTCGATGTGATCCGCGCCAGATTCTTGGCCAACGCATGCACGAAACGGCTACGATCGTCCTCGCTCAACTGGCCATAGACAACCCTGTCCGCAATCTGCACCAGAAAAGACATGAGTTCGGTCATCACCCCGGCCACCTGGGTGTCCGAACCCAGTTTGTATCCTTCAATCTCCATGTGCCGGCAGGTGTCCTGCGCAATACGCCAGATGTTGCTGGCCACGACCGTGGCACGGTCCTCGATAGTTTTGGGACCCCGGTTACGCCATTTTGTTTTCAGGTGGAGCGCCATATCTTCAATTCCAGATCAAACGGCGGATAATAGCTTGCTGTGCGTCATTATATGGAGATTGCCAACAAAGCAGAACCCTCGATGAATATATGGTTTCATTCGCAGCGACGATGCCCATCTGGCAGAATGCCTGCCACGAAATCCACCGATACTGGAGTCAGGTATGCCCGATCCCGATATGAACATGGCAAGTGGTATTTCTGCCTTTGAAGCCAAGGAATTCGCCAAGGCACTTAAATTCCTTTCACCGCTCGCCGAGGATGGCGACCCTCAGGCGCAATATCGCCTAGCGATCATGCACCAAAACGGCCTTGGCCTCGTGCGCAACGACGCCATGGCTCATAAATGGATGCGCGCATCAGCCGAGGGCGGCAATGCGTTGGCGCAACATGGCCTTGGCTTCATGTACCTGCAAGGCGAGTGTGCGCCCAAGAATGAAGCAGAAGCCGCCAAGTGGTTTCGCCGGGCGGCGGAACAGGGGCTCGCCGGCTCACAGATGACGCTTGGGATGCTGTACGAGCAGGGTCTTGGGGTTGAGAAAAACGAGGCCGAAGCAAAAAAGTGGTATGCCATGTCCCAGCAGGATACGGCTGCTACCTGATCCTTAAGCTAGTTAAGAAACGGCGGGCTGTGCGCACACGGCACAGCCCGTTTTACTTTTGATTTACTTCTTGACCCAGTTCGTAAAACCGTCGGCCTTGCCGGCCACGCCATCGTCATAACCCGCATTATAGGCGTCGTTGAGGCGCTGCTCCTCGCGCTTGGGGTTGTGCAGGAAACCGCACGCCCAACCGTTGATGTATTCCTTGTCGACGCCTTTCTTGTCCATGGTGCCGAGGGTGTCGTAATACGTTTTGTTCATGAAACGTTGCTCCTGACAATTCACTCAAAAAGGGACTGGTTAAAGCGGCGGATATATTACTCAATGAACTTGGTATTTCAAGGATCAAATCGCCACCACCGCATATTATGCTGGAATTTGCCTGTTTTTCACAAAATTCTCCAGCCTTGATGCCTCATTCCCTATGCTGTTTCTGGCCGCCTTGTCGCTGCGCCAGCCGGGTATCCGTTGAAAATACCCTTGTTTCGAGAATGACTCACAAAATTTAAGCTGGTTTCCAAGTTTCGCTCAGACATATACTTAAAATCATGTCGCCACAGATGAAATTTATTCCATGTTGAATCTTGGACGGTTGGTCAATGCAGTGCAGAAAAACTGCCATATCTCCGACGCCCGACATGCGGGCGACTTCACGCTCTGCATCTTTCTCCTCAAAATGCGCGAGTTCTACCGCTGGGAGCACGACATCCCCCTGGCGCAGGACCTGCCCAAGAATGAGGTCGGGGCCTGGATACAGGAACGCGAAGAGATGTGGGAACATCTGGAATCAAACAATTTTGAACCCCTGCCGCTGGAGAGTGGCAGCTACGACCCGTTTGACACCGAAGCCATCAATCACGAATTGATTCCGCAGGGATACATCTACAGCGGCGGCTATGGGAGATTCCACAAGCCGCATTTTTTTCTCGGGCAACTTATAAAAAAAGAAAATCGTGCGGGCCACGACATTTACATTTCCGCCTGCGAATACGCCCGTGATCTGGAGGCACCCCCGGCGGTGCTCCAGGGAAAAACTATCTTTATCCGGCAGGAATCGGCGCAACGTTTTCTGTGGGAGAAAATCGAGGAGCGTCGCTGGGCCCAAAAAAATGACGCCATGGACCGAGCCCTCGCGAGTTACGCGTTTGACAAGAATACCGTCACGGCGCTGGAGCGGATGACGCACAATGAAACCGAGACCATGATCCTGCATGAACTGGGCGAGGCCCTGGCGGGAGAGCAATTGGGCGACGACTGGCACCGAATGCTGGGCGCACTGTCGCGCTCAAAGGCCGAAATCATGGTGCGCGCCGTGCGTGACATCCTTGCCGACTGCCTGTCCACCCTGCCCGGCCTTCTGGCCACCGAAAACAATGCCGCGATCCATTTTTATTTTGCCAACTACACAGGCATGCGCAAATATCTTTTTCCCGAGGCGGTCGAGGCCTACCAGCGTTACATCGATGAACACAGCCTGGAGCCGTTGCAAACCTTGGTGGAAAAAGGAAAAACGCGCTGGCAACATACCGCGAGCCAGATTCTGCAACTGCACGAGGAACGGGGCGAGGCGGCAAACGAGGCCATTGAGAAACTTCTGGAATTTGTACCCACTTTCAACTTCCCCCGCGCCCCACAGGCATTGAAATAATCATGAAACTGAATGTCATTGTTGATGACCGCCGATATTCCATTGAAGTACCGCCAGACATGCTGCGCGAGGCCGAAGATTTTTTTCAGAAAATGGACCGTGATATGAATCGTGGTTGGCAGATGGGCCCTGAATTTATTGAGAACCCGGACAAAGTCCAGCGCTGCCAGATTGCCGCCGACAAGCTTCTGGTGTCGCTTAGCACGGCGAACGAGACGCTTTCCATGCTGATGGCCGGATACATTCTCAAACATCTACCCGGCGTGACGGAGGTGCGCATCGATACGGGTGGCGAGATGCTCCTGACGGAAATGATTTACGAAAAGGAACCAATGCACACCCCAGCACCACGCACGGCGGCGGCAGCGCCGCGAACAGAAAGGCTGTCCACAATCGATGCTTTGGAACAAGCGGGTAAAGACGTTACCAAAATCTACAAAGTTGGCAGAAGTTATCGCTATGCCGTACGCGACTCTCTTACGGACGAATGGGTGGAATCGCCACCCATGAATAACGAGCAAGATGCCCACGCACGAAGGATGCAGGCCTACAAACAGCGTCTGGATGAACTGACGGGCAAAGCAGACACAACCACCCCACCCTAGGGCATTGCCGCCCAATGGCGGTACAAGGCCACGGTCAGTTCCGTCTGTGTCACCATTCCCACCAGCCGTTTTTCCTCGTTCACGATGGGAATATGATGGATGTTGTGTTCGGAAAAAAACGGTATCAACGACACGATGTGCATGTTCTCCGTTGCCGTAATGGGCGAGGTGGACATGATTTCTCCAACCACCTCGGGTTTTACCGTTGTCACGCCCGGCGTGCGGCGGATGAATTCGCGGAAACGATCAAGAAGATCCGATTTGGCGCGTGTATCCGTCCGCTTCAGAAAATCAACGATCGTCACGATGCCGATGACCCGCTGCACACGATCCACAACAGGAACCCCCTTGAGCTTGTGTGCACGCATCTTCTCCCACACCACCTCCAGTTCATCGCCATACTCCGCCGTCACCACATCCCGCACCATGATATCGCGGCAATAGATCTCACCCATGCGCCGGCGCATCGAGTGCATCGAAGCCTTTGTGTAGATATCCGCCAGATCGTCTTCCGTGACGTCGATAAAGGCGTTCATTTCCTTGAGCGCGTCCTTCAGGTCCTCGTGCGAGAGTATTACACGGCCAAAGCTTAAGGCTGCCGCTGACTCGGACTTCTCCTTGGGCGGGACCGGAGTCACTACAGGATAGCGCCGTCCGGGAAAAAGGTTGTTAAGAGTAAGCGCCAGCACAAACATCACCATAACATTGAGGCCAACAGGCACGAGGACATATCCATAACCCAGCGCATGCACCTGCGCCCCGCCGATCACCGCTACCAGCGCCGTCGCGCCGCCGGGAGGATGCAGGCAGCGCAGCATATGCATGGCGAGGATGGCCAACGCCGACGCCATGGCCGCCGCCAAATACAGACTAGGAATGAATTTGGCGCATGTCACGCCGATCACCGCCGACACGAGCTGCCCGCCGATAAACGACCACGGCTGCGCCATGGGAGCGTGCGACGCGGCGAACAGCAGCACGGCGGAAGCTCCCATCGAAGCAACCAGGAGCGGTGTTGCACTTTGCCCGAGGCTGGAACTTAATATCGCTGTCACCAGTATGGCTAAAAATGCGCAGCCCGTGGAAACAATCTTTTCCGTCTTGCTGACGGGGGCCGACGCAGACAGCAGGTTGGTCAGCGTTAGTCGAAGATTCATCTTTATTTTGTACCGAACATGAATGGCTGGCGGTTTGCCGTACGTGAAGCTGGCATACGATAATCAAAACCAGTCAACTTGCCTACTTCTCTTTGCTTCCAGAAGTCTGCCGTGAAAGAAGTCAAACCGTTGAGTTTCATCTGAAGTAGAGAACGCGCTTGCTCCCGAAATTTGCCGGGAGATGATACGCCGATTTGAAACAAATGCGGATCAGCAATATCCGGGGTGGATCGGCCAGAACCAGGCTGAAGAAAGCCGCATCAAGAAAACCACCGATCTGCGTGTCAACAGGCGCGCGGACTGGAAAGGTATGGACACTACTGCGCTGATGCACTCGCAGGCCTAGGTGTTTAGCGCGATGGGGTAAATGTTCCCGTTCCTTGCCGCCAACTCACAAGGATATCGGTTACAACGGGCAACGTTATCTGCCGGGCGAGTACTATCACCGGCACGTTGATGGCGGCTCCGGTTCCTTCAGCCAGAGGCAGCCCGTGGCCCTCTGGTATCTAAACGATGTCCCCGGCCGGGGCGGCGAAACCGAATTCCCTCTCCAGTTAAGTACTCAGCAAGCATGAGGAAGGCAAACTCGCCCTCTTCCCACCTTAATTGGGCCCATGTCCACTACGCGGTCCCATGGAGAACGGTGTGGAGTACATCGCCACCACATGGGTCTGATTTTCCTTATACATCTTGATGTTAGATCATTCTCTAGCGCTTGTGACCATGCTTCTTATAGAATAATGCCCATATAAGTAGTTAATAAGACGTTAATACACAATAAAGATACAAGTCGCACAAGCGACGGGACGTGAGGAGCGGAAATTAATGATAGAAGTACAGCCTACCGCCATGAAGATGGCGGGGGTCCATCGTGGCAACAATCGGATTTTGCGTTCGCGCGGATGCGCCTTTGCCTTGTGGCAAGGTGATAAACCGCCGGAACCACACGTTTGCCATGCGCACTCGTGAATGCACGCCCAGCAAGGAAAGCGCAAGGCAGATCGGATCCAAGGATATTGAAAACGCGCTGACCCTCGGCGAGTGGGCGGTGCTCGATTCCTGGCTGACTAAAGTAGTTCCCGCACCCGTCGATCCTCAAGGTGCTACTGATCTATGCTGTTCCGACAATCTCGCCGCGTGCCTCTTTAACATACTCTTCTTCCGGACACCGGATCATCCGCAGCTCGGAACATGGGCTGAACGCGCGCGCGAAGCCCTTGGATCCCTGTCCCACGCGTCGAAACTGACGCTCGCACGGCGTCTGATGTATCACGATACCTACTTCGGACGCCCGGCACGCAATGCACTGCTTATCAGCGCGCTGCGCTTACAGGGAGTTCACCGGCTGCGCACACCCTCCCTGCAGTTGCAGTGGGAATTGTTGCTGGCATTGCATAAAGACTCGATCGGTGAATATGCCGACTGTCTCGATATCGTTCTTAAAGCCAAGGAACTCGCCAATCGGCACGGGATCCAGCAATGGTCTGTCATGCTGCGGTCGCTGGAGGTGACTTCCTACCTAGAGCTAAACGATTTATCCGCGGCATGCCGTGCATGGGAGACACCGCTGCCGGAGAAACTGCACCACGGTCTCCTCGGTACGGCACGCCTGCATCAGTTAGGCGTACGCGTGGCGCTTGCGAAAGGCAACTCGGCGATGGCCCTGGAACATGTCGAAGCGGCATTGCATGCCACCGCGCAGGCTGGTACACCACTTTTCCATGCGCTTACCTGCATCACCGCGACCGAGGTGTACCTTGAGCGCAATGACCACGAGACAGCGGAGACACTCCTGGTCGAGGCCGAGAGAATTGCCCGCACCACTGGTAGTGCAAAACTCGCCTGCCTCGGTTCCTTCGCGCGCGCCTGGCGCGCTCTGAAATTAAATGCCCTTGACCAACTTGACGAACATTTACGCAACGGGTTTGGTCTTGCTGCGCGTCATGGTTATCAGAATTTTTCCTGGTGGTCACCGCACGTGATGAAAATGCTGTGTGTGAAGGCGCTGGAGAACGGCATCGAAGTCGACTATGTGCAAGAACTGGTGACAATGCGTGGTCTGGGCCATCGATCCACCCCAGTGAATATCGAAGCCTGGCCGTGGGCAGTGAAAATATATTCACTCGGTCGTTTTACTATTCTGGTCAATAACCAACCGGCCAGCGTTGGGCGCAAGGCGCAACACAAACCGATCGAACTGCTCAAGGCCATCATCAGCCAGGGCGGGCGTGACGTGAGCGAAGAGTCTGTAACATCTGCGTTATGGCCCGACGCGGAAGGTGACGCCGCCCGACAGGCGTTCGACACCACGTTGCACCGCCTGCGCAAATTATTGGTCCACCAACAGGCCATCCATCTGCACGATCGCCGGATAAGTCTGAATCCGAACTATTGCTGGGTGGATGCCTGGGCACTTGAAAGACTGATATCCGAAGCCGACACTACGCTGGCAAATGCTGCTTCCGACGAGAATGGAACCGCGCTGGCAAACCTGAGCGATCGCATCCATGCGCTTTATCATGGCCGGTTCCTGGGAAAAGAATTCAACGCCGCTTGGGCCATTTCCCTTCGCGAGCGTCTGCGCAGCCGCTATCTGCGCCATATTCTCAATATCGGCACACGTTGGCAGTTGCTAGGCAACTGGGATCGTGCCATCGAAGCTTACCGTAAAGGACTTGAGGTTGACGACCTCGCCGAACAACTTTACTTGAACCTCATGCGCTGCCATCAACACCTCGGGCAACGCAGCGAAGCGTTATCGGTATATCGCCGTTGTCGCTTCGTGCTGTCCGTCGTGCTGGGTATCGCGCCAAGTTCCGAAACAGAATCCCTGCACCAGCGTCTGCGCATAGACGCATAAGTTTAAGCTGCCGTTTTCTGTGCTCAGCAATGGGCGCAGCTACCCCATAGCCCTCGTTGCTGGACCGGCCCGGTATAGGCCGTATTTCTCCTGCGTGTACAAAAAATAACCTCCACAAGATCCTTGTCAGTTTGTGAATCTGTAAGCAATCTGTAAGACCGCAAGTCCCATGCTGCATCCCATACAAATTACCCAAACAAAGGTAAGGCCCCATGGAAAGTTACGTAGTACGTATCTACCGCCGGCAAAAAACACAACCGGAAAAGGTGGTTGGTCTGGTGGAGCACCCTGAGAACGGGTCCACCGAGCGGTTCAGTGGCATGTCCGAGTTGGTGAGCATCCTGCTCACACCGCACCCGGTCGAGTCCAGCGCCAAGACTGCCGAAGAAAGCGATCAACTGGGACTGGCTGGATGAGTGAGGCTGAAAAGACACACGCTGCAGCAGACAGAAAACAATGAGGATGAGCAAAACGAACACCCGATAGGTTTCATTCCGCAACTCCATTTGCGCAGGGACGCGCACATTTTTTTACGACAGGCTATGTCTGGAGCGGTAGATGAGGATGAAAAATAAAATTAACTAATGAGGACATGGTAATGCACACATACACGGACCACCGCAAACATAAGCTCACCAGCCCTGTACAGAGCCATTCACCACTGGCATGGGTTTCGTTAACCGCCATGCTGGTATGTGCCGTACCAGTCCATGCGGCATCGGTTTCCGATTCCGATCAGTCCGATCACCAACTGAATGGAACCAGTTATCTGATAGTTAGCCATGACAATGACGGCACGAATGGTCAGAACCACTCCCGCGACTTATTTGACAAGAGTAAGCACGAATTTGGCGAGACCGAACATGGCCTTACCGAAAAGGAATGGGGCGGCCACGATTCACTGAACTCCCTACGTGGCAAGAACGATGACGACGGTGGCGTCCACGACACAATACCGCACGAAGGCAGTCACGACGGATTTGATTTCGACAGGCATGAATTCGAAAACCACGAGCACCACGACTCCTGGGACAAGGGCAATCGTTGTGACCCGCCTGCCGTGGTTCCCCTGCCCGCGGCCGCGTGGCTGTTCGGCTCGGGGCTGCTGGGGCTGATCGGCGTCGCACGGCATAAGAAAGCGTAAAGCAGTTATAAGCTAATTAACAATGAAACCTGCTCAAAACCTGGTTAACACTCGTTTCAGCTTTCGCAAGCTTGCGCTTGCCATGCTGTCAGGCCCAACGCTCTTTTTAGCAGGCGCAGAACCTGCATTGGCCGGCTCTGGAAATTTGGTTGCGCAATACGATGTAAATTTTCAGAATCTCAGTCCGGCACTGGGCAGTTACGCGCTGTGGCAGTTCGATTTCGGCCAGCCGCCGTTCAGCTCCACGCCTAATTCGTATCCGGTTGATGTGTCTGTCCAGACGGGGCCTGAGTGGCTCTGGGGGACGCCAGTTGAACTTGTTCCAGGCTCAGTCAGCTACTTCTACTCCAACACCAGCACTGTCACGGTTGGGAATTTCGACGTCTATAATGGAAGAGCATCGTCAGGGTTCAACTACAACTATGCCAATTTCCTGGATCAGGTCTTTTACCCCGGAACTTTCAACTACACATTTAGTTTCTACGACCCGCCAGCGCCCACAACGAAACCGATTCAGTTCTCGCTTAATCTGATCTTTGATGACAAGAATTTTGTCCCCACGGGCTACACCTTGGGGTTTTCAACCATGCTGTATCCCGATGGCACCTCTCAACTGATTAGTTCCAACAACGTCGGCATCACGCAGACGTTCGGGACAAGCCCCGTGCCCGTTCCTGCCGCCGTGTGGCTGTTCGGTTCAGGGTTGCTGGGATTGATCGGCGTCGCGCGGCGCAAGCGAAGGGGAACAACAAGAAACATCGTTTGAACTCGAAATAAAAAACGTTTGCATCCCACTAAATCCACTGTAGTAGAGGAGATGCCATGAATGCAAAGACGAACTCAGTAATTAGAAATATAGCTCTCGCCACGATGTTCATTACCGCCCCCACAGCGGTGAATGCGGCAAACGTCGGGGTATATGTTCATGAAGCTGTCTTTGAAACAGACTCGTCTGGTAACAGGACCATACTTGATAGTTGCTCCCTCCCGGACCTTCAAGCACCTACGGGGTTTTGCAGTGGTAACGGATATGCATCTGCTTACGCCAATATGAACACCGGAACATTGACAGCTCACCTAACGGTTCCTCAAACGCTGCGAGCCACGGAAGGTGCGCAGCACCGAGGCAATGGGATGGACTCCTCCTCACCTAACCGGCATCAAAGTGCCAAACTGGAGTTTCCACCAACCAGTCAATAGGAAGAAGGAGTCCACCATGA
>Ga0315268_10005133_pt1 | contig 14116 bp, 8 predicted proteins | sample C1_top_MG_FD_204535 | JGI IMG/M metagenome (GOLD analysis project Ga0315268, IMG submission 204535) | Sediment microbial communities from Yellowstone Lake, YNP, Wyoming, USA - C1_top | ecosystem: Environmental > Aquatic > Freshwater > Lake > Sediment | place: USA: Wyoming | collected 2017-08-01 | reverse complement strand
CTGATTTTTTCGGAGATTTTTTTCTCCTTCCGCCGCGCGAGCACGAGGTCGTCGAGCTTCGCGGTTTCGCGCGGGGTTTTCATCAATTCGATGACCAGCCGGACGCTTTCGTGAGATTCACGGGCGGCGGCCTCAAGCAATTCGTAGAATTTGTCGCCTTTGCCGAATAGTTGTTGAAGGGAAAACATACGCGGACAGATGTTACAGACGCGGAGAATAAGTCCACAAAAAAACCGCTGCCGACGCGCGGAATAAATTTCCGTGCCCCGCTTTAGAGCCTGCCCGTGACTTTGTTCAAAGCGTATTGCGCCTGGTCGAATTCCGCCACGACTTTCAAGTAATCCAGCCGCGAGCGAGTCAGCTTCTGCTCGGCTTGAATGATTTCGAGCACCACGCCCACTGCGAGTTCCTTGCGCCGTTGCGCGGGCCGCTATCCCTCTGCCGCCGCCGCGAGTGCGCGTTGGGTGCGATCGAATACGTCAGCGAATCGTAACAATTCCACCGTTTGATCGTCACCTGCAGGACTCACGCTTTTTCCGAACTCTGAAACTTCAACGTGAATGAAAAAACAAAAACATATGAAAGCGGGCCGACTCGCGACAGCGGTGGTGGCAACACTCGTCGTTAACGGCCAACGCGTCTGGCGTGCCGGTGTATAATTTCAGCCTTCGCGGACGCCAGCGTCACCCGGATGCGGGAAGAATTTCTGTTTTATCTCGGCTCTTTCCCAATTCAAGTGAGCGGCGATGATGTGAATAATCCCGCCGCCACGGAGCCGGGATCGACGGATAGCCAGACAATGGGGGCGTGGCTCCGCAGTTCAAAAGCGTCGAATTGGGTCAGCGAATCGCTGCCTGGTTTATTCCTTTTCCGCCATTCTTCGAAGAAGACCACCGGTGCTTTGCGATCGGACTGCCGCAGACGAGTTTGAATTCTGAACGGAATTTAATCAAATGTGAGCGGAATATTAATCAACGTTTGGTCTATTTCCCTGTCGAAAGCGTATGCGAATACTTTTGGTTGAAGATGAAAAAAAATTGGCGGACATGGTTGCGCGCGGTTTGAAGGCCGAACGTTACGCGGTGGACGTGTCGTATGAAGGCGAGGGCGGTTGGGAACTCGCGGCGGCTTACGAGTACGATCTGATCATTCTGGATTTGATGCTGCCGGGCCTGGGTGGAACCGAAGTCCTCCGCCGCGTTCGCCGCAAAAACCAGCAGGTGCCGATTCTGATTCTCACCGCCCGCGATGCCACGGCTGAAAAAGTCCAGAACTTCGAAGCCGGCGCGGATGATTATCTGACGAAGCCGTTCGCTTTTGCCGAATTGTTGGTGCGCGTCAAGGCTCTTTTGCGACGCGGCCCGGTCAATCGTTCGAGCGTGCTGCGGGTCGGTGATCTCGAAGTGGATCGCCTTTCCAAACAAGTCCGGCGCGCCGGCAAGCGCATTGACCTCACGGCGAAAGAATACTCACTGCTCGAATACTTCGCGACCAATCCTGGTCGCGTTTTTTCGCGCACGATGATCATCGAGCATGTCTGGGATCAGAGCTTCGAAGGACTGACGAACATCGTGGATGTTTACGTTCGTCATTTGCGGGAGAAAGTGGACGACGCCTTTCCCTCGAAGCTTATCCGTACCGTGCGCGGCATGGGGTATTGCTTGAGCGACGAGGTGGAGGCATGAACCCGCGCTCACTCAGCTTTCGCCTCGTCGCCTGGTACGCAAGCTTGCTCACGGGCGTTTTCATTTTGCTCGGCGCGGTCATGTTTTTTGATCTCCGACATTTTCTCGAAAACAATTTGCGCGAATCGCAAGCCCGGCGGGCGCAGCAAATTGCCGATACCCTGCTCGCGCGTGTCGGTGAAACGGGCGAGAACTACGTCGTCCGGGAAATCAAAGATCGCTACGAACCGGAAATGAACGGTCGTTTCATTCGTGTCACGCGGTCGGACGGCCGCGTGCTCTATGTTTCCGGCGCGCCCAAAGATCAAAGCTTCGACCCCACGCTTTTCCCCGCGCTGAAGGCTTCTTCGCGGAAGGAGTTTTCCCAAAAACTGCGGCTGGCCGGTGGAGAAACGCTGTTGGTCGCCGCGTTGGACTATTCGACCCCGCGGCGCGTGCGTTACCTCATCGAGGTCGGCGTGCCGCTCAGTCCCGTGGTGACGATGCTTGACCATTTGTTTCTGCAACTGGCGTTTGGATTGCCTGTCGCTCTCGCGGTAGCGATTGCAGGCGGTTACTTCCTGGTGCAACGGGCGCTCAGGCCGGTGGATCAGATCGCCCGCAAAGCCGAACAAATCACTCAGCACAATTTGAGCGAGCGTTTGCCGGTGGCTTGCACCGGCGACGAGTTGGAACGGCTTTCCATTTCGCTGAACCATATGATCGGTCGTCTCGAGGACGCCATTGATAATTCCAAACGATTCGTGGCGGATGCATCGCACGAACTGCGTACGCCGTTAACCGTCCTGCGCGGCGAACTGGAGCAGTTCACCCAGGACAAACGGTTTGACGCCGACACCCGCGAAACCCTCGGCAGCATGTTGGAAGAGGTCGAGCGATTGGCGAAAATTGTCGAAGGTTTGGTTGCCTTGTCCCGGCTCGATGCCGGCGAGGCGCAGACCGAGTGGGTGTCATTCGACCTGGCCGATCTGGCGACCACCACGGCTGATCAAATGAACCTGTTGGCGGAGGACAAGCGAATTTCTGTCTCGTGCGATGCGAAACAAAGGGTCCTGGTCAACGGCGACCGGGCGCGGCTGAAACAAGTCGTCGTCAACTTGCTCGATAACGCCATCAAATACACGACGGACGGCGGCGCGATCCGCCTACTGGTCCGCCGGCAAAACGGGCACGCGCTTTTGGAGGTGGAGGACAGCGGAATGGGAATTTCAGCCGAAGCGCTGCCGCACGTGTTTGAAAGATTCTTCCGCGTGGACAAGGCGCGGTCGCGCGACCAGGGCGGAGCCGGGCTGGGTCTTTCCATCGTCAAATCCATCTGCACGGCACACGGCGCGGAAGTGCAGGCGGAAAGCGCGCCCGGGAAAGGCAGCCGTTTTCGCGTGAGGTTGCCGTTGGCAAGCGGTGAATTTTCAAAAGAAGAAATCAAAAATGAAAATCGAATCAAAAATTAATCGGATGGTTCAAAAATTGAAAAGCAGCCTCGGTCAAAAGCCTCGTTGGAAGTTGTCGGGGTTGGTCGTGATGTTGATTATGGTCGTGGTGCTCTTGCTGCCTGCCAAGCGGAGCATAGCCGATGCAGGCGTGGGCGTGGTGGCCGCTCCTTCCGTCGCGGTGGCCAAAGTGGAGCGGAAGGATCTCTACACGGAAATGACCATTCCGGCGGAATTCCGGCCTTTCGCGGAAGTCGAGCTGCACGCGAAGGTTTCGGGTTTCCTGCAACGAATCGACGTGGACTTTGGCGACCAGGTCAAGGCCGGGCAGCCTTTGGCCACGCTCGAAGTCCCGGAATTGCGCGATGAACTCAACAGCGCCATCGCCATGAAACAGAGGGCCGAGGCGGATTTCAAAAACGCACATCTTGCCTACACGCGCCTGGTGACGGTGGATCAGGGCCATCCCAATCTTGTCGCGCAACAGGATATGGATGCGGCTGAAGCCAGGGACAGCATCGCGGCCGCCGCCATTGCCGCCGCCAAGGCGGAGGCGGAAAAGTTTCAAACGCTGGTGGCTTACACGAAAATCACGGCGCCTTTTGATGGGGTGATTACGCGCCGCTATGCCGATCCCGGCGCGCTCATCCAATCCGGCACGGCTTCGCAATCGCAATCCCTGCCGCTGGTGCGCCTGTCGGACAATTACCGGCTGCGGCTGGATTTTCCCGTCTCGGTTGATCACGTCAAAGACATTCGGCTGGGCGGCGCGGTGGGCGTGCGCATTGACTCGCTGGGCGGCAAAACGTTCACCGGCAAAATTGCGCGCTTCACGGATCGGGTGGAAGAAACGACACGCACCATGATTGCCGAAATGGAAGTGGACAACCCGAAACTCGAACTGGTTCCCGGCATGTACGCGACGGTGGTGTTGAAGGTCGAGCAGCGTCCCAAGGCGCTGGCGATTCCCACGGAAGCCATTTCTGCAGGCAAGAGGGACACAGTTCATGTGGTCAATGCCAACCACGAGATTGAGGAACGCGCCGTAACCCTTGGCCTTGAAACGCCGACAAAATACGAAGTCCTCTCGGGGCTGAAGGAAGGAGAGTTAGTGATAATCGGCAACCCGGGGCAAATCAAGCCCGGCCAGAAAGTCGAGGCCAAACTCGTCAGTCTGCTCGCGGCACAATGAAAATCATGTTGGCAAATTTCAACGACCAAGGCGGTTTCCCTTGTCGCATTTCTCATGTGAGGAAAAAGATTAAAACCGTGACGACCGTTGGAAACAACGCCCGGCAAATCGCTTCGCCCAAGTTAAACCCGATGCGAAGGACCATCCCACACGCGGGAGGGCGCGTGAGGTGCGAGGTTAAAAGTTTATGAGTAATCTCCTGACACCTGAACAATTGGAGGCCTTGCGCCGCTTGGACGCCTGCACACTGGCCAATGCGATTGAAACCTTTCATGAGCGGCTGCGTAACGAAGGGTTTGTAGATCACACCGTCCGCTGCCTGTTTCCGAACTTTCAGCCGATAGTCGGCTACGCGGCCACGATCAAGATTCGCGGCTCTGCGCCGCCGACCGCCGCTGGCAGTTATCCCGACCGTACCGACTGGTGGGATTATATTCTTTCGCTGCCCGCGCCGCGCGTGGTGGTGGTTCAGGACGTGGCCACGCGGCCAGGTCTTGGTTCGCTCGTCGGTGCCGTTCACATGAACATTCTCCGGGCGCTCCACTGCGTCGGTGTGGTGACCAATGGTTCGGTGCGGGACATTCCGGCGGCGGAGAGCGCCGGGTTTCATTTCTTCGCCGGCAGCGTTTCGGTGTCCCACGCTTACGTTCACATCATCGAGATCGGCGAGCCGGTGCAAATCGGCGGGCTGAAAATTCAATCCGGCGATTTGTTGCACGGCGACCTGCACGGCGTTCAATCCATTCCGCTGGACATCGCCGGCCGCGTTCCGCCGGTAGCGGCGAAAATCGCCGCGCAAGAGCAGGCGCTGATCGCTTTGTGCCGCTCACCCGGATTCTCGCTGGAAAAATTGCACGCCGCCGTCACCAAGGAACGGGCTTAACCGTCATTTCCGTCATGTCTCGCTTCGCCATTCGTTATCCGTATTTGATCATCGTCATTTGCCTGATCACCTGCGTCGTCGGCGTGACGAGTCTCGTGCGAATGCCGGTGGATTTATTTCCACCGATCAAAATTCCCGTCGTGGTCGTCGCCACATTTTTTTCCGGGATGCCACCGGAGCAGATCGAGAACGACATTACCGGGCGCTTTGAACGATTCTTTACGCTCGGGGCGGGCATTGATCACATCGAGTCCCGTTCGCTGCCTGGGGTCAGCCTGATCAAGGTTTATTTCCAGCCAGGCGTGAATCCCGATTCCGCCGTCACCACCATTGCCAACCTTGCGATGGCGAACTTGCGCCGTCTGCCGCCAGGCACGTTGCCGCCGGTGGTGTTGAAATTCGACGCGTCAAGTTTGCCGGTGTGTTTGATCACGCTCAAAGGCAAGGGACTCAAGGAAGCGCAGCTTCGCGATCTCGGCCAATACAACGTGCGGAACCAGGTCGCGAACGTGCCCGGCGCTTCGGTGCCGCAACCGTTCGGCGGGCGTTACCGTCAAATCATGGTCTATGTGGACCCGCTCAAACTCGAAGCGCATCAATTGAGCGTGATGGACGTGGTGCGTTCCGTGAATGAGGCCAACCTCATCCTGCCCGCGGGCGACGTGAAAATTGGACCATTCGACTACAACCTATATGCGAACAGCCAGATCAACGATATCAAGGATATCAATCGCCTGCCGTTGAAGACCATCGGCAACGCCTCGGTGCTAGTGGCGGACGTGGGCAAAGCGGAGGACGCTTCGCAAATCCAGTACAATGTCGTGCGTGTGGACGGCCAGCCTTCCGTGTATCTGCCGGTGCTGAAGCAGGGCGGCGATGCCAACACCATTTCCGTGGTGAACGGCATCCAAAACGCCGTTGCCCACCTGCTTGACATGCCGAAACAACTGGTAACGAAAGTTGTGTTCGATCAATCCGTCTTCGTAAAGAACGCCATCGAGAACCTCATCCATGAAGGCGCCATCGGCCTGATCCTGACCGGCGTTATGATTTTGGTTTTTCTCGGCAGCATGAGAGCAACGGTGGCGGTGTTTCTTTCCATTCCGCTCTCGGCACTGGCGGCGTTTATTGCCCTTTCACTTGGAGACAACACAGTGAACGCGATGGTGCTCGGCGGCCTGGCGCTGGCATTTTCCCGCTTGATTGACAACTCAGTCGTCGTGCTGGAAAATATTTTCCGCCACTTGGAATTGGGCGAAACGCCTGCGGTCGCCGCGGAACGGGGCGGTCAGGAAGTCGCACTGCCGGTGCTGGCGGCGACGCTGACGACGGTGGTCGTTTTCTTTCCGGTCACTTTTCTGTACGGCGTGAGCCGGTTTCTTTTCACGGCGCTGGCGCTCGCGGTGGTTTTTTCGCTGTTCGCCTCCTATTTCGTTGCGATGACGGTGGTGCCGCTGTTTTGCGCGAAGTTCATCAAGGGACACCATTCACACGAAGGCGGAGAAACCGCGCAGGCGAAATCATGGGGTCAGCGATTCAACGGCTGGTTCAATCGCAAGTTCACCGGAATGTTGGACAGCTACGACCGCGCGGTAAATGTGGCTTTGCTCCGCCCTGCGGCCACTGTGATCGGCATCAGCGGAATATTCATTCTCAGCCTGGGCCTTTACCCCCTGACCGGCGTGGCCTATTTCCCGCGCACCGATCCCGGGCAATTTGTCGTCAACCTCAAAGCTCCCACCGGCACGCGCCTGGAGATAACCCAGCAACTGGTTGAAAAGGTGGAAAACATTGTCCATGAGGTCGTGCCGGCGGAGGACTTGAAAATTGTTGTTGCCAACATCGGGGTGACGCCCGGTTTTTCATCCATCTACACGCCCAACTCCGGCCAGCACACGGCTTTTGTGCAGGTCGGGTTGCAAGACGAGCGCCACGCGAGCAGCTTCGCTTACATGGACCGCGTGCGGCAGCGGCTGCAAAAGGAGCTGCCGCAGGTCAATGCGTATTTCCAGACCGGCGGCCTGGTGGACGCCATTCTGAACCTCGGCATGCCCGCGCCGATGGACATCCAGGTGAGCGGCTCGGACATCGAACAAGCGCATCAAACCGCCATTGAAATCGCCCGCAAGGTTCGCGCGCTGCCGGGCGTGAGCGACGTGCTGGTGCCGCAGGACATTGATTTCCCCGCGTTGAAAATTGACATTGACCGCGTCCACGCGAGCGAACTCGGCCTGAACGAAAAAGAGGTCGTGGACAACGTGATCACCGCGCTGACCTCCGACCAGATGATTGCCCCTAGTTACTGGGTCGATCCCAAGAGCGGGAATGACTACATGCTGACCGTGCAGTACCCGGAGAATTACGTGAAGAACCTCACGCAACTGGGTGCGATTCCTTTGCGTGGAGCATTGTCGCGGTTGCCGACGGAACTTTCCGCCGTGAGCAGTATTCGGCATATCCATGCGCCGACCGAAGTGGACCATTACCAACTGCGCCGCATCATTGACGTGTACGTCGCGCCGTCGGGGGAAGATCTGGGCGGTGTCCTCAAGGGCGTGAACCAGGTCCTTCAGGCGACGCAACTGCCCAAAGGCGTGCGTGTCAATCTGCGGGGTTCCGTGCAGGGCATGCAAGCTTCATTCAGCAGCTTTGGGTTTGGTCTCATTCTCTCCGTTGTGCTCGTTTACCTGATTCTGGTGGCACAATTCCAGTCGTTTATTGATCCGCTGTTGATCCTGCTCGCGGTGCCGACGGGTCTGGCCGGAGTGCTGCTGATTCTGGTCCTCACTGGCACAACCCTCAACGTGATGTCACTCATGGGCGTGGTGATGATGGTTGGCATCGTCGTTTCAAACAGCATTCTCATCGTTGATTTCACTCATCGCCTGCGGGAAGAAGGCAAGCCGCTCCGCGAAGCGGTGGCGCTGGCGTGCCGTGTGCGCCTGCGGCCAGTGTTGATGACTTCGCTGGCGACGTTAATGGGGTTGATTCCCATGGCGATGAAGTTTGGCACTGGCAGCGAAGCCTACGCGCCGCTGGCTTGCGCCATCATCGGTGGCCTGGCGGTGTCGGTTGTGCTGACAGTTTTTATAGTGCCAGCGGCTTATCTGCTGGTTTACCGGAGAGCGGAACCAGTCCGGCCAATCCCGCCTTCCGGCGCAAACCCGGCAACATGAAAGCTATTGTCAATTATTCAAGACGGTCTGGCCACTGATTCGGTATGCCACGATTTGCAATCCGCTATCCGTATTTGATCGTGGTGCTGTGCCTGATCACGTGCGTGGTGGGCGTCACGAGCCTGGTGCGCCTGCCGGTGGACCTGTTCCCGGCCATTCGCATCCCGGTGGTGGTGGTGGCCACTTTTTATTCCGGCATGCCGCCCGAACAAATCGAGAACGACATCACCGGACGCTTTGAGCGGTTCTTCACACTGGGAAGTGGCATTGACCATATCGAGTCACGGTCGTTGCCCGGCGTCAGCCTGATCAAGGTGTACTTCCAACCGGGGACGGACCCGGATTCGGCGGTGACGACCATTGCGAATCTGGCTTCGGCAAATTTGCGCCGGCTTCCTCCGGGCACTTTGCCCCCCGTGGTCTTAAAGTTCGATTCTTCCAGTCTGCCGGTGTGTCTGATCACATTGAAAGGGGAAGGAATGAACGAAGCGGAATTGCGGGACTACGGCCAGTACGCCGTGCGCAATCAGGTGGCCAATGTGCCGGGCGCGTCCGTGCCGCAGCCGTTCGGCGGACGTTACCGGCAAATCATGGTTTACGTAGACCCGCTCAAGCTGGAAGCCTATCACTTGAGTGTGATGGATGTGGTGCGGGCGGTGAATGATTCGAACCTGATCTTGCCGGCCGGCGATGTACGCATCGGCCCCTTCGATTACAACATCTATGCAAACAGCCAGCTTAACGATATTGACGAGATCAACCGCCTGCCACTCAAGACGGTCCACGGAGCGTCTGTGATGGTGGCCGATATCGGCCAGGCAAAGGACGCATCGCAAATCCAGTACAGCATGGTGCGCGTGGATGGCCAGCCGTCCGTTTACCTGCCGGTGCTGAAGCAAGGTGGCAGCACGATCTCGGTCGTGAAGGGAATTAGAGACGCCGTGAGTCATTTGCTTGACGTGCCGAAACAACTCGTGACCAAAGTCGTTTTTGACCAGTCCATCTTCGTCAAAAACGCCATCAAGAATCTGGTTCTGATTGGTGGCATCGGCCTGATCCTCACCGCCGGCCTGATTCTGATGTTCTTTGGAAACCTGCGCGCCACCATGGCGGTGCTCCTGTCGATTCCGTTGTCGGTGCTGGCGACCTTTATTGCGTTATCGCTCAGTAACAACACGATAAACACCATGATCCTTGGCGGCCTAGCGCTGGCCTTTTCCCGGCTCATCAACAACTCAGTCGTTGTGCTGGAAAATATTTTCCGCCACTTGGAAATGGGCGAACCGCCGGAAATCGCGGCGGAAAATGGCGGCAACGAAGTTGCCTTGCCGGTACTGGCCGCCACGCTGGCGACGGCCGTGGTTTTCTTCCCGGTCATTTTTCTTTATGGCGTGAGCAAATTTCTCTTCAGTGCGCTGGCCGTCGCCGTGGTACTGTCTTTGGCCGCCTCTTATGTGATTGCGATGACCGTCGTCCCTCTGTTTTGTGCGAAGCTGATTTGGTCGGTCAAAGTACCTGGCGGCGATGGGCCCTCCGCCGGCCAAACCGTGGGGAACCGTTTCCAAGCGTGGTTCAACGCAGCGTTCAGCCGCTTCTTGCAGAAATACGAGCGGATGCTGGACTGGTCTCTAGCGCGGCCGCTTGCCACCGTGTTGGGTGTTCTCGGAGTGTGCGCGTTGAGCCTGGCACTTTATCCATTTACCGGCGTATCTTATTTTCCCAAGACGGATCCGGGACAGTTTGTGATCAATGTCAAAGCGCCCAGCGGTTGTCGCTTGGAAGCGACGGAAAGGCTGGTTCAACAGGTGGAGGACATCATTCGGCAGGAAGTCCCGCCGGATGAACTGGACGTGGTGCTCTCGAACATCGGAGTAACGCCGGGATTTTCCTCCATTTATACGAGCAACTCGGCGGAACACACGGCGACAGTTCAGGCGAGCCTGAAACCCGGCCATCGCACCAGCAGCTTTGATTACATGGCGCGTGTGCGCCGGCGGACCCGGAAGGAACTGCCGCAGTTAAGCGCGTATTTTCAATCGGGCGGCCTCGTGGATGCCATCATCAACCAGGGTTTCCCATCGCCCATTGACATTCAGGTGAGCGGTTCGAACTTGGAACAGGCCCATCAGGTGGCGCGGCAAATTGCGCAGAAAATCCGCGATCAACCCAACGTCAGCGACGTGCTCGTGCCGCAGGATGTTGACTATCCTGCGTTGCAATTGGATGTGGACCGGCTCCGTGCCAGCGAACTTGGCCTCACCTCGAAGGAGGTCGTCCAAAACGTGATTACCGCCCTGACTTCCGATCAGATGATTGCGCCCAGTTACTGGGTCGATCCCAAGAGCGGGAATGACTACATGCTGACCGTCCAGTATCCGGAAAATACCGTGAAAGACTTCACGGACCTGACGTCTATTCCGCTGCGAGGACGGGCACGAAACTTTCCCACCCGCCTCGATACCGTGAGTTCAATCCGCCATATTGAGTCGCCCACGGAAGTGGACCATTACCAGTTGCGCCGGGTCATTGATGTGTACGTTTCACCAGTGTGTGAAGACCTTGGCCAACTGACGAAAGCCGTCCAGAAGATCGTTGCGCAAACACCAGTTCCCGATGGCATTCGCATCAACTTGCGCGGCGTGGTTGAGGGAATGCGCGTTTCTTTCCGCAGTTTCGGGTTGGGGTTGATTCTCGCTGTGCTGCTGGTTTATCTCATCCTGCTCGCGCAATTTCGATCCTTCCTCGACCCACTCTTGATTCTGCTGGCGGTGCCGGCCGGGCTGGCCGGGGTGTTGCTGATCTTGTTTCTGAGCAACACGACACTCAATGTGATGTCGCTGATGGGAGTCGTGATGGTCGTCGGCATCGTCGTATCTAACAGCATTTTGATCCTCGAATTTATGCAACGCCTGCGCGCCGAGGGCCTGCCAGTTGGCCAGGCGGTCCGCGAAGCCTGTCGGGTGCGGATGCGCCCCGTGTTAATCACGTCACTGGCAACCCTCCTGGGTCTGCTGCCGATGGCGGCGAAATTCGGCACCGGCAGCGAAGCCTACGCGCCGCTGGCGATCGCCATCATTGGCGGACTGGCGACTTCGGTTGTGTTGACGGTATTCATCGTGCCGGCGGCGTATCTGCTGATCTACGGCAAACGTGAATCGCAACCGGCAATAGCCGGCTCATCACCCGCATCAATCGAAAGTTGAAAATGAAAAAAATGCCTTGTTGGTCGGCCATTCTGTTTCTGGCCGGGACTTCGTGCAGCTTCGGCCAGACGAAGGTGAACGCACCTGCCATGCTGACGTTAAGCGAAGCCCACGAACTGGCGTTAAAAAATCATCCGCAGATTGCGGCGGCGAATTACCGCACGCTTGCGGCGGAGCAGGTGGTGAAAGAAGCTCGTTCCGGTTTTTTTCCAACGGCCAATCTTTACGGCTCGGCGGTCGGCGCGGATTCGCAGAGCACGCGTATCATGGCCGGCGGACTGAACAATCCTAGCGTGTTTGATCGCGCGGCGGAAGGGTTGGGTCTGAGCCAGTTGATCACGGACTTTGGGCGCACCGCCAATCTTACCGCAAGTTCCAAATCACAGGCGCTGGCTGAAAACAACAATGCCGCCGCGACGCGCGAACAGGTTTTGTTGCAGGTGGACGCGAATTACTTCGGGGTGTTGCAGGCACAGGCGGTTTTGAGCGTCGCGCGGCAGACGCTGGACACGCGGCAGTTGCTGCTTGATCAGGTGAGTCTGCTCGCTTCCAACAAACTCAAGTCTGAACTGGACGTGAGCTTCGCGCAGGTGGCGCTGGAAGAAGGACGGTTGCTCGTGCAACGAGCCGGGAGTGATGCGGACGCCGCGCTGGCCTCGCTTTCGACCGCCCTGGGTTTTCACGAACTGCGGACGTTCCAGCCGGTCGAGCAAGCTTCGCCGCTGGCGGCGGCGACGAACGATGTTTCCGAATTAATTGAAACGGCTTTGCGCGACCGTCCGGAACTGGCGAGCCTGCGCAATCAGCACGATGCGGAGCTTCGCTTCGCCCGGGCTCAGAGAGATGCGCGTTACCCCGTCGTCGCCGCCGTGGGTGCGGTCGGGAATTCGCCCATCCACGATGACCGGTTGCCGGACAATTACGCAGCAGGTGGAATTCAACTCAGCCTGCCATTGTTCGCAGGCGGGCTTTACGCCGCGCGTCAGCACGAAGCCGAACTGCGGGCGCAGGCCGACGCGGAAATTCTGCGCGCCGCCGAAGACAACGTGATCCGCGACGTGCGCATTGCCTGGCTGAACCTGAAAAACGCGGAGGAACGGTTGCGCATCACGGCGCAACTCCTCAAGCATGCCGCCGAAGCGTTTAATCTGGCCGAGGCGCGCTACCAAGTGGGCAGCAGTTCCATCGTCGAGTTGAGCCAGGCGCAACTGGCGTTGACCTCGGGGCAGATCGCGAACACGAATGCACGCTACGACGTGCTGATTCAGCAGGTGAATTTGAATTACCAGATTGGCGGAATCTCCCGCACGGTGAAGGAGGCGGCCGTCTCCAATAAGTAAAATGAACAGCGACTCGATTGAATCATGATAACCCTCAAAACCTCTCTCTTTCTCATCGTGCTTGGCGCGTTCTCCGGCTGCACAACGCGCGCGCCAATTGTGGTAAATCAGGCTGTCGGTCCGGCGCGTTCGCATGCCAGCTGGCGCAAGGGTGAGGGCGTGCTGGTGGTCTATTCCGCCCTCGAAGTGGGGAACCCACTGGACTCGGAGCATCCGGCGCATACGAGTTACGCCATTTACAACCAGGACGGGAAAATTCTGCGCCGCGTGGACAATCGCGCCGGTTCATTTTATCAAGACCCCGCGCCCGTTTCGTTGCCGGCGGGAACTTACAAAGTTGAAGCGAGGGCGACGAACAAGGGTTTGGTTGTTGTGGCAGTAGTGATTCAAGATAATAGAACGACGATTGTTGATCTCGATAGTTCGATCTTGCCTCAGAGCAAATCACAGCCTGGCGATGAATGGGTGCGCTTGCCGGGTGGTCAAGTCATCGGAGCCAAAGCCAACTAGCGCCCGGATGGTTTTTCCTTTACCGCACGATCGTTCTGCGCCGGGCAGCGGGTTCACGCCCGAGCATCCAGACACGGTGTCTCCCTCCCAACTCCAAGCTTCAATCAACGCTGCGCAGGCGGTGAAGTTTGGTTCCTGAGATTTCTCCGGGGTCGCGATGTTGGAGTTTGAGCATTATTCGTCAGCCTCCATCTTGCGGCCGTTGCGTCACCGAATTGCAATACGACCGGTGTAAAACGACCGGCCTATTGGCATAACCGTGACTGTCCGGATTTTCCGCGAACGGATAGGTTGGGCGGCACCTCACCGATTAGGAATTTGCAAAAGCAGCGTCGGAGATTGCGATCAACGCCGCAGCCATCGTAACCCATTTGTAACATTCACGACGTATGGCCGTAACCTGTCGGACTCACCCTTTTGCCGAACTCTGAAACCTAAACGCGAATGAAAAAGCAAAATATGAAGACGGGCCTCCTCGCGACAGCGGTGGCGGCGGTACTCGTCATTAACGGCCGCGCGCAAAGCGTGGAGTCGCTGCTCAATAAACTTGTGGACAAAGGCATTCTCACTCAGCGGGAGGCGAGCGGACTCCGCAGCGAGGCCACCAACGCCCCGCCGAAATCCTTCGCGTCCAAGATCACTGGGGCGTCTTGGGTCGAGAACCTGAACTTCGGCGGTGATTTCCGCGGGCGGTTCG
>Ga0315268_10005132_pt1 | contig 14119 bp, 8 predicted proteins | sample C1_top_MG_FD_204535 | JGI IMG/M metagenome (GOLD analysis project Ga0315268, IMG submission 204535) | Sediment microbial communities from Yellowstone Lake, YNP, Wyoming, USA - C1_top | ecosystem: Environmental > Aquatic > Freshwater > Lake > Sediment | place: USA: Wyoming | collected 2017-08-01 | reverse complement strand
TGACTCTGGCTGAGCAGGGCATCGTGGGCGCAGCGCCCGACGGGAGCATCGAGCACGTGCCGGCGCTGCCGGTGCGCGGAGAAATTGACGTTGTCGGCGCGGGCGATGCCGTCACGGCCAATCTGGCCTGCGCTTTGGCGGCGGGGGCCGGGTTGCGCGAGGCCCTCGAGCTGGCCAACGCCGCCGCTTCGATTGTGATTCACCAATTGGGCACCACCGGCACGGCGTCCGTGCGCCAGATCGGGGAGTTGCTGGGACTCGGCGAGTGAACCGGTTATCAGGTTGTCAGGGTGTCACGTTGGCAAATTGGTGGTTGGCGCGCCGTGTAAAGTCACGCACCGAACCTGACAACTTGATAACCTGATAACCTGAAAACTCTTTTCGCCATCAAGTATCTGGCATCACAAAGTACCCGCCCAGTCATACACCGCCAATATGTTCTCCGGCGGCACGTCCGGCTGAAAGAAGTGGGCCGGGGCGAGGATGTAACCGCCGCCTTTGCCGAGGACCTCGGCGTAGCGCCGGGCCTCGCGGCGGACCTGGGCGGGCGTGCCCCAGGGCAGCAGGCGCTGCATGTCCAGGCCGCCGTGGAAACAGAGCCGGTCGCCGAAGTCGGCCTTGAGCCGCTCTGGGGCCATAGTCGGGCCGACGGGCTGGATCGGGTCCAGCACGTCCACGCCCAGCTTCAGGAGTTCCGGGATGAACGCGTGGATGGCGCCACAACTGTGGAACATCACCCGCGCGCCCAACTGGTGAATTCGATCAATCATCTCCTTGAGGTACGGCGCCACGAATTGCGCAAACATGGCCATTGAGATCAGCGGGCCGCGCTGGCCGCCCAGATCACTGATGAGCAAGTAAAGGTCAATCCGCCCCCGGGTCACTTCCGCCGCGCGGGTGTAGTCTTCGAGGTAGAAATCGGTGAACTTGCGGCAGAGGAAATGCGCCCAGTCAGGCCGGGCGGCCATGTCAAGAAACATTTCTTCCCAGCCGCGCACCAGGGCCGGGCGCTCCCAGACGTCGGCGAAGCCGTAAATCAAGGCGTAGGCGTCGTGGGCGTCGGCCAGCGGCTTGAGGCAGGCGTGATTGAAGCAGTCAGGGCTTGGCCACGGGAAGGCTTTCAACTCCGCAAACGAAGCCGCCTGGGCCAGGGCGCCCTTGATGTCCTCGCGCATCGGCCCCCAAGGCGTGGGCCGATAGACGTAGCGCTCCCCCCAGAAGTCTTGAAAAACGCCGTCGCCGAGCGGTTGCTCCGAGGGAGCAGGCGCGTCCAGGTGCCGCAGGTCTATGCCCAGAAGCCGCAGGACCTGTTCTCTGGCATCAGGGGAAGAGCCAGCTTGGTAGGGCGCGCACTCGGTTGTGCGCCGGAAACTGCTCTTAACATGGGGAGGTGCCGCGCGCAGAGGACTACGCGCCCTACCTCGATGTTGCAGTCCATCCCGCGGTCTCCTCGATAGGTGCGCCAAGAGCCGGTTCCACGTCGGTTCTTCGGCCCAGAAGTCAAAAGGAACGCGGTCCGGCTCCTGGTGAGCCAAGGCGGCGAGCACTCTTTCTCGCGGAGTCATCAGCCTTCAATCTCGATGTCAAACTCGCCCACGGAAATCGGGGCCTTTTCTTCCAGGCCAATATCATAACGGCGGCGCCAGCGCAGCAATTCTTTCACGAACGCCAGCGCGGCGCGCTCAGGCTCGGAGAGCCGGCTGTCGCCCAGAGCGTCTTGCGCCCAGTCCAAGTCGTTGAAGGTGGCCTGAGCCGCGGGCAGGCGGAAGAGCCGGTCCAGTTCCGAGCGCCACAACCGCAGCGTGCCGTCCCAACTGCCGCTGACTACGGTTCGGCCATCGCCAGTCACGGCCAGGCAACTGACCCTTTCGTCGTGTCCGCTGAGCGAGATCAGGGGTTTGCCGTCCGGGACACTCCAGAGGCGCACGGTGTTATCCACGCTGCCGGAGGCCAGCAGGGCGCCATCCGGGCTGAAGGCCAGACAACTGATCCAGCCGGTGTGGCCGTCCATCGTGCCGGTGGAACCGAGGACATCCAGCGGGGTGCCCTCCGGGAGGCCCCAGAGCCGCACGGTATTGTCCCAACTGCCGGTGGCCAGCAAGCGCCCATCGGGACTAATCGCCAGGCAGATCACGTCATCCTTGTGTCCTTTGAGGCGGACCAGTTGGTCGCCCGCAGGCACGTTCCAGAGCATGATGGAGCGGTCCTTGCTGCCGGTGGCGAGCAGTTCCCCGCTTGGAGTGAACGCCAGGCAATTGATGAGTCCTTTGTGTCCGCGCAACGTGGCTTCTGGCTGGCCGTCGGGCAGGCGCCAGAGGCGGGCGTTGTTATCGTAGCTGCCGCTGGCCGCCCATTGGCCCTGGAGACTCACGGCTAGGGAGCAAATTGCATCCACGTGCCCCTCTAGCGCGGCCAAGGGCCTGCCCGCTGAGGCGTCCCAGAGCCGGAGGCGCCGGTCGTCGCCCCCGCTCAAAAGCTGCTGGCCGTCGGGCGTGAAGGCGAGGCAGCGCACGGCGCCTTCATGGCCAGTGAGCATGGCATCGAGTTTTCGCTCGGCCACTGCCCACAAGCAGACTTGGCCGTCGGGGCCGCCGCTGGCCAGCCGGCGCCCATCGGCGCTCAAGGCCAGGCAGGTCACCCAGTCCTTGTGCTGGGCGAAGACGTGCAGCATGGCGGCGGTGGCGCCGCTCCAGAGCCGCACCGTGCCGTCGTTGCCGCCACTGGCGATGAGGTCGTTGTTGCGGCTCACGGCCAGGCAGGCGATGGGGCCTTGATGTCCTTCCAGCCGCGCCTGACAACGAACCAAACGTCCGAGACCGGGTGGCTGGTGGCGCTGGAGAACTTGGACGCCGTTCGTGGTGCGCATTACGACCGTAAACCGGCGCGAATCCCCCTCACCCGCCCTTCGAGCACCCTCTCCCCCATTGGAGGAGAGGGATGCGGTGAGGGGGCGCGGTTCACGGGCACATGACGGCGAAAAAGCAGCGCATTGACCCGCCAGTTGGCTGAGCGCGGCGAAGCCCTCCCGCTGGCCGGCGCCTTCCGGCTGCCAACCCGTCAGCGCCAGCCGCTGCAAGAAGCGGACACCCCAACCCGGCGGGGCCAACTGGGCCAACTGCCACAACTCCGACCAGCGTTGACTTTCGAGCAGGACTGTGTAGGAGGTTTCCCATTCCTCATCGGTCAGGTCGCCGAGGCGGCGGTCCTGCCGGCTGGCGCCGAGGAGGCTGATCCATTCGGTGCGTCCGGCCCGGCGGGCCTTCTCGGCGAGGCGCGCGCGCAACCTTGGCTCCGCTGATTCGTACACTGCGCCCAAGAGGCTGTGGTCGAAGTCCAGGGCCTCGTATCTTTCCCATTGTTCAGTGAGAAAAAAGAACAAGGCCCGTTGCGTCGCATCTTTGGGAGCATAGCCGCAGGCCAAGGCAACCTGGCGGGCGAGCGGGTGGTCGCCTTCGAGGGCCGCGCGGCAAAGCGCATCCTTGGCCTCGGCGCTCTGGAGTTGTTCCAGGGCCTGCCTGGCGCGCGCGGCCAAATGCTCGTCAGCGTCGGCGCAGGCCCGCAGGAGCGGTTCCACAATCTCCGGGCCGCCGGCAGTGGCCAAGTCGTTGCGCCCACAGTGGAGGGCGCTAAAAAGCCGGACTTCGGCTGGCTCGCGCGCGACATAGTTGCCCCGCAGCAGCGCCTCACCGAGCAACGGCGCGCGGGTTTCAAGCCAGAGCGCGCAAAGGGCGTCAACGGCGGCGGGGTTCTGCAACTTAGCCAGGCACTCGCGCGCCGATTGAGCGATTTGTGCGTCTGGGTCCGCGCACGCCTGCGCCAGGGGAGCAGCAACGTCGGCGCCGCCGGTTTCCACCGCGGCCAGGCGGCGGACTTTCAGGGCGGTCAGGACGCGCGCTTCCGGCGGGGCTTCCGCCACCCACTGTTTCTCACTCAACAACTCGCCCAGCGCGCGGTCCCGCGTAGCCGTCCAAACCGCGCAGACGGCGTCAATCGCGGTTTGAGTGGTGAGCTGCGGCAACGCCGCCAAAGCCAATTGACGTTGCGCCGCGTTGGCGGACGTGGCGGCGGCTTGGGCCAACAGCCCCGCGGCCTCCGGCGAGGCGTCGCGCGCGAGCGCGGCCACCGCCCGGCGGCCGAGCCAGTTCCCCAGCACTGGCAAGCGGCTGCGGAGCCGTCGCCGGCATCTGGCGAGTTGCGTTGGGTTCACAGCCCGGGCGAATGCTGCGGGTGGCGTGACGTGACGCGTGAAGGGGCTAAGAAGTTGTCAAGTTCTCAAGTTATCAGGTTATCAAGTTGGGCGGAAGCACAGGCGGGGACGGGGCGAACCTGATAACTTGATAACCTGAGAACCTGAGAACTTTGGTCGCCCGCACGCATCGCGCATCACGTTGCACGCTTAATATCCAGTTGCACAAACTGCTCTTCGGCCTCGCGCACTTCCTGGAAGGAGGCCGACTGCGCCCGGCCTTCGCGCAGCCAGTTGCGCAAGGCCACGATGATCTCCCGTTGCGACACCGACAAGGGGACCTGCCGTTTGAGCGCGGCGGAGACGTCGCCCGTGGCGAACTCGCGCCGGCCATCGTTGAAGCCCACGTACATGGCGTCAATGATCGCCTGTTCGATCTCGGCCCCGACGTAGCCCTCGGCTTCGCGGGCGAGGCGCTCCAGGTCGTAGCTTTGGGCCAGGCGGCGGCGCTTGCGCAGATGCACGGCGAAAATCTCCTTGCGCTCGGCGAGGGTGGGCAAATCAAGAAAGAAAACCTCGTCGAAGCGGCCTTTGCGCAGCAATTCAGGGGGCAACCTGGAAATATCGTTGGCGGTCGCCACCACGAAGCAAGGCGCGGTCTTCTCCGCCATCCAGGTGAGGATGGTGCCAAAGACGCGCGTGCTGGCGCCGCCATCAAGGCCGCCTTGGCTGAGCGCCTTTTCCAGTTCGTCAATCCACATAATGCACGGAGCGACGGTCTCGGCCAGGCGCAAGGCCCGGCGCGTGTTCTCCTCCGATTCGCCGAGCAGACTGCCGAAGAGGGCGGCGACATCCAGACGCAACAGCGGCAGCCGCCAGAGGCCGCCGATCATTTTGGCAGTGAGGCTCTTGCCCGTGCCCGGGATGCCAATGAGGGCGATGCCTTTGGGAGCCGGCAGACCGTATTCGCGGGCTTCTTGGGTGAAGGCGCGCTCGCGCAACCGGAGCCAGTGCTTGAGCACGCCCAGGCCGCCGACATCGTCGGGCGTCTCGGTTACCGAGTAGAATTCGAGGGCCTTGCTCTGGCTGATGATCTGCTTTTTTTCCTGGGTCACCAAATCAATGTCCCGGTCGTCGAGCACGCCGTCACAGACGACGGCCTTGGCGAAGACCCGTTGCGCCTGAAGGGCAGTCAGGCCCAGCGCGGCTTGCACGAGTTTCTCCCGCCCCAGGCTGGTGAGGTTGACCTTGACGCCGGGGCTTTGGGTCAGCCGGGTAAGCACGCCCAGCAGTTCCGGGGTGCCGGGGGGACTGAATTCCACCACCACGGTCTCGTCCCGCAATTCCTCGGGGAGCTTGGCGGCGGGGCAAGTGATGAGGATGGACTTTTTGGCGAACTTGAGCCGCTGGGCAACGGTGCGGAGTTTGCGTTTGACCTGGGGGTTGGCCCAACATTCGTGGAAATCCTTGAGCACGAACAGCGCCTCGCTCTCGTGCTTGTCCACCTGTTCGAGGGCCGTCAAGGGGTCCTTGGCGGCGGGCAACGCGGCGGCGCCAGCCAGGGTTTGGAAGCCCTCCGCAACGTCCCACGTCACGCAGGGGCGCTTGAGCTTGTCGCACACGGCCTTGACGGTTTGGAGCGCCCGCTCCTCTTCGGTGGTCACCAGCACGATGAGCGTGAAGCGCGCGCGCAGGTAGAGGTCAAGTTCTTGATCGAAGGTGGGCATGTCTAAGAGTCTAGGTAGAATTCCCGTTTCGTGATCGTCTTCACGTCCGACAATTACGCCGGCCATCCACGCCCGTCAACCTTCGCCGCGACAGGGCAGCGCCGTGAAATGCCAGGTGGAAGCCGGCGCTCCGGTTCCCTGCCACAAGGCGCGCCAGCCGCGCTACCATTCCTCTATTCTCCGTCTTTGCCTTTTGCGGACGGCTGGTTTATCCTGGCCGCGGATGGCGCGAAAGAGTGATCCAGGCCGAGCGGACTATGAAGGCGCTGGCTGGAGCGAAGACGCACAACTGCCCCAGAGGGTGGGTGATTCCATGAGCGTTACGCAGCGGCTGACCCGGGCGAGCCAGTTCTACCGGCTCCGGCGGGACTAAGCTCATTCATTGATCCTAATCGTAGCCAGGAGGATTGGAGATTCTGAAATCGGCGAGATGATTGTCCGACAGGATGAACAGGATTGACAGGATGGGAAAGCCGAAGGCCCGAGTCCCGTTGATCCTGTCATCCTGTCAAGAATTCCGATGAGACGTGCAGCAGTTTTTCAACACACTTTCAAGGTCAGCATCCATCCGTGAAATCCGCGTTATCCGCGGTCAAATCCAAATCCCATGAACCGCAAAGACTTTCTCTTCAGGCTTGGTGTTCCTTTGCTGCCGCTGCCCGTGGCCGCCGTTGGCCGAGCCGCAGACGCTACACCTGACGCTGGTGCCCCATCGTTTTCGGGCTTGCCGTGGCTGAACGTCCGCAGCCACGGGGCCAAGGGCGATGGGCAGACCAAAGACACCCGGGCAATTCAGGCGGCCATTGACGCCGCCGGGCAAACCGGCGGGATGGTTTGTCTGCCGCCGGGGCGCTACTTGTCCGGCACGTTGCGGCTCAGGAGCCACGTGGGCTTCTGGCTTGACCCCGGCGCGACTCTGGTGGCCAGCCCTGACCAGGCCGACTTCGACCCTTACGAGAAACTCAGTTTCAAGCCCGTGGACGACGAGGAGACGACGTATTTCAACTACGCCCTGCTGCGCGGCGAAGACCTGGAGCACGTGAGTATCTTTGGGGCCGGGACGATTGAAGGCAACCGGCGCAAGCGCGGCGGGCCGAAGCCGATCGCCTTGAAGAATTGCCGCCACGTCGCCGTGCGCGACCTGACCATTCAGAACGCCCCCAACTACAACGTCAGCCTGCTGGGCTGCGATTACGTGGACATCCAAGGCGTGACCATCCGCAACGGTTACTGCGATGGGATTGACCCTGACTGCTGCCGCTTTGTGCGCATCGCCAACTGCTACGTCGAGTCGTGGGACGACGCGATTGTGCCCAAGGCGAGTTTCGCGCTGGGCGTCCGCCGCTCGACTGAGCATCTCACCGTCACCAATTGCGTCCTGACCACCGCCTGCAACGCCTTTAAGCTGGGCACGGAGGCGAGCGGCGATTTCAAAAACATCGTCCTGAGCAACTGCGCCATCTTCGCCCGCGAGGATTTGTGGAAGCGCCGGCCGACCTCAGGGGTCTCGATTGAGATGGTGGACGGCGCGGTGATTGACCGGGTGGTGGTCGCCAACCTGGCCCTGGCCGACGTTCAGGCGCCCATTTTCATCCGCTTGGGGAATCGTGGCCGCGCGCAGGCCACGCCCACGCCCGGACAGTTGCAGCACGTGTCCATTGCCGACATCTGCGCCACCGGCGCTTCGCTGGCCTCTTCCATCACTGGGATTCCCGGTTACGACGTGCGGCGCGTCACCTTGAAAAACGTGCGCGTCTCCGCGCGGGGGGGCGGCACGCCTGAAATGGCACGCAAGGAAGTGCCCGAGCTCGAAGGCAAATACCCCGACGCCGGCATGTTCGGCGGGCTGCCGGCGTACGGATTGTTTTGCCGCCACGTGGAGGGGCTGGAGCTGGACAGCGTGAAGTTCCACTTGGAGGCGCCTGACGCGCGCCCGGCGGTAGTCATCACCCAGGCCAGCAACCTCGACTTGCGCAACCTCACCGCCGACCCGCCCAGCGGCGAGGAACCGGTCATTTCGCTGCGCGACGTGCGCGACGCCCTACTGCGGGGCTGCCGCGCCCAGAAAGGGACCAAATGCTTCGTCCACTTAAGCGGCGCGCAGACGGCGCAACTGCGGGCACTAGGCAACGACTTCAGCCAGGCGACCGTGCCCTTCCGCTTGGACGAAGACGTGCCCAGGCAAACGGCGCGGGAGGAAGCGAACCTCAAGCCCGCGCCTTGAGGCGTCAAAGGGCGGCCTCGGCTTCCCGCTCTTGGGCGGCGGTGGTCAGCCGGGGTGTCGAGACGTGGAAACCGCGGTCCACCGCCTCAATCAACTGATCGAGCGCGTGTTCCAGCCGAGTGAAGGACCTGAGCTTCTTCGCGCGAACGAATTGAAAGTCGAGCAACTTAGTCAGCGGCGCTTGGTGCCGGGTTGGGCGGTAGCCGGGGCAGTGTTGTTCGAGCCAGCGCTTCCCGTGAGATTCGGGGTCACCGGCAGGGAAGGTGACATCCGGTGGAAGCGCCAAACGTCCGTCCTCGAAGCGACGACCGGCAAGAGACTCAGCGCCGGCAACGAGCCAAGTCTCGTATTCGCTGATAGCAAAGACGACGGCAAGGGAGAAGAGTTCGCCCGCCCCGGCTGACACGGCGGCCTTCGCCATGGACTCGGCGGCCGTCGCTGCGCAAAAGCGCGAACCCGAGCCGGGAGGGAAGGTCTTCGCATCCCCATCGTAAACCGCCAAAACGGCTCCGATCTCGTGCCGCCTTGCGGCGAGGGCGAGAGTGTCGAGCCATCCGCTGTAGTCAGGCTGTTTGCCAGGCCCACTCCACTTGATGAGGTGAGAAGGGCTGCGCCGGATGACGTCGTTGTCAACGTAAAGCAAGCTGCAGGCCTCCTTCTCCTGCAGGAGTCTTCGTACCAGGACCGGAATGGCGGAGACCTCACCCTGGCCTTCGGCAAGGAGAATGCGGCATTTCATGCGGACTGCTGCGGCTTGACTTGCTCATCCAGTCTGACTCTGTCCACCGTTAGCAGATCCCCCGTGCTAAGCAGCTTTTCCTTAACGGCCTGGCACTGCTCTTTGGATACGCGGCCGACCACTGTTTTTCCGTCCCGCATCTCCACGGCACGCAGATTGTCCACGTCGAAGGAGTCAAGAAACACGGGATTGTAGGTGGTGAGGATTACCTGACCTCGATTCTCCCGCGGCGCCGCTATGAATTCCTCTGCCAGCACGGACAAGGCGCCAGGGAAGATCGCGTTCTCCGGCTCCTCGAAAACGAGGGAAAGCTTGGGGGGCGTCTGATAGAGGGCGAGCAGGTGTGCGCAGAAACGGCGCAAACCATCTGATTCCTGTTCCAATGAAAGTGCAAAGACACGCTCGCCCGCCTTGTGCCCGATAATGACTCGCCGTGGACGAATGAGAGAGTTGAGCTCAACCGAAATGATTGAGGGATTGACCTCCTGGATAGATGCCAGGAGGTTCTTGCGGGTATCCGGGTTTTGGAAATCTTGCATGATGTGGCGCATAACCTCGAGGTAGTTGGTTGCGCCGTCAGTCAGGCCGGGAATCTTCTGCCGGAGGCTCTGTCCATGCTGCACGGCATCAGTGGAGGCCAGCGCCGTCGAAGGGAAGTGATAGTACCCAATGCCGCTGTAAAGGGCGGCGTATGCGAGCACCGTGTATTGCAGTGATGGAAATCGACCGAGCATGGGATTATCCTCGTGGGATGGAGTGGGCGATACATTGGGGACCACCAGCCAATGCCACTGGCTGCTCTCTGTTCTGACCCGCCAGAAGACCGTCTCTGCCCCGAAACTAAGGCGCTCCTCCTTCAGTTCCAAACTGCCTGAGAATCGTTGCTGGCCGATGAGTCCGAAACTGATGCAGTAGTCGTATTCACGTTCTTCACCAGGGACCGTAAAGGACACGTCAATTGATGGTTTTGGCCTCTGTTCTCCAATGGGCACAATGCCCTCCCATCCAAACTCATGCTCGATTGCCTCTTGCTGATCCAGCAGAAGGTTGCGCAAGAACCGTATCGCCTGAACCAGATTGGATTTGCCCGTTCCAGTGCAACCGACCAGGACCGTGACTGGGTCAAGCTCGAGCTCCACGTCCCGGATGCTCTTGAAATCCCGTATTTTGATTCGCTTAATCACAAGACTCGGCTAAGGTGACTCATTCCCCCTGAGAGGGCAAAGGGAAAATGGCCCTTCGGCGTCTGGGGTTCCGCCGGTGCGCCCGCCGCAGGCGCTGGCGATTGGCCAAGTAACCGGCACCTCCTATGTGCAACCGCCGGTCTGTCTGCCGCGTTCACCCCTTGTGGCTCCACGGGTGCATGAGATCTGACTTGAGTTCCTGAGTTCGCGATTCAAAAATCCGCTCGTTCGTCAGTGTGATGAAGGGGTCGAGTTGAGTGAGTTTCAGGCGCATTGATTTGGGGGCGGTCACGCTGCGTTGGGTGCGGCCCGGCGCTAAGGGAGGGGCCGCGGCTCTGCTTTCGTTTGCGCTTGCCATGAGTGCCGGCGTCCGCGCTGGCCCAGCGGCGCCGCCCACCCAAGCCGCGGCGCCGGGCGCGGTTCCCCCGGCAGGCATCCCGGTCGTCTATTGCACCGATTTGTTCCATCCACATGATGATCCGGACGACCATTTTGACCTGGCCGCGCTCTACGCGATTCCGGAGCTCCACATCAAGGGCGTTGTGCTTGACCAGGGCCAGAAGCAGTTGGAGCGGCCAGGGCGCATCCCGGTTTCGCAGATGAACTGGATCACCGGGCGGGACGCGCCGGTGGCTATCGGGCTGGCGCAACGGCTCAGCAGCCCGCACGACCAGGCGCTGGGGCAACCGCCCCAGTTCCAAGAAGGCGTCAAGCTGATCCTGCGCGCCTTGCGCGAGGCCCGCGCGCCGGTGATGATTGCGACGGCGGGCAGCGTGCGCGACGTGGTGGCGGCGTTCAATCGCGAGCCCGAATTGTTTCGCGCCAAGGCCGGCAAGCTGCTGGTCTTCATTGGCGAGGCGTCCAACACGAATTTCGTGGAGTACAACGTCGGACTCGACCCCCAGGCCTACGTGGGGCTGATGCGTTCGGGGCTGCCCGTCTATTGGGTGCCGTGTTTCGACGGCGGCTTGTGGCAGAACCGCGGACACGCTTCGTTCTGGCAGGCGAAGCACGCCGACCTGCTCCGGCGCGCCTCGCCGGCGTTGGTCCAGTACTTCATCTATGCCCTGGAGAAGGAAACCGCCGACTCGCTGGCGTTTCTGGCTGGGCCGGTTGAGCCGGCCCGGCGCGACCGGTTGTTCGCGGGCACGCGAAACCTCTGGTGCGCGGCGATTTTTGGCGTGCTGGCAGATCGTTGGGTGGCGCGCGTGGGCGACAGTTGGGCCAGCGTGCCCAGACGCCAGGAGACCGGCGCATCCGGCGGCAGCGGGGGCGAAGTGTTCGGCTTCTCCGAAGTTGAGTTGTCCATCACCGACACGGGGATTGTCCAATATGGCCGCGGTGAGGCCTCCCGGAAAGTGATGCGCTTCGAGGTGCGCGACCAGGCCAACTACGCGCCGGCCATGACCGCCGCCACCGCTGATTTGCTGGCGCGCCTGCCGCACTCGGCTCGCGCCTCCTCAGCGTCAACTCCTGGCACGAATGGACCGAAGGCAGCCCCCGGGAGCGCGACCCAGTGAATGACGTGAAAACCTGGCGGCACCACGCAATGTTCTCGGCACGAAGAAATAGCTGGTGGCAGTTGGCCGCACTGGCGGGCATCGCCGCCTTTGCCGCCCTTGCCGGACAGTCCCTCCGCTCGCAGGCCGCTGTCCTGAACACCAACGCGCAAGCAGCGCGGCAGGGTTTGCCAGAGCGCCCGCTGGCGCTGCGCAAGCTCATGGACACGCCGCTGCGCGACACCTCGATTTGTCGCGGGCCGGACGGCGTTTGGTATTTGACCGGCACAGTCGAGCCGTTCTGGGGTTTCAACGAGGGCATCAAGCTTTGGAAGTCCCCGGACCTCACCAACTGGACGGCGCTGGGCTTCGTGTGGAAATACGGCGCCAGCCCGTGGCACAAGAAGTACCTCGACGCCAAGAAGCCGCTCTGGGCGCCGGAGGTCCACTATCTCAAAGGCACCTTCTGGCTGACATACTCGATGCCTGGCTGGGACGGCACGGCGAAGACCTCCGGCAGCGGTCTGCTCAAAAGCACGACCGGCAGGCCCGAAGGTCCTTACGCCGACGTGCAGCCGGCCGAGCGCATGGGCGATGAGATTGACGCCTCGCTTTTCGAGGACGACGGCGCGGTGTACTTCCTTTGGCACAGCGGCAAGATCGCGCGGCTGAAGCCGGACATGAGCGGCCTGGCGGAACCGTATCGCTGGCTGAAAACGGCCACTTCCGATCCGAATCCCAACCACCATTCGGACCTGTGCGCGGGAATCTTCGGCAAGGATTCATTCAACCACGTCGGCTACGAAGGCATGTTCCTTTTCAAGCGAGACGGCCGCTACTACCTTTGCGGGGCGGAGAACTTCGAGGGCCGCTACAGTTGCGCGATCGCCACGGCGACGAACCTCTTCGGCCCATACGGCGAACGCTACGAGGCGATACCGCACGGCGGGCACAACATGTTTTTCAAAGACGCCAAACGCCAATGGTGGTCCACCTACTTCGGCAGCGACGGCACCGCCCCGTGGCGGGAGCAGCCGGGGATTCTGCCAATCCGCTTCGATGAGACGGGCCGGGTGGTGGCGGCGGATGCGCCGGAGCCGAAGCCGTTTCGCCGTTGGCCTGCCACACCGCTGGCGGATTGTCCGTTTCCCAAATCGGATTCGCTCGTCGGGGTGGGATTCACGGGCCGGCACGCCGAATACACCCACGCCGACACGTGGTATCCGTCGTGGGCGGCAGACGGCAACCTCTATTCTCCGTGGACGGACGGGAGCGTCAACGGCCTGGGCTGCAACTCAGCGGGAGAGAACGCGGCCACCGGCCACGCGACGATTCTGGGCGAGGATCCGCTGAGATTGAGCGTGACCAACCAAGGCACGTTTCCGAGCAGTCCGCGCCCGTACGAGGGGCGCTATCCCTGCGGGAGTCTCGTGTGCAACCGCGTGTGGTACTACGGCACCTATTGTTTGCACCCGAGCGGCAAGGTGCCGCGCGACGGCATCCCGTATAACTGGCCTTGGCTCGGACCTTTCGTCGGCTTCCGCTGGTCAACCGACTTTGGCAAGACATGGACGCAAACGCCCTGCACACCGGAGAAACCGCTTTTCGGCGAGCACGCACTCCAGGGCGAACCGGTCAAGATCGGCGCGCCCCATTTCGTGGACTTCGGGCGCAATCTGGAGCACTCGCCTGATGGGAAAGCCTACCTGGTGGCCCAAGGGGCCAGCGACGGCAAGGATCGCCGCTTCGCCTACAACAGTTGGATCACCGCCGACCAGGTTTATCTGCTCCGCGTCACCCCTGGCATCGAGAACATGAACGACGCGTCGAAGTACGAATTCTTCGCCGGCCGCGACGACCGGGGCGTCGCAATCTGGACGCGCGACTTCGCGCAGATCAAACCGATCGCCGAATGGCGCGACCACATGGGCTGCGTGACGATGACCTACAACGCCCCGCTCAGGAAATTCCTGCTTTGCGTGACCGACGGGGGCAACACCGTTTCGCGCTTCCACACTTACATCCTGGAGTCCGACCGCATCACCGGCCCCTGGCGACTGGTCGCGCACCTGAGCAACTTCGGCGAGCAGGCTTACTTCGTGAACATCCCCTCGAAGTTCATCGGCAAAGACGGGCGCAGCCTGTGGCTTTGTTACGCGGCGAACTTCAGTTCCGGTTGGGGCGGCATCACCTTCAAGTCGCGCCCGCCGGGCAGCCGCTACGGAATGTGCTTGCAGGAGGTCCGCCTGCTTGCGCCCACTGACCCGGTCGGCACTCAGTTCGACGAGTAGCCTCGAGGCAGATGGCACGCCACCCGGTGGCGCCACAAAGGTAAAGGCTCAAGGAGGCGAACGAGAACGAGGATGAGTCTCTGCTGGCCGACACTCGTCAGGGTACGTTTTGTCTAATCAGTGGCGCAGGTGGTTGGCCATTGGGGGCGTTAAGAAGCCGCCGCCGAGAAACGGTTGGCCTGGCACGGCCTGGTGCTGGCGGTTTACCCGCTCTGGCTGGCCCAGCAGGCGGAAATCGAGGGCCGCCCGATCGAGGCGTTTGAACACCT
>Ga0315268_10005131_pt1 | contig 14120 bp, 6 predicted proteins | sample C1_top_MG_FD_204535 | JGI IMG/M metagenome (GOLD analysis project Ga0315268, IMG submission 204535) | Sediment microbial communities from Yellowstone Lake, YNP, Wyoming, USA - C1_top | ecosystem: Environmental > Aquatic > Freshwater > Lake > Sediment | place: USA: Wyoming | collected 2017-08-01 | reverse complement strand
ATGTTCAGCATGAATGTGGATCTGCCGCTCTCCGATAACCCCTATGCGTTCTGGGTGATTGTGGCTCTCTCCGCCACGGCGGTCTTCGGCCTCTGGTTGATGTTCAGGATCAAGCGTATACTCTAGATGAGCTTCTTGTCACCCTCGTAGAGGTGTATGCAGGTCGCGGGGCAATCCTCCGCTGCCGAGCGAGCACATCCCTCATCGTCGAGATCCAGCTCGTCATTGTCTCCAGTCCTTCGTCCGCCTTTCAAAGTCGAGAACCCATCGGACGCCATCTCGAAGTAGTCCGGGCAGGTGCCCGTGCAGAGCTCGCAGCCTGTGCATTCCGGTCTCACAATCTCAAGCTTGTACTTCGCCATTCGGATCCTTCCTTTGCGTCTCTGATCTTGCACCCCTTATCGGCCTGGGGGTATTATCCCCTTCGCCTTTGCTCCGCCGCTCTCTATCGTGCGCACCAGAGCCCGAATCTTCTCCGTGCGTAATGACCTCATTCCCGATTGCTGCTAGAATGCCTCCTGAGACTCAATTCTTATCAACTAGGTCGTCCTTCCCCTGCCTATGAAGTTCGACCCGAGGTTCATCAGGAAGGTCAGGAAGGAATTCCCTGCTGTTGAGACAGATCCCCTGGGACGGAAGAGGGCGTTCCTCGACAACGGCGCCGGCACGCTGGTCACCAGAAGGAGCGCTGAGATGGAGTCGCGGACGCGAGTTGACTGGAGCGCCAACGTTGGGAACTTGTTCTCTGAATCCGAGGGAGCTGGTCAAACGATCCTAGAGGGAAGGCAGTCGGTGGCGGACCTGTTGAACGCTGAAGGCCCGGAGACGGTCATATCTGGCGAATCCGCAACCAGCCTCCTGTTCAGTCTGAGCTACGCAATGGGACGCGAGTTCACGGGAGAGGAGAACGTCGTGACCACGGGCTACGAGCACTACTCGAACGTGAGCCCCTGGGTGGAACTTGGAAACGACGGCATCATCAAGGAGCTGAGGTTCGCGGATTTCGATCCGGACACATGCGCGCTCAACATGGATCACCTCGAGAGCCTGGTGGACAACAACACAAGGGTCATCACGGCTACTGCTGCATCCAATGTCCTCGGAGTCAGGACGGATTTGAAACGCCTCGCGCAGATAGCCAAGGATGCTGGTGCATACTTCGTAATCGATGCCGTACATCATGTCGCCCACGGCCCGACAGATGTCAGGGACATCGGGTGCGACGCGTTCGTGTTCTCCGGGTACAAGCTGTTCTCGAGGCACGGGAGCTTCATGTATCTGAAACCGTCTCTGATCGACAAGCTGAATCCTTACAAAGTGCTGCCATCGCCCAAGCACGGGCCTGAGAAGTGGGAGTGGGGGACGAGAGACCAGGCGATGTTCGCGGCGATCACGGGTGCAATCGATTACCTCTCATGGGTGGGCAACCCGTCCACCAAATCCCCGCCCAAGGCGGGGAAGCAGAGAGTCGCCAGGGTTCGCACTGCCTTGGAGGACATCGAGCAATACGAGAAGGGGCTCTCCAGGATCGCACTCATCGGCCAGGGAAATGTCCCCGGTCTACTGGATGTTCCGGGATTGACTCTGTATGGCCCAAAGGAACTGAGCTCGCGCGCCGGCAGGGACCCGACATTCGCGTTCAAGATCGCAGGCCACGACGACCGAGACCTGTCTAAGCTCCTGTGGGACAAATACGCTCTCGCCGTCGGGGCTGAGGATTACTACTCGCGCGTGCCCGCGCTCTACAAGACAAAGACCATGCTGAGGGCGACCTTCGTGCATTACAACACTAAGGACGAGGTCATGAGGCTGTTGAAGGCCCTTAACGAAGTCACTGAGAAGAAGCATTGAGACAAGCTTGACTAGGCAAATGAAAAGGAGAGAAGGGGTTTCGGGGAGGGACTAGCTCTTTTCGTGGTATTTGGCCCGAGCCCCAGGCTGTGAGCTCTTGGTTATCTCATAGCTGTTCTGGGCAACGAGCGGACAATCGCAACAGCCAAGAACAACGTCAGATCGCTCGCTCAAGGATAATCGATGATATCTCAACAGACATGCTTGGGTGATCAGTCTGCGCCGCCTACTTGTTCGACCTCTTCGTAATACGGGAGTCGTTCGCCCATCCTGTCCCTTGCCTTCCAGATAGGTCCCTTCGGCTCCTCAATGATCATCAGCCTAAGAACCCACAAGCGCCTGTCCATCGAGTTCCTTTCCTCTTTTTCAAGCTTGAAATTGTCATAGAATGTGGGTATCCTCTCGAGGTTCTTGAGGACCGTGTGATAGAGCCCCCAATCCTGGGCGCAGAGGTGCGCTATGTACCTCGCGTTGATCACGCCCTCCCTATCATCAGTCCCAATCTTGTGGTCTCTGAATATCGAGAACATGTCATGGAAGTCCTTCAGATCGAGTTTCACCACCTGGACCTTCGTAAGGAACAGGTCGCTCAGGGAGATCGTGTACAGGTCGAGGTCCAACCTACCCCTGAAATCAAGGGTGTGGTCCATTCGGAACTTGTCGAGGAACACCTCGGTGTGTCTGTTGTTCACGTGGTCTTCGAACTTCAACCGCTGACCTCCGTGAAGTGCATTGAACTCCAGGTCAGGCTGATATCCGAGATGCTGGAACGCCTCGTTTATCGCTTTCGCTTGGGAACTCAGGCCGATAAGGTCGATATCTGAGTACGGTCTTTCGCAGAATGACAGGCTCGTGCAATGCATACGCACCGCGAGTCCTCCCATCAACCTCAGCTGGACTCCTCTCTCCCTCGCGTAGTCTATTGTTCGCCTTGCCTCTTCGGGCATCTCCTTCAGCGGGACTGACGTGGCTTGCGGGACTTCTTCCGAGCTCATCTCAAGAGGACGGTATCTACAGCCACCCTCTAATGCGTTTTGCGGTCCCCTTGGCCGTCGAGCGTTTAGACTCCGCCCACGAGATACTCAACGATGCCGTATCCGATCATCCCTCCGAAGCTAAAGCGAGTTAGGCTTCCATGCATCATGGAAAGGGATTTGTCATCGCGCCGTGGGAAGGGCAGCTTCATTTTGCGTATGATGCTCGCACTGAACTTGTGCGCTTCTCCATCATCGTCGTGGAGTGTTAGCTCGAAGGATTTCATGCTGCCATCGGGATCAAGGTAGGTTCTAATGTCCGCCTTCTTGATGGCAACATTCGTACCGTGAAGATGCAAGAACCCGGAGTCGACCTCTCGCTCAGATGTATTGAATTTGTTCAGGCCAATCGCCATGTCTTCAGAGAACTGACATGACACCGTGTTCCAAGATCTGACATCGATCCAATCGCGCACCCCCCACGTGTGCGCCCTCTGGCCCAGCCCCTTAATCGAATACTCATCCAGGCCAATTACTAGCATCCCAGTGACCCTCCCGAACTGCTCGAGGCGTTCCGTGAGTTGCCCCTCGTTTTTGTCAGAACTGCCTCTGTGATCGAAAATCTCGTTGGCCGCTTCGAACTCGAGCGAGAACTCGACATGGCTTTTCTTTGCCATTCGCTCCTTGGTCTTCGACATCCCACCGCTGAACTCTAGCCTCCACCTTCGCTCAGGCTCAAGCTCCTCAAACGAGAGTCCCTTGATATTGAGCGCTGGGCCATCGTACTGGGTGTTTTCGTTAAGCCCTACGAGGGTACCCTCATGGGGCATGAAATAACAGGATACTTCCTTCTGGTTCCTGTTCGGCTTCAAGGCGATCTGCAGGAGCCCGCAGATGTCCTTCTCCTTGTCGTAGAAATTGAAGCTATAGGTCTCGCTCCAATCGAGCTCCTGGTTGGATTCGTGCACGGCGTCTCTGTTCAGTTGGTCAGTCCTCCGTGGAGTGCGGCTTGATGCGATACACCCTCAGGATAGAGTGCTGCCATGGTCTTTAATGCTGAGGCTGTCCCTCATGCGATGTCCAGCTCGGATGTTCCGAAGTTGGACGAACGAAATGATTTAAGAATCTCTGGCCCTGTTTCGGGCCAGAGTTGTTTTTCCTCGCCCCTCCCCCATTACCTCGGCGGATATTCCTCTTCTTCAGCTGAAGACTTCCTCCAGCGCTTCGCGACAGAGGCCACTCCGAACACGGCCATGCCAACAAGCATCCCCATGACGGGGAATCCGGCTGGCGTTGGATTCACATTCGACAAGCTTATTACGCCAACATTCGCAGCTAGCGTGATCTTGCCGAGATCGAGCGTTCCTCCGGAGACGGTGATGCTCATCTTCAATGTCTGGTACCCGCGCTTGGAGATCGTGAGATCATAGGTTCCCGGATGCTTGAGCACCAAAGTCCAATGTCCGTCCTCTCCATTGGTCTTGGCCTGACCGATGATGATTCCCGCCTGGGATATTTGGACGGTCGCACCTTTCAATGGTTTCAGGTCCGGGGTGACTACGGTCCCCTTGACGTAAGCCATGAACACTTTGACCGGGACCCCTTGGTCGGTCGAAGCCGTTATCCCGTAGACGTTCGTCACAGAGAGTGTGACATCGTACCTGCCCCCAGCACTGTAGGCGTGCGTCACCTGCCATCCGGTCGCGTAGCTGCCATCCCCGAAGTCCCATTCGTACTCCACGATCCCGGTCTCGTCGTATGAGTCCGAGGCATAGAAACTGATGGTTTGGCCAGCACGGGCACCCAATGGAGAGTATGTGAATCCTGCAATCGGGACGGACGCCACGGTGATGCTGACGACATTGTCATCCGCCAAGCCGTCTTCGTCGATGACTGTGAGCCGCACGTCGTAGATACCTGCATGTGCGTACACGTGCGTGGCGGCCACCCCTTGGGCGTATGAGCCGTCTCCGAACTGCCACATGTAAGAAACGATGAATCCATCAGGATCAACCGAGTTTGAGCCGTCAAACAGAACTATCTGTCCGACCAGGGGTCTGGGCACATCATAGACTGCTATCGCTACGGGAGGCACTGGTTGGACCACCATGAACTGCATCACCGTGCTGCCGTAGGCCCACATGTCATCTGAGACAATCAGGTAGACCCAGTACGTCCCGGGCGTGCCATATACATGGGTAACCACTGGGCCCTCTGCGGTGAACCCGTCTCCGAAGTCCCAGAAATACGACGTGATGAATCCGTCGGGGTCGAAGGACATGGATCCATCGAAGGTGACAGGGAATCCGGCCTTGCCTAATGCAGGGGACGATATCACCGGTACCGGTGGTATGTTGATGAATATGGTCACCGAGGCGCTACTCGAAGCTCCGTAGTAGTCGAACACAGTCACGGTCACAGTGTATGCGCCGGGCTGATAGTATGTGTACCAGACATCCCACATGTACGTACCTGTCCAGACATTGCCATCTCCGAAGTCCCAGTTCAGGTACCAGATGCCTCCATCTGGGTCATAGGAACCATAAGCGCTCATATAGATGGTATCGCCCGAGCTTGCATGTGTCGGGCTGCAGTAGAGGTACGCGACCGGCGGGAGGTTCTCATAAACATAGATCCACGTCGACGTGGATGACGCCGCTCCCAAGTTGTCCGTCACCGTCAATGTGACGAGATAATCTCCAGCCTCCCAGAACGTGTGGCTGACGTAGCTTCCGTCCGAAGAGGTTCCGTCACCGAAGTCCCAAGCGTAGCTCTCTATCCATCCGTCCGGGTCCCACGAATACTGGCCGTCGAACGTGACTGATACGCCGACTGCTGGGTAGCTCGGCCAGTAGCCGAAGTATGCTAACGGAGGTTCGTTGTGGACGATTCCTTCGATCAGATGCAGGTAGTAAGTCGGGATCTCACTTTGATAGTTGTAGGACCAGACTTCGACCCAGTACTGGCCCGGTCCCAAAGTTATTTGGATAAGTGAGGTCCCGTTTTCCCAGAAGTCGTCGCTCATGGCCAGAGGCTGATATGGTACACCATAGCCGTCGTATACTGCGATAATGGTGTCCGTGCCAGTCATGGGCTCTCCAGAGGTCATGATCGAGACCGTGGTCTGTTCAGCAAGAGCGAATGTCACCCAGTCCACGTCATATCCCAGATCGCTTATGCTATGCGTCTGAGTCTCGCCGAGCGCGATCTGGGATGCCATCGTCCAATCGTTATCTGGCTCGTAGTTGTCAGGTGCGATTGGCACGTAAACGTCGAGAGTGATATAGCACTCCCTTATCTCGTTCTCCAGCGAGTACGAACTGACGAGCGCGTAATAGGTTCCAGCCTCCAAGGATATGACAATCTTGGACCATAGGGACTGGCCGTCGTCGTCATTGTACGCTATGGGGGCGTTTGGAACTCCCGACTCGTCGAACAGCACAATGATCGTGTCCGAGTATTGGTCCTGCGGACCCGAGGTATAGATCTCTACGATCGTGGGTTCGGTGAGAGTGAACGTGACCCAGTCCATATCCATTCCGGCGTCGCTGATACTGTGCTGCTGGGTCTCCCCAAGGGATATTGTGCTCGCGTCGAGGTATGTGTCGTCATCCTCGTACATGTCCGGGGCGACGGGTTCCTGGACATCGAACACTCCGCCCGACATCGAACTCGCTCCGCCATCATCAGTAACTGTGAGGGTTACAACGTACGACCCTGCGGCCTGGAAAGTGTGGACCACTACTGCATCATAGCTTACTGATCCGTCTCCGAAATCCCAGAAATAGTCGACTATCGTCCCGTCTGGGTCGTAAGAATAGGATCCATCGAAGGTCGTTGGAATGCCGACCAACGGAACCGGCCAAAACATGAGTACCGCGTACGGCGGCTGGTTGGGTATGTAGCCCATCTCAAGGCTCAGCTCATAGGATGCGATTTCCATGAATCCGCCAAACGAACCAATCATCGCGTAGTACTAGCCAGGCCCAACATTGCTGACCCTTATCGTAGACCAAGTAGTGCCTCCAGCATCGTTGTTGTAGGCGATGGGCGTCGTGGGGACTCCCGCGGCGTCAAACAACCACATCTCAGTGTCTCCCGGGGATCCACTGTAGCTGAAGGTCCTCAAGCGTATGTCCGTGGTATTGTACACCTCGAAGGTGATCCAATCCACATCCGATCCTCCGTTACTTATGCTATGAGTTTGCACTTCACCCGAGTTGATCCATGTCGCTTCTGCCCATGAATTGTCAGGCTCGTATCCGTCAGGCCCAATCTTCAGGAATTCCTTCAGGAATTCGTCCCATAAATGATCCGCAGTGAAGTCGAGCACCGTCTCATATGCGGACCAGTATTGATAGATGTCCGATGGGAAGTAGATTGACAGACCGTGAGCATTCGGGAGATAGCTTCCATGTCCTTCAGCTATCATACAGGACTGAAGAGCGGTTTCTATATCAACGGCCGCATCGAACAGGGCTCCTCCTGGCAGTCTCAGAGTCAGTTGGTCCGCGAAAGAGTACAGATCCGCGTAGGTCGAATACGTGAACGTCTGCGTGTACATCCTCGCTTCCATTATCTGCGAGCGGTAGTTCGGCATGGACGCGATCAAAGCATTCGCGAACGCATCGATCGAGGAGTAGAGCCAGGATGTGGATGCAACGTCAATCGCGGAATTGGTCTCCCAGCCTCCGTATGTGTAGTATTCCATGTACCTGGAGACTATCGAGCTGCCAAATTCCTGAGCGGTCATCATCGGGTCACTGGCCAGGTCCGACAACACGGTGTTGTACGGCCATCCGTCCCACGGGATTGTCTCCTCTGATGCGACCACCACATCAACCAAATCCTTGGTCTCGTAGACTACCTCTGCCATGCCCATGAGACATGCGTCGTAGCCCAGCAAATCGATTTTCGTGCCCGTTGCGGATTCAGCATTAGCGATTGCCGTCTTCACTTCGTCGAGTGTCAGAGAGTCGCCATAATCCGTGTCGTCCCAGCAGACCGCTCCGTCCCATCCTCCGCCGTGGTCCCAGAGCACGAGCGCGTAGTTGTCAGCGGGATAGTTGTTGATGCCCCACGTGATGAAGTCCTGGAGTGTTGCCAGGTCACCCATGTTCATCTCGCCCAGGTCCGCGATAGCGTTCTCCGGAGTTGGCAGCATTCCAGGCGTCACGAAGAATCTCTTGGTATCCGTCCAGTCCCCATAGTTCATATCGTTGTACGGAGTCCTGTCCATCTGGACAACTATGTTGAGATCGGAGTTCGAACCGACTGAAGCCATCTCATTGAAGTCTACGGAGCCAACTTCCTCGAGATTGTTGTCGGCATCGAGGTACACCAGGAATGTCCAGGCGGCCCCGCCGGTCTCGACCATAAGGGTGAGGTCGTACGATGGTATCTCTTGGTCATTTCCCGCCTCCTGTGCTTCTGCAAAATAGGTCCCTGGCAGCAAATAAGTGGCCTGTACCGTGGTCGATGTCCAGTCAGGACCGTAAATCAGATAAACTGATTGCGGCACTGCAGCCTGTCCGCTTCCATCGAAGATCGTGGCCGTCACTTGTCCATAGGAGCTGTTCGTCTCTATTGTTACATTGCATGTCCGTATGATATCGAACGTTACCCAGTCCACGTCAAGCCCGGCCATGTCAATACTGCGGTACTGTGTCACTCCAGAGCTGATCTCTTTGGCTGTGGAATAATCGTCGTCGGGTTCGTATCGGTCTGGTGCAACCACGCCACTGGAAACACGAACACCCAATGTCATGGCAGCGCTCAGCCCGCTATCGTCGAGCAGCTCTAGGTTGACCATATGATATCCTACGGTCTGGAAGACATGGTTGATGCTCACGCCAGAACCGGATGTCCCATCACCGAAGTCCCAAGACCATTCCACAATCTGCCCATCAAGGTCGTACGACGCCGCTCCATCGAACGAGACGGACTGCCCGACATTGGGCAATTGAGGCGTGAAAGAGAAGCTCGGAACAGGAGGCTGAGGCGGCAGTGGCCCCATTCTGAACTCGACCCATGGAATTCCATGGGGCAGCATTCCGATCCTGTCCCAATTCGCGTCCAGGTCCGGATGATTGGTGTCGTTCCTGGACCAGCTCCACATGTCTATTGGCCCGTGGAATGTGACCAGCCGATTGGCAGTGTCTATCTGTATGTTACTCCCGGCTATGTCACTCTGCATCGGCTCCAATCCGGCGACGGTCATCGGGCCCATCACGTTGATCTTGACGCCCGGTCCGCCATCCCTCATGAACAACTGATCCCCTGCAGGCCAATTGAAGGTAAGAGTCTGGTTGGCCGACAGATTGAATGCCTTCGGCACATAGTCATACGGAGTCCCATCTGGAATGCCATACCACTTGCTGCCAGGGCTCCAGCACGTGTAGTTATAGACCATGTAGGCGTCAAAGTCAGAGTGCGGGTGTTGGGGCGGCCTGCTCGGAACGTAGTCTTGTCCCATGCCCTCCCATACCCAGCAAGGCGAGCCTTCGAGTCCTACCTGTTGTGTCATGTATGCATATGCCGCGTAAACGACCACTGTGTGAACGTCCAAGTCGGTCATCTGAGGACCTATCGTAGCATGCATCGTAAAGTTCTCGAAGTACCACTCAGTCGACATGAAGCTGTCCTTGAACCAGTGTGTCATCAGAATCTCCATGCCCCAGGAGATCTGGTGGTAGGTGAGCACAACATGATCCCCGGTCTTCGCAGCATCAAGGGTGAATAGGAAAGGCTGATAGCTGTAGTCGTACCCAGCATAGATGTCGAGCCTCTTGTTGCCCTCATTGAACAGCCAGTCGTTGTACGCACTAGTCCTGTTGCCCTTGTAGATTGCCCACCAGTTGTCGAAATCCGCAAATTGGGAACTACTAATTCCGAGGACGGACATCGTCGCCTGCTGGTCCATTGTGGTCGTGCCAGTCCACTCGATTATCCACCCATCGTCGTTTCCTACTATTCCTGGATAAGCCTGCAGCTGATCATGAGTCATGTACTGGAGTTCCCAGTCAATGACTGCGGTACCGCCACGAGCGGAGCTGAACAGATATGGAAGGAACTCTGGTTTTTGGTTCATGTTTATCTCAGTCATGCTCCTGCCGGTGATGTCTAGTCTCATATTGGTGTATGTCTTGAGTGGTTCGATAAGGTAGTCGAAATAGTACGGGTAGGTGTTGTGCGGCAGCTCCTGTCCATAGAACATAGCTCTCTGGTCCCAATATGGCCTGAAAGACACATTGAACATGTCATACCAGCGGTAGTCCACGGTTCGCCCTTCAGACGTGATCGGGCTAACTGAGTATTGGACTGGGTTTGACGAGACATTGTGAACCGGGTCGTTGTTCGTACCGAAGCCGTCCCACACCCATACGCGAACATTGTATGTTGCATCCACCGTCCATGAATGGACGCGCGTGTCAGTCACTGGTGTGCTGTTCGTGGTCGGCTTGTGGTTCGTGACAGTGTACAATCCGTCACCCCACACCCAAGTAAATCGTAAGCCGAAACCCGAAGCTCCACCGGATTCCGCATCCATGGCGGATACGCTCCATGTCACCGGCGTTCCGATGTAGCTCGGGGACGGCGGGTTGGCGCTCACCGAGGAGGTGAACGCTGGAGCCGTGTCGGGCTTAGCCAGCACGTAGACTATAGCCGTGCTCGTGACCTCGTGCCCTGCCTGGTGGTCCCACAGCTTGACTGTCATCGTTAAGCCCGTCACTGGGCCCGTAACCGTGGTATAGGTATGGCTTCTGGGAACTGGAGTGGGAGTCGTCGAGGAAGCTCCGGCGATGGTGTCCTGAGCTGTAGCCCCGTCACCGAACGACCAGTTCACGGTCAGCGGGTCGCCATCCTCGTCATGGACCGTGACCGAGAACGACAGAGGGGCGTCGACGATCGTGGAGTATGTTGGGTTGAGCTCGGTGTCGAAGACCGGCCTCTTGTTCTGCAAGTTCGGGCTCAGATCGTACCAAAGCCAGAGCTTATCAGACGTAGTTGATCTGGCGACATGCTGAGACCAGTTGCCCCAGCCGAACCAGCGCTCGTCTGTCATGCCGTATAGGCCTAGGTCGTAAAACGGCGGGTTCTCGGTGTAGCTGTCGTGGATCCACTGCTGGAGCTGGTCGACCATGACCTTCCTCGTGCTCTTGTCCACGGTCCTCTGCGCTTGGTGCCACAAAGCGTCGAAATCACCGGGGTTCGGGCCCATCGGCATCTGGCAGTTATCTCCGCCAGCCTTCATCTCCTTCCAGAGCCAGGTACTGAGGATAGATATCGGCTCAGGGTCCCAGCCCCAGTGCCAGACCCAGATGTCGTACTTGGCCTTGTACCAGTCCGAGTTCGTCATGACGGTTTCAGACAGCTGCATCGGAGTTGTCCTTATGCCGGCCTGCCCCATCCATATCGCCCAGTTCTGAGCGACGACATAGTAGCTCGGGTCAGTGTTCGGGGCATGGATCTCGATTGCCAGCTCTTTGCCAGCTGTCGTCCAGCCCTGCTGGACCGGCAACGCGTTGCTGGTTGCTTCGAGGAATCCATCACTGTCGGTGTCTTGGTAGCCGTTTGCCATCAGCAAGGCCTTAGCGGCCGCCGTGTTGAAAGGCGTCGGAGTTATTGCCTTCTGCCAGTATCCTGGTTGGAGGACCGATTCAGCTTTCGTAGCCAGTCCGTAGAGGTAAGTGTTGACGATCGTGTCCTTGTCCATGGTCATGGCTATTGCCTGTCGGACAATAGGGTCCAGCAACAACATGTTCCCTTCACTCTTTGTCGTACCGTAGCCGTTGGGAAGGGTCTTGTTCACGTAAGGAATCGCATTCACAGAGACATCGCATATGCCCGGTTCTTGAATTGCCTGTTTGATGATGTTCACGTTGGAGTTGACGCCCAACGTGTTCAAGTACAAGTTCGGAGAACCTGACAGAACGATGTTGTCTTCGACCCCATCGTTCATCGCGATGGTCATTGCGGAATCGCTCGTGTAGACAGTGTACAGGATGCTCTTGACGTACTTGATCTCTCTAACACCGGGGTATTCGATCTCGGAAAAGTCGTTCGGAGCCTTCGTGAACCTGTACCAGGACCCGGTCACTGAGGTGTTGTAATAGAACGGACCTGAGCCCACGAGCCAAGCAGGCGCTTTCGATGTCAGGAACTTGACGTCTGAGACTGAGTCCCACTGCCAATGCGAGATGATCGGTATTCCTGACAGATCATCGATGAGAGTCGCTTTTGGAAATGAGGTCGTGATTGACAGCTGATAGTGGTTGATGACCGTAATGTCTGTAATATCGTACAGAAGAGTGTCCCAAGTCCCTCCGGGGTTGGCAATTATCCTGTCAAAGGTGTACTTCACGTCCTCGGCCCACAATGGCTGCGCGGTACTCGCGAAATTGGCTTTGTTCCTGAAGTACGCGTTGTGCGTGATGTTGATAATCGTGATCATCGTGTCGTCTGGCTGTGTCCTCTGATACCAGCTCAGAGCGAGGTCGCCGACTGGGCCGTTCCAATCCTGGTCGTAGGTGAACAGCGAGCTGTACATCAGATAGCAGGCGACATAGTCCTCCACCATCTCGATGTTCATCGGGTTCCACATTATGATGTCACTAAGCCAGCCCACCTTCACTTCAGTCGCTGCGGTTGCAGCTGCCGCGGTCCCTATTGCCGAATGGCCTGTCAAGGCCGTTGGCAATGCAGAGAATGCGAACATCGCCACGATCAGCAGCGCTAGCACTCTAGTTGCTCTCTTCAAACTATTCATTCCCTGTTGGCCCCCTTTATCGGTAACCATCTTGGAGACGGCCTCCCCGCCATCTCTTCGAACGGGGCCCTATTGAAATTCACGCTATTAAAATGATTGTGTGTCCGCCTTCGAACGATTTTCGAACGGTCCAGCTCTCGTTATCACTTTCGGATGGACCGTTTTGTGCGACTGGGCGGATTCTCGGCGTCCAGCGCCATTGCTCCTAAGTCTTCTTCGAGGATAGCTCCGCGTACTTCCAGAGAACCGTGATCACGCTCTTCTCGAAGTCTTTCATGCCCTTGACGACGGCGAACTCGTTCGGCGCGTGCGCCTTGCTGCCAAAGCCAAGGCCGCCCCCTCCCCAGGGGATCTTGAGGTATTGATCGAACAGGTAGAACGGAGCAGATCCGGCCACAAGGGGCCAGACCTCGGGCTCCTTCCCGTGATATCTCATCGCCTCGATCGTCGCCTGGGACGTCGTATCGCTGACCGCAACCTTCGTCCATGGGTAGTCTTCGTAGTTTCTCATCTTGATGGTCGTGAAGCCTCTTTTTCGCAGGTGCTCCATGACCTTCTTCCTAGTACCGTCTATTGTCATGTTCGGGACTGTACGGATGTCTATCTTGACCATCGCGGACTGAGGCAGGACAGTCTTCGAGCCCTCCTCGGTATACCCTGCAACGATCCCATCGATGTTCACGGACGGTTCAAAGAGGTACTTCTTCAGCATCTCCTCTGTGTTTCCCTCGGCCTTGAACTTCTTGATTCCGAGGTCCTTGGCATACTCTTTCGAGTCGAACTTCTCCGCCAGCTCCTTGGTCAGAATCAAGTCTTCCTTGGTGGCATCCTGGACATCATCCCATATGCCATCGATCGCAGGTCTCTGTCTCTCATCGACTAGCGACGAAATCGCGTGTACGAGAGTCCATACGGGCGAGTGCACCCAAACGGCCTCGCTGCTGTGAATCTCCCCATCCATCGGCCCTCCCTCGGGACCGCCCTTCGCCTCTAGCTCGAAGTAGACGCACCCTTTCATGCCGAGCGATATCTGCGGAACTCCTTTCGCGTTCTCTCCGTAATCGAATCCCCATGCGGAATCAGCCTTCGAGAAGACCAATCTACTCTTCTCTATGTACTTGGGCAGACTCAGGCCGCCCTTCTCCTCCTCGCCCTCTAGCAGAAAATGAATGTTAATTGGCATCTCGCCCTTGTCGATCATCGTTTCGATTGCCAGGAGCATCCCAGCGAGGGAGCCCTTGGAGTTGTAGACACCTCTGTTGACCAGTATCTCCCCGTAGGGTTTTTTGTTCACGATCGTGGCGCCGAAGGGAGGATATTTCCACTCGCCTAGATTTCCAACCGGCTGAACATCGTACATTCCGTACAGAAGGCCTGTGTGCTTCGCGCCTGCATCCAAATAGCCTCCAACAAGCGGATGGCTGTCCTTGTTTGCCCTGAAAAGCTTTGGCTTCGCCCCAAGCCTAGCGACCATCTCCGAGACTGCCTCGGCGCTCTCCTCAATCCCTTCGCCTGTCATCGACACG
>Ga0315268_10005129_pt1 | contig 14121 bp, 9 predicted proteins | sample C1_top_MG_FD_204535 | JGI IMG/M metagenome (GOLD analysis project Ga0315268, IMG submission 204535) | Sediment microbial communities from Yellowstone Lake, YNP, Wyoming, USA - C1_top | ecosystem: Environmental > Aquatic > Freshwater > Lake > Sediment | place: USA: Wyoming | collected 2017-08-01 | reverse complement strand
TGACCGTGACCGTGACCGTGACCGTGACCGCTGCCGTGGCCCTCGCCTGGCATATTACACATAAGGGTTTACCTCCTCTTTAGATTGGTGCATTTTCCTTAAGTTAAGAGCGAATGCCTGTAAGGGAAAGATGATCGCAAATTTTTCTCTTGGAGCAAGTAATACTCCTGAGCTCTTTGGTTACGGCGTCAGTAACCGATCACTTGCCACTATCCGTTCTCCGGAGATCTTTGCAGATGATTCGGATATGGAAATCTTTCAAAATTAAAAAGCCCTGGGTTGAAATCACCAGGGCTAAAAAGGAATTTTTGCTCGATTCGAACATCAAATTTGAGGTTGACGTAAAAAATTCCTAGCGAAATTTTCGCCATTTTTGACTCAGGTCGCTAAGGGCCTTCTGTCCAAGCCCTTGAAATTATTAGGCATGTAGATGCCAGTTTTTACAGGAAATAGTCCCGTTGGGACTACCAAGAATATCCGCTATACACGGGCCTTTTCGGACATCGGGAAGGCCATTTTTTGTGTCCCCAGACCGTCCTCATGTCAGCCGAAGCAGTCGCACCTGCATGTCCGGTGGAACCCAGGTAAAGTGGATGAGGTAGCGCCTGCCCATTTCGTCGATGGGTTGGATCACCTTGGCGTACAATTCCGGTGATTCCTCCTCGCCGCTTCTTCCCTCCAACCGAATCATTATGTTGGTGCGCCGCGGTAACCGGCTTGCCACCTCGACCACGGCCCGCCGCTGGGAAATGCTGACTAAGGCAGCGCGCTGCATCTGCCCATCTTGATGTTTGTCGGTCAGTACTACGTAGTAAAGAGGTAAAGGATCAGCAAGGGTCGTGAAGATCGGTTCCTCCTCGTTGAGCATAAGCTCCGGGTAGTCTTCGTGGCCCAGCAACTCCCGACATACGAGGGCCTCCCGCATGCCCTTGGCGTAGACTTTGACTTCGCCACCGAGAATAAGGCCCAGTCCGGCGGCGTTTATCAATGTAGGGGAGACAAGCACCTGCCCACCGACAGTGAAGCTCTCGATACGCGCCGTCAGGTTGACCGTCCGTCCCACGACCCCGTACTTCGAGCGCTTCGTCGAGCCGATGTTGCCCACCACCACCTCTCCGGTATGTATGCCTATCCCCATCTCGATTTCGGGCCAACCCATTTGGAAGTTATATTCGTTTACCCCGCGCATCGCCTTCTGCATCTCAAGGGCACAGCGGACGGCGCGCTGAGCCGCGTCCGGCACCACCATGGGGGCACCAAAAAGCACGAAGATGGCGTCCCCGATGATCTCATCAATAGTGCCGCCGGTCCGGTGAATAAGCTCGACCATGGCGGAGAAGTAGTGGTTCAACAAGGCAACAACTGCAGTGGCATCAAGCCGCTCAGCCAGGGCGGTGAAGCCGCGCAAGTCGGACATCAGTAAGGTAACCTGGCGCTTTTCTCCACCAAGTTTGAGCCCTTCGGGCAGATCCAGCAGTACCCCAACAATGTCGTCGCTGGTGTAACGGCCAAAAGTTTCCCGGATGAACTTATTGCGGCGCTCGAGTTGCTGGTTCAGATCGACCAGTTGGGCGCGGGACTCCTTCAACTGCTGAGTCATGGTGTTGAAGGCGGTGGAAAAATCCCCCATGAAGTCAACCCTCTGCTCCAGATCCCCCGCGGCGATCTGTTGGGTTTTCCAGGTAAGGTGCTTGAGGTTGGACTGAAGGGCCTTGAAAGAATGGACCAGAGCCATCTTGCTCGTCATCGGGCGAGTGTTCAGTTCTCCCCGGGCGATCTGCTCCATTGCTTCGGTGAAGATGGCGAACTCAATCAGGAAGCGGTTCACAAAGGTAAGAAGCTGGCGGATTTCGTTGTCCGGGAGGTCGTCCGGAATTTGGACCGGTGGAGGGACTTTCCCGGTGCGCAGGTAATGCAATGTTGCCGTTAACCGGTCAATGAGTTCCTCTTTAACCGAGAGCATTTCAACGCCTCATTTGGGGACTATGGTGAAACGACAGACCCGTCCCCCTGAGCCCCAGCAGTCAACTTCCTTGACATGGAAGTCCTTGCCCGTGTAGGCAAGCAGCAGGCCCGCAATAAATCCTTCATCGTAGATGCACACCTCCTCCGCACAAACCGGAATGCCCGAGCAATCAAGGTCCTCTGCCACAGTTACTACGAAAGAGCCCTTCTCATAATCAGCCGATTCGACGCGGAAGATTCCGATGCCCAGCTCCTTCATGGTGCGCTGGATATCGGCGAAGAAGCTGGTCAAGTCATTTTTATCGGTGAGCACATTTTTGCAGTACTCTTCACCGGCTTTCTTGCCCGCCTCGAAAAAGATGCGGTCAGCATCCTCGACGCCAAAATCCCGGATAAGAGTATCGCGCAGGGTGAACTGCATCAGGCGATACACGGCCACATGCACCATAGGGCCGAGATTCGGCCGACCTTCTTCGATATCTCCCAACATGCTCCAGGCAAATTGGCTTTCGTCTCTTTCTTCCTTGAACATTTTTCCTACTCCTTTTGCTTCAAGATAATTACCAGTGTAAAGCTGCCCATTGAATGGCGGATAGTATCTTCAAAGTGGGGGTACAAGTTTCTTACTATGCCGGAGGAGGTAAGTGCATATCGCCTCGGCCTTGCTTCTGCTCCACCATCACCGGGCGTTGTTGACCTGGAGTTATTAAGATCCACAGCAGTGAGCCAGCTGGTTCTGGGGATTCAATATTTAATTTTGGGCAAATTACTTTAAGAATAGCCCGAAATTATGATCTAAAAATTCAAGGGTTAAAATTATGTTGCCTTAATAGTGAGAGCGGCGCTGACCATCCGGGTGGTACCAAGGAGCCGCCTCGCATCAAGCGGCGTTTATTTGCCCTCCGGGTGGCCGGGACGCAGCGATTGGGAGATGAGCATGCCTACCAACCAGGCCACCAGGACTGCTACATAAAACTGGCCCACCACTGCCTCCACCACCACCAGCATCTTGGCCAGGCCCACTTGAGGCACGATATCGCCATAGCCCAGGGTTGCGATGGTTACCAGACTGAAGTAGACCAGGTCGCTCCGGAAAATGTTGTCTGAATCCATCGCCGCCGAGTAGGGGAACTTGAAACTCGCAGGCTCCCCAATCATTAACAGCGCATAAATTTGCGCGAAGATCATGGCGATTAGGAAGTAGGCCATTACGGCAGCAAAAATGGTGTCCAGATGTATCCGTTGGCTTTGAAAAATAAACGAGAGGGTGGCGGCGACACAGCAAAGGAGCAGTAAAGTGATGGACCCGATCTCCAATCCATGCCACCATAGGCGCAGTTCCCAGGCATAGCCCGACGCAGCCAATAGAAAGAACAGGACCGAAGCCGCCCATAGACTCCATAACAGCCCCCGGAGGCGAATTTTTTTACCGCTGGCCGATAGAGACACCAATAGGGAGTTAAGGAAGAAGAGCTGGGCAGAGATTTTAAAAATGATGGTGTTGCCGAGGGGTGGTGAGACAATCAGGAAGATAACCGTAAAAATGGTGAGCTGTAGGAAGCGCAATTCTTTGAGATGGGAGGGAATTTTTAAGAACATTGTTTCCTCAAATATCTTGATCGTTAAATCCAGGTTAACTCCGGACCGAGTCCCCTTTCCCATCATTTAGTGGCCTTTTGAGGGCCACACAAGGTAAATGGCGGCAGGACCCCTGCGGTTATTGGCCGGGATGGTTAGCCGGGCCGGAAATCGGGGTTGCTGCTCTCTGCGGCCGGTCTTGCGTTTCCCAGCCGCCGCCCAGGGCTTTATAAAGCTGCACTAGGGTGAGAAGCTGATCCCGTTGTACCGCGGCCAGGTCCAGTTGGGCGGTGAAGAGTTGGCGATCGGCGTCCAGGACCGCCAGGTAGGACTCAATGCCGCCCTTATAGCGTAAGTTGGCCAGTTGGGAGTAATCCAGATAGCTTTTAACCAGGGCCTCTTGCTCCTTGCGAAACTCACGGAACTCGGTATGGGCGATGAGGCCGTCGGCCACCTCCCGGAAGGCCTGACGGACTGTGAACTGATAGAGAACCAGGGTCTGCTCTTTCAAAGCCTTGGTAGCCTGCAGATTGAAGTAATTCCGGCCGCTGGTGAAGATAGGAAGCGTCACGGTGGGGCCGATGCTCCAGATCTTGGCCGGCCCGGTGAACAGGTCGGACAAGGCGAGGCTTTGCCGGCCGAAGAGACCCGTTAGGCTAATGCGGGGGAAGAACTCGGCCCGGGCGGCGCCGATACGATAGTTGGCGGCCACCAGTACCTCTTCCGCCTGGCGGATGTCCGGCCGCCTTTCCAGAAGGTTGGAGGGCAGACCTGCTGGCACGGTGGCCCGCACAACCAGATCGGGGAGCGCTCTCCCCCGGGTAATGGGCTTTGGATTGATTCCCAAGAGGATGCAGATCTGGTTTTCTTTCTGGGCGATCTGGCGTCTTAAATCCGGGATTTTGGCCCCTGCTGTGTGCACCAGGGCATCTACTTGGGCCACGTCCTGGCGGGACACCATGCCCCGCTCGAAGCGCATGACGACCAGGCGGCGGGAGGCCTCGTACGACTTCAGGGTGGCCCGGGAGATTTCCAACTGCTGGTCCAGTGTACGAAGCTCGAAATAAGCCTGGGCCACGTCGGCTACCACGGTGGAGAAGACGGCCCGGCGGGCCCATTCGGTGGCGAAGAATTCCGACTTGGCCGCTTCGGTCAAGCTGCGCAGGCGGCCGAACAGGTCAATCTCCCAAAAAAGATCTAGATTAAGTTGGTTAATGTTGCCCGTGTGCGGCGCTCCGGGGGTCAAGGGGGGGAAACTTACCTGGGAGAAACGCTGTCTCTGAAAGAGGTACGTGCCCCCCACCTGGGGGAGCCAGAGCGACCGGCTGACGCCCACCAGGGCCCGAGCCTCGGCCACCCGGGCGGTAGCCAGAAGCACATCGTAATTTTGTTCCAGAGCAGTGCGGATAAGGCCCTGAAGCTCCCGGTCGTCGAAAACTTCCCACCAGGCGAGGTCAGCCAGGGTGTTGAGTGCAGGCTGGGGCTGACCTTGAAGGGACTGGAAGCGGTATTCCTGGGGGACCTCCCCGGGAGCGCGCTCGTATTTCGGGGCCAGGGTGCAGCCGGCCAGGAGCAGAACGCCGAAAAGCATGACCAGCCGTCTCATGAGCCCCCTCCTGTCTCCCGGCCGGGATTGTGGCTGGGGACCGGCGTTGGGCCTGAGGACGAGATGCGGCGCCCGCGCATCTTCTCCGATAACGTCAAAATGGCGTAGTAGAGCACCGGAACGAAAAATACTCCCAGCACGGTGGCCAGCAGATAACCGGCAAAGACGGCTGTGCCCAGGGAGTTCCGGGCCAGTGCCCCGGCGCCGGTGGCGACGACCAGGGGGATGTTGCCCAAATTAGAGGAAATCGCGGTCATCATGATGGGGCGGAAGCGCAGCCGGGAGGCCTCGAAGGCAGCATCGAACAAGGACCGTCCTTCCTCATAGAGCTCCTTGGCGTATTCGACGATCAGGATGGCGTTCTTGGCCGACAGGCCGATAAGCATAAGCAGGCCGACCTGGACATAGACGTCGTTCACCAGACCCCGTAGCCAGGTGCCCAGAAAAGCGCCAAAGACCCCTAAAGGCACGGCAAAGATAATGGCGAAGGGGATGGCCCAGCTTTCGTACTGCGCCGCCAGAAAGAGGAACACGAAGAGCAGGCCCAGGATGAAAATAACCGCCTGGGCTCCGCCGGCCTGCTTCTCCTGGAAAGCGGTGCCGGTCCACTCGTGGCCGTAGCCCTGGGGCAGGTCGGCGGCGGCCACCTGTTCCATGGCGGCCAGGGCCTGGCCGGAACTGTAGCCCGGGGCGGCGGCGCCGTTGATTTCCGCGGTGCGGTACATATTATACCGCTGGATGAGGTCCGGTCCGGTGGTGGCCGCTATTTTCACCAGGGTATTCAGGGGCACCATGGCGCCGTCGGCGTTGCGCACGTAAATCTGCTTGAGGTTCTCCGGGTTAGCCCGGAACTCAGGTTCGGCCTGGACCATCACCTTATAGGTGCGTCCGAACAGGTTAAAGTCATTCACCTGCAGGCCCCCCAGGTAAATCTGCAGGCTTTCGAAAATCTCATTTATAGGGATACCCAGGGTCTTGGCCTTATCCCGGTCCAAATCCAACTCAATCTGCGGCACCGTGGCGCGGAAGCCGGTGAAGAGGCTGATGAGCTCCGGGCGTTTGGCGGCCGCGTTCATGAAGGTCCGGGTAGTTTGGTCCAATTCCGCCGGGGTGCGGCCGCCCCGGTCCTGCAACTCGAACTGGAATCCCCCAGCGCTGCCCAACCCGGGGATCGGCGGGGGCAAAAAGACGATGGCCAGTGCTTCAGGATATGAGTTGAATTCCTGCCGGGACCTGGTCATGATGGCATTCAGGCTCGTCTCTTTGGAACCCCTCTCCCCCCAGGGTTTAAGAATCACAATCAGGGTAGCATTATTGGACGTATAGGCGTTGGTCAGCACATTGAGGCCCCCAAAGGTGACCACGTTCTGGACGCCCGGCAGGCCCTGCAGAAACTTTTCCGCCCGGTTGGTAAGGGCTTCGGTGCGCTCCAGGGAAGCGCCATCCGGCAGATTTAAGGCGGCGTAAAAGTACCCCTGGTCCTCATCCGGCACAAAACTGGTGGGCAGGGCTTTCAAGAGGCCGCCGACGCCGCCGCAGAATACCAAGAGCAGCAGCAGCATCAGGACGGTCCGACGCAGGACGAGCCCCACAGCAATCCCATAGCGTCCTGACAGTCGATCGAAGCTCCGGTTGAAGCCGCCGAGAAACCTTCCCAAAGGCCCCCGCGATTCCTTACGGGGTTTGAGGATCAGGGCGCAAAGGGCTGGGGATAGGGTTAGGGCCGTAAAGGTGGAGATGAACATGGTTGCGGTCAGGGTCAAGGCGAACTGCCGGTAAAGTTGTCCGGTGATGCCGCCCATGAAGGCCGCGGGCACGAAGACCGCGGCCTGCACCAGGGTGGAGGCCACCAGCGCCCCGGATAGCTGGTCCATGGCGGTTTCCGCCGCCTCTTTGGGTTTCATGCCTCGCCCGATATTAAGCTCGATGGCCTCCACCAGGACCACGGAGTCATCCACCACGTTGCCCACGGCCAGCACCAGACCGAACAGGGTGAGGGTGTTGATGGAAAAGCCCAGGGGCACAAACAGGGCAAAGGTGCCCAAAAGGGCCACCGGCACCGCGGTCATGGGGATAAACGTCGGGCGGAAGCTTCCCAGAAAAAGAAAAATGACCAGGAGGACCAGGGCGATGGCCTCAAAGAGGTTTTCCAACACCTCTTTAATGCCGACGCGCACAAAGGTGGTGTTGTCAAAGGAGATCTGGTAGGCGATGCCCGGGGGGAAATCGGCCTTGAGCTGTTCCAGCAGGACGTAAAGCTTATTGGCGGTATCAATGGCGTTGGCGCCGGGAAGTTGGTACACGATGACGAGGGTGGCCGGCACCCCGTTTAAGCGGCCATAGCTGGTGTAGGTCTTGGCGGCCAGCTCGGTTCGGGCCAGGTCCTTCACCCGCAATATGGAGCCGTCCGGCAGGGAGCGAATCACCATGTTCTCAAATTCTTCTTCCTTGGTGAGACGCCCCTTTACCTTGACGGCATACTGGAATTCCACCCCGGCCTTAGCGGGCGGCTGTCCCAGGGCTCCGGCCGGCGCCAGCACATTCTGTTCTTTAATGACCCGGGCCATGTCGCTGGCCGTCAGGCCCTGCTTGGTAAGCCGGTCGGGCCGCACCCACAGCCGCATGGCGTAGTCCCGCTGCCCCACGATCATGGTGCTTCCCACCCCAGTGGTCCGGGCGATGGCGTCCACCAGGTTGATGGAGGCGTAGTTGCTCAGGTAGGTGTCGTCATAAGTTCCATCCGGCGAATAAAGGCTCACCACCAGCAGCATGTCTGGGGATTTTTTCTTGATGGAGATGCCGGCAGCCACCGCTTCGGGAGGCAGCTTGGGCGTAGCCTTGTTGACCCGGTTGTTGATATCCACGTTGGCCAGGTCGAGATCGGTGCCCACCGTGAATGTGCAAAGCAGGAGATAGCGCCCGTCATTGCTGCTTTTGGAGGAGAAGTAGATCATATTCTCGGCGCCGTTGACTTCCGGTTCCACCACCGCGGCGATGGACTTTTCCACTTCCTCCGCGTTGGCGCCGGGGTAATTAATCTCCACTTCCACCGTGGGCGGGGTGATCTGGGGGTACTGGGCCACGGGCAGGCTCGGAATGCACAAGGCCCCGGCGATCATGATCATCAGGGACAGGACGATGGCGAAAATGGGACGGTTGATAAAAAATTTGGCCATATCCTATCCTGCTTTCCTTTCCTCGGTCACGGGCTTATCAGTGGGATTGACCGCCATGCCGGGACGGACCTTCTGGAGTCCCTCAACCACCAGGCGCTCACCCGGCTTTACCCCCTCCTTGACGATCACCAGGTTCTGGAAGCGCTCTCCCAGGGTAACGGTACGGAGAGCCACCTTGTTATCCGGCAGCACGACATAGACGACGTTGACCCCTTGCTGCTCCGTAACCGCCTTCTGGGGCGCCAGCAGGGCGTTGGGCCTGTCCTCCAGGACCACCCGGATGCGCCCGAACAGCCCGGGGCGCAGCAGTTTGTCGGGATTGGGGAAACTTACGTAGATTTTCAGGGTGCCGGTGGTGAGGTCCAGGGCCCGGTCCACGAAACTGATCGTGCCTTTGTACGGGTATATGGAGTTGTCGGCCATGACCAATTCAAAAGGTTTGTCAGCCCCGTTGGCTGCTTTTTGTCTGCCCTCGGGATATTTTTTGACCAGCGTGAGATAATCGGATTCGCTGATGCTGAAGACGGCCCGCATGGGATCCCAGGAGGACAGGGTGGTCAGGAGGGTTTTATCCTTGGTGACCAGATTGCCCACCGTCACTTCTTCTTTGCCGATGGTGCCGGTGATGGGGGCGCGGATCTCGGTGAATTTCAGGTCCAGTTCAGCCTTGGACACCGCCGCCTTGCCTTTCTCGATGGAGGCCCGGTTATACTCCGCTTCCGCCTCGGCTTTGTCCAGATCCTGCTTGGGGGCGGCGTCCGCCGCCACCAGAGGCTTCAAGCGCTCTACGTCTTTTACCGCTTTGCCCAGAGCCGCTTGGGCCTGGGCCAGTTGCCCCTTTGCGTCCTGGAGCGCCGCCTTATAAGGCCGCTGGTCGATGAGGAAAAGCAACTGCCCGGCCTTGACCTGGCTGCCTTCCTTGAAGGATACCTTCTCCAGGAAACCCTCTACCCGAGCTCGGATTTCCACGGTCTCCCGGGCCTCGGTGCGGGCCACGTATTCTGCGTAGATGGGCACCGTCTTCTGCTCTACCTTCGCCACCAGGACCGTGGGTGGCGGGGGACCAGCCTTCTTCTCTCCACCTTTTTCCCCGGAGCCGCAGGCCGTAATCAGGAGCAGGCCCAAAACCGGGACCAAGAGATAAAAGTGCTGGGAAGACTTGTGGTAGGGGGTCGCCTGTATGTTCATTCACATCCCTCTCGTATATCTGCAATAAAAGCCGGATAAATAACAGAATTAGAGAACAGGCAGACAGCCTTCCAACTAACGCCGCCGGCCACCGCCACCGCCACGACCTCCCCCTCCACCTCCGCCCGAGGGCCGACTGACGCCGCCAGCGGGCCTCCCGCCACCCCCGCCGCTGGGGCGGGAGAAACTGGGGCTGGGCCGGGAGGCCGCGCTGGCCCGCTGGAAGTTTTGGGTGCGCATCTCACCCCGCTGCCGGGCGGCGTAGTCCCGATTCAATTGACCACTGTCAAAGCTGGGCCGGGTGGCCGCCGCCGGGCGAGTCGTGGGGGTTGGCCGGGTTGCCGCCGCTGGCCGTTCAGGCCGGGTTGCTGGCCGGGTACCAGCCGCGGGCCGGGTTGCAGGAGTTGTCGCGGGTTTCCATTGACCGCCCTGACGCTGCTGAAAGTTGCCCTGGTTGTCGCGGCGGTAGACATTGCCATTGCGGTCGGCCAGGAGGTTGTTTTGCCCTCCTGCTGGCCGGACCTTGGGCTGGGAAGGCCGGGCCGCCTGGGCCGGCCTGGTTTCGGCTTTGGGTCTGGCTGCCTGGGTGGGTCTTTCCGGCCGGGCGGTGGGACGTTCTCCCGCCACCTGACCAGGACGGCCGGGGGCAACCCCGCTCACCGGCCGGGTGGCCGGTTGGCCGGGCCGGGAGGCCAGCCGATTTTCGTTTCCCGGGCGGTTATAGAGGTTCTGCCGGTTGGCGGGCAGGGTGGAAGGCCGCCCAGGACCTCCGGGCCTTACTCCCGGCTGAGTTCCTGGTTGCCAGCCGGGGGGGCGTTGCCCCGGCCTCGGGTTGATCACATTGTTGTGAATATTGTTGATATTGACGTTATTATAGCCGCCGGGTCCCCAGTACCCGCCGCCGCCCCAGTAACCGTAACTATGGCCCCACCAGTTGCTTGCGGCCGCGCCCACCACCGCCCCCGCGGTAAAGCCCACCAGTCCGGGGACCAGCCAACTGGCCGGATTGTAATAAGGGGTCTGATACCCCCAGGTCCCGGCGTAAGGGTTATAGGCCGCGGCGTAGCCATAAGTGGCCGACGGAGGGATATAGGCCTCCGGCGCGGAATATCCCGAGTAGCTATAGCCGGAGCCGTAGACCACCGTGCCGTTGTCCACGTAAGAGGCGGTGTAGCCGGGAGTGTAACCCACGGTGACCATGTCATCCGTAGACTCATAGACCTTGACGTACTTGGCGTTGTAGCGGGGGTTGCTGGGCGGGATCTTGTCAACCTCTTTTGGTGGAGCCACCGACACCTTCCATGGGCCTTCGGGGGAGTCAGCCTCGTACCACACCCCCTGGTCCACCGCATAATACTTGGTCCCTTCCTTGAATACCGCGGTGCCGGTGTTCACCGCGTATTCCAGGTTGGTGTCGGCAATCTTCTCGAACTTGGGCTCCCCGGCGTAGTTCACCTTGGTGGTGGCTTTTTTGCGGTCGATGGTGGCGGTCTGGGGAATGGAGTTCTCCAAGACCGCTTCTTTGGCCTGAGGGGTGCCGGCCACGTTCACCAGGACAAAGCCCTTCACCGAGTTTTCCGGAATCTTGGCGAAATCGGCCTGGAGCTGGTTTGGCGCCACGTAGGTCCAGGGTCCGTCGGCCAGGGCCTTGGTCTTAAACCAACGGCCGGAAAGGAGCGTATAGTACTCCTGGCTGGCGGTGTCCATGAAGATGTTGCTCTCAGTATTGCTCACATAAAGGAGGTTGGTGTCCTTAATGGGGGTGTACTGGGGCTCCCCGTCGGTGGCCAGAAGCTCCGTGGGTACGGTGCTGACGATAACCTCCGGCATTTTGCCCGTCTTGGCCTCCACTTTTTTGGGAGCGCCCTGTCCCTGGGCGGCTTTCTTATCTGCCGCCTCCAACGTCTTTATTGCTTCCGGGGCTTGCTCCAAGTCCTTCCAGGGACCCTTGAGGTCTCGAGCGGCCAGCCAATCTGCGCCACCCTTCAGGTAATAGGTCTTGGCCACGGGATCGTAAAGCATTAGGAAAGGCGTATTCGCCACCCGTAGCAGGGAGGATTTGGGGACGGGCAGCAACTTGGGGTCGCCGTCCAGAGGGACCAGCACTGCGGGATGGCTAACGAAGATGATCTTGGGAGGATCGTTTTTCAGACCCCGGTCTCCGGCCTGCTCCTGCTCTACCACCTCCAGGGCCGCCAGCAGCCGGTCCAGGGAGATGGGCACGCTCCACCCCGTCATTTCGGTATTGAGGAAGTCCTTCAATTTCTCCAACTGCTCGGGCTTGGCATCGGGAAACTTGGCGTCCGTGACCCTGACCTCAGAGATGGTCGCCATGCGGGTGTCCCGGTCGGTGAGGACGCGTCCCGAAAGCCACACAGTCCCGAACACCGGCTCTTTCCATTCCTTTTTCTTGACCGAGACTGCGGCCCGGGCCGTAAGGATGTCGTCCTTAAAGCTTTCCAATTGCGGTTGGTACATGACCACCGTACCCTTGGGATGCTCGAAGCGCTTGGGCCACGCATCCTGGGCCGCCAGCGCCGACTGGGCGCAGAACAGGAGTAAAAAGGCCGCCGTTACCAGGGGCAGCCCTCTTCGCAGAAGCTTTTGCTTGTTAGCCATATGATTATTCTCCTTTCGCACTCAAAGAAAGGTGAACTCCTCGCGGGAGAACCTCGGCAGGAAGTAAGCGACTCGCGGCCCTCAATCCATCATGCCGATGCGCCGGTCGACGTTTTCAACCACCTTGATCCCCTGGGCCTCAAGCTGGCGGCGAGCCAGGGGCGACACCGTGCCCGTCACCCAGAGCTCAAACCTGGCCGGGGTCCGGCCAGGCGTTTTGTAGCCGCCCAGGGTATTCTTAACCACCCGCTCAGCACGCACGGTCCATACCCCATAGTCCAGGGGGAAGGGAATAAGCACCGTGCCATTGGCCGCCCGGGCCAGAATGATCCCCGGCGCCGTGATCTCCTGGATGGGGGAGACCGATTGCTGATAGGCCGCCAGGATTTCCGCCATGTTTTGCATAAAGTTGGCCGAACTCTCGTCATTTGCCTTCAAGGCAAAATTTATGAACGCCTCCCGGCCCCGAGCCCCGGACAACTTTTCCAGGCTCGCCACGATCACGGTCTTGTGGCGAGGACTGAGCTGGGTTTGATTGAGGAATCTCTCCGTCAGGCTCCGGTCCATCCCCATGGCCTGGAGCTTACGTTCGTTGAGATTCCGAAGGGCGCTGGGCGATTCATCCCGGAGCAGCCGGTTGACTTCACCAGCAGTTTGCGACATCCTGCTGATTCCCACCACGGTCCCGCCACCATATGGGATAGCCGCCGAAACCCCCAAGGACCCCAGGGCCTGGGCCTTACTCAAACTTTCTAATTCATTTTGCAGCACCCGGTTGCTGGAGTAGACATCCACCCCCAGGTCATAGGCCATTTTCCGTTTGGCGTCGGAGACATTCAAAAGCTGTTGGCCCACGCTGTCCCGCCGCGGCTCGCGCGGTTTCTGGAGACCCGTGGCGATGTTGTCGAACAACTTGGCCACCCCTTGGGGGACGCTGGCCAGGGTGCGGCCAGGATCAGTAACGAGATTGGCCCCAAACTCCACGGTCTCTTGCGCCTTGCCGCTCACTCCTTTCACGAAGGCTTCGCCCTTACTCACTTTTTTTAAAGCGGCAATCGCTTGAACTTCCTTGATGAGCTTGCGCAGGCCATACTCGCCGGTGACCGGGAAGGTCCCGTAATCCGAATTCACCGTGAAGCGGAGCATGTAGCCGTCCGCCGCCACCCGGTCCTGCACCTTAAAGTGCGGGCCGGACCTCAGGTTAGGTGGCAACACCTCTGAGGCCTGCCTGCCGCTGGGCGCCTCGTAATTGGCGGCGCCGAGGGCCACAGTGGTGACCGCGGTGGTGTGGATCATTAGGGTGCAGAAAAACACTTGCAAAACGTAGCCCATCATTTTCATTTTTACTTTTCTCCCTTATTGATTGGCCTTACTCACGAGCCATTCTTCCAAGATCCAAAATTTATTCGGTTTCCTGTTCATCTTTATTTGCGGGAGGAGCCTTTCCCGGGAAAGGTTTCTTTTGCTTACCACCGTCGGTTGGGGGCCCTGGGGATGCTGGGCGACCACTCCCGATGGCATCAGCAGCTCCCTGAATCGCCGCGGCAATCTCCTGGCTGAGCTTGGCCACTGCCCGGCTTTCTGCCGCAACCAGGGCGGCATAATCTGCACCCCTCACCGGCTCGCGAATGCTCACCCGGTTCATTTTGAGCAACTTTTTTTCCGGCCCCTCGAAGATGCTCCAGCGCGCCTCCAGCCAGGCGGCGTCGCCCAACCGGCCATCGCAACGCACGATATCCACTACCACCTGGTAGTCGATGGGCACGGACATGCGCCAGGGATAGAGATAAATCCGTTCGGTGGACAGGAGTGAACCGATATTGTCGGCCAGCACATTAATGAAGTCATCTTTGAAAGACCCGGCCCATCGATCGTATTCGGCTTTTGCGATTTGATTGTCGCTGGTGCGGGTGACCAAGTTAGACTGGTCGAGGTAATCGGCCAACTTGATGGGGCCGATGCCAATAACCGCGTTTTGAGCCGGGCTTT
>Ga0315268_10005128_pt1 | contig 14123 bp, 11 predicted proteins | sample C1_top_MG_FD_204535 | JGI IMG/M metagenome (GOLD analysis project Ga0315268, IMG submission 204535) | Sediment microbial communities from Yellowstone Lake, YNP, Wyoming, USA - C1_top | ecosystem: Environmental > Aquatic > Freshwater > Lake > Sediment | place: USA: Wyoming | collected 2017-08-01 | reverse complement strand
ATGCGATATGGCAGTGATTTATCTAAAATGAAAGTGAGTGCAGCGAGGGCGAGCAAAATTATTGCCGGAATACGAGAGATATTGCTAACTCCCTTACACGTTCTTTCTTCCTCGATTGAATCCATAATTGTTAAACTGCGGAAACGCGGTTTTGTTTCATGACGCAAAGGCGTTTTTGGAAAGTGCCCCTTCAATCCTCCCCACCGCCTTCTCTTTCCCCATCACCTCCAGCAGATGGTACAGGCTCGGGCCGGAGGGGTTGCCGGTGCAGGCGAGGCGGACGGGAAATTATTTTCCTGCAACCGCTTTCTGCCGGCGGATGATACCGGCCAATGCGCGTAAAGAGTCGTTGACGGTCTCGGCGTTGGAAAAGACCTTGGCCACATCGGGTTCTAAAACCACCACGTTCGCGCCGCGATGGTAGCGGCGGAAATACTTCCCGCGTTCGCCGCGCGAGAAATCATATTCCGCCCGCATTTCTTTAGCTGATGGTTTTTTCATAATCTTTTCGCTCGCCGCGACCGGCACGCCGCGCGCTGATGACGCGTATATTATCGCCGCGCTCGGTATGAATGACAACCAGCAATCTTTCGCGATGACCGACCGAGAATGATGAAACGCGCTTCTGTTTGCGAATGTGCCGGATCGGGAATCGTGATGGAGCGCGGGTCGCCAAAGACCGTCGCGGCCTCTTCAAAGCTGACACCATGTTTGGCCAGATTGGATGCAGCCTTGTTCGCGTCCCATTCAAAAGTGAGCATGGTAGTGATTCAAATCTTCAACTCGCGTGCCGTCCATCTAAAAACTTCCAAGCGCTTTTTCAATCCTCCCCACCGTCTTCTCCTTCCCGATCACCTCCAGCAAATGATACAGGCTCGGGCCGGAGGGGTTGCCGGTGCAGGCGAGGCGGACGGGATGCACGAGCACGCCGGCTTTCACGCCAAGTTCGCCGGCGACGGCTTTGAGCGCGGCTTCCAGTGATGCGGCGTCGAAGGTGGCGAGTTTGCCGAAGGTGTCGCGGAGTTTTTCCACGCGCGGTTTGTTTTCGGGCACGAAACTTTTCTTCGCCGCTTCGGGGTCGTAGGTGATTTCGTCGCGGAAATAAAATCCGGCGTAGGCGGGGAGTTCGGAAAAGGTCTTGATCTTGCCGCGGCAGGTGTCGAGCGCGGCTTTGACGTAGGCGACGGGCAGCGCGTTGGTGTCCAGCCCGGCTTTGGCGAGGGCGTGGACGGCGAGTTCGTAGAAGCGGTCGTTGGGCAGTTCGCGGCAGTATTCGCCCTGCAACCAGATGAGTTTCTCGAAGTCGAACTTGGCATTGCTCCGATGAATCTGCGGTAGATCGAAGCGCTCCACCACTTCGGCCAGCGGAATTTTTTCGCGGTTCTCTTTCGGCGACCAGCCGAGGAGGCAGAGGTAATTGTTTACGGCTTCGGGCAGAAAACCTTCGTCGAGGTAAGTGGTGAGGGACGCACCGCGGTCGCGTTTGCTCATCTTGCTGCCGTCGGCGTTCAGGATGAGCGGGATGTGTGCGTAGTGCGGCGGTGGCACGCCGAACGCCTTGAACAGCGCGATGTGCTTGGCGGTGTTGCTCAGGTGGTCCTCGCCGCGAATGACGTGCGTGATGCCCATCTCCAAATCGTCCACGACGTTCACGAAGTGGAACACGGGCTGGCCGTCGGAACGTACGATGACGAAGTCGGGGTCAACTTCCTCGCGGTCGGTGAGTTTGCGAAACACGTCGCCGACGACGAGGTCGGGAATGAGGATGGGCTCGCGGGTCATCTTGAATTTGATCGCGCCTTCGTGCTCGTAGGCGAGGCCGTGCGAGAGCAACGCCTCAACGCGGCGCTGGTAGTTTTCGCTGCGTTGGGACTGAAAATACGGGCCGCGGTCGCCCTTGCACGGACCGGTAGCGTCGCTGGTGAGCGGACCTTCGTCCCAATGCAGTCCGAGCCAGCGCAGGCCGTTGAGGATGACGTCCACGGCCTCCTGCGTGTTGCGCGCGGCGTCGGTGTCTTCGATGCGCAGGACGAACGTGCCGCCGGTGTGGCGGGCGTAAAGCCAGTTGAAGAGCGCGGTGCGCGCGCCACCGATGTGGAGGAAGCCGGTCGGACTCGGAGCAAATCGAACGCGAGGTTTCATAATAATCTTAGCCGTAGATTACGCGGATTGGCGCGGATGAAAAAGAAATTATGAGTCGGAAGAGAGGATCGCAGTCCGGGCCATCAATCCCCTGTGGACTTTGAAACGCAACTCAACTAAAAGAAACCCATGCCTCATGCACGCACAACTGTTGTTCTCCAAATCGTGGCAAGGCTACTCCTCGTCATGGTGCTTCTCGCGAATGTCGGCTTATCGGCCGGCGATGCGCGGGACAACCTGTCCGACACGTGGGTCGCCACGGACGCGCTTGGACGCAAAGTCCCGACCTTCCCCGAAGTTCCCGCGCCGCGGTCCGACCGCACGGTGGGCATCTTCTATTTCCTCTGGCACGGTGCGCACATTCAAGGCGGTCCGTTCGACGTGACGAAAATTCTCGCCGCCGACCCTGACGCGATGCAGAAGCCGGACAGCCCGCTTTGGGGGCCGTTGTATGTCCCGCATCATTGGGGCGAATCGCTCTTCGGCTACTACCTCACCGACGATGAGGGCGTGCTCCGAAAGCACGCGCAAATGCTCAGCGACGCGGGCGTGGACGTGGTGATCTTCGACGTGACGAACCAAATCACCTACCGCGACTATTACCAGGCGCTGCTGCGCGTCTGGTCCGAGATGCGGCGGCTCGGCAACCGCACACCGCAGGTCGCCTTTCTCACACCGTTCTGGGATCCCGCCAAGGTCACCCGCGAACTTTGGCGCGATCTCTACTCGCCCGGCCTGCATCGCGACCTTTGGTTCCAATGGGAAGGCAAGCCGCTGATTCTCGCTGATCCGAAACTCATCTTCGACCGCGAGGAGAACGCGCACCAGAACACGCCGGCCGAACTTCAGCCCGGCCACACCCTCGGACAATCGTTCAAATCGGAGCGCGCCATTGACGCCGTCAGCGCGCGTTGCCCAACGTGGAACACACCCGGCAGCGCCGTAACTCTGACGCTGCTGCGGGGTGGTCCCGGCGGCGAACGCATCGCCGCCGAACGCTTCCATGACGTCGGCGACAATGCGTGGTTGCAGTTGAAGCTGAAGCAACCGTTGACGCCCGGCGCTTACTATTTGGAAGCGTCGGAGCCAGTGGGCCATGTCGGCTGGTGGAGTCACAGCGAGGAGAAGTTTGCGCGGGGTGAAGCATTCGCGGATGGCAATGCGGTCGCGGGTGATCGGACGCTGCGGCTCGCATTTGCCGACGGCGACACGCAGCAAATTCTGGAATTCTTTACGTTCCGCAAACCGCAGCCGGATTACTTTCAAGGGCCGACCAAGCCCGACATGTGGAGCTGGCTCGAAGTTTCCCCGCAGCATGTCTTCACCAATTCGACGGGACAGAAGGAGCAGATGTCCGTCGGCGTCGCGCAGAACGCCATCCAAGGCCGCCTCGGCACGATGAGCGAACCGGGCGCCCAAGGCCGCAGCTTCCATCACGGCGCCACCGACCCGCGACCGGATGCCGTGCGTTACGGATTGAACGTCACCGAGCAGTGGGAGCGCGCGCTCAAGGAAGACCCGCGCTTCATCTTCTTCACCGGGTGGAACGAGTGGTTCGCAGGCCGCTTCGCCGAGTTCAATCGCGTCAAGCTACCGGTAATGTTCGTGGACGCATTCGACCATGAACACAGCCGGGACATCGAGCCGATGCGCGGCGGTCACGGCGACGATTACTACTATCAGTTCGTTAGCTACGTCCGCCGCTTCAAAGGCGCAAGTCCCCTGCCCGCTCTTGAATCGCGCCCAATCAAGATTGATGGGCGCTTCGATGACTGGCGCGATGTGCAGCCGGAATTTCGTGACATCATCGGCGATCAGGTCCGGCGTGAACATCGCGGTTGGGCCACTAACGTCATCTATCGAAACTTCAGTGGTCGGAACGACATCATCGCGGCCAAGGTGAGTTGGAGCAAGACGACAGCTTGGTTTTACGTCCGCACGCGTGAACCGATCACGCCGCCCGGCGGCACAAATTGGATGCTCCTCTTCCTCGACACGGATGCCAACACGAAGACCGGCTGGCTCGGCTACGACTTTGTGATCAACCACGCCAGCGCGGGATCGCTTGAGCGAAATGTTGGCAGCGGCTTCGCCTGGTTACCGGCGGGCAAAGTGAAATGGCGCGTGCAGGGCAACGAACTGGAGCTGGCGATCCCGTGGAAATCTCTCGGCTTGAAATCTCCACCGGCAAAGCTCGATTTCAAGTGGGCGGACAACTGCCTCCAAGCCGGCGATTGGACCGACTTCACGCTCAACGGCGACGCGGCGCCAAATGACCGGTTCAACTACCGGGCGCAGGCCCGCGACCAGTCGCAGGTGCGTTAGCGTCTCAAAATCAAACTGCCATCAAACACAATGAAAACCATTCTTCGCCTGATCATGTTGGGGATTGCCACTGTGATTGGTTCCGCCGAAAATCCCGCCGTGGCCCAAACCAATCAAAGCGCCGCCCGCCGCTGGCTTGACCATGCGGAGCTAGCGCCGCCGTTCACCATTCCGGCGATCAAGACCGCCTGGGAAAAGCAACGCAAACAAGTGCGCGCACAACTTTGGGAACTGCTCGGCAAACTGCCGCCGCGACCCAGAGTTCCCAAAATCGAAATGCTCGCGCGGGAGGATCGCGGGGATTACACGCTTGAAAAGTTCCGCTTCGACAACGGCGCGGGCGCGATGGTGCCGGGCTATCTGCTGTTGCCGAAAAACATTTCTGGCAAAGCGCCGGCAATTCTTTACTGCCATTGGCACGGCGGCGAATACGCCATCGGCAAGGAAGAATTGTTCCAGGCCAAACACACGCCGGAAGCGCCCGGCCCGGCCTTTGCGAAACGCGGATTCGTGGTGCTGGCCATTGACGCGTATTGCTTCGGCGAGCGCAACGGCCAGGGGCCGGGCGGCGAAGCGGAAAAAGGCGGGGCCGGCGAAATGACCGCGAGCAAATTCAATCTGTGGGTCGGACGCACGCTGTGGGGCATGATTCTGCACGATGACTTGATGGCGCTCGATTATCTCGCGTCCCGGCCCGAAGTAGACGCCCGGCGCATTGGCGTCACAGGCATGAGCATGGGGGCGACGCGCTCGTGGTGGCTGATGGCGCTGGACGAACGGCTCCAGACCGGCGTCGCCGTGGCCTGTCTGACGCGCTATCAGAATCTCATCGCGCAGGAAGCGTTGAAGGCGCATGGCATTTACTATTTTGTGCCGGGCCTGCTTAACCATTTTGACACCGAAGCAGTCGTCGCGTTGCTCGCGCCGCGCCCGGTGCTGATGATGAACGGTGATCAGGACGCCGGTTCGCCAGTGGATGGCATTCGCGCGATCGAACCAGTCGTTCGCAAGGCCTACGCGCTTTATGGCAAGACAGATGAATTTCAGAGCATGGTGTATCCGGGCCAGGGGCATGTTTACACGCCGGAGATGTGGGCGAAGACTTTGGAGTGGATGGATGCGCGGTTGAAGAAGTGAATGAGGATTGTGAAACGAGCGACCATGCTTGCAAGGCACTTGCATTTGACCGCCAGCTGAAGCATCCCATCGCCATGCGTTTCAGAGCATTTGGATTCCTCACGTTCGGCCTGGGTTCGTTTGCAGTTTGGGCGGCAGAGAATCCGCCAGCATTCCCGCCCGATCCGGATCAACAACTCGAACGCACGTGTTTTCAGACGGCTGCGCCATGGAGTGAAGCCGGTAATCTGCGTTCCGATGTCGCCATCGTTTACGGCATAGATCCCGGCCTGCCGCAACGGATTCAGACCTGGCGCAACCGCGGCTATCGCATCAACCTGATGACCGGCGTTTCGTGGGGGAATTATCAGGACTACCTCTATGGCCGCTTCGACGGCGTCAATCACGAGGACGAAGCCCAGACGGACCGGAAAGGCGAGAAGATCAACCACGGCGGCGATGTTTATTACATGTGTCCCGGCACAAACTACGGAAAGTTTCTTTCGGTGGGCGTGCAACGCGCGCTCGACGCGGGCGTGGAGGCCGTGCATCTCGAAGAACCCGAGTTCTGGGTGCGCGGCGGTTATTCGGAAGGCTTCAAACGCGAGTGGCGCATTTTCTATGGTGAGGACTGGCAGCCGCCGCACAGTTCCGTGGATGCGCAATGGCGCGCGTCGAAGCTCAAATATTTTCTTTATCGCCGGGCCTTGCAGCAGGTGTTCGATCACATCCAGGCGTTCAATCAGCGCACGGGTCGCAAGGTGCGCTGCTACGTGCCCACGCACAGCCTCCTGAGCTACGCGCAAATCCGCATTGTCAGCCCGGAATCCAGTCTCGCCCGGCTCAACGGTTGCGATGGCTACATCGCGCAGGTCTGGACCGGCACGGCGCGCTGGCCAAACGTCTTCCGGGGCCAGCTACGTGAGCGCACCTTTGAAGCTGCGTTCCTCGAATACGGCGCGATGCAAAACCTCGTTCGTGCGACGGGCCGGCGCATTTGGTATTTGAACGACCCGGTCGAAGACAACCCCAATCACGATTGGGAGGATTACCGCGTGAATTGGGAATCCACGCTCGTCGCCTCGCTGTTCCAACCGGAGGTCTCGCATTACGAAGTCGCGCCGTGGCCGGAACGGGTTTTTGCCGGGACGTACCCGCGCAAAGGCAAACCCGAGGAACGCGAAGCCATCCCGCCCGCCTACGCCACCGAACTGCAAACCGTAATGAACGCGCTCAACGACATGAACCAGTCGCGCGTGAAGTGGGATTGTGGCACGACGGGCATGGGTGTGTTGGTGAGCGATTCGCTGATGTTCCAGCGTGGCGATCCGACGCCGAGCGATCCGCACCTGAGCCACGTTTATGGGCTTGCGCTGCCGCTGTTGAAACGCGGCATGCCGGTGACCCCGGTTCAACTCGAAAACCTCACCGTTACGAACTACCTCGACGGCTTCCGCCTGCTGCTGCTCAGTTACCACGGCCAGAAACCGCTGAGTCCCGAAGTTCATGCGCCGCTCGCCAACTGGGTCAAACGCGGCGGCGTGCTCGTGGTGGTGGACGACGACACCGACCCGTACAATAGCGTTCCCGATTGGTGGAACAGCGACGGGCACAGTTATCCGACTCCCCGCGGGCACTTGTTTGTGCAACTCGGCTTGGTCTGGAAAAAGATGGCGCTCGCGGAAGGCGAGTTCGCCAAGGTCGGCCAAGGTGGGGTGCTTTGGCTGCGGGAGAATCCGGCGAAACTCGCCGCCAGCGCCGACGGTGACGCACGGTTGGTTCAAGCCGTTAAGCAAGCCGCGTCGCACACCCGGTTGAAATGGCGGGAGACAAGCCATCTCCTGCTTCGGCGCGGGCCCTATCTCATTGCCGCCGGGCTTGATGAATCAGTGCCGGGCGAGGCGAAGGAATTGCGCGGGCGCTTTGTGAACCTGTTCGATCCCCAATTGCGCGTCAGCGACGCCGTGAGGCTCACGCCCAGCTCGCGATTTTTCCTGCTGGATCTAAAACCCGTGCGCAGCGACGAAACGCGCGTGCTGGCTTCGGCGTGCAAAGTCTTGCCGACCAAACGAAGCCCCACGCAGTTGGTATTGACGGTAGATGGCGTCGGCCATACGCCGGCAATTGTCCTGCTGCACACGCCAAGGCCGCCGCGCGAAATCACGCTGGCCGGCCAGCCGGTCAAGGACTTCGAGTATTCGGCGTCCGAAAAACTTTTATGGATTCACTTCCCGAACAAAACCTGCCCGCGGGAATTGGATGTGCGGTTTTGAAAGTGGGAGCGCCCGGAGTCGGGTCAAATCGGGCCGGATTCAGCTTGCGGTTCGGCGCGGACTAGGCGTAAAAGAGAATCATGAAATCCAAGCTGGCGCTGCTGCTGACCCTCACGCTGCTGCCGTTGGTGCGCGCGGAGGAAGCGCGGTTCTTCCGGGTAGTCGGCCCGGTGGCCAGCATCATTACCGCGTTCAGTGCGAACGGGTACGTGACCTGGACCAACGAGCCGACCAACGCCACCTTCACCGTCCAGACCGCTGTGTCGCTGGCCGGTCCAAGCAATTGGGTGGACTACATTCAAGTGCCCGCCACCGAGCCGGCCACGACCGAGCGGCTTTATGATCCCAACCCGCCCGCCGGCATGGTGCTTATTCCTGCGGGGTTGTTCACGATGGGGAACTCTATCGGCGACGGCGACATCATTGACGCATCCCCTACGAACGTAACCGTGTCGGCGTTCTACATGGACGCGAACCTGGTGAGCTATGATCAATGGCAGTCGGCCTATAATTGGGCCACAAACCACGGATATGGCTTTGTCCATGCCGGTTTGGGCAAGGCGGCGAATCATCCGGTGGTCATGGTGAATTGGTATGACGTGGTGAAGTGGAGCAATGCGCGGTCGCAGCAAGCGGGTTTGGCGCCGGTGTATTACACGGATGGGGGTTTGACGCAGGTGTACACCAACGGGGAGACGGACGCGGTTTATGTGAATTGGGCGGCCCAAGGGTATCGGTTGCTGACGGAAGCGGAGTGGGAGAAGGCGGCACGGGGCGGGTTGAGTGAGCAACGGTTTCCGTGGGGAAACACGATATCCGGAAGCCAGGCCAACTACTACGGAGACACCAGCTATATCTATGACTTGGGGCCGAACGACTACAACCCAGCCTTCACGAACGGAGGGTTTCCCTACACGAGTCCGGTGGGATCATTTGCAGCGAATGGTTATGGGTTATACGACATGGCCGGCAATGTTGATGAGTGGTGTGGGGATTGGTATGGGGAGCCGTATGCGGGAGGCAGTGATCCCCGTGGACCGGCATCTGGGAGCGTCCGTGTTCAGCGCGGCGGCGGTTGGTTCCGCGACGCCTACTTCCCGCGTTGCACCTGTCGCGTCGCCAACTACCCTGACTCCGCCAAAGCCGGTTTCGGGTTTCGTTGTGTGAGGGGGCTTTAGTTTTTGCGCTCTTACCCTTTAACCTTTTTGAACTTGTGAGCGTTAAGAATTGCGGGAAGGCAGAGCCGGGTTGATGGGGTCTGGGGCAAAGTCCCACCGAGTCAGACTGCGTAACGGCGGGCCTTCTTGTCGAAGATTGTTATGCGACGCTTGGCCTCAGTTTCCTTGACCCGTCACGTCACCTCCAACATTCTTCCTGCTGGAACGGCTATGGCACTCGCGCAAGATACACTCGCAACCCTTCGGCAAATCGTCGGTGCGGAAAACGTTCTCACGGCGCAAGAAGACCTCATCCCCTACTCCTTCGACGGTACGGCGGCACTGAAGCAGATGCCCGGTTGCGTGGTCTTCCCGCTATCCACGGAACACGTCTCCGCCATTCTCAAGCTGGCGAACCGCACCAAGACGCCGGTCGTCACGCGCGGCACGGGCACGGGCCTGAGCGGCGGCAGTCTGCCAGTGCCGGGTTGCATCGTGCTGTGCCTTGTCAAGATGGACAAAATCCTCGAACTGGATCGCGCGAACCTCACCATGCGTGTCGAGGCCGGTGTCATCACGCAGACGATTTCCGACACGGCCACGGCGGCGGGCCTATTTTATCCGCCCGATCCCGGCTCAATGAAGATTTCCACCATCGGCGGCAACGTGGCCGAAAACTCCGGAGGCTTGCGCGGCCTGAAATACGGCATCACGCGCAACTACGTCATGGGCCTCGAAGTCGTCATGCCCGATGGCGAAGTCATGTCCACCGGCAACAAGTGCGTCAAGGACGTCGCCGGTTACTCGCTCAAGGACATTTTCATTGGCTCGGAAGGCACGCTCGGCGTCATCACGCAGATTTTGCTGAAGTTGATCCCGAAGCCCGCCGCCAAGAAGACCATGCTCGCCACCTACGGCCAGATGGACGAAGCGGCGCAAACCGTTTCCGACATCATCGCGGCGCAAATCATCCCCTGCACGCTGGAGTTCCTTGACCGCACCACGATCAAGTGCGTGGAAGATTTTGCCAAGGTCGGCCTGCCGCTGGATTGCGAGGCGCTGCTCCTCATGGAAACCGACGGCCACCCGGCTGCAGTCGAGGAGGAGGCGGCGCGCATGGCCGAGATCGCGAAGAAGAACAACGCCCGCGAAGTGCGCATCGCCAAAGACGACGCGGAAGCCATCCGGCTGGCCGTGGCGCGGCGCAACGCCTTCTCAGCGCTGGCCAGAGTCTCGCCCACGACAATCCTAGAAGACGCCACCGTGCCGCGTAGCGAGCTGGCGAAGATGATCCGCTTCGTCGAGGCGGTTGGAAAAAAACACGACCTCAAAATCGGAACGTTCGGCCACATGGGCGACGGCAACCTGCATCCCACGTTCCTCACCAACGAGCGGAACAAGGAAGAAATGCACCGCGTCGAGGAAGCGGCGAAGGAGATTTTCGAGGAAGCCATCCGCCTCGGCGGCACGATCACGGGCGAACACGGCGTTGGCGTGGCGAAGAAAGCGTTCCTGCCCAAGTTCGCCGGCGACGCCCAGATGCGCGTGCTCAAGCAACTGCGCCGGGTGTTCGATCCGAATGGCATCCTGAATCCGGGGAAGATGTTTGATTGAAGACCGCGTGAGTTGGTAGGGCGCGTCACTCCGTGCGCGCCGTTTTTGGTGTGCGGACGAGCGGTGGACAGAGGACTGCCCACCCTACCGAGGACAAGAGTATTTGAATTGAAAATTAACTGGGCAAGGAATAGAAATAGATTTGGTAAGAACCATGACACCGTCCAAACGAGGCAATCTGAATCCCGAACCTTCATGAAAACGTGCACTAAAAATCTGTTCCTCCTGCCCGGGCTGATCGCCGGTCTCGGCTTGATACCGGCGGGCCGGGTGACGGCGCAGACCTTTACGACCCTGTATAGTTTCACGGCAATGTCTAGCGACGGAGCTAATCCAGAAACAGTATTGATTTTATCAGGCAACACCCTGTTTGGAACGGCTTCTTATGGCGGCATTTCGGGCAATGGCACGGTGTTCGCCGTCAACACCGATGGCTCAGGTTTTACGAACCTGCATAGTTTCACGGCACTGAACAATTCCACTAACAGCGACGGAGCGACTCCGTATGGTGGTTTGATTTTAGCGAGCAACACCCTGTATGGGACGGCATTTTATGGTGGTGGTTCGGGTAAGGGCGCGGTATTCGCCGTCAACACCGATGGCACGGATTTTACGAACCTGCATAGTTTCACTGGCGGCAGCGACGGAGCCAATCCGTTCGCCGGATTGATTTTATCGGCCTACACCCTCTATGGGACGGCGCGTGGTATTTTCGGCGGTCCGGATTATGGCATGGTGTTCGCCGTCAACACCGATGGGTCGGGTTTTACGAACCTGCATAGTTTCACGGCAGTCAACAATTATACCAACAGCGACGGAGCTAATCCGTTTGCCGGATTGATTTTATCGGGAAACACCCTGTATGGGACGACGTTTATTGGCGGCAGTCAGGGCAATGGCACGGTGTTCGCCATGAACACCGATGGCACGGGTTTTACGAACCTGCATAGTTTACCAGGTGCCGCCAACGAAGGATCTAATCCGCAATCCAGGTTGGTTTTATCTAACAACACCCTGTATGGGACGACACAGATGGGCGGCAGTTCGATCTTTGGCGGCACTGTGTTCAAGGTCAACACTGATGGCACGGGTTTTACGAACCTGTATAATTTCACGGGTGGCAGCGACGGAGCTAATCCGTCTGCCGGATTGGTTTTATCGGGCGGTACCCTGTATGGGACGACGCCTTATGGCGGCAATTCGGGCAATGGCACGGTGTTCGCCGTCAACACCGATGGCACGGGTTTTACGAACCTGTATCATTTCACGGGTGGTAGCGACGGAGCTAATCCGTATGCCGGTCTGATTTTATCGGGCAACACGCTTTATGGGACGGCGTATTATGGCGGCAGTTCGGGCAATGGCACGGTGTTCAGTCTTTCGTTCGCACCGCAACTGACAATCATTCCTTCCGGCGCCAATGTTATTCTGACGTGGCCGACCAATGCCGCCGGGTTCGATTACGCCGGGTTCACATTGCAATCCACCACAAACCTGGTTTCACCATCGGTCTGGACCTCCGTTGTTCCGGGGCCGATCGTCGTCAACGGGCAGTACGCCGTGACCAATCCCAGCTCCGGCACCCAACAGTTTTACCGTTTAAGCCAGTAACTGCCTAAAATGCCGTGGTCACTTCGGCGACGCGCCGGCGATGCTCAACGTCAAATCAATCTCATCAGACACATGGTCGTCCGGCGCTTTGGGGTTGATGTTGAAATCACTGCGCTTGATGGTGAGGTTGGCGCGAAGGACCAGTAGGTCGCCTTGCATCTTGCCCATCATGCGCGCGCCCAACTTGTCTTTCAGGTAGGTCAATTTGACCGGCACGGTGAATTCTTTCGAGACGCCCTTGAGTGTGAACGTGCCCACGGCATCGGCGGCTGTCACGTTGCCGTCGGTCTTGACGTTTTTGAGTTCCTTCGCGTCGAAGGTGATTTCGGGAAACTTTGCCGCGTCGAGCCACTTGTCACTGTGCAGATGACCGTTCATCATCGGATTGGGAACGGTGAGCGAGGCGGTGGTGGCGACGATTTTGCCCTTTGTGGCGGCGGGGTTTTCGGGGTCGAATGTGACCGTGCCAGAGATGCCATTGGCGCTGCCGTTGATGGATTCCAAGACGGCGTCGGTCTTGAAGACGACGTTGTTGACGCCTTTGGGGTCTTTGAAGTCGAAGGTTTGCGGCGCCGCGACAGCGGCGCCCGCCAGCACAACGGTGGCAAGAATGGTGGTCAGTTGTATTTTCATGGTTTGGTTTGATTGTTGGGTGAGTTTGATTTTGTGTGAAACAAAAAGGAAACGCCAGTCAGGACTACCGCGCCAAGCAGGGCCAAGCTCAGAAAATCCAGCCCCGGCACAAATTGCGTTCTGTAAGTGATGCCCTCGATGCCTGTCACTTCGTCCACGGTTTTCACCGGCACGCTGGTTTTGGTCCAACCGCGATTCGCTCCGGTTGCGGCCCACAAGGCAACCGCTGCCACAACGAGAACCAACGCGATGATGCGAAGCCTCTTCTTCATGGCTTAGTTCAAATCAAACAACAGGACTTGCGCCGGTTTTGTCGCGCTCAATTCCAAGGTGCTCTCATCGTTGACAGCCACAGCATCACCGCCGTTCAACTTATTCCCATTCAGCGTGACTTCCCCTTCCGCCACGTGAACCCAAGCATGGCGTCCGGGCGCAAGCTTGTGCGTGACGCGATTTCCAGAATCCAGCTTGGCCAGCCACAAGTTGGCATCCGCATGAATGGCGATTGATCCGTCGCTGCCCGTTTTGCTGGTCACCAGATGCAGCGTTCCGGGCGCGGCGTCTTTGAGCGACTTCTCTGCGTAACGCGGCTTCACCCCTTTGGCATCCGGCTGAATCCAGATTTGCAGCAGATGCACGGCTTCATCCTTGGACGGATTGAATTCACTGTGCTGCACGCCCGTGCCGGCGGTCATGTATTGCACCTCGCCCGTGCGGATCACGCGCCCGTTGCCCATCGAATCCTTGTGCTCCAGCGAGCCGCCGAGGATGTAGGTGATAATCTCCATGTCGCGATGTGGGTGCGTTCCGAAACCCATGCCCGGCATCACGAGATCGTCATTGATGACGCGCAAGCTGCGGAAACCCATCCACCGCGGGTCGTAATAATTCGCGAAGCTGAAGGTGTGATACGTGTCCAGCCAGCCGTGTTCAGCGTGCCCTCGTTCGTTTGCTTTTCGTATTTTCATCATGGCAACACGATGCCACACCACCTGCGACCTTGTGAAAGACCATGTTTCTTACCTCAGCATACTTAAATGCTATGCTCGACGCGTGTGTGAACGCCTTGATAACACGGTTCATAGGATTGATAAAAATGGTGAAGGCGAGGCGGAAACACTTTTCATGCTCGACGGAAGATGATGTCATCGCCCAAACTTGCATTTCAGCATGAATAGTATGCTCGAAATCAAGAAAGGCACCGAGTTGCAGGGCCGCTACGTCATTGGCGATTCCATAGGGTCTGGTGGGT
>Ga0315268_10005127_pt1 | contig 14127 bp, 12 predicted proteins | sample C1_top_MG_FD_204535 | JGI IMG/M metagenome (GOLD analysis project Ga0315268, IMG submission 204535) | Sediment microbial communities from Yellowstone Lake, YNP, Wyoming, USA - C1_top | ecosystem: Environmental > Aquatic > Freshwater > Lake > Sediment | place: USA: Wyoming | collected 2017-08-01 | reverse complement strand
ATATCCTTAACTTTTACTTCTAGGACATCACCAGGCTTATTGTCATTAGTCATGATTAAATTAATGTGTATTCAATATTTAAACATTTCTATTTGTTGTCACTTTATAGTAATTACTAATTATATAAACTATATAAAATATAAGGTAAAAGCATATATATTCATAACCCACCAGTAATAACAAATATGAAAGAAATCTCACTATTCACGAACAGGACTTCAGAGATGCTCTTCTTCACATTATTGGCAAGGAACGCCCAGATACCCCTTAAAGAGCTCTGCAGGAAGATTCCAAGGAAGATGCTCTACAAATACCTAAGTCAGTTACAAAGTATCCAGCAGGCAGCAGGCATATCTATCGTGAGCAGATCAGCATCCATCTGCAACATCACCGGCTTACCAAACATCGTAATTGAAAGAAAAGGAAAGATTAGTGTGCAGCAGATAGATGAAGGTTCAGCATTAGTGGTCATGACTGTCTTTTAGCAGCCGCACACCTCATATTTTAAAAAATATTATGTTCCCCTTCCTTATTCACAATAAGCATCGGAAGGTCTTTACCAGCACGCAACGAAAGGAATTGCTGGTATGTTTTATCCTGCTCTGATTGATATACTGCAAATTCACCATGATAGTGTCCTAATCCGACAACTTCAGCGCCTTCAGGGATTCTGCATACTGACAGGATATTCTCTGGCAGCACATATTGATGTGGAGTCGACTCCTGTTCTGGTACACGTAGCCCTTCGACCTTGCCGTTCCGGCCATACAAGACACCCATAGCCAGATTATCTCCAAATGATTTCTTGAAACCATCTAAAATATTTTCCAATGTTGTTTTATCGATTTCCATATTAAGCACCTCGACGATATATGTGATTTTCATTCTTAATAGAGTTTTATTGAAGATAACCGTAGAATTTGCATAGCATTTGTAGAATACACAATTATATCCGGATGTTTTTCGATTAAACAGCATATTAATCCATTTCTTACAATTTTCTCGTATGATTTACTAAGTGAGGTGCGCCAAGGAAACAAGTTGTTTCTGTAAAGAAACTATCCTATTAAAATCAGCACGGCTTAGGAATTTCTGAGGTGATGATAATATCTAATATGTGGAGGCATTAAAATGGAAAATGAATCTGGTATTGAGAGCAGATTGTGTGGCTTATACAGTTTGGATCTGCAGATGTTCGAGAGCGGTATGCCTGTAAGCAGGTTAAGATCATCTGTTGATGTCCCTCTTGCTCAAGGGAAAGATAAGGTGATGGATCTTGTTCTTTATGTTCTGCAGAATTATAAAAATGGCACCAGGGATGAGAATGCATTGGTGAACGAGATTAACAGGCAGATTGCCGACGGCTATACTAAATATTACATAACTGTGAAGCAGACAAGGTTTGAATATGCCTATGATGAGTTCGGTACTGAACATGTTATGCAGATACAGGGCAATATCGGAGAAGAATTAGAGACGATGGAAGTTCTTGCAGAAGGCAAAAGGAGAAATGTAAAACCAGAGGATATTGAGAGCTATTTTGAGAAAGTCGACCTTCACAGGTATAAGATGTCTGTTGTGTTAGGGTTGTCCAAGCCTTTCTGAGAACTCGATGGCAAATTATTGTCATAACAACCAGTGATTCCAGCGACTACAGAGTTTTATGACAGGAAGGGGCAGGTTTGCTCCTTCCTCTTTCTATTGTAAATTCTCCTTCACCCAAGCAATGACCCTTTTAACCATCCGGTTAAACACATCCTTGTCAGTAAAGCGGTGGTCGGCTCCTTTTATCGTGAACATCTTTTTAGGTTCATTTGCGACTTTATACACATCTTTTGTCTCTTGTATGTCTATCCTGTCATCAGCATCGCCATGCACAAACAACACAGGCACTTTGATGTTTTTTACTGCATCGACAGGATTGTGCCTTATTATGTCTGCGAAGTATCCTGAACTCACCGTATACCAGGTCTTGTTCTGCTCAGAATAGAATTCGTAAGAACTGTTTTGACGCATTGAGTCATCGAACTCTTTTTCGTTCTTTGCATAGAGCTTGACAAATTTCTGCCTGTATGTGGCAGTATGGGTGACGCCTGATATTGATACCAAGAACTTTATCCTAGGGTCCAAACTTGTTTCCATCAAACACACAGTCCCTCCCATCGAATGTCCTATCAAACCAACAGCAAATGACATCTTTGAGAAATAATCTACTACGCATTTCAGGTCACTTATCTCTTTGGAGTATATCGCATCCTCAAACCTTCCTTCGCTCTCCCCGTTCCCTGAGAAGTCGAACCTGAAAGCATTGACTCCTTCCCTGTTAAGAGATAAGCAGAACTCTTTTACAAAGTCGCGGTCTTTATTTCCTGTGAATCCATGGCAGACAATGACTACCTTCTTCTTGTCGTTTATCTTGTGAAACGCTCCTACCAGCGTTTCGCCTTCTAGGTTCTTTAGTACCACCCTTTGTTCCATAGCAGTATGCAAAGGATATTCTATTTTTATTTGTTTCGCTAGAATGCTTTACTTGTTCAGTATAATTCCATACCCTATGAGCCTGAACCTTGCTCCAAGCCTTCTTGATATGGTAACTCTAGATCCCACTTCTGCGCATACCGGCAGCTTCAGTAGGCATGTGAAAGAATTCTTGCCTAGCTGTGTGACAACTCCGACAGTCGCTGCCGAGTTGACATTAAGCATGAGTGGCTCTGCTACTTTTATTGGTTCTACTGCTGCGTTGTCTTTTGTTCCGACAACCCTTTCAAGAAGTCGTGTCTCTAGCCTTAGTGTCATCCATACTGGTGGCAGTTTGCCTTTGTATCCGACTACGTTTCCTGTGAGCGAATCTGACTTGACTATTGATGGATCAAGTGTTGTCATCAGGCCGACAGAGCCGCCTGGAAGTATCTCTTCGACGCTTGTTCCACCTGTCTTAAGGCCGCTTATCTTTGTGAATATTGAGTGCCATGATTTCTTGCCTGCGAATTCAACCTCATGCCCTGGTCGCAATTCAATCTCGTCACCGACCTTGAGCTTTCCCTGGTATAGCGAACCGCCAAGTACTCCGCCGACTATCTTGCTTATCTCAGAGCCTGGTTTGTTGACGTCGAAGCTTCTTGCGACGAAGAATGTGGGGTCTTTGCTGGAATCCCTTTTCGGTGTAGTGATTGTGGTTTCGATTGCTTCTATAAGCAGGTCGATGTTGATGTTGTGCTGCGCAGATGTTGGTATGATTGGTGAATCCGCATACTCTGTTCCTTTCAAGAATTCCTTTATCTGCTTGTAATTGTTCATCGCCTCTTCTTCTTTGACGAGGTCTATCTTGTTCTGCACTATGACTACTTTCTTGACTCCGACTATCTGAAGTGCCATCAGGTGTTCTCTTGTCTGTGGCTGCGGGCAGGTCTCGTTTGCTGCGATAAGCAGTAGTGCGCCATCCATTATTGTGGCTCCTGCAAGCATTGTCGCCATGAGCGATTCGTGTCCTGGAGCGTCGACAAAACTCACCTTTCGTACAGGTACTGCTTCTCCTTTGCATGCTGGGCAGGTGCTCTTCACAGTGTATGTGCCGCATTTTGTGCATTTGTAGAATACTGCGTCGGCGTATCCGAGTCGTATTGTGATGCCTCGCTTTACCTCTTCAGAATGCGTGTCTGTCCATTTGCCTGAGAGCCTTTCTGTCAGCGTAGTCTTGCCATGGTCTACATGTCCGACAAGCCCTATGTTGATTGCAGGCTGGATAGGTGCGTCAACCTTTTTCTTGGAAGGTTTTGCTGCTTCCTTCGGCGTCGTGACTGTAGCAACAGGTGCTTCCTTTGGAGCTGCGTGTTCTTTTTTCGCTTTAGGCATAGTGTTTAATCATCCATCTCCTTGTCTGTCTTCTTGAGCTCGTCTTCAAGCTCATCTATCTCTTTAGTTTCCTCTTCGACTTCTTCTGCGTCTTTCTTGACTTTCTTGTCTATCTCGTCGACTTCGTCAAAGAGTTTCTTGTTGTCAGAATCATCCTTTGCTGGTTTTGCTGCCTGTTTCTCAGCAGGTTTTGATGCTTGCTTCTCAGCAGGCTTTGGTGCGGGTTTTTCAGCAGGTTTTGCTGCTGGCTTCTCTGCTGCTTTCTTTGCTGGCTCTGCTTTTTCGGCCTGTTTTGGTGCAGGCTCTTCCCCGAATATCGGGTCTCGGCCTTTCTTTGTGACCTTCATGTTTATCTGCGCGGTCTTGTCGTGGATCATGTTTCCTGCGACAGTCTTCTTGAGTCTCATGCCTTCCATCTTTCGCCATCCCTTCTTCTTGGGGTTTGGCTTTCGAAGTTTGTTGTGGACTCCGATTCCGCTGACAGCGGTAATCCTTTTTCGTGGAAGATCCACATCTTGGCGCATAGGAAAACCTGAAGAATCTGATCCGCCTGTTATGACAAACTCATATCCTGGCAGTTCGAGGAGTTCTCCTTTTACTGCTTCGCCTATCTTCTTTCCCATGAATGGCTTTGCTGCCAATTCTTTTGCTTCCTTTTGTATAGATTTCCCTGTCTTAGGGTCAGAAAGTACTATTTTGAACTCTGCCATTTTGCATCCTCCCGAGGCTGCGTTCCTTTTTAGGAAATACCCATTTAGGGCGCCTCAGCACGTTCAATACTAGTTAGAAACAGGCAACATTATATAAAGCTTATTGCCGCTTTACGTAAAAGTCTACTATGTCGACTCCTCTTTTGTCTTCAGGCACCTGTGGAGTTATGGTAGAATCATATACATCGGGTGGTATATTTGGTATTTCTACGTATATACTGGGTCTTTCTTCCTCCCTTTCTTCTCTTTCTCGTTCGAGAATTTCACCTATTATATAGTCGTCTAAGATGCAGAATATCTTATTTTCAATCCCTTCTCTCAACACTAACCACCTAGTTACTATTCCTGGGTGGCTAAACCAGTATTTAAACTTTTTGGAAAGACGTTCTCTGTCCCGAGAGTAGCCTTCACCAATATTGGCAAGCATCTTATACTCCTTTATTCGGAGGCGACAGAGGGACGTCTCCAAACGCTTCAAGACGCTATGCTGCTTGAAGGCTTACAAACACGAAGTGTTTGAAAGAGAGTGAGCGAAACGCCAAAGCATTCAGACCAAATGGGCTGAATGAGCCAAAGTCGAAACTTTGAGCACCACAGCTTTAAGCGCTCCTACGGAGACGCCTAAAAACCTTCGGTTTGTCAGAAACGCCGTTGCGTTTCTGAGAATGATCAGGAATCACAGATTCCTGACATTTGGCGTGCCAAAAACGCCCACGTGTTTTTGAGCATGTCGCCCATACACTAAAGAATAACAATGCGAGCCCGGCGCTGGTTCAGGCTTTGCGTGAACCCAGCAAAGCTGCAGCTTTGCGCTGGCCGAGCCATCAGGCGAGTTTCGGGACAGAGCGCCCCTCAAAGATGATAATAATCCCAGCGGCAGATATCTGCAATACCTGTATCTATTCGCATGGACATCAAATTCATCGTCGTGATTCTATTGGCCTGCTAATATCCTGCCTGCTTTTGGGATCCAAAAAATTCAATGGATATTGTTCTCTATTCACTTAGGCGTATATGTGCATGAACAGCCTGAGCTTCTTGTGCTGCTCGAGAGGAATGTTCCCTCCCGCGAATCCACGTATGCTTTGCATTGCTCCCTGCAATCCTTCGCATCACACTTCATCAATATATTTTCGCAATTTCGATTGACAGTTATCTCCTTCGGGGTGTATGTGCATTCGCAGGATTGTCCCTGGTCTGTGGCCCGTACATCCTCTATCCTGTTCTCTCTGCCGAATGTTTCCCTGCAATATTTCCTGCAGTGCTTTGGTTTGCACGGATTATACTTGGCAAGTATATTGCTGCATGCTATCTCTTCCACCTTTGTATCAACCCCTTTTGCGAGTGCAATCCCTCCTGCAGTCAGGCCCAATGCCAAGATTGCGATTCCTATTTTTTCTGTTAAGTTCATCTTTATCCCTCCAATGTCTATTGATTATGTCATGGCCTCTTTACTGGTACAGACTTTATCAGCTTCGATAGGCAATGTCCGCCTTTCTGCGTCTCATTTGCACCACAGCATATGCCTGTATTATTGCTGAAGATAGACCAAAAACTTCCAGTTGATACGCATTTCAGGCCTGTTTTGCATACCGCGTTCTCAGAACAGGGCTCATCCCGTGCCGCATTTTTCGGAGGTATGCATTTTCCGTCGACAAGACGGTATCTATCAGGACAGCACTTGGCTTTTGTAAATAACCTGACAATTGCGTTTCCTGGAATGCAGGATTCTCCGGAGCTACATTCATTATCTTTGCTGCAATCTTTTCCGATTGTTGCAAGAGCTACTTTGACAACTGATGTTGTATTAGACAGTGCAGGCAATACTGGAGTGGACGTTGAATTGGCAACAGGAGTCGCTGCAGCCACCACTGCAACAGTTTTTTGCACAGTTGTTGTCTGGGTGCGCGGCTTTATTGATGCTATAGCCGGGTTGATTTTTTGGACAACCGCTGCTGTCACAACAGGACTCGCGCTGCTTGTTGTTGTAATAGCGCTTGAATGGCTTCCTCCACCTCCACCTCCAGAACTGCTTGAGCTAGCTGCAGTCTGTGTAGTTTGGGTTGTAGTGACAGTCCCTGTGCTAACTGGTCTTGTGGCATTGAATCTGATTGCCCCTTCAAGGATTACATAATCAGGTGTGATGCCATTTATTGTAAGCAGATACGAGCCGGACATGATGTAAAATCCGTCGGATGAGTTTCCTTCGATCAGAGTATGCCCTGATAATTTGCCCGAATTTATTCGGGTCATGTTTATGTACTCATTCTTCAGGTTGCCAGTCACAGGGTCGTGGATAATTATCATATTAGGGTCGATGGTCCCGTTCTTATTCACACCATAACCTACGGCAGTGATCCAGTGGCCACTAATCCTTGTGTACTTGTCTGTATTGCTATTGTATGTATACCATCCTTGATGTAGTAGAACGCCGGAATCGCTCTTTATACCTTGCTTTATCCAATCTAGTTGTGGTGCTCTGACATTTGTCTTGAAAATTTCATCTACTGGTTTCCAGCCCTGGAATTTCATATTTGTCACGACATAACCGCTATTATTCACATATTTTCTGATGCTGCGCGTGAGTACATCAGGATCGACCCCTATTAACGAGTTTGAGTTTGTGAAATCAGGCCCGCTCAATTTCCATACTGTCAAGTTCAATGCCTGCTGCTCTGTGCCTGAAGAAAGATTGGTGAATCCATTCATGTATAACCAGACCAGAACATTTGTTGCTGATGATGGGCCGCACTGGTACCATCCGCCACCAGGCAAGCCTATAGTATTATTCCTCTGATATATGTCAGGTATTGCATCGATTTTATCGGTGTAGTAATCTGTGCATGGCGCAAGAGTGAGGTAAGCATTTGTGTTCTGCTTAGTTCCAGCGTATGTCACGCTGATGTTGATGCTGTATGTTCCGGGTTTCACGCTCACCGGTATTGCAAAAGGTTCTGATTTTGTCCATACAGAATTGCCGAACATATTGAATTCGAGTCCAGAGAATCCTATTCCGAGTTCGGGTGATGAGTACTCGATTCCGATATTGCTGGCGAAGTTGCTGTTTTGGTTTGTCAGCAGCACTATTGCATTTATTGAGCGCGTGGCATTGCAGGATATGGTCTGAGGGGATGTATACGCTTGGCTTATTTTGATGTCTGCAAGAAGGTTGGTGTTATTGATCCATCCGCATAATGTTGACTTATTCTGGATTGAACCGAAGCTGCATATGCCTGAATGGCAGGTACCTTGTGAATATCTTGTAGTTCCATCACAATGGTCGCTGCAGAGCATGAATGCGCACGGATCATATCCGCAGGTAGTGCTCAAAGGCTCGAGAGAGTACTTGCAGACCCCCTGTGAGCAGTAGCCTGCAAAGTTTCTTGTTGTCCCGACGCACTTATCGGCGCACACTACACCAGCACACGGATTAACGATAGTAGCATTGCTAAAATAATCATTTATTGCATCCTTCAATGCCTCAGAACTTGCTGAGATATAGTCATCGCTATGCAGCAGGTCGCTGAAGTTGGAGTATGTTGTGCCCATGAAAGTGACGGATCTGTTGCGGTCTAGGAACTCCGGTTCGACAAGGCAAGCTGCACCGTCTCTGTATCTAAGAACACCCAGACTTCCAGGATTTGAGAGAGTATCTGGTTTGACTCCCCTGTCAGTGCTCGGCAATATATTGACGACGTAAGGCAATATCTTCTCGCATAATGCGAGGTCGTCAGAGTCATAATAGAATGCTTCGGACCCCTCGACTAAGGTTGTATTGTCTGCGTTGAAATGTATGGATAGCAAAATATCTGCATTCATGTCATCGGCATAGTCTGCTCGGGCGCTGGCATCAAGGTTTGAAGGTGTCTCATAAACAGTATAATTGTCTGCTTCAAGCAGGCTCTTCAACGCAGAGGATATGATGTGGTTAAGCGCTCCTTCAGTAGAAGCTGTTGTATGGCCTGGATCCAGCACGACAATGTGGCCTGATGGTGCAGGCTCGACATATCCGCACAGTGCTGAATTAGGTTCAGATTGATAGTTGCACGTGTCTCCTGAGACTACACCGTCATGATACCATATAGTGCCAGAACAATGATTTGTGCAAGTGACATTCGGAGGCTCGACGTATCCGCAAGCAGAAGAGTTATTCTCTTTCTGATAATTACAGACCCCTCCAGAGACAACACCACCAAAATAACGCGTGGTGCCCTGGCAAGAATCATTGCAGGTTATATTCACTGGCGGAATGTAGCCGCAAATGGCAGAATCCTGCTGAGGCGCATACTGGCAAATACCCGCTGAACAACCTGTCTTGACATACCTCGTCGTGCCTATGCAATAAGGCTCGCAGAGCAGGAACGCACAAGGTTCATAACCGCAATCAGTGCTTAAAGGCTCGATGTTATTGTAATAACATTCGCCTCCAGAACAATAACCATCATACTTCCAGGTTGTGCCATCACATGTATCATTACAAGTAACACCTGCGCACGGATCAGCAGGAGCTTGCACAGTGATGCTCACAGTCATATCATTATTACCTTCATTAGTCTCTGCGATTTCCGACTGAGAATCGGTGACGACCCTCACCACGTGATTGCCTTGTGAAAGAGAGACTGAATACTTCGTGAACGCAGCATCAGAACCCGCAGCCAGGCTGGAACGCGGCACATGGCCTGTGACCGCAGTCCCGTCTATATACATTATCGTGCCAAAACTGGTCGATATGGGATCAGGACCGAGGTTAGTGACTATATAATCTATGTTGAACTGCACTCCGGCAACCATACTCGACGGAGGAGTGATGCTCTTGACATAAAGATCGTACTTTTTTGGAACCGCGAGGACATTTACGGTGATTGACTTCTCATTATTCAGTTCGTTAGTCTCGACAACATCATTATTGGAATCCGCGACTATCCGTATAGTGTGAGCACCAGCAGACAGGGATACACCTGATCGCGTATAATCCATTTCAACACCCGCGCCTATCCCTGAGATAGGGATGCTGTTCAGGAAAGATCCGTCTATGTATATGCTTGTCCTATGGCTTCCAGCAGCATCTGTGCCGCTGTTCTTCACTATAAAATCTATATTGAACGGTTCGTTCTCTTTTATTGTCGAGGGCACGCTTATGGTCTTGACATAAAGATCAGTATTCAAAGCAGGCGCCTTGACAGTTATGCTCACTGTCTTCTCATTGTTGCCCTCATTGGACTCAGTGACCTGCTTCTTGAAGTCAGCGACAACCCTCACTGTGTGAGTCCCTGCAGAAAGAGTGACGCTAGACTTGGTGAGTAACTTGTTCTGTCCGGCTGGCAGATTTATGGTGGCCCACCCATCGATTGATTGAGCTGTCCCGTCTATATACATCTGGCTGTAGAAACCCCCCGTGACCGCAGTGGAGCCTACATTCTCAACCCTGAAACTGATATCGAACGGTTCGGACGCAATCATAGCTGAAGGCGTAGTTATGCTATTGATTACGATGTCAGGGAGAGCTGAAGCTAAGCATACGGAAGAGAAGATGAGAAGAAGAGACAAAAGAGAGAGTTTTGCAAATTTCATGTTGTATCCTGAAACGTTTTTTATATTTGGTTCCATCTTTCCCTCCATAGCTTACGCTAGTATGTGATTTTCAAGGACATACGACTGGGCTCTGTGCCTACTGCTGACATTCTTTACTGTTAGTCTTCAAGATGGTAGTACAGATATGCCTCGCAGTCCTCTTTTAGTTCCGCGGCAAGAGCCCAGTTCTGGAATATAGTGGGGAAAAGATTTATATATATTTAACGTAACCAATATACATATTGGGGGTTATGTGGTTATGAAACGAAAGATAGTCAGACACGGTCCTAGTTCGCTAACAGTCAGCTTACCGATGAAATGGGCAAAGCAGCAGGGGATTAAGGCAGGAGACGAGGTAGAAGTCATTGAAGAAGGAGATTTGTTGCGCATAGGGTCAAAAAGCTTTGTGAAGAAAACTGAGATAACTGCGGATTTATCTGATTCTGGAGTGATGCTTAACAGGAGCATGGCAGCGATATACAAAGCAGGCTATGACCAAGCGAGCATCTCATACAAGAACGCAAAAGAGTTCGAAGTCATACAGGACACCATCTACAGGTCATGCCACACATATGAGATAATGGATACCAAAGACAACAATGTGAAGATAAAAGCGATATCCGACTTGGACCCGGTAGACTTCAACAACATACTCCGCAAGATGGCTCATGCGATGATTGACAGCACGTCCAGCACTTACAATGCGATGCTTACCCACGACAAGGATGAATATGAGAATATCATACTGAGGGACAGGACAATAGATCGGCACTCAGATTTTTGCAGGCGCATAATAAACAAGAATCACAAACTCGACCATGAGTTGATAGGTCCGTTATATGTCATAGTTGAACAAACAGAGATAGCTGCAGACATACTAAAGACCATCTGCAAAGAGCTGTCTAAGAAACAGAATAAACCGAACAAAGACTTGCTTGAACTATATAAAGACACGGACATGATGATTAAACATTTCTACGAAGCGTTTTTCAAATTTGACATGGAACGCATAAAAGAGCTCGGAGTGATGGAGATGCGGATAAAAGATAGGATTGACGAGATATCCAAAAACATACGTTCCGACGTCAAGCTTTTCGCATATTTCGTGAATCTCTTCGAAACAGTGTTCGAGATGAAGAGTGCGCTGATAACATTACACATAGGGAAAAAATAACCACTTTTTAGTAGTTATAAACGGAAAAATTTATAAACTAAACTCGACAAAAAATTCCCATGGACGCAAGGAAAGATGAACTTCAACAGCTAGTAGGCAGACAGTTGATATTCAAAGACATAGCTAAAGATTTCATCCTCGCGCATACAGACCATGCAGAATTTATCAGTGAAGAACAAAAAGAGCACTTCCAAATATTTGACGAACTTGACGCACCTATAATCGTAGACGGAAAAGATCTTGTGTTTTATCGAGCAGAATGCCACGGCCTTGAACGGATACTAAATGTATTCCACAGGGGCGCCAACATACTCTATAGGAAAGAAAACAAACTATACATACCGCAAAGGAGCCCTGACAAAGACCTGTACCCTTCATGCGCAGACTTCAGCGTAGGAGAACATGTGAAGCCTCGCGAGACCTACGAGGAAGCAGCAATCAGAGGTGCGTTCGAAGAGCTTGGACAGACCATCCAAAAAGCAGATCTTAAGCTAATCGGCAAGAGACCTGTCTCAGACAAGTATCAGGACGAACAAGTCATGTACTTCCTTCTCGATTATGCTGGTGGCGAAATAGTGCATTCTGACGAGATTGCCAGCGGAAGATGGCATTCAATCAAGGACATGAAGAATCAGGGATACTTTGATGCCCTTAACGTTAGGCAAGACCACAGGCCAGTGATGGAAGAATTTTTGAGGAATATTTGATTGGACATTTTATACAGGGCCTTAAATAAACACTGCTAAAAACTAGTCAAAAGCAAGGGGGCAAGAATGAATAAACTCGCGACGGTCGCAATATTTCTACCAAGTAGGCATGGTTTTGATGGGCTTCATAAATTTGTTTATCCGCATGAATTCTTAAAAATAACTACTGATGGATACGGTGGATTAATACTCCCGCGCATCGAAGCACTAGAAGCAGAGGTTGAAAGAAGACTGCAAAAAATAGATATTCTACTTGTACGCGATAAGGCGGATATAATAACCTATCATCAAGCGACAAAAAAAGGACTGGTCAAAAATGGTATTTTAATGGGTTACTCAAATATCTGGCAAGAAGAAAGAGTGAGAATTGAAGAAACGCAGGCAGTTTTTAAGTATCATATCGGAGGTTACGTCGATTTAGCACAAAAATTTGCACCATTCAGAAATAACCATTTATCTGATATTTCTGATCTACTAATTCTTGAGAATGAATTTGATAACAACCACCTTTTCGTGCTTTATGGCCTTAGCGGAAGCGGCAAGAGCATGCTCGCATCCCATCTTTGCAGTTATGTTCCCAGACTCAGTAGGTTAAGAAAAATCACTACCAGAAATCCTCGCAGATACACGAATTTTGATGAAGGGACAGAACACGTGGATGAAAAAACATTCCTGGGGAGATGTTCAAAAAAAGAAATCATCGGGGAACACTTGTATAAAGGCAGCTATTATGGATATTCTATAGAGCATATTGAAAAAGCGAGAAACGGACTGCAAGACCTTATCACGGATGTAGTGGATCCGAAAGCAGCAATAAATTTGAAACAAAAATATCCTGACTTCGTGAGACTGATATTTGTCGACCATCCCTACGAAGGGCTTGTACAGCGAATAGAACACAGGTTACATGAGACAACTAAAGAAGATGTCCTCGAGCAGTTCGAAATGCTTCTAAAAGGAAATATTCACGAATATATTGAACGCATGAGAATTTCATCGAATGACAGATTAGAAAAACTTGTAGAAGACATCAAAGCATACCAATGGGTAATACCCTATGCAGACTTCATCACTGGCCAAAAATCATTCCCAGAGAACCAACGGGATCTTAGAACTTACATATTAGAGAACAGGACAGGGCATTTAGAGTGAGAGAATGCTAAAGAAAGATAAGCAGCATAGGCCAGTGGAAATATTTGACGGCCACACTATTGATTATGATGAACTATCCATTTGCCGAAGGCCTGTTAGAATATTTGAAGGCAATACTTGCAATTATGATGAAATAACTGTTTGCAGAATAACTATTGGAAACACCGTGGAAAATATTTTTTCGGAAAGACACTCTAAGTTCTACAAGCGTCCGGAAGATATCATAAAAGAGCTCAGAGAAATAGTTAATAAAACATCTCGTACTATCGATTTCTTCGTTACTAAAGACACTTTTTTCTTCCCTGTTCTTGAGCAAGCAAAAAAAGACGGATTGATATGCTCTGTAGTCTTTGTTGAAGATAAAAATGGCGCTGAAACTTGGTACGATCCATTAGATGAAGAGTCGAAGTTATTAATTGATCATAAAATAGATGGTTTTAGTGATGCACGAATAAAAACTATGCGTAAGAATATTTTTAGACCCGTCTTTACAACCGAAATTTATGGAACTTTCTGTAGAGAATGCTTCAATACAGAGCTTACCAATTTGATATCAATCCACTTGCAGCCAAAAAGAAACCACCTTTACGTCCTTTATGGTCTTAGTGGTAGCGGGAAAAGCACTCTCGCAGACCATTTGCTCAGCTATGTCAAGCATCTCAAGAGATTGCCAAAGGTGACCACCAGAGAAAGGCGCGTGTATGCTGCTGACTTTAATGAAGGGACAATACATCTTCAGCCAAACGAATTCAAATCTCAAGATTCTCAAAAACGGTTAGTAGGGACGCACATATATAACGGCCACTATTATGGATATTACAAGAGAGATATAATTGAAGCACAAAATAAAGGATATGACCTGGTAGCAGATGTTGTGGATCCCAAAACAGCAGTCTCTCTAAAGGAAGAATATAGTGATTTCGTCAAGTTGGTTTTTGTTGTGATGCCATGTGATGGGCTT